>ENA-ORRO01002129-ORRO01002129.1-human-gut-metagenome-genome-assembly--contig:-NODE-2129-length-12790-cov-3.515980_pt1 | contig 12790 bp, 10 predicted proteins | sample MGYA00242176_ERZ509136 | MGnify/ENA primary metagenome ERZ509136 (study PRJEB26280, sample SAMEA2338644) | human gut metagenome | biome: human gut; feature: human-associated habitat; material: faeces... | reverse complement strand
GCGACGGCTCTTTCTCTTTGCCGGTCTTGTCTGCCATCATTTTCTCCATCTGATGACGGTATTTCACTCCATCGACCAGCCGTTCCTTCTGGTAATAGACTCCGTTGCGGGCGAAAGAAAATCCGTTGGCCCATGAATCTATGGAATCTGTCGGCACCTTGCGGCGCTGCGCCAGCCGTTCTTTCATATATTTCCAGATATTACCGAGGAAATGTTCCTGCTGTTCGCGGTTTGCATCGCTCATGCCGTCAAGAATAAACGGCTCGACTGCACTCTTGTAGGTCCCGACTTTGACAACCTGGGCTTCGACGCCTATTTTGTCAAGAAGGTCTTTGAAATACATTGTCGTGGATGACAGTCCGTGAATGTCGATCATTCCTATCGGATTGATGAAAAGGCTGTCGGAAGCTGAAGCTACATAATAGTCGCCTTGCGAATATGTATCGGCATAACTGAACACCCATTTCCCCGACTTTTTGAAATCATCAAGAGCCTTGATGATAGCCTGAGCCTGGGCAAGCCCGACAGACATACCGCCGCAATCAAGATATATGCCCTTTATCCGGTCATCATCTTTTGCAGCCGCTATCGCATCGACTATATCGTTGAGGTTTATCGTGGCGGTTTCGGTGCCGTAAAGTTCATCTATCAGATTTCTTGTAGAGGCCCTGTCCACCACAGTTCCGTTGAGCTGAAGATGAAGAATCGAATCATCCTTGATTTTCACCGATCCTTTACTGTCGCCGGAAGCGGCTATCACTCCTATTGTCAGAAATATCAACAGGGTCCCGAGAATGACGGATACCCAGATTCCGGCTATAGTGCCGAGAAAACTATAGAGAAATTTTTTCATTATAACAGTTTTATCGATGCTAAAAATTTAGCACCAACAAAATTAATGATTTTTTCTGTATATGTTAATAATTAGACCCGTTTTTTGCCAATCATTAGTTGTTTTAATGATTTTATTGTATAGAGGGATAGAAATTTCTCTTTATTTTCCCGCTAAGAGTACGCGGAATTGCGCTGACGTATATTATTTCTTTCGGTCGTTCAGGTTTTTCAAGTAATGCTTCGAGCTTTCCTGCGAGATCGGCATCCACTTCCTTTCCTTCAATCACCAGAACGACTTCCCTGCCCCATTTACTGCTCTCGCGGGATGTGATGAAAAAAGCTCTCTCCTTGACTGCGCTTGCGATTTTGCGTTCAATTTCTTCCGGGAAAACTTTTATTCCTCCCGTATTTATGACATTATCATAACGCCCCTTCCATTTGAACGTTCTTGAATCCATAAGCTCGACAATATCATTAGTCACCAGCTTTTTAAAACTTCGTTCAGCTGAATTTATCGTTAGACAGCCACGCTCATCCGTGCTGAATGAAATGTCTGACAAAGCATGATAGTATTCTTCACCGGTCTTCCTGAGTGCTACATGACTGCATGTTTCTGTCATCCCGTATGTCACGTATGCATTAAAATCATGCTCAGCCAAAACGGACTCATACTCAGGGCTCAGAGGAGCGCCTCCAATAATCAGATTCCGGATTCTGCCTACGTAAGGCGATTTCAGCAACGAGGGTAACTGTGATGGCACTACTGCGCAGAGAGTTATGTCCCTGCCGGGATCCGATTTTAGAGGATTATTACTCGGATTTTCCACTAAGAGGGATGCTCCGCTGAAAGCAGCCCTGACAATCATCATCTTGCCTGCTATATAACCCGGTGACAAAGGTAGGAACAGCAAAGAGTCTCCGTCTATTCTGAAAAAGCTGCATGTTGTCATTGCCGAGAGAATCATGTCTGATTTCAGCAATCTTATTTTCTTTGGAGTGCCGGTAGAACCCGATGTGTGTGCCTCGATATAATCCCTGCTGTCTTCCCATTCGCGGAGGAAAAGCAGAGCATCACTGAGAGCCGGCTGTTCCCCTTTTATCTCCATGTCATTTCCGGAATAGTCCAGTCACGGGCTGGATCATAGGTCAGAAAATCATTCTTCTGCACTAATGGCGAAGGTATATTATTGAGATACAGCGCCCCTGTGCCCAATCCCTGTGATATCGAAGTGTCAAGAGTGGAGACCCATTGGGCAATTGCATTAAGCCCGATATTTGATTCAAGAGCCGAAGTCACCCACCAACCAATGGATTGAAGCTCAGCGATACTGATCCATTCCATCGCTCCGCTGAATCCACCGCAAAGAGCCGGTTTAAGAATTATGTATTTCGGTTTTATGGTTTCAAGCAACCGGAACTTATCTTCCGCTTCACTATGCCCTATGAGTTCTTCGTCAAGAGCGACTGGGATTGGGGAACGTCGGCATATTTCCGCCATTTCCATCAGCTGCCCGGCTTTTATGGGCTGCTCGATAGAATGGACCTGAAGCTCGGAAAGTACTTCGAGCCTCCGCAAGGCATTCTCTGGAGTAAAAGCGCCATTTGCGTCCAGTCTGATTTCAAGATCTGAAACCGGGAAACTTTTCCTGACCTCTCTCAACAAGCCGAATTCCTGATCAAAGTCCTCTCCGCCGATTTTGAACTTCAGACATCTGAACCCGGCTTTTATCTTTTCCTTGATGCGGTTGCGCATCTCTTCGATACTCCCCATCCAGACGAGACCGTTAATCGTGATTTCGCCACGCCCATTACTCCATGGAGAGGGAAAGGGAGTCCTTTTTGCGCCATGTTTCAGATCCATTATTGCAGTTTCGACTCCAAACAAGATCGAGGGAAATTTCCTCAAACATTCGAAATCCGGATCATTGATTCGCATGCACGTATCAGCGAGAACCTTCTCATAATCCGGAACGTCATCACAGCTCAGCCCTTCGAAAAGGGCGCATTCCCCTATTCCGAAAGTGGTCGGATCAACCTCATCGAAGACTTTTATGAAATAGGTCTTCTTATGATTCATCGTCTCCCGCGACGTACGCGCAGGAGATTTGAAATCCAGAATATATTTACTGTATTGCGCCTTCAACATATCGGGTCTGTCTTGGATCCTATCCCGGAAATTTTGGGAATTGATCGAAATCAGGATCTCTCTTTTCAAGAAATGCGTTTTTACCTTCCTGGGCCTCAGCCATAAGATAATACATGAGAGTGGCATCGCCCGCAAATTCCATCATGCCGCGCTGACCGTCAAGTTCGGCGTTAAGCGCACGTTTTATCATCCGGATAGCCATCGGACTTCTTTTGAGTATGGTCTCACACCATTCCATCGTCTCATCTTCGAGTCTCTCAAAAGGAACGACTTTATTGACCATTCCCATCTCTTCAGCCTCTTTCGCCGTATATTGGCGGCAGAGGAACCAGATTTCGCGGGCTTTTTTCTGTCCCACAATCCGGGCCAGGTAAGAAGAACCGAAGCCGGCATCAAAGCTGCCCACACGAGGTCCTGTCTGTCCGAAGATGGCATTCTCGGAAGCGATGGTCAGGTCGCAGACCACGTGGAGCACATGTCCGCCCCCGATGGCATATCCGTTGACCATGGCAATAACCGGTTTCGGGATGGAGCGGATTTGTTTCTGTACGTCGAGCACGTTCAGGCGGGGTACGCCGTCGGTACCTACATAACCTCCGTGCCCTTTCACGTGCATGTCGCCGCCGGAGCAGAAGGCTTTGTCGCCGGCGCCTGTCAGTACCACCACGTTGATGTCCTGACACTCACGGCAGATGAGCAGGGCATCGCTGATTTCGGAAGTAGTGGTCGGGGTGAATGCATTTCTGTATCGCGGACGGTTGATGGTAATTTTGGCAATACCATGATAGAAATCAAACAGGATATCCTGGTATTCTTTGATGGTTTTCCATTCTCTGGGTTGTGACATAATGCTTGTTATTTTAAGTTGTGATAATACGTTTTCAGGTGTTCAATGTCCTTGTCTTTTTCCGTAAACACTTCCAGCAGCATCGGTTGTGAAGTGATGGAAGGCTGGGTGAATGCCTCGACGGCCTGGTCCAGCTCCTCGTCGTTATGGGCGGAGAGGTAGTGGAAGCCACGGTCTTCGGCCCATGCTTTGGCCGAGGTGCGGTGCGTGGCCGTGATGAAACGTCGGCTGCTGTCCTGCATCTCCAGTCCCGGAAGGGCATGGAAAATTTCGCCTCCTTCGTTGTTGAGCAGGAGGATGCGTACGTTGCTTCCGTAGTTGGTGTTCCAGAGGGCATTCATATCATAGAAGAAACTCAGGTCGCCGATAAAGATGAAATTGAGCTTGTCGGAGGCCGTGGCGTAACCGAGGGCCGTGGACAAGGAGCCTTCGATGCCGTTGGTACCCCGGTTGGACAAAACTTCCACTTCCTGAGGGAGCGGGAACAGTTGGGCATAGCGTACCGTCGAGCTGTTGGCCAGGTGGAGCGAGCAAGGTGTCGGCAGGTGCCCGATGACTTTTCCGATGGCACTCATCTCGGAGTAGGGAAATTCGGCCTGCGGAATCTGCTTGGACAAGGCTTCCCAAGCGCGCGGGTATTCCGGCGTACGGCTGTCCATCATCGGTGCAATCTTTTCCAAAAACTCAAACGGGTCCATCTCGATGACGGTAGTCAGAGAACCGAAAAGGTCGGCCACTTGTCCGTCGGGAGCTACGTGCCAGTGTTCTACCGGCGGATGGCGGCGAAGGAATTTCTTGAGCCGTTTGGAAATGATGTGTCCCCCGTAGGTGATGAGCAGTTCCGGACGCATTTTCTGCTGTGCCTCAAAATCCATGGAGCAGAGCAGCGGCTCAATGTTGCGGATGGGTTGTCCCGGAATGGTCTGGTTGCTGATGTTTTCGGTGAACCAGGCAAAATGCTTGTAGAGCATCTTGGTATATTTCTTGTCGAACAGGTAAATCAGGTTCATCTGTCCCACCACCACCATGCGTCGCTGGTAACGGTTCAGGCGGTCGATGAGCGGCTGGTAGTCCTTGTCGTACACGTTCAGTCCTTGGTAACGGGTAATGACCCGTGCTTCGGGAAGCTCCGTTACCGGGAGTTTGAAGAAGGGCTCACTGATGGGCACGTTGATATGTACAGGGCCTTTTCCATGGTGGTCGAGTTCCATGAGAGCCTCGTTGATGAGGCGGTTGCAGTACCATTCGTCTTCTTCCGTTTGTACTTCGGGCAAGTCGACCGATTTCTTGACCAGGCTGCCGAACACTCCCGGCTGGGGAAGCGTCTGCCCGTCCATCTGGCCAATCCATGCCGCAGGGCGGTCGGCCGAAATCACTACAAGAGGAATTTGCTGGTAGAAGGCTTCGGCCACGGCCGGGTGAATATTCAGCAGGGCCGTACCCGATGTGCAGCAGATTGCCGCTGGTTGGCCTCCGTTCAGTGCCAGTCCCAAGGCAAAGAACCCCGCACTACGCTCATCCGTCACCGGATAGCAGGTAAACTCCGGAATGTTGACCAAGGTTTGTACGATGGGAATGTTCCGGCTTCCGGGGCATAACACAATCTTCTGTATGCGGTGAGCTTTCAGCAGGGCTACGAGCTGCAGGATATTTTTTTTGTCTGTATACATGATTCTTTTAGATACTTTAGATTGACAGGATATTTCGCATGGTATTCATTTTCTGCTGCGTTTCTTCCCATTCGGAATCGGCCGTGGAGTCGGGCAGGATACCGCCTCCGGCATAAAGGGTGGCTGTATTTCCTTCCACGTGCATGCAGCGCAGATTGACATAGAGGGTGGTATCGCCTTGCGGGTCAATCCATCCGATGATGCCGGAATAGAAGAGACGGTCGTGCGGCTCTGTTTGCAGAATGAACTGATAGGCTTCTTCCTTCGGGAGTCCGCAGACGGCGGGAGTGGGATGCAGTTCTTGCAGCACATCGCCCAGATGGTCCGTGTCCTTTAGTGTAAAGTGAAAATCGGTCTTTAAGTGTACCAGCTGGCCGGCGCGGGCTGTGTAGGGCCCTTTTTCGGTCAGCTTGCTGCCGAATTTCTTGACGGTCTTACGGATATATTCTCCCACAAAAGCTTGCTCTTCCTTGTTCTTTTTGCTCCATTCCGTGGGCATGACTTCTCCCTGCATGGGCATGGTGCCTGCCAGGGCCACGGTGTGCCATTCCTTCTCGTGTCCGCTGAGGATGATTTCGGGCGTACTGCCTATCCACGTACCGGTGGAAGGAGTGTGGCACAAGGAAATCATCATGCGCGGATAACTGTTGCAGGCTTGGATGAACGTAGCCAGTGGAGAAAACGTTTCGTGCAATGGCTGGACCGTACTTCTGGAAAGCACCAGTTTGCGGAACTGCTTTTCTTTCAGCGGCAGGATAAAGCGGCTGAATGTTTCAGTATAAATTTCTTTTTCGTCTCTTTCAGAAGAACCTTGTGCCTCAGGCAGTCTGTCCTGACGGGAAGAAACGCATGAATTCGCAGGTTGCGGATGACGTGCCATCCATTTTTGCAAGGCCAGTTTGATTTCCTCCCAGTCGTGAGCGACAATAGCCGGACGAATGAGTACTGCCGGACGGGAAGTTGTCAGCTGAAACGGGGCCAGAAGGAAGCCTTTCTTCTGATTCAGTTCTTCCAGACGGTCAAGGCTGACGGGTTCTCCTTCTTCCTGCATGACGAGAATCGGTTCGTCGGTCCAGGGAAGGCGATACAAGGCAAAGCAGACATCACGTTGTGTAAACGAGTCGATGAGCTGGTGATAAATCGTTTCCGGTGTTTTCATGGACGTTTCTTGACTATTTGGTTGACGATGCGTGCGGTAGAAATCAGTTTCCCTTCCTGGTTGGTAATATCTACGTTCCACAGGTGGGTGGTACGTCCCCGGTGAATCAGCTGTCCCGTGGCGATGACAGATTCTCCTTTGGGAACCATGCTGAGATGGCTGGCACTGACCTGGATGCCGCAAGGCATTTCTCCGGGGCTGCACAGCGGAATGGAGCCATGTCCGGCTACGATTTCAGCCAGTGCCAGGGAGGCTCCGCCGTTGAGTATGCCGAACGGCTGGCAAGTCCTTTCGTCTACGGGCATCTGGGCTTTGACATATCCTTCTTTCATTTCGAGGAACTGGATGCCCAGATGGGCTCCCATGGAGTGGCCCAAATCGGGCAGTTCGTAAGAAGTTTGATCGTTCATGGAGTGTTCAGTTTCTTGTTATAGTTGCAAATGTACACATTTCCCCTCAAATCGTAGGTGATTCGGTGTAAGAATTAAATCGGCGGGTAAGATAGTGGGACAATACAATTGCAGGTGGTTGGGCAAGAAGAAGTCTATAGGCGCTATTGTTGTCAAACTTTATTTATGGCTTATACGAAAAATTTAAACTTTTTTTGTCGTAATGGATAGTTTTCCGTATTTTTGTCACTATTAAAAAGAGGTATAAACATGAAATTAAATATTAGGCGAAATGATATAGCAGGTATTTGGGTTGGTATTTTCATGTTGTCCGTAGTGGTGGGATGCACAAATAAGGGTACACGAAGCGACGCAGGCTCTTTTGAAAAGTTTTACCAGCATTTGGAGCAGATTTCAGCAGATTCTCCGGAGCAGGTTAGTCAGACGATAGACAGCGTGATGCCTTCGTTTAAGGACAGTGTGATGTACTATCGTTTGCTCTTGCTGAAGGTGCGGACCTGTTTCCTGACTTTTAATTTGGATTCAGCTTCTATTTACTTGGACAGAGTGCTTTCTTTCTGTGAAAGAAACAAGGAGGACAATCATGTGTATCCATTGTATGCCTTTGCTTATAATGCCCGTGGAAATATATATGTGCGTACTTCGCAGGTAGATTCGGCCTGCAGTTGTTTTCAGAAAGCTTTTGAATATGCCAGCCGGGGAGGAAAAAGGGAGTCTTTGCCGGATATTTGCCTGAACCAGGCAGACGCGTATGTGAAGCAGGGGCGTTATGACTTGGGCTCATTGTGGTATAACCGTGCCTTGTCGATTGCCGATTCTCTGAATATGCCTGAGGCTCAGCGCTTTCCAGCCTACTATGGTCTGGCACAGGTAAATATGGAGTTGCGGGATTTTGCCGCATGTGATTATTACTACGATTTGGCTTCCCGTTATTATGAGGAAATGCGTCCTTTTGAAAAGCATATTTATTTGAATAACCGGGGAAATTCCTATTATTACCGGCAAGACTATGAAACGGCCTTGACGTATTTCCGTCGTTCGCTGGCGGTGGTCAACCAGTATCCGGATATGACTTTTGAACGGAACCTGACGATGATTAATCTGGGAGAGGTCTTCCTTTTGTTGAATCAGACAGACTCGGCCTCTTATTATTTGGAGAATTGCCGGGGATTCTTTGCGTCCATTCACCATGCCACGGCGTTGTATTGTATTGACACGCAGCTCATGGAACTGGCATTGAAAGAGGGAAATGTGGCGCTGGCCAAAGAGCGTTTGAAGCATGCCGTGAAATACAAGGATGTGGAGCCGAACATGATTCATGTGCGCAACCGTTATCTGCAGCGTTATTATGAAAAAGTGGGTGATTATAAAAATGCATACTATTACCTGGAAAGAAACCGGGAGATAGACGACTCTATACGTAATGAGAAAGTGAAGATGCGTGCAGCCGAAATCGCGTTGAAGTATTCTCAAGACAGCACGTTGATGAAAAAGGAGATTTCTATCCGGGAAAAAGAAAATCAGGTGCTTCATTTGCATCAGTGGTTGTATGCCATTGTGGGAGGAGCTTTTTTGTTGATTGCGGTGTCACTGGTGATTATATTGTACAGAAAACGGCAGCGAGACCGGGAACAGTGGCGTTTGCAGACGGCAATCACTTCCTTGCGTCTGGAAAATGTGCGTAACCGGATTTCTCCACATTTCATTTTCAATGTATTGAACCGTGAAATGAATTTGCATAAAGATGAAGAGGAAAGCAAGAACCTGATTGGTTTGACCAAGCTGCTTCGCCGTAACTTGGAACTGACGGAATGTTTGTCTGTGTCGTTGGCCGATGAACTGGATTTCGTCAATACGTATGTGGCCTTGGAGGAAAAATCATTAGGAGATGATTTTCAGTATCAGTTGGATTTGGATGAAGGGATTGATTTGAAAAGTATACAGGTGCCTTCTATGTTATTGCAGATTCCTGTGGAAAACGCCATCAAGCATGGATTGAGGCTGAAGGAAGGTTTTCGTCTGTTATACATACGGGTACGTCGGTTAGCCGACCAGGTGGAAATGGTCGTTTGTGACAATGGAGGAGGATACCGTGCCACGAGTGTCAATCATGGAACAGGAACTGGAATGAAGGTGATTACGCAGACTATCCAGTTGCTGAATATGTATAATTCACGTCCCATTGTCATGAAAATCAGTAATGTTCCCATTGGCGAAAGAAAGGAAATGGGATGTGAGGTACGCTTTATCGTTCCTCTGAATTATTCGTATCAATTAAAGAAAACTAGGAAACCATGAGTGATAAGATCAGAGCCGTCATCGTAGATGACGAAGAAACAGCTATTGATAATCTTTGTTTTGAGCTGAAGAAATATCAGTGGATTTCAGTGGAAGGGGTGGCCCGGAATGGAAAGGCAGGAATCCGTTTGATTGAGAAGGAGCATCCCGACTTGTTGTTTCTGGATGTGGAGCTTCCGGATATGCTGGGGATGGATGTGGCAATCAAGGTGCATGAAATGCAGAATTGGAATATGCATATTATTTTCTATACGGCATACAATAAGTATCTGATAGATGCGCTGCGGAATTATGCCTTTGATTTTCTTTTGAAGCCGGTGGATCCCCAAGAATTGGCTGTGGCTTTGGAGCGGTTGCAGACGGCAGACGGAGAAAAGGATTCGAATAACTTCCTGTCTGACATGAATCGAGACGGTGAAAAGTCTTTTATGGTCGTGACTCCGATGGGAGACTTGCGGGTTCTTCGGGTGTCGGATATCGGTTATTTCCGGTATGTGTCCGACCGGAAAATATGGGAGGTGGCTTTGACAAATGGTTCTTTTATTCCCTTGAAGCGGAATACGAGGGCGGAAAACTTGTGCGCTTACGATCCGGCTTTTGTGCAGATTCACCAGTCGTATATCATTAATATGAACTACTTACTCATGGTACAGGGGGGACAATGTATCATGTATCCTCCATTTAACAATGTAGAAGAACTTTTAGTGTCCAAAAAGTACCGGAAAGAGATGATGGAGCGTTTCTGCCAATTATAATTTCACTATTTTTTGTCTGCTTAGTCACGAAATCTTATGTCTTAGTCGTAAATTTTCTCGTTTTAGTGTATCGTGTAGTGCTTCTTGCTTTTTATGTAATATAAAGATTCTTATTTTTGCATTAAATTTAATAAAGCAAGATAGTATGAAAAGATTTGGATGTAAAGTTTTGCTTCTGTTGGGAGGCATGTTTGTATTGGGGGGAACTGCACAGGCTCAATATTTGCGTTCTTCTTATTTTATGGAAGGCACAAGTGCACGTTTGCAATTGAACCCGGGTTTGCAGCCTACAAGGGGGTATTTTAATATTCCAGTGATTGGTTCTCTGAATGTATCAGCTTCTTCTAATGTACTGGGAACAAGTGATATTATTGATGTGCTGGACTCAAAAAACAGCTTGTATTCCAATGATAAACTTTTTGACAAACTTTTGCAGTCTGATAACCGTCTGAACGTAAACTTGAATACGGATATCTTGTCATTCGGTTGGTATAGAGGTAAAGGCTTCTGGACTTTCAATGTTGGATTGCGTACGGATATCGGCGCTTCACTGGCGAAGGATATGTTCTCTATGATGCGTAACATGAAAGGATTTGCTCTTGAAGACATGGCTGGTACAACTGCAAACTATGATTTGTCGAATCAGTCGGTCAATGTGAAAGCTTATGCGGAAGTAGGATTGGGATATTCTCGTCGTATCACAGAAAAATTGACTGTCGGTGCCCGTGTGAAAGTGTTGTTGGGATTGGCTCGTGCAGAGGTAAATATTAATAAGTTTAATGTAGATTTGGATTTGCCAAACCTGAATGCGACAGGTGGTGAAGTTTCTCCGTCTGACTGGTATGGAAAAGGATACTCTTATACCGCAGATGCCAATGTGCTTACTACTTTGAAAGGTGGCGGTATGACTTTCAATGAAGATGGCAAGATTAATAAATTCGACATGAAGCTGGAAGACATGGGTATCTCTGGAACTGGTTTTGGTATCGATTTGGGTGCAAGCTATAAAATATGGGATAACTTGACGGTATCTGCTTCTGTGCTTGATTTAGGGTTCTTGAACTGGAAAGAAAGTGAAACAACAGTAGCTACTGTGACAGGCAATGAGAATGTGACCATTGATGAGAATAACTACGACAGATACATTGGAGGTGACTTCTTGTCTGTGGAACGTTTCGACTTCAAGAAGGGTTCAACTGAGAATGTGAAGAATAAGACCCGTTTGTATTCCACTGTCCTGATAGCTGGCGAATATGGTTTGCTCAATAATAAGTTGAGTGTGGGAGCAATGTATACGGCACGTTTTGTAGAGCCTAAGACATTGAATGAACTTACCTTCTCTGCTACGTTGCGTCCGGCAAACTGGTTGAATGCGGCCATTAGTTATTCTCCAATTTTGGCTTCTGGAAAATCAATAGGAGTAGCTGTGAAACTTGGACCGTTGTTTGTCGGTACTGACTATATGTTCTTGGGACGCAATTCAAAGACTGTGAATGGTTTTGTCGGCATTTCTCTCCCGTTGGGTGGAAAGCCGAGTGCATCCTCTGAAAATTAATCAAAGTTCTATATCTATTACTTTTATAAGTCGAAAAATAAAGGCTGCTCCTGAATCGTAGTGTATAGTGAGGTTGAATTACGATTGAGGGCAGCCTTTTTCTTATGCTTTTTTCAAGCAGTCAGTTCTTTTAGAATTTCTCCATTCAGGTGGTGGAGGGTGATTTTGCCGTTGGCATAGGTTGCAAACGTGGGTACGTTTCCACCCTTAGGGAAGGTGATGGAGCCTGTATTGCACACAATACCTTCGTTTGTCTGTTCAAGTTTCCACAAGTGTGTATGTCCGTAGAACAGAATGTCTTGTTTGCCTTTGGGGCGTTTTTCTTCGTTATAAATGTGTCCGTGAGTAAGGAACAGTTTCTTTCCTTCATCCACAATCAGTGCATAATCCGACAGGATAGGAAAATCCAGCAGCATCTGGTCAACTTCTGAATCGCAATTGCCGCGTATGGCAATGATTTCGGAGGCCATCTCGTTCAATTTTTCTGCAATTGCTTTGGGGTTCAGTCCTTCCGGTAGTCCGTTGCGGGGACCGTAATTCAGAATATCTCCCAAAATGCAGAGCATGTCGTAATGGTGTTCCTTGTAAAAGGCCAATACTTGTTCCAATGCTGGTAATGAGCCATGTATGTCGGATACAATTAAATATCTCATAAATACTTTGTTTGTTAATGTGAATTCTTTCAGCAAACTTAAGGAATATTTGTTATTGTCTGATTCCTTTTTTAGTTAAAAACATTTTCTGTGGCAGGAGGATTAAAAAAAGAACGGCCACCTTATGCAGGCAGCCGTCTTTTCTATTATTAAAAAAGCAAGATTATAATTTATTCAGCTTTTTCTTCGCTCCAGTCCATTGCAGCCATACGTTTGTATGAATCGTAACGTTTCTTAGCCATCTTTTCGCAAGCGTCGAACAAGTCAGCTGCTTCAGACGGATATTGTTTCATTACAGATGCAAAACGAACTTCGCCCTTCAGGTAATCCTGGAATTTGTCCCAAGCCGGTTCTTTAGAGTCGAGTGAGAACGGGTTCTTACCTTCGTCTTCCAATGTCGGGTTGAAACGCCACAAGTGCCAGTAACCACATTCTACAGCCTTAGCTTCTTCAGCCTGAGATT
>ENA-ORRO01002126-ORRO01002126.1-human-gut-metagenome-genome-assembly--contig:-NODE-2126-length-12796-cov-2.585825_pt1 | contig 12796 bp, 11 predicted proteins | sample MGYA00242176_ERZ509136 | MGnify/ENA primary metagenome ERZ509136 (study PRJEB26280, sample SAMEA2338644) | human gut metagenome | biome: human gut; feature: human-associated habitat; material: faeces... | reverse complement strand
TAATGATCTTATCGTAGCGGAGTTTGCTGATATCAAAATCATCCCCGATTCCACAGCCGAAAGCTGCGATCATAGATTTGATCTCGTTATTTAACAGAATCTTTTCCAGAGTTGCCTTTTCTACGTTCAATATCTTTCCACGAAGAGGAAGCACGGCCTGTGTCTTTCGGTTGCGGGCTGTCTTTACGGTACCGCCGGCGGAATCACCCTCGACGATATATACCTCGCATTCCTCCGGCTTGCGGGAGGTGCAGGAGGCAAGTTTGCTTTTGGTGTCCACATCATTGAGCTGCTTCAATACAGCCGTTCTTGCTTTATCGCTTGCTTTACGGGCGTTGTAGGATTTCAGGGAATTTTCCAGAATGGCCCGCAGGATCTCTACATTTTTTATCGAAGTAACGCTGGACTTCCGTGCTAAACACATCGTCTACTGCTGTTTTGGCATCGGTATTGCCAAGCTTTGTCTTGGTCTGGCCTTCAAACTGTGGATCCGGGTGTTTGATGGAGATAATGGCAACCAGACCGTTTCGGATATCCTTACCGTCAAAATTCTCATCCTTGTCCTTCAGGATGCCAAGCTCTCTGGCGTACTGGTTCATAACACGGGTCAGTGCGGTTTTAAAGCCTGTTACAAGTGTACCGCCGTCCACGACATTGATGCGGTTGCAGTATGGATTGATCTGCTCGGAAAAGCTGTTGGTATACTGAAATGCAACCTCAACCTCGATATCGCCGCTGGTGCCTTCAATATAGATCGGAGTCGGATGAAGCGTGACCGCTTCCCGGTTAATGTAGCTGACAAAGCTCTGGATACCAAACTCTTCCTGATATGTAATGGTTTCATTGTCGTTTTCATTTTTGTAGATCAGCTTGAGATTTTTATTAAGGAAGGCAATCTCCTTTAATTTCTTTTTGATGACCTCCGGTTTGAAGGTGATGGTTTCAAAAATTTCGGCATCCGGATAGAAGGTTACTTTGGTACCGGTATTGGATTTTGCACATTTTCCGATGACCGGGAGCTGGCCGTTTTCCAGTTTCGTTACCGGGTGCCCGCCATTTTCATATTCGTCCCGGTAAACCTGTCCGTTACGCCGCACCTCGACGATCATGTGAGAGGAGAGGGCATTGACTACAGAGGAGCCAACACCGTGGAGACCACCGGATACTTTATAAACCGTACTGTTGAACTTACCACCTGCATGGAGAACGGTATAGACGACACGAACCGTCGGTATCTTCTGAGTCGGATGGATATCCACCGGCACACCACGGCCGTTATCCTCGATGCAGACGCCTCCGTCCTTCTGGAGGGTGATATGGATCTCGCTGCAAAAGCCTGCCAGCTGCTCATCAATGGCATTGTCCAGAATCTCCCATATTAAATGATGAAGTCCACGGGAACCTGTGGAACCAATATACATGCCGGGACGCTTCCGGACTGCTTCCAGCCCTTCCAATACTACAATTTCTTTTCCGGTATATTCACTCATACTGCTCTCCCTTTCTGATTTCGTACAAACATATATTCGTCATCCACCATACCATAAATAATAAAGAAATGCAAATAACCACCCTTGAAACTATTCTTCGTTTTTGGTATCCTATCAAAGATGAGTCACTCAAGCTTTTCGCCTGAGAATATTATCGACAGATTCTGTCGTTTCAGGGGAAAGCCGGAGTAAATAAACTTTGAAAACAATATCAATTAAGGAAGGAAGTTTTACGGATGAAAAAGATACCATTTGTAACCAAGGAACAGGTCGAGGAGATCACAAAGACATATCCGACCCCTTTCCACATCTATGATGAGAAGGGCATCAGAGAGAATGCAAGACGTCTGAAGGCTGCATTTTCCTGGAATAAAGGATATCGGGAGTATTTTGCGGTAAAGGCAACGCCCAATCCATTTATTCTGAAGATCCTTCAGGAAGAGGGCTGTGGTGTTGACTGTTCATCCCTGACAGAGCTGATGATGTCTGAGAAGTGTGGCTTCTCGGGCAGTGACATAATGTTTTCTTCCAATGTGACACCGGCAGAGGAGTATGTAAAGGCAAAAGAGCTGGGAGCATTTATCAATCTGGATGATATTACCCACATTGATTTTCTGAAGGACTGCGCAGGTATTCCGGAGACAATCTGCTGTCGTTACAATCCGGGAGGAGTATTCCAGCTTGGTACGGATATCATGGATAATCCGGGAGATGCCAAGTATGGTATGACCAAGGAGCAGATGATCGAGGCGTTCAAGAGATTGAAAGAACTTGGTGCAAAGCGTTTTGGCATCCATTCCTTCCTTGCCAGCAACACTGTGTCTAATGAGTATTATCCGACTCTGGCAGGTATTTTGTTTGAACTTGCCGTGGAGTTAAAAGAAAAGACAGGTGTGGAGATTGTATTTATTAATCTTTCCGGCGGAGTTGGCATTCCATATACACCGGATAAGGAGCCAAACAATATCGAGATCATCGGTGACGGTGTCCGTCAGAAATTTGAGGAGATCATGGTTCCGGCAGGTATGGGCGATGTTGCAATCTTTACAGAGCTTGGACGTTTTATGCTGGCTCCGTATGGCGGTCTGGTGACAAAGGCAATTCACGAGAAGCATATTTATAAAGAATACATTGGTGTGGATGCCTGTGCGGCAAATCTGATGCGTCCGGCAATGTACGGTGCTTATCATCATATTACCGTGCTTGGTAAGGAGGATGCACCTTGTGATCACAAGTATGATGTGACAGGCTCTCTCTGTGAAAATAATGATAAATTTGCCATTGACCGTATGCTTCCGAAGATTGATATGGGAGATTACCTGTTTATTCATGATGCGGGTGCCCACGGTTTTTCTATGGGATACAATTACAATGGACGTCTTCGTTCCTCAGAGCTGCTTTTGCAGGAGGACGGCAGCGTGAAGATGATCCGTCGTGCAGAGACTCCGGCAGATTATTTTGCCACATTTGATTTCTGTGATATCCTGAAATAACGATGGAAAATCATAAGATAAAAGCAGTCATTATATCAATAAAATAGCGTAAAATTGAAATTTAACACCTTTTTGTAAAAGAAGGTGTTAAATTTTTTACAAATATTTCCGATACATATATAGAGAAAATGAAAATGCAGAATATTTAGGTGGTGATTATTATGAGAATCGATGCATACAATCAGATCAGTCAGTTATATCAGGCAAGCAAGCCAAAGAAGATCACAAAGAAAAGTGAAGCCACTGTAAAAGAGCAGTATACCGTATCCAGCAAGGGTCAGGATTATCAGGCGGCGAAGAAAGCACTTGCAGCAGCACCGGATATCCGCGAGGAAAAGGTTGCAGCACTGAAGGAGCAGATTGCATCCGGCAGTTATAATGTATCTGCACAGGAGATTGCGGATTCTGTTGTGAGCAAGTTTTTTGATTCAAGTATCTGATAAGGAAATGAGGTAGCCCATTGGCCAGTTTGATGGAGGAGTTGATCACGGTCCTTAGCAGGGAGAAGGAGATTTATGAGAAGCTGATTCCTATCTCTGAGAGGAAGACCGTTGTGCTGATCCGGGAGGACCTTCAGGAGCTTCAGAAGGTTACCGATGAGGAGCAGCAGCTTTTGGATGCTGCGTATGCGGCAGATAAGAAAAGAGAAAAGATCATTGAAAATATCGGAATCGTTTTAAACCGTGATCCGAAGGAGCTTGATCTTACCACATTGGCGAGACTTATGGCGAGACAGCCGGCGGAGAAAAAACAGCTCAGTGAGCTTCATGATTCGTTGAAGCTTGTGATGGACAGACTTGTCAATGTAAATCAAAAAAATAAAGAATTGATTGAAAATTCCCTAGAAATGATTGAATTCAATATGAATTTTATTCAAAGTACACGGATGTCACCGGGGAGCAATAATTACAATCGCAATGCATCCAGCAGCTACGGCGTTGATATGGGACCGGGAGCTTTTGATGCAAAACAGTGATTTGATTATTTTGAGCCAGTCGTGTGGCTGGCCTTGGTCAGTCTATCGGCTGATTTTGCCGATCGTTCGGCACCCCTGAGGGCATTCGCTTTTTCAATTTATAGAAAAAGCACGTAACGCAGCAGGACACCAACGAGAATTGCTAAGCAATTCTTGGAGGGTAAAACGCTGGTTTTACCCTTTTTCAATTTATAGGGAAAGGGACAGATGACATATATAGAAAGGCATAGGTAGTTAGTATGGGAAGCTTATTTACAAGTTTTAATTCCGGTGTATCAGGACTTCATGCAGCACAGTCCGGATTAAATACCACCTCCCACAACCTTGCAAATGTAAAGACGAAGGGATATACCAGACAGCAGAATATTCAGGTGGATTCCTATTATCAGAATGTAAAGGTAGCGATAGACGGTTCGCTGATCCAGACAGGTATGGGTACGAAAGTGTCTGCAGTACGGCAGATCAGAGATATGTTTCTGGACAAGGAGTTTCGTCTGGAGACGGGACGCCAGGCATTTTATGAGAAATTGTCTGAGACTGCAGGAGAGATAGAGGATATCTTTGGCGAGACAGAAGGCATGGAGTTTCGTGACAATCTGCAGGCGTTGTGGAATGTCATGCAGGAGATGGCAAATAACCCGGAGGATATTACCAAAAGACAGCTTTTTATCTCTACGGCAGAATCCTTTCTGGAGACCTCCCAAAATGTATATAATCAGATCAATACTTATCAGGTCAGCCTGAATACGGAGATCAGTGATCAGGTAGATAAGATCAATGAAATAGGTGAGAAGATCGCATTTTACAATCAGCAGATCGTCAAGATTGAGGCAGCCGGTGTGGAGAATGCCAATGATTACCGTGATGCAAGAAATCAGCTTCTGGATGAATTAAGCACTTATGTGAATTTCACCTTCCAGGAGGACGAAAAGGGTGGTATGCAGGTGTATATTGAGCAGGCCCTTTTTGTGGATGGCGGATTAAATTACCATCTGGGATGCGAGACCATGCCGGGAACAGGGTTTTATAAGGTCCGGTGGCTCGATAACGGTTATGGTGATGCTTTCGATACTTCGGAGGCATATTCCAACGAGAAGAAGACGGATGTGGGTTCTCTGCGGGGCGTTTTGACGGCGAGGGGGTTGAAGATCGCCGATTATTCCGATATGCCGAAGCAGCCGGTGAAGGATGATTACGTTGATGATGCCGGTGTATTTGATGAAACCGCCTACAAGGTGGCTATGAATGATTATAATGCGCAGGTAAAGCGTTACAATAATACGACAGGTAATTCGATCATTACCCAGATTCAGGCACAGTTTGACCAGCTGGTTCATAATGTGGTGAAGCAGATCAATGATGCGTTTGCTCCGAATCTGGAGGTGTCCGGAGATAAGGTGGATCTGGATGGTGCAACCACCGGAACGACAGAAAAGGGAGATGCCTTTGATCTGACAAAGCTTACCGGTGGCACCTATAAGATCCTAGATGTACGAAACTGTCCGGTAGGTACCGATGACAATGCAACCATTGGTACCGAGGTATTTTCCAGAGGTCAGGTGGACCGTTATCAGAAGATCACTCTGGACAGCCAGATCTATACCACAGATGCCGAAGGCAATCAGATCGGTCTGGCACAGAAAACCGTCGATGCCGATGGCAATGAGACATACACTCTTTACTTATATAACGAGGAAAATGAGAATGATATTGACTGGATGTACACCTTAAACAGTCTGGTGATCAATAAGGATCTGATCGCAGATTATTCTCTGTTGGAAGTGAAGGCCAATCCGGAGCAGGGACTGGAGGGCGCATATGCCTTTGGCGGCAATTTGTTTCAGGATCTTTTGAATTCCTGGGATAAGGAGCTGGGAGTGCTTGATCCGAATTCGCTGGCAGCATATGATTTCGACGATTATTACACCAATATGATCGGAGGTCTTGGTGTTCGTGGAAACGGCTGGAACAGTATGGTGGATTACCAGAAGTCACAGGTGGAAAGCATTGAGGATAAACGGCAGCAGGTCAACGGAGTATCATCCGATGAAGAACTGGTCAATATGATGCTGTATCAACATGCATATAACGCAGCATCCAGATATATCAATACCATTGATAGTATGCTGCAGTATCTGATTGAGAGACTGGGATAGGAGGAAGCATATGCCATCTACATTTTTTGGACTGAATATTGCTACATCAGGCATGAATACATATAATGCCGGGTTAAATACCACGGCACACAATATTTCAAACCGTAACACCAAGGGATATACCAGACAGACAGTGGAGCAGCAGGCAAAGAATCCATTAAGCCTCGGAACCTCTTACGGCATGCTGGGAACCGGTGTTACTGCAACAGATATTGTGAGCAGCAGAGATGTTTATTACGATTATAAGTATCGCAAAAGCAATTCTGTTTACAGCAAATATGATACATTAAATCATTATCTGGAAAATATACAGAATTATCTTTACTCTAAGGACTCTGAGTCCGGTGGCATTACCAATGCATTGGATGAGTTCTTTAAGACAATTTCGCAACAGACAACGGACGCTTCGGATACGACCATGCGCCGGCAGGTATCCGGAGCGGCAGATACCTTGATGAGCTTTGTGCGGGAGACGGCCAACAATCTCCAGACAGCACAGAAGGAGATCAATACACAGATCAAAAGCACGATTGACAAGATCGATACCTACGCTAAGCAGATTGCAGCGTTGAACAAGCAGATCAATACGCTGGAGGTCAACGGCGGCACAGCAAATGATCTTCGCGACCAGAGAGCAAAGGCGGTGGATGAGCTTTCCGCATTGGTGGATGTGGAAGTGGTTACGGATTCTCCAAAGGATGGCAATGGCGTAGAGGAGTTCTTGGTATTTATCGGAGACGGTGTTCTGGTGGATACCTATATGACCAATCAGTTAAAGATCGAGGCGAGTACCACAAAAGCAAATCAGACTGACAATGAGGGGCTTTACAATATTAAATGGAGCAATGGCCAGAACTTTAATATCCGCAGCGGTATTCTGGGAGGCGAGCTTCAGGCATTGCTTGAACTGCGGGATGGTAATAATGCAGAGAATTTTGCGGCAACGCTGACCGGATATGATGCAGGAGGAAACGGAACGGCAGGAACCATTAAGATGAAGGCGTCCCAGGGAGATTCCGCATGTAGTGCCAATGCGTGGGATCTGTCCAAGCTGAACATTCCGGAGAGTGATGGCAAGATCAAGATATATAATTATGAGTTTCAGTATGATTCCTTTGAGGTGTCCGTATGCGCCGATGGAAGCTATGAATATACGTTTACTCTGAAGGATGCCATTAAGGATGGCGAGCAGAAGCATCTCGATGTGGCAATGGCAAAGGGAGAGACGACTTCCACCGTAGGAGACAGTGTGGATTTTCGTGGAATCCCATATTATATGTCCCAGTTAAATGAGTTTGTTCGTACTTTTTCCGCAAACTTCAATCAGGTTCAGAATGCCGGTTATGATCTCTATCAGGAGAAGGGCTGCGATCTCTTCGTTGCGGCACCGCTGGCAAATGGCGGACAGTTTGATATGACAGAGTTTTTATATAATAAGACGGATGGATGCTATTATCTTAACGGTGTGGCACAGAAGGGGCTGAGTGGCGCCGATGTGGTTTATACTTTCTCTTCCAAGGCAGAGAAAGGCAAATCCTTATCTTATTACAATATGACAGCATTAAGTGTCCATGTGTCAGATGAGATATTAAATGATGGCAAAAAGCTGGCGTTTTCTACAGAGGCCAATGCCGGTGTAGCTTCCCGTGGGAATCTTACCAAGATGTCTGCCTTACGTGAGGACAACAGTATGTTTAAACAGGGAATCCCGTCCAATTTCCTGGCAGTTATGACAGCTACTGTGGGTGTGGATGGAGCTAAGATCGATGATTGTGCTGCCAATTCCAAGAATATTCTGGATGCTGTTGAGAACCGCCGGCTTTCTAAGTCCGGTGTGGATGAGGATGAAGAAGGAAAGAACATGATCGAATATCAGAACTTACTCAAATACCAGTATCAGGTGATATCGATCATGAATGAAGTCTTAGATAAACTGATCAACGGTACCGGTGTATAAGACCAGAAAGAGAGTGTGAAACCATGAGAGTAACCAATTCAATGATATCCAATAGTGCGCAGTCACATATTGGCAATGCAAAAAGCAGTCTGCTCAAATATGAGGAGCAGTTTACCTCAGAGAAAAAGATCCAGAGACCTTCCGATGATCCTACCGTGGCAGTACGTGCATTGAAATACCGCAGTTCACACAGTATGTAGAAAAGAACGTCAAGGACGCTATGTCATGGATGGACACCACAGAGTCTGCTCTGAAAAATATCAACTCTGTGCTAGTGGATATGAAGGGATATCTGAACCAGGGAGCCAATGATTATCTGGCACAGGATGAGAGAAATTCGGTTCTCTCTGTGTTAAAGCAGTATGTATCTTCTATTTTTGAGGATGAGGCAAACTCCGATTATTCCGGCAGATATGTGTTTACCGGTTACCGGACAGACACTTCTCTGTTGTTCAGTGAAGCTACCAAAAATCTCACTTATGACATTAAGGAAAATTTTAAATATACAGATATCGGTACGGTAAATGTGGTTACAGGAAATGTCACCTATCAGGATGGTAACAGTGCACAGGATTATGCAGATCAGATGACAAAGATCAAAAAGCAGTCCTTCTATAAGATTCAGCTGGCATACAAGAACTGCTCCAAGGCATCCTATGCTTCCGTGAAGGGTGGCACCAATACACAGGAAAATTATGTTACTTTGACCAGCTCTTATAAGAATGCAGCGGGACAGAGTGTCACCAAAACCTACAATACTGTCACAAGAGCTTCCAGCGATGCGAATGCGTATGATGTCGGGGATGATGAGGTGATTTATCTCTATGATACCGGTGAAGTGCTTGTGGGAAAAAATGTCTATGGGGAGCTTCAGGAAAATCAGGCAGAGTTTCAGGTGAACTATTGCAAGTCGGAGTTTGACAAGAGCGATATCCGGCCGGAGATGTATTTTGAGTGTCAGAGCTACAATCAGGTATCCAAGAAGGAGATTACCTATTCTGATCCGGCAGAACAGACCATCAAGTATGAGGTAAACTTCAGTCAGAATATGACCGTCAATACACAGGGGATGGATGCCATTGACACAGATATTTATCGTACAATTGATTATCTTGCAAATGTCATCAACGATGTGGATGATGTGGAAAAGCGTATCTCCGATGCAGATAAAATGATCGCAAACTGCAAGGATCCGGCAGAAAAGAAGAATCTGGAGGCCTATAAGGAATCGCTGGAAACAGAGCGTTCTCTGAGAGTAACTGTTATGACGGAAGCTTTTGGTAAAGGCTTATCCATGGTAGATAAAGCACAGGAAAAGCTGAATGTGGCAGTGGCAGATCTTGGAACCAGATATTCCCGTGTGAAGCTGACTTACGATAAGCTGTCAGATCAGAAGGTAGACGTGGAGGAGCAGCTGTCTAATAACGAAGATGTAAATATTTCCGATGCCTATATCAATATGACACAGGCTGACAATCTGTATCAGTATGCATTAACAGCAACGTCCAAGATACTGGGAAATACATTATTGGATTATATTTAATGTGATAAAGGTATTTGCAATTATTTTGCTTAGAAATGAGGGAAAGCTATGAAGATTAAGACAAGATACTTTGGGGAGATTGACCTGGACGACAGCAAGATCGTTCATTTTGAAAACGGTCTGTTTGGTTTTGAGGAATATAAAGATTATACGATCCTGTATGATTCCGAAGGAGAGGAAGAGCCGTTTTTCTCCTGGCTGCAGTGTACCACAGAGCAGAGTCTGGCATTTCCGGTGGTAAATCCGCAGAAGGTGCGGGAGGACTATGATCCTGTAGTTGAGGATGAGCTGCTGCGAAGCCTGGGTGAGTTTGGCGAGGATGATCTGGTGGTTCTTGTGCTGGCTACGATCCCGAAGGAAGTAGAGAAAACTTCGGTGAATCTGAAAGCACCGCTGATCATCAATGCAGGCACCCGGAAGGGAGTGCAGCTTGTGGCAGATAATCAGGATTATGAGATCAAACACTTCATCATGAAAACGGATAAGGAGGTGTAAATATGCTGGCATTAGCGAGAAAAGTCAACGAGTCCATTATGCTGGGCAATGACATTGAGATCACCCTGCTGGAGATTAAGGGAGATCAGGTAAAGATCGGCATCAGTGCACCAAAATCTGTTCCGATTTACCGCAAGGAGATATATCTGCAGATCCAGGAGGAGAATAAACAGGCTGCCGGACAGGAGATCGATGTGGAGGCATTGAAAAATGCATTTGGTGGAAAGGGTAAGAAGTAAAGTTTTCGGAGGGGAGATATAATATTTTCCCTCCGTTTTGCCGATATAACATTTAGAAAAAGATAACGAGGCAATTCATAAGCACACGGAGGTGTTAAGGATGAAAATTGAAGCAATAGCGGGTGTCGCGTCCAACACGGAGGGAGACTTTGACATAGCGAAACAGGCAGATACGACAGGGAAGAGCAGTAGTTCTTCGCCTATTTCGGCGCCGATCGTAACGAAGGTTCTGACAAATGACAGCGCGGCTGCAGATCCGATGCAGGATGATGAAACAGATGGACAGAATCCGGGATTAAAGGATCCCACCAAAAAGACCATTGATGCCATGATGTCTGAGGCCAATCAGAAGCTCAGCAGGACACGCTGCGAGTATTCCTATGATGAGCCGACGAAACGTGTTTCGATCAAGGTGTATGACAAGGATACCGACAAGCTGATCCGTGAGGTTCCTCCGGAGAAGTCATTGGAAGCATTACAGAAGATCTGGGAGCTTGCGGGGATTATTGTAGATGAGAAGCGATAATATAGAATAATATCGAAATGGAGGTTTATATATGGCAATCAGAATGACAGGTCTTACTTCCGGTCTTGATACAGAGTCTATCGTAGCGGCTCTGATGGAAGCACAGAAGAGCAAAAAGACCAAGGTAGAAAATAAGAAAACCAAGTTAGAGTGGACACAGACCATCTGGTCCGGACTGAACAAGAAGCTCTACAGCTTTTATACCGATTATGCCGGTAAGATGCGTTTCCAGTCCAGCTATCTTACCAAGAAGGCTGCATCTTCGGATTCCTCTGTGCTCACTGCGACGGCCAAGCCTTCCGCAGCCAATGGTTCCTACAGTGTTAAGGTAAGCCAGCTGGCAGCAGCACAGTATGTCACCAGTGCAAAGCTTGGCACATATAAAACCAAGGATGAAGGTGGCAATGATGTTGATACCGCAGTTACATCCAAAACAAAGCTGGCAGATCTGGGATTTGACACTTCCGGCAGTTCAGTGATCGAGATCAAATCAGGAGATAAAAAGATCAATCTCTATGTGGATCAGGATACTACAGTGGCAGATTTTGTACAGAAGTTAAAGGACGCCGGGTTAAATGCTTCCTTTGATGAGAAGCAGTCCCGTTTCTTTATCAGTGCCAAGAACAGTGGTGCAGACAGCAAATTTACGATCACCAATACTGCTTTGTCAACAGATCAGACAGCGGCAAAGGATGCACTGCTTCAGGCAATGGATTACAGCAGCCTTTCTTCTTCGGATCAGAGTACGGTCAAGCAGGTACTCAGTGATCTGCAGAATGCCCAGACCACAGAAGCTAAGACTGCTGCATACAAGAGTTTACAGGATATTGCAGATGCTGCAGCAAAGACAAAGGTAACCGATTATTATACAAAGCAGTTGACTGAGAAATATACAAACGAGTATATTACAACAGAAACAGTGACAGATGATGAGGGCAATGAAACAACCGTTGAAAAGCTGACGGATGCAGGTCGTCAGGCTCTTAAGGATGCGAATCTGGATAACGATATATATGTAGATGATGATCGCTTAGCCGTGGTTAAGAATAAATTGATCGCTCAGAATGTAAAAAAGGATCTGGCTACAGATGGTTACAAAAAGAGCATTGAGGATGCAGTAACATATGGATCGGTAGATGCAGGAGTTGCTGAAAAGGCAACCAGAGATGCCGATATTATTGTAGCGGTAGACAATTATGCAGATCAGATCAGCAGCGGAACCGGTGTTGCGGCATCTTCCGGTCTGACAAAGCTTGGCTTGGATAATATTGATGGCTCGGCAGTAAAGGAGAATGCTTCCGGAACCGGAATGGCTGTGATTGCTGCGGCGGATTCCGTTGTACAGGTGAATGGTGCTACGCTTACCAGCAGCAATACTACTTTGGATGTAAACGGTCTGACTTTGGATCTGGTGTCAGCATCAGATAAAGAAGTAAAAGTCACGGTTTCCAATGATAGCAGTGCGGTTTATGATTCTATCAAGGATTTTGTAGAGCAGTATAACAGTATATTGTCAGAGATGAATAAGTATTATTATGCTTCTTCTGCCAGAGGATATGATCCTTTGACGGATGATCAGAAGAAGGAAATGTCCGATGATGAGGTGGAGAAGTGGGAGACTAAGATTAAGGATTCTCTGCTTCGCCGTGATAATACCCTGGAAGGTATTATGCAGACCATGCGTACTACCATGACGGGTACAACAGTCACTGCCTCTAATGGTAAGACATATTCTCTGGCCAATCTGGGTATCACCACAGGTAAGGACTATAAAGAATATGGTCTCCTTCACATCAAGGGAGACGAGGATGATGAGGATTATGCGGATTCTACCAATACATTGGAGAATCTGATCAATGAGGATCCAGATGTGGTACAGGAGGTAATGTCCAAGATTGTCACGGATCTGTATAGCAATTTG
>ENA-ORRO01002123-ORRO01002123.1-human-gut-metagenome-genome-assembly--contig:-NODE-2123-length-12801-cov-3.331398_pt1 | contig 12801 bp, 11 predicted proteins | sample MGYA00242176_ERZ509136 | MGnify/ENA primary metagenome ERZ509136 (study PRJEB26280, sample SAMEA2338644) | human gut metagenome | biome: human gut; feature: human-associated habitat; material: faeces... | reverse complement strand
TATCATGTTACTGAACAACGAAGAAAAAGGTGAAGAATATGTAGCTGAGAACTACGATAAGAGCATCGAAGAACTGACTTGGCACCTGATCAAGGAACAGTTGGTAGAGGCAAACGATATCAAAGTAGAACAGGAAGATGTGCTGAAGATGGCGAAAGAAACAACGAAAGCACAGTTTGCTCAATACGGAATGTTGTCTGTACCTGAAGACGTACTTGACAACTATGCACAGGAAATGTTGAAGAAGAAAGAAACTATCAATAATTTGGTAAGTCGTGTGGTAGAAGTGAAGCTGGCTGCTGCTCTGAAAGCGCAGGTTACTTTGGAAAACAAGAACGTTTCAATCGAAGAATTCAATAAGATGTTTGAATAATCATTCGGTTGAATAGAATATAAAGTCACAGAAACACAGAGTTTTTATAAAATTATAACTCTGTGTTTTTTTGTGTCTCTGTATTCTTTTTCGTTTCTTTGTACTTACGTTTATTTTTAATTTATAAGAAAGGAACAATTAACATGGATGATTTTAGAAAATACGCAACCAAGCATTTAGGAATGAATGGCATGGTATTGGATGATGTGATTAAATCGCAGGCCGGGTATTTGAATCCCTATATTCTGGAAGAAAGACAGTTGAACGTTACTCAACTCGACGTTTTCTCCCGTTTGATGATGGACCGCATCATTTTCCTCGGTACGCAGGTTGATGACTATACAGCCAATACTTTGCAGGCTCAGTTGCTTTATTTGGATTCGGTGGATCCGGGAAAAGATATTTCCATCTATATCAATTCGCCCGGCGGTTCGGTGTATGCCGGATTGGGTATTTATGATACGATGCAGTTTATCAGCAGTCCCGTAGCTACGATTTGCACGGGCATGGCGGCGTCTATGGCAGGCCGTACTGTTGGTGGCCGGAGCCGAAGGCAAGCGGTCGGCCTTGACCCACAGCCGTGTGATGATTCACCAACCGATGGGTGGGGCACAGGGACAGGCCTCGGATATCGAGATAACGGCGCGTGAGATTCAGAAATTGAAGAAAGAACTTTATACGATTATCGCAGAACATTCTCATACCGATTTCGACAAGGTGTGGGCTGATTCCGACCGTGATTATTGGATGACGGCGCAGGAGGCCAAAGAGTATGGTATGATAGATAGTGTTTTGGTTCGTAAGAAACCGGAATCGGCTAACGATGTCCTTAATCCGTAAATGCAATGGCGATGAAGAAAGCATGTTCTTTTTGCGGCAGGGCGGAGCGCGATGTGCCTTTGCTCATTACCGGAGTGAATGGTTTTATATGCAGCGACTGTGCGCAACAGGCTTACCGGATTGTGAAAGATTCTTTGCCCGTGGAGCACAAGGAGAAGGATGATTTGGGGTTCGATTTGGCCGAGTTGCCCAAACCGCGCGATATTAAGGCTTATCTGGACCAGTATGTCATCGGGCAGGATGATGCCAAGCGTAATCTTGCCGTGGCGGTTTACAACCATTATAAAAGATTGGCACAGCAGACATCGGACGATGGAGTGGAAATCGAGAAATCGAATATAATCATGGTGGGAAGCACCGGAACGGGAAAAACCCTTCTGGCCCGTACCATAGCCAAATTATTGCATGTGCCTTTCACGATAGTGGATGCTACGGGGTTTACCGAGGCCGGCTATGTAGGGGAGGATGTAGAGAGTATTCTTTCCCGTTTGTTGCAGGTGGCCGATTATAATGTACAGGCTGCTCAACGGGGTATTGTCTTTATTGACGAAATCGACAAGATAGCCCGTAAGAGTGATAATCCTTCCATCACGCGTGACGTGAGCGGGGAAGGGGTACAACAGGGGCTGCTGAAACTTCTGGAGGGTTCGATGGTCAATGTGCCGCCCAAGGGGGGACGCAAGCATCCGGATCAGGATTACATCCATGTGGACACGCGTAACATCCTGTTCATCTGCGGAGGAGCATTTGACGGTATCGAGAAGAAGATAGCCCAGCGGATGAATACGCATGTGGTCGGTTATAACTCGGTGCAGAATATGCAGCATATCGACAAGTCTAACCTGATGAAGTATATCCTTCCGCAGGACTTGAAATCTTTCGGGCTGATTCCGGAAATCATAGGCCGTTTGCCGGTGCTGACCTATCTGAATCCGCTCGACCGTATGGCATTGCGCAATATATTGACGGAACCGAAGAACTCCATTGTGAAGCAGCAGGTCAAGCTCTTTGAAATGGATGGCATTAAGCTGTCTTTTGACGAAGATACGTTGGAGTATATCGTGGACAAGGCCGTGGAGTATAATCTCGGTGCCCGCGGACTGCGTTCCATCATGGAGAGTATCATGATGGATGCGATGTTTGAAATCCCCTCCAAAAAAGTAAAGACGTTCAAGGTGACGTTGGAGTATGCCAAAAAACAATTGGAGAAGGCCAATCTTTCCGGTTTGAAAGCAAGTTAACAGGAGGACGTTCGTGGAATTTTGAGTTAAGAAATGAAGAAATCCTGAAAATAGTTTCCCAATAATTTGCAAATATGAGGTATTTGTTTATAACTTTGTTAGGGGCAACAATGTTAAACCTGAGTTTGATTTTATTGGAAAACTATTGATATGGATGCAATGCTGAATTTGACAGAACCTCTTAAGCGGTATTTTGGCTTTGAAACCTTTAAGGGCGACCAGGAAGCCATCATACGCAATGTGTTGGCGGGCAGGGATACTTTTGTTCTGATGCCTACCGGCGGAGGAAAATCGTTGTGCTACCAGTTACCGTCTCTTTTGATGGAAGGTACGGCGATTGTCATATCGCCTTTGATTGCTTTGATGAAAAATCAAGTGGATGCAATCCGGGCGGTGTGCGGAGATGACGGCGTTGCCCATTATCTGAATTCGTCTCTGAACAAAGGGGCGATAGATATGGTGAAGAGTGATATTCTGCACGGGAAGACCAAGTTGCTTTATGTAGCTCCGGAATCGTTGACGAAAGACGAGAATGTGGATTTTCTCCGGAATGTGAAAATTTCGTTTTATGCGATAGACGAGGCGCATTGTATATCGGAATGGGGGCACGACTTTCGGCCGGAATACAGGCGGATTCGCCCGATAATCAACGAAATCGGTGCGGCACCGGTGATAGCCTTGACGGCTACGGCAACCGATAAGGTACGCGGCGACATCAAAAAGAACTTGGGGATGACGGACGCCAAGGAGTTTAAAAGCTCTTTTAATCGTCCGAACCTGTATTACGAGGTAAGGAACAAGACCAAGAATGTAGATAAGGATATTATCAGGTTCATCAAACAACGTCCGGGGAAGAGCGGTATTATTTACGCTTTGAGCCGTAAGAGGGTGGAGGAGCTGGCCGAAATACTCCGGGCGAACGACATTAACGCGAGGGCCTATCATGCCGGAATGGATTCGGCTACCCGGTCGCAGACGCAGGATGATTTTATCATGGAGCGCATTGATGTCATTGTAGCTACCATTGCTTTTGGCATGGGGATAGACAAGCCGGATGTACGCTTTGTGATTCATTATGATATACCCAAGAGCCTTGAGGGGTATTATCAGGAGACCGGTAGGGCCGGGCGCGACGGAGGAGAAGGTTTGTGCATAACTTATTATACCTACAAGGACCTTCAGAAGTTGGAGAAGTTCATGGAGGGTAAGCCTGTGGCCGAACAGGATATCGGGCGCCAGCTCCTTTCAGAGACGGCCGCTTATGCGGAATCTTCCGTGTGTCGTCGTAAGTTCTTGTTGCATTACTTCGGTGAGGAATATCATGAGGAGAATTGTGGTAATTGTGATAACTGTTTACACCCGAAAAAGAAAGTGGAAGCAAAGAATCAATTAAAGGAACTGCTTGAGGTTGTACAAGCAGTGAAAGAGAATTTTAAGGCAGATTATATTATAGATGTATTAGTTGGTAAGGAGACAGACGAGGTTATCGCTCATAAGCACGCTGATCTGGATTGTTTCGGATGCGGTGACGAACATGAGGAAAAGTTTTGGAATGCTGTCATCCGGCAGGCATTGATAGCCGGTTATCTGGAGAAAGAGATTGAGAATTACGGCATCCTGAAGTTGACGGCAAAGGGGCGTAAGTTCATGAAGAAGCCGGAATCTTTCATGGTTTCGGAAGACAATGAGTTTGAAGATGACGACGAAGAGGTGGTAAGCCGTTCCGGAGGAGGTACAGGCGTGACGGATCCGGCGTTGTTCAATGCGTTGTTGGACTTGCGTAAAAAGATGTCCAAGAACTTGAATGTGCCGCCCTATGTCATTTTCCAGGATCCTTCGTTGGAGGCGATGGCGACGATGTATCCGGTCAGCATAGAGGAACTGCAGAACATACCGGGAGTCGGTGCAGGGAAGGCAAAACGTTACGGAAAGGAGTTTTGCGATTTGATACGCCAGCATTGCGAAGAGTATGAGATTGAGCGTCCGGAAGACTTGAGGGTTCGTACGGTGGCCAATAAGTCGAAGTTGAAAGTGAGTATCATTCAGAGTATCGATCGCAAGGTGGCGTTGGATGATATTGCGTCGGCTAAGGGCATTGATTTCAACGAGTTGTTGGATGAGATAGAGGCGATTGTTTATTCCGGAACGAAACTGAACATCGACTATTTCCTGGATGAGGCAATGGATGAAGACCATTTACTGGATATTTATGATTACTTCAAAGAGTCGGAGACAGACAGCTTAGCTGTTGCCATGGACGAGTTGGGGGACGATTATACAGAGGAAGAAGTCCGTTTGGTGCGAATCAAATTTATTTCCGAAATGGCAAATTGATAACAGACAAGACGATTTTTGAAAAAGATAAAGCTGTAAGGGTGTAGACAAATGCTGTTTACACCCTTTTTTTTGTGGCATATTGTTTCGCAGAATAATTTGGTAGTTCGGCAGAAGTTGCGTATCTTTGTCGTGCAGTATTATAATAAATAGATTTATGAACCAGCAAACCCTAATATATCACATGTTGCGAGACGTAAAAAGGATTTCTCCTTTTTGCGAGCGTTTCCTCGTGCATGTGCACTGGTTCAGTGGCTTTATTTGAAAAGGGTAAGTTCGGAATAATTTTCTAATGCGGTGCTGTTCGTATGAAGGGCACGTAGGACGCTATTCTTTTTCCGAACATTTTCATCGTGAGATTTTTAGAGAGTACGGCAGGTTCTTTGCGAGAAGGGCGGGCTGGAATGTTTTACCCTTTTAATGTGTTTCGTGTATGTTTAAGATTATATCTATTATGTTCGTCGGATTGGGAGCCGGTTATTTGTTGCGTGACTTGAAACTCATGCGAAAAACGGAGAAGACCATTCCGTTGACTGTTTTTGCTATGCTTTTTATCTTGGGGATATCGGTCGGGTCGAACAATTTAATCGTCAGTAATTTGGGAAGATTTAGCGGACAGGCGGCTTTGCTGGCTTGTTTCAGTGTGTTGGGCAGTATCATAGCAGCTTGGTTGGTATATTATCTTTTTTTTAGGAAGGGAGGAGAATGATGAAAGGAAGTATGATTGTTTGTTTGTTCTTTTTGTTAGGTTGTCTGATAGGTTTTGGGGCCCACATACAACTCGATACGCACAATCTTTCGATGTATATATTATATGTATTGATGTTTCAGGTGGGTATCAATATAGGTAGCAATGAGAACTTAAAGGGGATGCTGGCTCATTTTACTCCGAAAATGTTGATCATTCCTTTGGGGACGATTGTCGGAACATTGCTTTTTTCGGCGTTAGCCAGTTTGTTGTTAAGCCAATGGAGTGTGTTTGACTGTATGGCGGTGGGGAGTGGTTTTGCTTACTATTCTTTGTCTTCCATTTTGATTACCCAGTTTAAGGAACCGTCGTTAGGGCTTCAGTTGGCAACGGAATTGGGGACTATCGCATTATTGACCAATATATTTCGTGAAATGATGGCCTTGTTGGGAACTCCTCTTATCCGTAAATGTTTCGGGAGGTTTGCTCCGATTTCGGCAGCAGGAGTCAATTCGATGGATGTGCTGTTGCCTTCTATTCTGCGTTATTCCGGTAAGGATATGATGCCGATCGCGATTCTACACGGCGTTTTGATAGATTTGAGTGTTCCCGTATTCGTTTCCTTCTTTTGTAGCCTGTGAGATGTGAAGGAAAAAGGTAAGGCGGCCATATCGTTTTTGAGGCAATGAGGCCGCCTTTTATCACAAAAAAAACAAAAAAAGGTCGCTGTTTCATATAAAATGCGTATATTTGCATGCAATAAATTTAAAGCCTATGTCATCATTTATTGCAGATAAAATTGTAATGGATGGATTAACTTACGATGATGTATTGTTAATCCCCGCTTATTCAGAAGTTTTGCCACGTACGGTGGAGTTGACCACAAAGTTTTCTCGTCACATTGAATTGAAAGTGCCTTTCGTCACGGCTGCAATGGATACTGTAACCGAGGCTCCAATGGCTATTGCCATCGCACGCGAAGGAGGTATCGGTGTGATTCACAAGAATATGTCCATAGAGGAACAGGCTCGTCAGGTGGCTATCGTGAAACGTGCTGAAAACGGTATGATTTATGATCCGGTGACGATTAAACGCGGACGTACGGTGGGAGATGCGCTGAATATGATGAGCGAGTATCATATCGGAGGTATTCCCGTTGTAGACGATGAAAACAAATTGGTGGGTATCGTTACGAACCGTGATTTGCGTTTTGAGCAGAATCCCGACCGTAAGATAGATGAAGTGATGACTTCAGAGAATCTGGTCACGACACATCAGCAGACAGACCTTTCGGCTGCGGCTAAAATCTTGCAGGAAAATAAAATTGAGAAATTGCCTGTGGTGGATAAGGATGGCCGGTTGGTTGGTTTGATTACTTATAAGGACATTACAAAAGCAAAAGACAAACCGATGGCTTGTAAGGATGAGAAGGGGCGTTTGCGTGTGGCGGCAGGAGTCGGAGTAACAGCCGATACGTTGGACCGTATGCGTGCTTTGGTAGAAGCCGGAGCTGATGCTATTGTGATTGATACGGCACACGGCCATTCCAAATATGTGGTTGAGAAATTGAAAGCTGCTAAGGCAGAATTTCCGAATGTGGATATCGTAGTGGGTAATGTGGCTACGGGAGAAGCAGCTAAGATGTTGGTGGAAGCAGGTGCCGACGGCGTGAAAGTCGGAATAGGCCCCGGTTCTATTTGTACGACTCGTGTGGTTGCCGGTGTCGGAGTGCCGCAGTTGTCAGCTATTTATGATGTAGCCAGTGCGTTGGAGGGTACGGGAGTTCCTTTGATTGCGGATGGCGGCTTGCGTTATTCGGGTGATGTGGTCAAGGCATTGGCAGCCGGAGGATATTGTGTGATGATCGGTTCGTTGGTGGCTGGGACGGAAGAATCTCCGGGCGACACTATTATATTTAATGGTCGTAAGTTCAAATCTTATCGAGGCATGGGTTCTCTTGAAGCCATGGAATGCGGTTCAAAAGACCGTTATTTTCAGGCGGCAGTGAAAGACGTGAAGAAATTGGTTCCGGAAGGAATTGCCGGTCGTGTGCCCTATAAGGGAACGGTTCAGGAGGTTATCTTCCAACTGATAGGAGGTTTGCGTTCCGGAATGGGATATTGCGGCGCCAACACGATAGAGGATTTGCATCAGGCCAAGTTTGTGAGAATTACGAATGCCGGTGTGCTTGAAAGCCATCCGCACGATGTGACCATTACGAGCGAGGCACCGAATTATAGTCGTCCGGAATGATGGAAACGATGAGAAAGTTTGCGCTTTGGTGTTGCTCGTTGTGCCTAACGGGTGTCTTGTATGCACAGGGAAATGACCCTGTTGTCATGAAAATCAACGGGAAGGACGTTCCTCGCTCGGAATTCGAGTATAATTTTAACAAGAATAATGGCGAGAATGTTGTAGATAAGAAGACCGTTGACGAATATGTGGACTTGTTTGTGAACTATAAGTTGAAAGTGGAAGCTGCATTGGATGCCCGTTATGATACGCTTTCTTCTTTCAAGAAAGAGTTCCGGACTTATCGTGACCAACAGATACGTCCTTACTTCGTGTCGGTGTCGGCAGAAGAAAAAGAGTTGAAGCGTTATTATGACGGAATGAAAGCTTCCATCGGTCCGGACGGGCTGATTCATCCTGCCCATATCATGATATTGGTGGCACAGAAAGCGACACCTGAGGAACAGGCGAAAGCAAAAGAACGCATAGATTCTATTTATACCGCTTTGCAGCAGGGAGCTGATTTCGCTACTTTGGCCAAGCAATGCTCTGCCGACAAAGGTTCTGCGGCACGAGGAGGTGACTTAGGCGGATGGTTTGCCAAAGGGCAGACTATGAAAGAGTTTGAGGATGTTGCTTTTTCTTTGAATAAGGGAGAAATGTCGAAACCTTTTCAGTCACCGATGGGATATCATATCGTGCTGATGAAAGACCGGAAGCAACTCGAGTCATACGAAGAGTTGAAACCTCAATTACAGCGTTTTTTGGAAAGTCGGGGCCTGAAAGAGCGTGTGGCTTCGATGGCCATAGACTCTTTAGTGAAAGGTTCGGCCGGAAAATTGACGGAAGAAGATGTGATAGAGCAGAAAGTACGAGAACTTTGTGCCAAAGACGAGAGCCTGAAGTATCTGATTCAAGAGTATCACGACGGACTTTTGTTATATGAAATAAGTACGCGCGAGGTTTGGGACAAGGCTGCCAAAGATACGGTCGGACTGGAAGCTTATTTCAAGGCCCATAAGTCGAAGTATAAATGGGATGAGCCGCGCTATAGAGGCGTGGTGTACCATTGCAAAGACAAAGGGTTGGTGAAAGACGTGCGAAAGCTGTTGAAATCGGTGGATGAGGCTCAATGGATAGATACCTTGCGTGCATCTTTCAATCAGGATTCCGTAAAGCAAATCAGAGTTGAAAAGAATTTGTTTAAGAAAGGAGATAATGCTTTTGTAGACCATCTGGTTTTTAAAGAAAAGAAAGAACCTAAGCCGTCAGAGTATTATCCGTATACGGCTGTGTACGGAAAGAAGTTGAGAAAGCCAAAAGACTGGACAGACGTGCGTGGAGAGGTCGTATCGGATTATCAGGCAGCTTGCGAAGCGGAGTTCGTGCGCAGATTGCAGGAGACCTATAAGGTTGAAATATACAAAGAGGTTTTAAATACGGTTAACAAGCATTGAAGCAGCCTTGAATAACACTATCTTCGTAGGCAGTTTAGAACAAGTAGTATATGAATCTTTTTAAGAAGTTATTATATGCATTTGTATTCCTTTTCGGAGGGATACAAATGCATTTGTTTGCACAAAGCCCGAATAACGTGGTGGATGAAGTGATTTGGGTGGTGGGCGATGAAGCAATTTTGCGTTCCGATGTGGAGGCAGCCCGTATGGATTTCGGAGCGAACATTTCCGGTAATCCTTATTGTGTCATTCCCGAACAGTTGGCTATACAGAAATTATTTTTGCATCAGGCACAGTTGGACAGTGTGGAAGTCGAGAACTCCCAGATTTCCGCCAACATGGAGGCACGTTTGAATGAATTGATCATGCGTGCCGGTTCGAAAGAGAAGTTGGAAGAATATTATCATAAGACGATGACGCAGATTCGTGAGATGATGTTCGAATCTCTTAAAGAACAATACACAGTACAAAGAGTACGGGAGAACTTGACTTCGGATATCAAGGTGACACCAGCCGAGGTGCGGCGTTATTTTAAAGATATGCCGGAAGATAGTTTGCCGTGGATTTCCGATCAGGTGGAAGTGCAGATTATAACCCAGCAACCTCGTATCCCACAGGAAGAAATAGAGAGGGTAAAGGCGGAGTTGCGTGATTATACCGACCGTGTCAATAATGGAGAGTCCTCATTTTCCACTTTAGCCATCCTTTATTCGGAGGATCCGGGTTCGGCTCGTTATGGAGGAGAAATGGATTACGTGGGGCGTGGAGAGTTGGATCCGGCTTTTGCCAACGTAGCTTTCAGTTTGACCGACCCTAAGAAAATATCGAAAGTAGTGGAGTCAGAGTATGGTTTCCATATCATTCAGTTGGTGGACAAGCGTGGAGATAAGGTAAAGGTACGTCATATATTGCGTAAGCCTAAGTTAGCTCAAGCTGATATTGATACGACGATGGTGCGTATGGATTCCATAGCCGAGGATATCCGTAAGGAGAAATATTCCTTTGAGGAGGCCGCTACTTTCTTGTCCGATGATAAGGACAGCCGTAACAACCGGGGGCTGATGACGAATGTGAAGTTCGACCAATCGGTGGGCGACCAAATCCGTACGTCTCGTTTCCAATTACAGGAATTGCCGGCCGAAGTGGCTAAAGTGGTTTCCACGATGAAGACCGGAGAGATTTCCAATCCTTTCTTGATGGTTAACTCTAAAGGCAAGGAAGTGTGTGCCGTGGTAAAATTGAAAACGCATATTAAAGCACACCGGGCTTCGATGTCGGAGGATTTTCAAGTGCTGAAGGATGTGGTCATGGCCAAGTTGCAGGAACAGAAAATCAATCAATGGATAAAAGATAAGCAGAAATCTACTTACATACGTATTAACGAAGGTTGGGGGGATTGTGATTTTGAATATCCCGGATGGATAAAATGAAGGATAAAAAACAGAATAAAAGAATAAACGGCGGGCATAGATTACTTTTCTTTTGTATTCTATGCCTGTTTGGGCTTTATGTTGCGGTGTCTTATGCTGAAGAGCAGCCGCAGCGGGAGCAGTCGAAGACAAAGGTTATTTTGTTGCATACGGATAACCTTACGTACGACCAGTACCGGCATCCCGGTGCACAAATATTGACCGGAAATGTACAGTTCCAACATGATGGGGTGCTGATGTATTGCGACAGTGCTTGTTTTTATGAGGCCACGAACTCATTCGATGCTTTCGGGCATGTGAAGATGGTACAGGGGGATACGTTGGATTTGGTTGGCGATATGTTGCTGTATAACGGTTTGGACCAGTTGGCCCGTGTCCGCCACAATGTGGTACTGACACATCGTGAATCCAAACTCTATACGGACAGTCTCGATTACGACCGTCTGTATGAATTGGGATATTTTTTCGAAGGGGGAAAGTTGGTAGACAAAGACAATGTGTTGACTTCCGATTGGGGGCAATATAGTCCGCCTACGCGTCAGGCCGTGTTTAATTATAATGTGAAGTTGGAGAATCCGAAGTTTACGTTGATTTCCGATACGTTGAACTATAATACCCTGACGAGTATGGCAGAGATTGTCGGTCCTTCCAATATCGACAGCGGCGACAATCATATTTATTCCGAGTCGGGCTTTTACAATACCCAGACAGAGGAAGCCATCTTGCTCGACCGTTCCATTGTGACCAACAAGGGGCGTAAGATGGTTGGCGACAGTTTGTATTATGACCGGTGTGGGAGAAGGTTTTCGTAATGTGGTCTACACCGACGAGGTGAATAAAAACATGCTGACGGGAAACTATTGTTACTATAATGACAGTACCGGTTATTCCATGGCGACGGATAGTGCCGTAGCTATAGATTATTCGCAACGTGACACGATGTACATGCATGCCGACACGTTCAAGGTGTACACTTTCTATATGGATACCGATAGCATGTATCGCGAAGTCCGGGGGTACCACAAGGTGCGCTCTTATCGTATGGATGTCCAGTCGGTTTGTGACTCTTTGGTGTTCGATTCGCGTGATACTTGCATCACGATGTACCGTGACCCTATCGTATGGAACGGCGGGCAGCAAGTATTGGGAGAGGTGATTAAAGTTTATTTGAACGATTCTACCATAGACCGGATTCATGTCATAGACCAGACGCTTTCCGTGGACCGGATCGACTCGGTGCATTATAATCAAGTGGCCGGAAAAGAGATGACTTCCTACTTTCGTGACGGGGAGATGTATGAGACGTGGGTGAACGGCAACGTTTATGTGGATTATTATATGTTCGACGACGACAGTTTGATGATAGGGTTGAACTATACGGAAACCACTGAACTTAAATTGTTTATGAAGGACCGGAAAATGGAGAAGATATGGATGCCGGCCTCTACGGGGGTAATCTATCCGATAGTCATGATACCGCCCAATCGGCTTTATCTGTCCAATTTTGCCTGGTTCGATTATATCCGTCCGTTGAACAAAGACGATATATTCGTATGGCGCCCCAAAAAGTCCGGGACGGAGCTTAAGGCGTCTTACAAGCACAAGGCACCTTTACAATCTTTGGATCAAATCAAAAAGAAATAGTTTATGGCACTCTTTAAGACACGAGAACCTCGAAAGTTCCATCATCCTTATATATATATAAATGAACGAAAAGAAAAACTGAAGGCCATAGAAGAGCGTGCCAAACGAGAGTTGGGCATGCTGCCGCCGAAGGAGTTCAATCCGGAAGATATTCGCGGAACTTTCGTGAAAGGGACAAAGCATTTGCGGCGCAGGAAAGAAAGCGGGCGTAAGCCTATGAAATGGGGAGTAGCATTGATTATTATCGGTGCGTTGCTTTTCATTTGGCATTATTTATTGACTGGAAGTTTTCGGTTTTAAGCATATTCTGAAAGATGAGTGATATTATACATTTGCTGCCGGACTCGGTAGCAAACCAGATTGCTGCCGGTGAAGTGATACAACGTCCCGCGTCTGTCATCAAGGAGCTAGTGGAGAATGCGATTGATGCAGATGCACAAAATATACATGTATTGGTGACTGATGCAGGTAAAACCAGCATTCAGGTGATTGATGATGGAAAAGGAATGTCCGAAACGGATGCCCGTCTCTCTTTTGAGCGGCATGCTACTTCCAAGATACG
>ENA-ORRO01002118-ORRO01002118.1-human-gut-metagenome-genome-assembly--contig:-NODE-2118-length-12828-cov-2.581148_pt1 | contig 12828 bp, 9 predicted proteins | sample MGYA00242176_ERZ509136 | MGnify/ENA primary metagenome ERZ509136 (study PRJEB26280, sample SAMEA2338644) | human gut metagenome | biome: human gut; feature: human-associated habitat; material: faeces... | reverse complement strand
GAGATGTTCCTGGCAAAGAAGAAAGAGTATGATGCTGAAAACCGACGCAATCAGGAAATGGAGGAGCTGTATCACCGGATCGATATGCTTGAGCATGGAGCAGATCCGGGAAATGGCAGACAGAAAGAAAAAAGAGGATGGTTCACTGGGAAAAAGTCAAAAAAACAGGTGTCAGGTACATCACCACAGCGCCTCAGCCGAAATATTCCTCTTCCAAAGGATTTCGATATCAGCACGTATATGATGCAGAGCAATCTTTCATCATCCCAGCTTGATGTGATTGCAATGGCTGCGAAGTGTGGTCTGTCTGATCAGATATTGAAAGATATGGTCGACAGTGGAAAGGATGCCCGCGCACTAAAGCAGATTGTAGAAGTATTCCTGGCTAAACGGGAAAAGGAAATGACAGCAGGAAGCGATGTAAAACAGGAGGACATAATCTATGATAAATAGCAAAGAAATGATGCAACAGATATGTATGGATCGCTCCGAAGCGGAGACAATCTTAACTGCGCTTGCACAGCTATCAGTTTTATGCCAGAAATATGCGGTAGTCTCGATGAGTAGTGATAGCTTGAGACTGTCAGAGCTGGAGTATGAGCTTGGACAGGTGAATGATAAAATCAATAAAAGTATCATAGGCATTCACACTCATCGAAATGCGCTGAAAAATGGAATTACAACAGAGGAGGAGAAACTATGATGCAACTAATAATTATAATTTGTGTGTCTATAAGTGCGCTTGCCCTTTATTGTGATTTTAACCTCACAGAACTTATTGAAGATTGTATAGATGCCGTGAAGGGACAGCATGTATATATCTACGTCTGTGATGGAAAGAGGTACAAAAAAAGAACTGTCCGGATCAAGAACGAAGAGATTGTAGGTCGATTATATCGTAAGGTAGAGAAACCTTTAACCAAATTAAAAAATGAAGCCAAGGATAGAAAGCAGCCATGTCATGAAGAGCTTGAACAGTTATTTATTTCTTTTTATCCGGAATTTGAGCTGCTATATACAGACCTTAAATCATGGGCGGACAGATACAATCATGCAGACGAGAGTGAACAGAACGCTTTGGAACAAGCCTTAGATTCTAAGATGGAAGTAATCGTGCAGCCAATCATGCAACTGCGAATAAAACGTGCTTCTATAAAGAATAGTTATGACCGGTATGTAGCCGATTGTGATCAAGCGGAAAGAGAGCTTGCAAGGAATGAGATATCTGAAGACAAATGGTTCCGCAATATATCGTTGATTAGTGAAAACAATAAAGAAAAAGAACTAGAGAAACTTCGCCAAAAATACGATAATATTGATAAAATACATTGACAAAATATGATTTCAGATATATACTAAAATTAGAGAAATTATGCTATAATGTAACGAGGAGGGGTTGCTATGGAGAATCAGAAGAAAGAAAGAAATAAGAAACGAATCGTACTGGTAGTAGTGCTTTTGCTGTGTTGCTGCACATGCGTAGCAGTTTTCGTCAAGAAAGGCATAGCCAAGAAGTCTGAGCGAAGCGGTGTTCCGGTGGCGGTTGATGCACAGACCGTTGATGTGGATAAGGAAGCAGCAGAGGAAAAAGAGACAACGGAAGCCACAGACGGGAAGAAGGATGAGAAGCTGCAGGCGGACAAGAAACCGGAGGTGACAGAGACGGTAGCATCGGCATCCGGAAAGAAAACTGAATCGTCAGCAGATAAACCGAAAACAACCGAAGCAGCATCCGGGCAGAATAGTAAGACGGAGACAAAGAAGGAGAATACGCAGACAGGACAGACAAAGACAACGGAAGCTCCTGCAAAGCAGAATACGACAGAACCTACGAAGCCGAAAACGACGGAATCTGCGCCGAAAACGACAGAAACAGTGACTGCTCCTTCCGTACCAAAAACAACCGAAGCCACGACAGAGGCACCACAGAAGCAAAGAGTGTGGGTAGTCGATCAGGCAGCATATGATGAAGAACGTCCGGTGTATGAGACGAAGTGTAGATGGATATGTACCGGATGTGGTGGATATATGTACACACAGGAAGACATAGATAATCATCCATGTGTGGCAAGCTGGTACAGCGATACATATTATGAACAAACAGGAACCGAAACCATCCATCACGATGAAGTCGGTCACTGGGAATGGCAGTAAAAATAAAAAACAGTCGATAAAGAGGAACAATCTAAGGGTTGTTCCTTTTTTTGATGCTTTCTTTTAACCGCTTAGAAAGCTCCAGTCTGTATCAAGTGATCAGGCTGTTTATATAAAAAAGATCGTTTCAAGAAAGGAGAACTATGATGAACAGGAAACGAATATTATCGGTGGCGATGGCAGTTGTATTACTTATAACAACTGCCTTTTATTATGCCCCAAGAACTTTTGCACATGCAGTAGCATCAGAGACGGATGCAGAGAAGGAAACGCCTGCCTCAGAACCAGAGATCACGTTTGATCGCTGTTATAATGATGTGGCACAGGCACAGATTGAAGATGAGGGTTTGGATTTTTCAACCTGTGAACTATTCGTAAAAGCAAATGCAGAAACATTTACACCGACTACAACTGTACAAGAGGTTTCAGATACAACATATATATTAAAGTTCGTGTCTGAAGAAGAGACCAGAAGCGCCTATACGTATTATTACGATAAAGCACAAAGTATAGAAGCAAACGAGGATTGCTTTGCGATATCTCTGTCTCCGGAAGAAAGAACATTATCAATTCTTATTGCGGATCATGATAAGAGAGTGTCTGATGTGTATGTTGCGATTATGGATGCCATTCAGGGTGATGTAGAGAACATTTATGTGGAGGGAGTAGCCGGACAGTCAAAGTTCATTGATGCTGCACTTGCCTGCGCACAGGATGCAGGAATAACGGTTACATCTCAGAATTCTGATCAGTCGGAATTGGAAAATGAAGATGAAGAACTGGAAAGTCCGGATCTTGATACGGAAGGGACAACGCAAGAGCAGACGACAGAGGCTGTTCCAGAAGAGACAGAAATCATAATAGGAACACCTGCAGATGCATCTGCAACTGCCACAGATTTAGATGGAGAACCAAATATAAAGAGTAAATGGAAGTTTCAGACATTTGTAGAAAATTTAGTTTCCGTATATGCTATTGGAGAGCGCCAAGAGTATGATCTTGGTGGCTTAAAGGTTTATTGTGAGCATGAACAAAACGCTGCCATCGGAAGGACTACGGCAATCAATGGAAGTAACGTGTATATGTATTGTGGTAGCCACAATGATGCTTCTCCGTTTTCATATGAAACTGGGTATGTAAGTGGATATTATGTATTTGATGCAAATCTGGATCAGTTTACTGCGGGGGCAGAAGGAAGAAATATCCGCTGCGCATTTTGGGATAAGTTTCGTGGTGGAAATCCAAATATCAAGTTATCCAATGACGATGCACAGGATTTTTCTATCAATTATTTAACAACACGATCAAAGTACACAAATTTTCATCTTCCGGATTCAAACAATTTTAAGATTTGCCGGCTTGATGGAACAACAGTTTTATCAAATGCCAATGGGTGTGTACAGCAGACAACCATCAAAGTCAACAGGGTAGGAGATATTTATCGGACGGAGGAGTTTAAGGTTTTTACCGAGACGAGCGACTATAATGATTGCATTCAGGCTCGTATTCAGTTTAGCGGAGCAAAAATCTATTATAAAAACAGAACATCTTCTGATTTCAAAGAAGGTCAGACTGGCGGAGATATGAGAGTTAATGACGGCGAAACGGTTTATTTCGAGTTCGACGCAGGTCAGGCACCACAGATAACATTTTCATCCGTGCGCGCCGGCACAAACGAGGCTGGCTACTACATTGGTCCAGCATACAGACTCCGTCCAATTTCAAAGATCACTGGAAACTCCGGCACGAGAGATCTTCAGCCGCTGCTGTGTGTAACAGAGACGTCGGTGTCACTGAATATGACTCTGCAGGCAGCTACTACGGAATTAAGTATAGTTAAGAGTTCTGCAATGCCTGAAATTACATCCGGCAATGCCTGCTACTCTCTGGAGGGTGCGGTATATAGTGTATATGAGGGAAACTCGACTTCGGGGAAGGTTGTAGCAGAGCTGGTAACGGACAACCGTGGTACAGCAACCGTGTCGAATCTGGCAGCCGGAGATTATACAATTAAAGAAAAATCTGCACCAAAGGGCTTTGCAGTGGATACAAAGGAATATCACGTGACTACTGGAGCAATCCCGGTTACCTTGCGTGTAACGGATCATCCAACGATGGATCCGGTTTCAATCCTTTTAACAAAGAAAAACAAGATGTCGCAGCCGGTTGTTGGAGCGCAATATACAATCAAGTATTATAAGGGTGTCAAGATGGATACGGATCCGGCTGCAGCGGGTGTACCACTTGACCGAAGCTGGATTTTTAAGACGGACGAGACAGGAAAAATTCGATTTAGTAATAACCAGAAGTGGTTTGTATCCGGTGATGAATTTTATGTTTTTTTCGGTGCAACCGCACTTCCGGAAGGAACCGTCACAATTCAGGAAACAAGCGCACCGACAGGGTATGTGTTGGATCCAGACGTATATGTCCGGCAGATCACACCGGGTGTGGATGCGAGTATATCTACATTTAACGAAGTTGAAGTAACGGAAGATACGATCCGTGGAGATCTGTCGTTCACAAAGGTTAACGAAGCCGGGGAAAAGCTTGCGAATGTCAAGTTCTCTCTGACCAATACAGATACCGGCGAAAGCCATATTATCTGGACAGATGAAGATGGGTATTACTCGACGTCAAGTGGTTACATCCTGCACAGTAAGGACACAAACAACGACAAAGCCGGATCCGGTATCTGGTTCGGAGAAGAGGATCTGGACGATACGGTTGGCGCGCTTCCGTATGGTACATATAGCTTAAAAGAGTTACGCTGCGAAGCGAATAAAGATAAATATAAAGATATTGATGCAGTTGTTTTTTCGATAACAGAGAACAAGAAGCTATATAACATTGGTAGCATCATCAACGAGAAGTTCCCGACACTTAAAACAACTGTGCGCGATTCGGAAACAAAAACGAATGTCGCAAGTCTTTCTGATACGTTCAACGGCATTGATGTTGTGAACCTGAAGAAGCTAGAAGTAAGACACAACTATAAGCTTACGATGAAAGCTTATTCAAAAGCGCTTGGAACATATCTGAGCGAGGATACAAAAGAGTTTGAAGCAACAGATCCAGAGATGGATGTGGATGTAGATGTGAAGTTTGATGTGACGGATGAACTGCTTGGCACGGATGTCGTGATCTTCGAGTATTTGACGGATGAGGCATATCCGGATGAGCTTGTTGCGTTTGAGGAAAACCTTGGGAGTGCTGAACAGACAATTCATTTTCCAGATGTTAAGACAACCTTTACAGACGATGCAACCGGTGATCATATCGCGATTGTTGATAAGACAGTTAAGCATACAGATAAGGTGGCATATAGTAATCTGCTCGTTGGAAAGACGTATAAGACAGTCGCAGAGCTTTATTTCACAGATAACGGTGAGGCGTTGAAGGATGCAGACGGCAAGGCAATCACACAGGAAGTGGAGTTTAAGCCGGAGAAGCCGGATGGCACAGTCGATGTTACATTTGAGTTTGACGCAAGCCTGCTTGCCGGAAGATCGATCGTGGCATTTGAGACGGTGTACTATAACGAGAAAAAGATTGCTACACATGCCGATCTGACGGACGAGGATCAGACGATTCACTATCCAGAGATTCATACAACTGCGAAGGATGCAGTAAGTCTCACGCATAATGGACGAAGAAGGCATGACGCTGTTATCGTTGATATTGTCGATTCAAAGAATCTTATACCAGGTGCAAAATACCGCGTCGATGGAGTTGTTATGGATTACGACACACAGAATCCATTCCTGAAGGATGATGGAGAGCAGGTTCTGGCGAGTGTCGAATTTACAGCAGAGAAATCAGATTCTTCCGTAGAGGTTACATTCCCTAAGATCGATACGATCAAGCTGCTTGGAAAATCACTTGTCTGTTATGAGCGGCTTTATCTGGTTGTTGATGACAAAGAATATCTCGTAGCCGTGCATGAAGATATCGAAGATAAAGATCAGACCGTAACGTATGACAATTTCGTTGGATATATCGATATGCATATCGATCTTCACACAGGCGGACAGGGACACAAGGTTAGTAAGAGACCGGGTACCGGAGATCCGGTGAAGCTGTTCCTGCTTCTTGGAGCTGCGCTGGTATCAGGCAGTGTAGTTTGTATTATGATCTACAAAAAGAAGAAAGGAGACAAGAGGCATGAAGATTAGGAATATGGCAGCATTGGTGATTGCTGGGTGCATGTTTGCATCCGGCATTCATGTATATGCAGCTTCCCAGATTGCAGATGCAGATGGAAATCTGTATGCATATTCCGTTGAGGGTGAACAGACGGGAGAATCAGACAATCCGGAGGATTATTCTTTCGACTTTCAGGAGAACGTTGAAGCATCCGGCAAGAACTATACATTGAATCATGTTGAGTATTCAGTAATCAGCGCATATGAAGAAAAGTATGGTGATACGGAGATTCCAACTACGGAAGTAGTAAAAGAAGATAAAATCGAGAAAAAGGATGGCTATAAGCCGGAGAAGTCTGTAATTGAGAAGAATGGTCTGAAATATAGATATAAAAGCAGTTCTTTTTCGGAAAGTGATGATTTTTCAGAAAAACCGATAGATCTGCAGAGCTATACAGATTCCGATTATACGATTGGAACCTTGGATGATGTTGCAAAGCCGGATACAATATCTTATGAGTATGAAGGGAAGAATTATGCATTATCGTACGATCATGCAGAAAAAATCTTTGAAGGATGGAAATCCGGATACACGATTCAGGGGACAATTTACGATTATGATGCACCTACAATCATGGTAGGCTCGACCGCGATAGAACCGTCGCAGCTTACTACACTTTCCACTCAGGATCTGCAATCGTATGTGGCGGCGCAAGGATACAACACAGACACTTATCGCTTCAGCAATGTCTCATTTGCCGGGGAACCTTATGTCAATGCAGACAAAACATGCAGGGATTACACTATATCTGTAGATGCATATGTCCGGCAATACCGATTATATTATACCCTGCATGATAAAAAGAAAGAGGCATTATATACGGCTGAAAACACGTACGAATTGAGTGCAGACGATGTACAGAATCTTAAGAATCTAAAGGGATCATACACCGTGAAGGCTACGGCGTATTATGATGAAGCGGAGCAGAAGAAAACCGAAAAAACATTGCCGGTAGCGGCAAAGGTTGCGATTGCATTTGGCGTGATCGTCGGACTTGTGTTGATTGCAGCCCTGATATTATATTTAGTGAAAGGGGGAAGAAAGGGTACAGATTATCGATCCAGAAGAGATTCAAAGAGAGATTATAAGAACTTGTAAAGCAGATAAAAAGAAGAGTATGTCCTATTGACGTTTGGGCATGCTCTTTTTTTATGCCAAAAATCAGAAAAAAAGGAGAGTAGAACGTATGAGAAATTTATTTGAGAAGGCAAAGAGATATGGATGGAAGGTGATTGCAGCGGTGGTTGCTTTGGTTACGACCTATGCACCGGCAGTGTGTGCAGCAGAGTCTGCAGATGAAGTCGCAAAGCAGGTAACAAGCCCGCTTAATAGTCTTGTAGATGTGTTGACATCAATCATGGCAGCCGTAGGTGTACTTATGCTTATCAAGAGCGTGACAGAACTTGTAAATGCGATTCAGCAGCAGGATAATTCCGGAATATTCCATGCTGGTCGTGGGATTGCTGCAGCTTTGTTGATGATCAGTATCAAGGTGCTTGTTAAGTTGTTTGGCGTATAAAAAGGAGGGACGTAGATGGGGGTATTAGACACGATATCCACCGTGACTAACTTCTTCGCGAATATTGGAGCAAGCTGTGTAGATATAGTGAATGGTGCATTAGAAGTATTTTCAAAGTTTGTTTTTTCGTCAGCAGATATGCTGACGAAGGACATTCATAGTGAAGAATTCGCTGATTTCTGGGCGGTGGTAGATAATGTTGGAAGTGTGTTAGGAGTTATAGCATCTACGCTGATGGTTTTGCTTTTCCTGATCAATATGTGTACAGATACCTGGGATTCCCGACACGACTTAGATTTGTTCGGTGTAATTAAGAAATGCGCCAAAATGATTGTGGCAATCGCCCTGGTGAATAATGCAGTGCCGATCGTTACTGTCATATTCCAGCTTGGTGCAAAGCTGGCAAAGGTAGTGATGTTTGGCACAGATTCCCAGGGCGTTGTTTATAGCAAACTGAAGCTTGCGACGGATCAGTCCGCATATATTGAATACGGTGTTAGCGGATTTAAAGGATTTCTGATGTTCCTGGTATTTTTGATTGCTGCGATTGCAATCATAGCGTCCGGAGTGATGATTGCTGTAGAGATATATACGCGAATATTTAAGATTTTTATCCTGATTCCATTCTCGACAATATCCTTCACGACATTTGTGATGGGGGATGGGAACCGCGGAAATGAAGTGTTCCATAGTTATCTGAAGTCGATTCTTTCGACAGCCATTGAAGCGTTAATCATTATGGTGTGCCTTAATTTTACATATTCGCTCCTACATGGAGATACGATGCAGAAGCTGATACCGGCAACCAAGACGGAAGCGTCGGAATCAATAACGGTGAATGGGGCGGAGCTAGCGTATCTGCTTGTATCAATCTCAGGAGATACATCGAGCGCAAACAGTGTGTTGAAGGAGCAAAAAGATAACATAAGCCAAGCGGTCAAGGAACTTGTAAATGGAAAAGGACGCGATAAAGCAATCAGCAAATACGGCTGCATAGTCACTTCGGATGGTCAGGTGTTAGAAGCATCCGGAGATTTATTATCAATGTTCACCGATTTAAGTAATGCAGTCGGCGCAGATGATTTGAAAAATAAATCTGTATCGATAAAGCTGTATCCTGCTTTCACATGGTCTGGCGTGTTCTTCACGATACTACAATTTTTATTCCCAATTTTCCTATGTACAGGAGGAGTAAAGAAAGTAGAACAGTTTTCAGCTTATGTATTAGGCAGATAGGAGGATGTTATGGAATTACCAATCAATACGGATCCGCAGGATCTGAACAAGAATATGCTCGGTGGGCGCAAATGGTGGCAATATTTATGCATTGCAATTTCGTTTGTAATTGCAATCGTATTTACAATCGTACTTCGAGGAAAACTTAATTCTTCGTTGAATGGCATTATCTGTGCGCTGCTGGTTGTTGTGCCGGGATACATTGGTATCTTTAAGAAAAATGATTTGGATTTCTTTGAATATTATAAAGAGAAGAGAAAGAACCGGCAAAGCAAAAATGTATTTTATTATGTTTCGGATCATGAACATGTGGATTGATAAATAGGTGGAATGTAAGACATGAAGTTTTACATCCCGCCTTTTTTGATGCAAAAAAACAGGAGGAACAGAATGGATAAATGGATGATTTACAAGAAATGTGACGATTTTCGCGTGGCAGCACCGAAATCCGTGCAGGATCTTGTTGAGATCAAGGCTATATCCGAAAATGGAATTTTTGAAGTTGGTCGTGGAGGAATCTTCACTAAAACATATAAGTTTTCGGATATCAATTATGCGACTGCATCTGTGGATGAACAGATTGCAATCCTGGAGAGCTGGTGCCGGTGGCTAAATAGCAACTCGGCACCTTTTAAGATTACTTTTAATAACAAAAATAAGAATATGGCTACGCTGCGTGAACAGATTCTGTTGCATAAGAAGCTTGATGAGTATGATGTGTACCGGGATTATTTTAACGAGAGCATTGAGAAATGCATTACAGCCGGCAGACAGGGCATTGAGCAGGAAATGTACATCACTGTACGCTACGATGTGTCAAACTCGTATGAAAATGCGAAAGCATATTTCACAACGCTTGAAAATTCTATGGTTACAGCGTTTCGGGAGATTGGAAGTACACTGACACCTTTGGATGCGACGGAGAGACTTCGTATTCTGCATGATTTCTATCGCTTTGGCAATGAAGAGTATTTTCAGTTCAATTTCAGAAATGCCGTTGCGCAGGGATTTGATTTCAAAGATGCAATTATCAATACCCGGCTGGATTTTTCTGCAGAAACATACTTTAAAACGGATAACAAGGTTTGTTCCTGTCTGTACCTGAAGCAGCTTCCGGGGAAATTGACAGATCGATTCATTGTAGAATTGTCCAAATTGCCGGTCAAAATGATTTATACCATCGATAACTCTCCGATATCGGACAAGGATGTCGATGATATGCTCAAATCAATTTATCTTGGCATCGAAGAACGTATCCGGAAGCAGAACAAAACAAGAGTGAAGCAGATGGACTTTTCTTCAGATATTTCTCTTTCCGTAAAGATGGAGAAAGATACGATCGAAACCTTGATCAAAGAAAAGCAGGAACAGGATCAGCATTTCTTCTATACACAGATGAATATCTGTGTTGTAGCGGATAATCTGGAGCGGCTCAAAAAGGACTGCGATCTTGTGATCCAGACTGCAAAGAACTTAAGCTGCATCTTCGATTATTCGTATATGAAACAGAAGGAAGCTCTGAATACCATCCTTCCGATCGGCGTACGGCAGGTCAGCAATGGACGAAACCTGCAGACCAAAAGCCTTGCTGCACTGTTTCCATTTAATGTACAGGAGCTTACAATGCCGGGTGGTATGTGGTATGGAACCAATCTTGTATCGAAGAACTTGTGTCTGGCAAACCGGAAAAAGCTTGTAAATCCGCATGCATTTTATTTTGGTGAAACAGGATCCGGAAAGACAACCGCTTGTCAGCTGGAGATGATGCAGGTGTACCTGAAAACGGATGATGATATTATAGTGATCGATCCTAAAAATGACTATGAAGATGTGTGTGCATGGCTGCGGGGCGGATATGTGAACGTATCTGCGAATAGCCCAAGCCATTACAATCCGTTAGAATACTTTAATGATGGCTCGCGATCAAATATCGCAGATGAGAAAGCAGAGCTGGTTAATTCGCTTGTAGAAACGTGCAAACGTGAGCCGCTATCCGCAAAGGAAAGCTCGATCGTGAATAAAGCACTCAAATATATTTATAATGAGGCTGCCTTAACAGGGAATATGCCGACCTTGACAGATCTGCACGCAGCATTAGGCAAAATCGAAGAACCGGAAGCGGTTGACCTGCAATGGGCGCTTGATCAGTTTGTGCATGGTTCCTTCAATATATTTGCCCAGCAGTCGAATGTGCAGGTAGGCGGTAACCGGCTTTTTATGTTTGGATTAAAGGATATGGGGAAAAATCTCCGGGATGTATCAATGCTTGTTATGCTTGAGTGCGTGAAAGAGCGTATCATGCAGAATGCGAAAGCAGGAAGGGCTACATGGCTTTATATAGACGAGTTCCATGAGGTACTGCATACGGACTACTCTCAGCAATACATCAAGTCGCTATGGATGCTTGTGCGATCGCTTGGCGGTATTTGCACAGCCATGACACAGAATGTTACGGATGTGCTTTTGAATGATACTACAAAGGCGATGCTTGATAATTCGGAGTTTGTCCTGATTCTGAAGCAGCAGCCGGGAGCTGCTGTGAAGCTGGAGCAGGAGCTTGGACTTTCAAAGGAACTGATCAAATACTGCACAAAAGAAAGTGGATGCGCAAAAGGGCTTCTTCGATGTGGACCTGTGATTATTCCTGCATCTTTGATGCTTGAACCGGGTACAGAGCTTTTTGGACTGTTTGATAAGAACTTCCATCGTGATGCAGATGCATCAGAGAGAAAACCTATGTTTATTGCCCAGCAGTAACAGATTGGGGGTGATGATATGCCGGAAGAAAATCATGGAATTGACGTAGAAAATAAGCAGATTGTGCATGAAGCACCGTCTGCAGTGGTTCAGACGGTTGAAAATGCGGCAATCAAACTAGCATCAGATAATGTACGGTTTATACAAATTAAGAAGGATAACGGAGAAGCATCAGATAATGCATCTGCGAATATTCGACAACAGGTCGCAAATAAAAAGCAGATGGAAAATGCAAAATCAGCCAGACGATCGAATGCACAAAAGAAAGCCCAGACCGAGAAAAAGGAAGTATTAAAGAAATGGAGTAATCAGAATCTGCAAAAGCAGCCAGATCCGAATGTTGTATCCGGTAATTCGTCGGCAATCCGTCAGATTGCCCAACAAAAATCTGTGATAAGCACAGTAGAAAAACAGAAGTATGGAATAAAAGCAGATTCCACGTTCCGGCAGATCAGTGAATCTAACAAGAAAGGCATTCGTATATCGACCAAAAAGATGCGCAATGTGGGAAAAGATGCATTGAAACGGTTTGTCCGCATGAAACGAATCGCACAGGTTGTATCCTCCGGAGATGCATCCAGTCTGGTAGAATCGGCAGGAAAAGCAAGTATCCGTGCAATCGTATCTAGCGTTGTGAAGGTTTTTAAGATGGCGCTCCGGGCTGTATGGTCATTTTTGCGCGTGCTGCTTGCTCCATTTGCTATATACCTATGTATTTTAGTTCCGATTATAGTTGTAGTCGCGATGCTTGCCACGGACAATATTAATGCTGCAAACCGTGCAAAGAATCAGCAGAAACAGAGTTATATATTGTCAACCAATTTCCCGGCAGATGTCGAACAATGGCGGGCATTTGTAACAGAACGCTGCAGCGCAAATAACGATCCAAACAGCGATGTGGATTTGACGTTATTCGTGGATGCGATACTTACAACGATTTATCAGGAATCGGCAGG
>ENA-ORRO01002114-ORRO01002114.1-human-gut-metagenome-genome-assembly--contig:-NODE-2114-length-12835-cov-2.487402_pt1 | contig 12835 bp, 7 predicted proteins | sample MGYA00242176_ERZ509136 | MGnify/ENA primary metagenome ERZ509136 (study PRJEB26280, sample SAMEA2338644) | human gut metagenome | biome: human gut; feature: human-associated habitat; material: faeces... | reverse complement strand
CAGCCGCTGCAATCGGAATAGCGGCTGTCAGGCATGAGCGGCAAAAATACGCTACGCTGCTCGAAGCCATACGCAACAACGATTTCACAATGCGCTTCCAGAAAGGTGACAAGGAAATCAACGCTCTGCTCGACTCTCTGACTGAGATTATAAAGCAGTCTAAGTCGGGCGCCGAGCTGCGCGAACGCTACTACAAGGCAATCATCGACCGGGTAAATGCGGGAATCATTGCAATCGACAGCAATGGCAACGTGCGCATCTGCAACGACAATGCACTCAAAATGCTCGGAACGAAATATGCCGCCAACACTGCCGCTATAAACCGCTCTTTGCCTGGTTTCGATAATATAATAGCCGACTCTACTGTAGCGGGAACTACAATCGTCGGCTGTGGCAAAGACAAGAACTTGTCGGTAAGCGTGTCGGGATTCGTTCACGACGGCAACACGACGACGGTGTGCGTGCTGACCGACATCCACAATGCGCTGAGCCACAAGGAGGTTGATGCATGGATCAACCTTACAAGGGTGCTTACACATGAGATCATGAACAGCATCGCTCCAATCAATGCCTTGAGCGACAGCCTGCTGCCGACGGCATCCGGCACAATGAAAGAAAAAATCGAGGTAATCCGCGACACTTCGGCATCGCTGATGGCATTCACCGAGACTTTCCGCAAATTCTCTGCCATCCCAAAGCCGCAACGGCAATTGGTCTACGTTGCGGATCTCATATCCGAGGCTACGACTCTGCTCTGCGAGTCAATAGCGAATGCTTCGGTGAAAATACATACGGAAAATGGCTTGATTGTCAATGCCGACCGCACGCTGATGGTCCGCGCGCTTGTAAACCTTCTTCACAATGCGGTTGACGCCGGAGCTACAAAAATCGACATCTGTTCTCGCTCGTGCAGCGACGACTCGGTGGTTATCGACATCTCCGACAATGGCTCTCCGATTCCTGAAGAATGCCGCGACCGCATCTTCGTGCCGTTCTTCACCACGAAGCAGAACGGATCGGGCATCGGACTTGCCGTGGCTCGGCGTGTGCTGTCGCTCCACGACGGCGGCATCTCTCTCATTCAGCCCACCGACGCTCCATACACCAAGACGTTCCGAATGTCGCTCCTGTAGAAAGCGGTCATGTGGCTGACGGAATATTTCAACATCAATTTGCGACCAATTCAGCCATTTCTTCTTTAGTCAATTGGAAACGGAAACGCTCAGGAAATCTCTCCATATTCCGTTTTACAGCTTGATTTAGCGTCTTGGTTTCCACCCCATAAAGTTCAGCCAGATCTCTGTCTATCATTATCTGCTTTCCTCGAATTGTTATGATTCGACTTTCTATAGGAGCGGCGACTATAACCTTATTATTCGGTAACCGGTCACAATTTGTGACCGGTTCGACTTTATCTTGATGCCCTGTTTTCTTTGCCATTGTCACATTCTTATTTATGCCACAAATATAATGCCTTATCGTGACAATCCATCATTAGAAAAAGACTTTTTGATTGAAACGAAAATAAAAGCATCATTCTCCTGTAATTTCCATTTGCTGGGGGAAAAAGCTCTGTATTTCGGGTTGTCATTGAAGTAAGATTGTTTATTGTTGTTTGCCAATGATGATGTAACTTTGCATCGTGGTAAATCAATAAAAACAACTATAACATGTATCTCGAAAACATCAATTCTCCTGCCGATGTGAAGAAGTTGTCTGTCGGCGAACTGACGTCTCTATGTGCTGAGATGCGCGAGGCGCTGATTCAGAAACTCAGCGTGCATGGCGGACACGTGGGCCCGAACCTCGGCATGGTGGAGGCCACAGTGGCTATGCATTATGTGATGAACTCGCCGGTGGACAAATTCGTGTTCGACGTGTCTCATCAAAGCTACGCTCACAAGATGCTCACCGGACGCAAAGAGGCATTTACAAACCCGGATTGCTACGACGAGGTGTCGGGCTACACCGAGCCTTCTGAAAGCGTGCACGACCATTTTGTTATCGGACACACCTCGACTTCTGTAAGCCTTGCTTCGGGACTGGCGAAGGCGCGCGACCTGCGCGGCGAGCGGTTTAATGTGGTGGCGGTGATCGGCGACGGCTCGCTAAGCGGCGGTGAGGCGTTTGAGGGACTTGACGTGGCTGCTGAGCTTGGCTCAAACATGATTGTGGTGGTCAACGACAACCAGATGTCGATTGCCGAAAACCACGGCGGTCTTTATCGCAACCTGCAGCTGCTGCGCGAAACCAACGGCGAGGCGTCTTGCAACTTCTTCAAAGCTATGGGCTTCGACTATCTCTATGTGGCTGACGGCAACGACGTCGAGGCGATGATCGAGGCTTTCAGTCGGGTGCGCGACATCGACCATCCCATCGTGCTCCACATAAACACGCTTAAAGGCAAAGGGTATCGGTTTGCCGAGTGCCAGAAGGAACGTTTCCATTGGAGCATGCCGTTCGACATCCCTACCGGAGAACTGAAAAAGCCGGCTGGCGACAAGGGCTATGACACGCTGACTGCTGAGCATCTGCTGTCGCTGATGAAGGCCGACCGGACGGTGGTGGGCATTACGGCCAGCACTCCGGCGGTGTTCGGTTTCACTAAAGACCGACGCGAGCGCGCGGGAAAGCAGTTTATCGACATGGGAATCGCGGAGGAGCAGGCTGTGGCTATGGCTTCGGCGCTTGCAAAAGGCGGGGCGAAACCGGTGTTCGGGGTCTACAGCACGTTCATTCAGCGTGCCTACGACCAGTTGTCGCAGGATCTCTGCATCAACAATAATCCTGCCACGATTCTCGTGTTTTGGGGCAGCCTCGGCGCGATGAACGACGTGACACACCTCTGCCTGTTCGACATCCCGCTGATTTCAAACATCCCGAATATGGTCTACCTTGCGCCTACATGCCGCGAGGAATATCTGGCAATGCTCGACTGGAGCATCCAGCAGACTGAGCATCCGGTGGCTATACGTGTGCCTGCCACTGGAGTGGCTGGGTCGCGCAGCGGTGACTTCCCTACCGACTATGAGCCGGAGATGAACCGTTTTGAGATGGCTCACTGCGGCAGCGGTGTGGCAATCATCGGTGTGGGCAATTTCTTTGCTCTTGCCGTGACTGTGGCTGAACAGTTGAAGCAAAGCGGCATCGATGCTACTGTTGTCAACCCTCGTTTCCTCACCGGTCTCGACACGGAGCGTCTTGAAGACCTCCGCGACAGCCATAGCCTGGTGGTGACGCTTGAAGACGGTGTGCTCGACGGCGGATACGGGGAAAAGATAGCCCGCTATTATGGCGAATCGGAGATGCGCGTGATGTGCCGTGGTGTTCGCAAAAAGTTCATCGACCGATACAACGTCGGCGAGGAGTATGCGGCAAACCGTCTGACTCCCGACCAAATCACCGCCGACATCCTTGAAATCCTGAATTGACAAATCATCGCTCTGTCAAAGACAAAAAAAACATCCCGATTGCAGCCGCAACCGGGATGTTTCTATTTATGGGGAAATGACTGTTATTTCACAATCACCTTTACACCGTTTACGATGTAGACACCGCGCTGCAAGCCCTCGATGCGAGTCTTGCCTGCCACGTCGGCACGGCGCACGAGTGAGCCGGCGGCGTTGTAGACGCGTACGGTGGCTTCTGACGCACTTTCAACAACCACTGCACCAACTGTGCCATAGACACGGAGTCCGTCGGCTGTGAGCATTCCTACGCCCGAGTTCGGAGTCATCTCAATCGGAGTGCCGGTCATGTCGCCCTCTGTGAGGTCGATAGTGTCGAATGTGAAGTCTTCATAGCCTTCCGCTTTGACAACGAGACTGAAAACTGCCAGATCCTTAACCTTGATTTCGAAGCTGCCGTCTGCACCGGTTGTTGCCTCGGCAACCTTGTTTTCACCCTTGTAGAGTGCCACTGACGCGCCGGCGATTGCTGCATGCGACTCGGCGTCGGTAACTGTTCCGCTGAATGTGCGTACCGTCTTCTGCATCTCTACTGTTATGTCGAAGTTGCCCTCGAACGGAACTTCTTCAGAAGAAACCATGTCGTAGCCAGCTGCCTTGAACAGAACGTTGTATGTGCCAAGCTGTTTGAACTTGAGGTCGAACGCTCCGTTTTCATCGGTAGTGCCGGTCATCACGTCGGCGCCGCTCTCCGGGTCGCTTACGTATACCTCAACGCCCTTGATAGGTGCTTTGGTCTCTGCGTCGGTCACAACACCGCTGAACGTGTAGGTCTTGGTCAGCGTGATAGCCAGACCGCTGATGTTGCCGTCGGCGAGTGAGATGGTTTCAGGATGAGTATAAGCGTCGTAAGACGGATGGCTTACTGTCAATGTATACTCCTTGCCGTATTTGATGACTTCCATCGAGAATGCACCCTCGGCGTCGGTCTCGCTGTAGTATTCCACGCCGTCGGCGCTTGCAAGAGTGATGTAGGCGCTTGCCACAGCCTCGCCCTTCTCGTTCTTAACCGCACCGCTCAGCGTCTTGTACGGGCTGACGATGAAGTGTGCCACAGGAAGGCTGATATCACTGAATGGAGCCGTTGCAAATTGAGTCTCATCATCCTTCTTAGCCTGTTGAGCCTGACCCTCTACATTTTTGTCCACCTCGAACGATGTGCTGTTGTATGCAGTTCCGGCAGAAGTCAAGAAGAGGCGGATGTCGCCACCGTCATAAACAAAGCCATCAGGGAATGTCAAAGTAACAACACTCTTGATGTTTTCTGCTGTGACAGCCTCACTGTGGTCAACCGTCATCTTGTCGGCAACCTTAGTCAAGCCTTCTGTGCTTTCGCCCATGAGAGCAGTGCCCTCAGCCACATTTCCAATCCAAGCATCTACAGAGAATGTGATGTTCTTTGAAGAGTGCGTTCCGAAGAACTGGATTTCGTTGATTTTCGTACCTGCAGGCAGATTGATGAGAGATTTCGGATAGATAATCTCTGTCTTTGAGTACTTGTAGAAGAAGTCGGCAGGACCGGCAGTAGCCGTTTCCGTCGGAGTTCCTACAAGGACTTCAGCGTTGCCCTTCTCCTTGTTTACAGTCACATTTACTGTTTCGCTCGCCGCAGTGCCAGTTTCAGCCGTAAACTTGACGAAAGTCTCGGCAGCGCCGACAGCGTGAGGGATTACAGAGAATTCGAAGTCGTATTCCTTGCTTGCCTCAAGAGCCGGAGTCTCGGCAGTGGCAACGATACCGTCGTTCATCCACAATTCCGCTCTATAAGAGCCAGCCTCTTTAGCCTCGCCGTTCTCAACACGAGCCACAACCTTGTAGACACTGTTTACCTCAGCGTTTTCAGGGATGTCGGCGCTCAGCACGTTAAAGCCCTGAGCCACATTCAAAGCAACATTCTTAACAAAAGAAGTTCCTCCCATATTCACTTTCTCGCGATCAGCGAAGAATCCTTCCTTAGAAACAGTCAGATTATATTCGAGACCGTCTTGAACCACGATGAAGTTGAACTTACCTTCAGCATCAGTAGTGCCAGAATATTCAACATTGTCGCTCACGAGTTTCACCTCGGCGCCTTCAACAACAGCATTGTCGGCTGCAGAAGTAACCACACCGCTGAACACCGAAGCCTCCTTGTCGAAACCGAACACCGTTACAGGGAGCGGTCTCAAAGTCATCGTGCCAGAAAGCGTACCATCGGCGTAGCGGATAGCCGCAAGAGCGGCATGGTCGCCGTCAACCTCGAAGTTGGTTGATGAATACTGCTCTGCCGACGACATAACCGTCACGCGCAAGTTGCCGCCAGTATAGGTAAACGGAGTGTTGAACGTCACCTTGATTACAGGCTGATGGTCACTGCTGCTGCCAATGACAGCCGCTACAGCATAAGTGTCGGCATAAACCTGAGTCATCGACTCCGACTGATACCATTCATCTTGTTTCGGAGAAGTAGCATCAGTGTTCTCCATCCAGATCTTCAAATCAGAAGAGATTTCCATGTTTCTATAAGCGTTCTTATAACCAAGGAACGCGATGCTCTTGAGCTCAGTTCCTGCAGGAATGTTGAGCAAGTCGGCAGGATAGATGATTTCCGACTGCGAGTGGTAGTAGTTGAGTTGCAACGGAGTGTCGTTGGCAGTTGTAGTGCAGTTGCCGACAACAGCCTCACCTACCACTTCCTCAGCGGCAACAGTGATTGTGGCAGTTCTTTCAATCTGAACACCGCCGTCGACAACCAATTTGGCTGCAAACTCGCCATTCTTGCGCGGAGTGAACTGGAATTCAACACTTGCATATTCACCCGAAGCGATAGCCGGGAGAGCCTTCTCGGCGATCAAGTCCTCACCGATATAGAATTTTGCCGTGCAAACACCTTCCTCGATGTCTTTCTTACCGAAAGAAGCGACGTCGAACGAAACAGTCGAAGCATGGTTGACCATTGCTGTTTCCGGAATCTTCACATTGCCAAGCTCAGCCTCGTAGTCAGGAGTGTCGAGGTATGAACCGCCGATGATGTTGTCCACGCGAGCATAACCAGCCTCGAAAGCGATATACCAGTCGCCGGCAGGAATGTTGTCAAGAGTGAACGTCTTGTACATGAAGTTGTCGTAGTATCCGCTAGGATATGTTCCCATAGCGAAGCAGTTTGCATCGTCGGAATTGTCGATGGTGATGTTTTTCACCTGAGTCCAATTCTTGCGGTCTGCAGAATAGTAGACATTGAGCTTCGATGTTGCATTGCGCTTGTTGGCATCGAAAGTCATGTGCTCGCCTTCAGCCAAGCGGATTTTCGGAAGCACGAATTTTGACAATTCCACCTCGTCGCTTGTAGCGGCATATCCGTTCTCTCCATAATAGAAGTTAGACACTTTCCATTGCTTTTGTCCTGAAGACAGTTCGATGTAGGTGCCGGCAGGGAATTTCTGGTCGTTGAAGTTGATGTAAACCTTCGACGGGTCAACAATCTCACCAGTCACAGCCAAAGTGTATACCTCGCCCTGACCGTCGGCAGGAGTGATGACAATGTTGCCAGAACGCTTGCCAACCACAGACGCATCCATAGTCACGGTGAGATAAGCCTTTCCGAGGGCTGCCACTTCATAAGGGAATGTTGCAGCCTCGCCCTTCTCCGTAGCGCTGATTTTATACGAGAATCCTTCAGGAACGCTTACGCTGTTGATTGTCAGCGGAGCGCCGCCCTTGGCATTGCTTATAACGAGCACCTTGCTGGTGCTTGCCTGCATCACCTGGAAATCGACAGTAGAGCCGTTCTCCACATCGTGCGACAAGTTGTCCTCCAAAGTAAACACAGGAGCGTGAGGGAACACCTCTATCCAACCTAAATAAGTAGTTACGCCCGAAATGTTTTCTTTCAAATGGAAGCCATGACGGTAGTTTTTCGTAACAGCCATAGTTACTGTACCCTCAAGATATTGCGACTCGCCAACGGCAAGAGGGAACGAAACCGGCACCGGCTCGCCCACAGCAACACCGTCAGAGTTGTCATACAAAGACACTGTGTAGCCTTCATCGCCTACAGCCAAGGGAACTTCACCAGAGTTTTTGATTTTGGCTTTGAATTGCACCTGAACATTTCCGTCGGCGTCAGCACAAAGGTCGCCCGAAGAAATCATTGTAGGCGACGAAAGGATTGTCATTCCCCTTTTCAGAACGACATCGGCACTCGCTGCCGAGAACTCGTCGAGAAGCACTTGGTCGCCACAGATGCCCAAGCGTGTGCCTGCCGCAACATTAGGGAGCTCCACCTTTGTCCAAGCGTCGGTGCTGAGTGCAGGAACTGTCACCTCATACTTGTCTCCCTTAGTCACAGTGCCGTTGGAGGCAACTGTGCAGGTGTAGAATGACACCGAACCTTCAGCAGCGCTCTGCTTCACGTAGATGCTTGCATCTCCGGTGATTGCCGGAGTCACAATCATGTCGGTCATTGTCTGCGAGTTCTCGCTCCAAGAATCATAAAGAGTTTGAGAACCAACCTTCAAGCATGCGCCGTCATCACCATAACCGCCCGTTTCCTGAGCGAAGTACTCGACAAACGAAGGCGTGCTCCAAGAGTCGGCCTGAAACCTGTCAACATAGTGCGCCCAACCCGGAGGGGCAAACGACGACACCAATTTTCCCGACCCCAAACCTGAGAAATCATAGGCATAAGGAGTCACCACGTCGGCTCTCGCAACAGAAAAACCTAAAGCGAGAGCCAACATTGTTAATAAATAAGTAAACTTTCTCATAAAAATATATTTAAAGAAATAAATAATTCCTATTACTTCTTTTTTAGATGTGCAAATATAGAAATTTGCTATCAAATTGCCAATTTTTTGCGAATTTTTCTGAAGAAATATTATCACAAATCGCCTTTTTCTGCACAATCATCCGTCTTCGCATAAAAAAACAGACATTTTGCGCCTTCCGCACCTTTCTATTGAATAACCTCGCCTTTTTCAAAGTTTTTGTGTAAGTTTGCAACAGAATTAGCAAACAAGAACATATATGAATCCTATCGTAAGCATCATTATGGGCAGCACATCGGACATGCCAGTGCTCGAGAAAGCCGCCAAACTACTTGATGAATTTGAAATTCCATTTGAAATCAACGCCCTTTCAGCGCACCGCACACCGCAGGAAGTGACCGACTTCGCCAACAACGCCAGCAAGCGCGGGCTGAAAGTGATTATCGCCGCAGCGGGCATGGCCGCGCACCTGCCGGGCGTTATCGCCGCCCAGACCACAGTGCCAGTGATCGGTGTCCCCATCAAGTCCACGCTCGAGGGTATGGACGCCCTGCTCGCAATCGTGCAGATGCCTCCGGGCATCCCAGTGGCAACCGTGGGCATCAACGCCGGTCTCAACGCCGCCATACTTGCCGTGCAGATGCTGTCACTCACCGACGAGCGCATCGCCGCGCGTTTTGCGGAATACAAGCAGGGTCTTGCCAAGAAAATCGTGAAAGCCAACGAAGACCTTGCCCGCATTTCGTATAAGTTCAAGACAAACTAAGCATCTCCCAGCTATGAACGACTTCAACTACCGCCGCCGTCACTCCTCGACAGTGCAGATAGGCAACGTGCCGCTTGGAGGCGACAATCCGATACGGATACAGTCGATGACATCGACCTCGACGCTCGACACCGACGCCAGCGTGGCGCAATGCCGCCGCATCTTCGACGCAGGCGCCGACTATGTGCGCCTGACCGCACAAGGAGTGCGCGAAGCGCACAATATCGGTGAAATCCGCGCCGCCCTCCATGCCGCAGGCTACACCAAGCCGCTTGTCGCCGACATCCATTTCAATCCCAAAGCCGCATTCGAGGCAGCCGCCACGACCGACAAGGTGCGCATCAATCCAGGCAACTTTGTCGATGCCGCGCGCACGTTCAAGAAATTGGAGTATACCGACAAGGAGTATGCCGCGGAACTTGAGAAGATACGCCGTGCCGTGGTGCCTTTTCTCGCCATTTGCCGCGAGCACCACACGGCAGTGCGTCTCGGCGTGAACCACGGGTCGTTGTCAGACCGCATAATGAGCCGCTACGGCGACACCCCTGCCGGAATGGTTGAGTCGGCAATGGAGTATCTGCGGATATTCCGCGAGGAGAATTTCAACGACGTGGCAATCTCCATCAAGGCTTCCAACACGGTGATCATGGTTGAGACCGTGCGCCGCCTCGTGGCGGAGATGGACCGCGAGGACATGCACTATCCACTGCATCTCGGTGTGACCGAGGCTGGCGACGGCGAGGACGGCCGCATAAAGTCGGCTGTGGGCATCGGCACACTGCTCGCCGAAGGCATCGGCGACACCGTGCGCGTGTCGCTGAGCGAGGAGCCGGAACTTGAAATCCCCGTGGCGCGCAAACTGGTTGACTACATCACCGCCCGCGAAGGCCACGCCCCGATCAGCGGATGCTTCGCCAAGGCCTACAACCGCATCGCTCCCGAACGCCGTCCCACAAACGCCGTGGGAAGCATCGGCGGGCAAAACGTGCCGATAGTAGCCACAACATTGTGTCCAGCCGACGTGGCGGCAATCGCGACGAAACCCGATTTCTTCCTCTCCGACGTGAATTGGAAAGCGGTCGATGCCTCCGCCAAGGCCGAAGGCTTCAGCTACGACGACGTGCTGCTCCTCACAAGCCACCACGCCAACCCCGTGGGCGAAATCGAAGCGTTCATCCACCGCCTGTGGGACAACGGCTGCAAAGCCCCCGTCGTGGTGCGCATGAGATATGACGATGCCGACGAGGAAGACGTGCAGGTAAAAGCCGGAGCCGACTTCGGTGCGCTTCTGCTCAACGGGCTCGTAGACGGAATCGTGCTTGACGCGCCCAACCTGCCCAACAACGCCGATGCCGTGGCATACTCGTTCGGCATCCTCCAGGCGGCACGCAGACGCACCACAAAAACAGAATACATCTCATGTCCGAGCTGCGGCCGCACCCTCTACGACCTGCAACACGCCGTAAAGGAAATAAAAGCTGCCACTTCGCATCTTAAAGGCTTGAAAATAGGCATTATGGGATGCATTGTCAACGGTCCGGGCGAGATGGCCGACGCCGACTACGGATATGTGGGCGCCGCCGTGGGAAAAGTGAGCCTCTACAAAGGCAAGGAGTGCGTGGAACGCAACGTGCCTCAAGACGTCGCGCTCACGCATCTGATCGACCTTATAAAAGCCAACGGCGACTGGACCGAACCTAAGCAATAGATTTATGAATACACCTAAAAACGTCATAGACAACTTTGTAAACGTGGGCATAGCCAAAGCGCAACTACGTGGCGGCAAACTGATGCTGCTGTCGATGATGGCAGGTGCCTACATAGCCATCGGCGGCGTGCTGTCGGTGGTGGCAGGCTTCGGATTTCCCGAACTTACAGCGGGCAACCCGTCGCTGCAGCGTCTGCTCAGCGGCGCGGCGTTTCCCATTGGACTTATCCTTGTGGTGATTCTCGGCGCAGAACTCTTCACCGGCAACAACGCCGTCCTGATGCCCGCTGCCCTGCAGGGCAAAATATCGCCGTGGGCAGCCGTGCGCAACTGGGTTGCCGTTTATCTCGGCAATTTTATGGGCGCGCTGCTCTTCACGATGCTTTTCGTATATGCCGTCGGACTCACCGCCGCAGAGCCCTACCATAGCGCCGTGCAGCGCATCGCCGAAGCAAAAGTTGCGATGCCGTGGCACGTCGTGCTGCTCAAAGGCATCGGAGCCAACTGGTTTGTCTGCCTCGCCGTGTGGCTCGCCGCCTCAGCAAAGACGATGCTGGCCAAAATGGCTGGCTGCTGGCTTCCCGTGATGGCATTCGTGGCGCTCGGCTACGAACACTCCATCGCCAACATGTTCTTCATTCCGATAGGAATGCTTGAGGGCGCCGACGTGACCCTGCACCAATTCTTCATAGCCAACCTGCTGCCGGCAACCATCGGCAACATCATTGGCGGAGCGTTGCTCGTGGGCACAGCCTACACCTACGTAAACCGCTCAAAATAATAACGCAGTCCTTTAAAATATCCAAAAATCCCTCAATGAGGGATTTTTTTTGCGTTTTCGTCCCTCAATGAGGGATTTTTTAGTATATTTGCGCAAACTTATTAATAATTAATGGTATGATAGACACAAGACTATATGAGTATATGCACGAACAGTTGCGGATGACACCAAAGGAATTCACCCGCTACAAATATCATGAAATTGATTGGGCATCGCGCCTTGTCGGCATTGTAGGTCCTCGAGGAGTCGGCAAATCAACAATGGTTTTGCAATGGATTATCAACCATCCCGAATCCCACAGTCTTTATGTTTCAGCCGACAATCTGTATTTCTCATCACACACATTGGTAGACCTTGCCGACGATTTCATCAAAGAGGGAGGCTTGCGTCTGTTTATAGACGAAGTGCATAAATACCCAGGCTGGAGCCGCGAGCTTAAACAAATCCACGACAGCCACCCATCCCTAAAGACCGTTTTTACCGGCTCTTCCGTCCTGGACATCAAGCAAGGAGAGTCCGACCTGAGCCGCCGAGCCCTTGTCTACGACATACAAGGATTGTCATTTCGAGAATTTGCAGAATTGTTTCATAAAGTGAAGAGTGATGTCTATTCACTTGACGACTTGCTGGAACACCGAGTCGAATTTCCAGTCGAGCATCCGCTGCCAATGTTTCGCGAATACCTGACATTCGGATATTACCCGTTTGCCTTAGAGAACGGCTTCAATATCCGAATCAACCAAGTCATAGACCAAACCATAGAAGTCGACATCCCACAATTTGCCAACATGAACGCCTCAACAGCAAGAAAGCTCAAACAACTTCTGTCGGTAGTCGCAGAGTTGGCGCCATGCAAGCCCAATGGGACAAATCTTGCCACAGAGATAGGTATCAGCAAGAACAACATCAACGACTATCTTGTGTATCTTGAGAAGGCCGGTATGATCAGTCTTCTTCTCGACGACACATCCGGTCTGCGCAAACTTGGGAAAGTGGAGAAACTGTATATCGACAACCCTTCACTGATGAACGCACTCGCAAAAGACACACCCGACACAGGCGCCGTCAGAGAGACGTTCTTCTACAACCAGACAAGGGTCAGACACAATGTTGTCGCATCACGAGTGTCGGATTTCACAATAGGTAAATACACTTTTGAAATCGGAGGCAAAAAGAAAGGCAAACGACAAATTGAAGGAATAGAAAATGGCTTCATTGTGCGCGACGACATCGAGACAGGCCACGGCATAGTTGTCCCGTTATGGCATTTCGGCCTGCTTTATTGAACATTTCAAAGCCACAACTCGTTATAACATACCCCAATTCGGGATAAAATAGCGATTAGTTGCATGTGAAGACAGATACGCG
>ENA-ORRO01002110-ORRO01002110.1-human-gut-metagenome-genome-assembly--contig:-NODE-2110-length-12860-cov-3.640687_pt1 | contig 12860 bp, 12 predicted proteins | sample MGYA00242176_ERZ509136 | MGnify/ENA primary metagenome ERZ509136 (study PRJEB26280, sample SAMEA2338644) | human gut metagenome | biome: human gut; feature: human-associated habitat; material: faeces... | reverse complement strand
TCTAATGATAAGAATAAGCATATGACAGATATATCATCTTATGCTAATTCTGAAATGTCACATTCTTATATAGTATTCAATGTTTCTGTATATACGACCAAACAATCACAGTTATGGCTGCACGACCCCGATAGACCAGAAGAAGATTGGAAAGACTTCCTAACTCGTTTCCTTGAGTCATCCATAGATAAAATCATAACTTCAACTGATAAAGAACACACCATTCTTAAGAAATATGAGATGCAACAATTTACCTCACAATCGGAGGCTGATAAAGTTATAACAGATTTCGCCAAACTTGTATTGGATAATACAGGAGTAAGAATCTTTAAGGAGAGTTTCTATAGAGATTAGCTGTTATGATAATTTCCCTCTGCCTCAGTTCAAACGGTCGAACATGGATATAACGTTGGAAATAAGAAGCAACAGATAATGGTGTCACAGAAATACATATATCCATCATTGTTCCCTGAGGAAGAATTGAATGAGAACATTTCTTCTGAGAGGAAAGAGTATGACCTGACGAATCTCTTTGAGAAATTGGCAAAGTCAGACTTTCGCAGCCGTTTCCATATGTCAATGAAAGACAGGGAGTATATAATGGAGAAGGGGTTGCCAACAATACGAAAGCACGCAGAGGACTTCGTGGCAAAAAGACTTGCTCCTGCTGTTATACCGAACGACGGCAAGCAGACTCCTCTGCGTGGGCATCCTGTTTTCTTGGCTCAACATGCCACTGGCTGTTGTTGCCGGGGATGCTTCTTCAAGTGGCATCACATCTCAGCAGGCAGGGCACTGACCAAGGAAGAACAGGAATATGCTGTTGCCGTATTGATGGCATGGATTGAAAAACAGATGAATAAAGGATGAAGATAGATACAACCAACATGTGCTCACACCTTCAGAAGAAGCTGTTTGAACCCGAAGGTGTGTATTATCCTATATGGCAAGCCATGCAGGATGATGAGACCTTGACGGCTGTGGTACGGAGCAGGCAGTTGCACATCTACAGGAATGGGAAGAAGATTCTCATTCTGGCAGGTAAGGCACAACCGAAGGTAATACGCGAAGACAAATTGAATGAATTGATAACAATATAATGAATAGAACTATGAACCGACGAACGAAGGAAACGCAGAGTAATGCAGGCATTAACTCTGCTTTACAAGGAGGAGGAAGACCAAAGGTCAAATCATTTGGACAAAAATCGTGGATGCTTCCACAGCCGGTACTGATTATCGGCACATACGATAAGAATGGCAAGCCCAATGCAATGAACGCAGCTTGGGGCGGTCAATGGGACGCTAAAGAGATTATGATTTCCATGGGCGCACATGCCACCACCGAGAACCTGAATAACTGCCCTGATTTTACCGTGGCATTTGCTACAAAGCAGACCATGGTGGCAGCAGATTTCGTGGGTATTGTATCTGCCAAGAACGATGCAGACAAGATGGCGAAAGCAGGTTGGAAATGGGAGAAGTCTGAGCATGTCAACGCTCCCGAATCTTTATGACACTGGCAATCAAATCGTTAGATTTGTTTATACTAATTTGCGACTATCCCTAAAATATTGGAGATATTTTCAAAATCTTGTAGGGTTCTCCAAGATTCTTGGAATAAGTCAGGAATCTTGGAGAATCTTCAAAGGATGTCACAGGATGCCCTTCTGCTTGAGATTGTGCGGAAGCAGTTCCATCAGGTCGCGTGAGTAGTCATTGTCGTATTCGTGTATTTGGGTGAAGAAGTGGCTCAGCCACTTGCGGACATCGACCTGTGCCAGTTTGCAGCACCCAATAAAGGTATAGATGATGGCGGCGTTTTCCGCAGCATCGTGGTTGCCACAGAAAAGATAGTTCTTGCGTCCTAAAGCCAGCGGACGTACGCTGTTCTCTCTTGCATTATCCCGAAGTTTGGATAACCTTATTGAAAGGGGAATCAGAAAGGTCAAGATCAAAATGAAGAACTCGGGCACATTCCGTTCTGACCAAGGGACCGATGCCTTTCTTGACCTGCTCTCAATCGTAGAGACCACTAAGAAACACAACAACTCACCATACGCAGCTATCCGGGCTTTGTTCTAAGCACGGACAACTGCTATATGGTTATCGCTGAATATTTACAGGGTATCAAACTTGGGTTAATTTTTATCAATTTTAAGGTTTATGCAAAAATTTCTTTTCAGTTGTTATCATCTAATAAAAAATTTATGCGTACCTTTGCAATTGGATTATTAGACTTTAGTTCCATCTGTCACAGTTAGACGTGTTCTTTCATGACATCGGGCGAGGCAGCCTACGCCGTGCTGAGTATGGCGGAGTCACATAATGACAAAGCAGTACAAAGCGGGCATTGGGTGGGAAAAGTAGTGCAAACCGAATGCAAAATCGCCAAGCTGGCTTGAGCGTTTTGCTGAGGTGCCGCCTACGTTATGTAAAATAGTCCAGACATAATGAAGGCGTTTACTCGACGCTGTGTTGGAGACTTCCAGTAATCTAACAAGTCGCAGAATTGTGGTCTTGAACTAAGCTACGGTAGAGCTTTAGTGTGTGGAACGGACAATAGGACGATCTCACGCTTTTTTATGTCCTCAACTGAGTTCTGTCTAGAGCAAAGTAAGGTCACCGATATGAAAATCGCTGATAACGCATCAATAGATGACAACACCCATGGAGGTGGTGAAATCCCTCCCTGCACCGGGCTTACCCCCGATGCCTTCCCCGAAGTTCAACAGCAAACTACTACGCTAAAGAATTTACAAAGTGGGGTGTCCACCAGAAATGTGCCTTTGGGAACCGATGGTTTAAAGACTATAACAGATCCATGGCTTCCCATTATTCCTTTTCCACCTCCGTTTTTATTATCGTCACACTCACGAAGGAGCACGACTTGTCAAAGAGCCGCTTGTCGTACCAGATTACCAGATAGAGGGGCTGAAGATCATATGTGCTTCCGAGGCCGAGGATATTCTCTTCATCCAGTCTGTTGACACCAAGTTCAAGACAGGACAAAGTGTGCGCTTAATCGATGGTGGTTTTAAGGGCGTAACAGGGAAAGTTGCCCGATATCACGGACAACAAAGAGTAGCCATCATTATTGAAGGACTACTAACAGCATGCACTGCGTATGTTCCGAGTGCATTCATGGAAATTATATAATCAAAGAGCAGATAGTTCATGTTTTTCAGATCAATGGAAGTCAAGAAGATATATCAAGAAGACTTGCAAATAGCCAAAGCTCTTATAAAGAGGGATAATTTGGTTACACGCAAGTATTTCTACCAGCAGTGCTATCCTCTTTTCAAATCCATCTACGACAACTACTATACAGATTGCACAAACTGCAAGGAGTTCATTGACGAAATCTATATAGTAGTGTTAGCCCCAAGCAAAACAACAGGGAAATGTCAGATGGAAAATTTCAGAGGAGAGAGTACATTGACAAGCTGGCTGAAGACGGCTTGTCTATACTATTGCTACAAGAAGTATGACGCCAAGGGTCGAATGCCCATATATGAGCCGCTGATTTTTCTCAATAATCAGAAAAAGAAGATGATGGTGGTAGAGATGAGGAAAAATTCGGCTCTATAGAGATTGATTTCAACAATCTCAACCGTGAGGATGCTCTTGCCATACTGAAACGTATGCCCAACAAGCGCTACAGCGAAATCATCCGCCTCCGCTATTTGGAGCTGCTCACGAACGAAGAAACAGCTAATGAACTTGGCATGACAATGGATAATTACTATAACAAACATAAACTGGCGAAAGCCCAATACATCCGCATTCAGAGAAAGGAGGTACTGCTATGATACAAGATGATTTCAACTTTACCCTTGACAGTTCCGACTTCCCTGTGAGCATCGAGGAGTTTGCCGCCTATTTGGACGGGAATCTGTCGGATGACGAGATGCAGCGGGTATCGTCTGTGATAGATAATGATGAGATGATGCAAGGCGTTATGGACAGCATGGAACAATCGGAACTGACCCTTGCTGAATATGGACAGGAGGATATGCCGTTGCCGGAAGAAATTGCAGATGGTGAATTTGATGTGCCTGAAACAGACAATCATTATGCTGGTGGTGGAGGCGGTTTCTTTAATCCTTTTGCCAAAGTGGCAGCATGTGTAGCCAGTCCGATTATTCTCAATCAAGCGTTTATGCTAAATGAGGAAGATTTTTCAGAAGCCCCAAACAATTATTTCGAAGAAGCTGACAATTCTTCTGACAATGAATTAGCTAACCATAGTGATATCAATGATGATAATCCAATAAACAACTAAAAGACCATGTTTGAAGTATCATATATTTTGGCTCCTGCTTTAGGAGGTATTATTGGTTACATCACCAATAGCATAGCTATAAAATCAGGCATATTAAATTTGATACTATAGTTTATTTAATATAATGTTTTTAATTAATAATGGAACCGAATAAAGTTACAGAAAGTCTAAAGCAACTCTTGATTGAATTGCAGAAAGTGAAAGATTTGAACAATATGGCCAATGAATACAAGACCATATCGGCAAATCTTGTATTGGCTTTGCAGAATTATTTGAATGATAATCGTGAGTTCTCAAATACGTTTAACGAATATCTGAATCAAACGAACAAATCTGTTAAAGACACAAATAATGCTCTTGAAAAAGCGGTAGGCACAATAAATGACGCCATTCAAAAAATGGGATTGGCCGATGGCAGAATCAACGAAGACATGGAGTCTCTTTCTGTAGGGCTATCTCAATTGAAATTGCAGTCTCTGAATATTCAAGACCTATACAAACAGTGCTTAACACTTGAACAACAAATAGCAGACGATTTCAATTCAACAATCAATACTGCAACGCAGAAAATAACTGCTCATAACGATGCAGCTGTCAAAAAGTCCGAAAGCTGTATCCTGAATTTCCAGGAACAGATTAAAGACGGCAATAATGCTATTGTTGAGCAACTTAACTGCACCTATGATAAGGTCAACACAATTATTGAACAGAACAAGAAGCTAGTGTTACAACTGAGTAAGGAAAGCCAAAGCATTGCACAACAGATAAATGAAATCGGCAACTATATTGCCCGAGTGGAAGACAAAATCATCAAAGGACAGGCACTGACGCGTCTGGAATGTCAAGCTATTACTACTCAATTGAATTCACTACATAATGAATTGACAAAGAGTGTCGCACAAACAAAAGATGAACTTCTCAAGGTTGAAAATACCAATTATCAGGAGTTGAGAAAAAGTGTGATGCAACTTGACAAAAAAACAGGTACATCAATATCCTATTCAAAGGCAGAGATTGTATTGCTTGCATTGGTAATAATACTCATGATTACATTATTCTCTTAAATAATATTTTAATAATATGGAAATAATTGATTTAGAAAAGACAGCCAACATTGTCAACGATTTGAGTCAAGAGGGTGTGGTTGCTCAAGATTCGGGACAAACTGCAGGAATGGCAACACACTCCATTGAGGATTATGAAAAGATAGAGGATCAGTTCATCCGCTACCGGGTTATGATAAATGATGCCATTGAGTTATACAACCAATCGCGACTGATGGCATCAGTATCTGACACTGGTTTAAGTGCCTCTATAAATCGTATGGCAGAACCTTTCCGCAAAGGTTTCTTTACTTTGGCTGTTGTCGGTAAAATGAGTGCAGGCAAATCTACATTCATAAATGCTCTTTTAAGTGACAATGGCTTGCTTCCTACAGGACATTTTCAGACAACGTGTACAATTACAACCATACAGCACAGCGAAGATAGAAAACTTCATGTTATCTACGGCGACAACCATGAAGAAGAATATACGGATAATATTTCAGAAACGCTGAAAAAGTTGGTGGCTATTCCTGAAGAATATAAAGACCTCCCGATAAACAATATAAATCGTCTTATTTTATATGATATTGCTCCTGAAGAAATTACTGGCGAGCGATTGGTGAATGAAATGAAGAGGCTGTCTAAGAAAGAGATAAATATTGAACTTCTAAAGAAATACATTGATGAGCATCCTAAAAATATGATTCCAAAAGCTGTTGGAATTGAGTGCCCATTAAATGAGAATTATCGTGGTTGGAGGATTGTTGACACACCGGGTGTTGACGCTATTGGAGGCATAGAAGACGACACGAAGCAATTTTTATGTGGAAGTGACGATGAGGGCAATCATAATGTAGATGCTATCATATTTATACAGGCAGCACAGGCAAATATAGAGGATCTTCATTTAAATGAATTTGTAGATACGACTATCAATTCACTTACAGAAGAAGCAAAAAAACGAACGTTTTTTATTCTAACTCATGGATCAGATCAGGCTTTCCTTCGCAACAAAGATGCCATAATGAATGAAGCACGAAGACTATTTGTTGATTATTCCAAAATAGGGATAAATAATGAAAGGCTAGTAGTTGTTGATAGTATAGCTTCTTTGTTGGAAGAAGATGATTTGCTGGATCTCAAATCATTGTTATTTGAAAGTAAACCTGCATATTGGGATGAAAAAGAGTGGGAAGTTTGTCAAGATTTACTCTTTCAGGTAGAATCAATCCTCCGACATAGAGAAAAAACGGAAGTTAACAATGAAAATATGCGCCGAAAACTTGCAGAATTGGCGAACTTTTCCACACTTCGCTCTTTGCTTAATAGTTTTGTGCAAGAAGAAAAATGCAATGCTTTTCGCGATATCATTGATTTAATTGAAAAAGATTTAAGCCAATGTGTTTCCATTAGAGAAAAAGACATCCAGATACTAAGAAACAATCTCGGCAAGAACCCAGAAGAATTCTTGGAGGATCTGGAGAAAGAAAAAGAAAAGTTGGACGATTTCCAATTGACTGCAAACAATAAAATGAGAGATATTAGAAATGCGAATAGCAAATCTATCGTTTCAAAAAAGTTTGGCGATAAAATTTCAAAAGATCTTGATTTGAACACTTTTATGAATCTGCCTTCTCTGAATCAAATGAGGAGAAAGGCAGAAGAAATGGGAGAATTGGCAAAATCTGTTGAAAAAGGCATCGTTGAACATATCAAGGAAGAAGTTAAAGATTTAATCAATACTTCCCAAATAAGTCTTAATATCGTATTGCCATCAATCGATGTTGACCAGATTGAACATGATGCAAAAAAAGAAAGTACTACCTACTCGACAGAAACTTATCGCGTGAGGAAGAAAACCGGTGTAGGAAACCGTGTGGGACGTTTCTTTGGTGGTCTCTTTAATAAGGATTGGGGGTATGAAACCGCAACAAGGACGATTGCTCACACAGATGTTGAAAAGGAGCACAAACTTGCTGCAGAATCTGTTTTCAAAAATCTCAAATTAAATCTTGACACATATCAGGAAAACGTCCAAAAAGAACTTAATATAATTATTGATTATGTAGATAATCAAATTAAAGCAGCCATTAAGAGTAGAAAAACAAGCTATGATGAAATGGCCCGGGGAACGGATATCATTTCCCATATTAACAGGAAAGAAGAAGAAATATCTTCATTACAAAAAGCTTTAGTACAATTAACAACTTATAAATAAACGGAATATGATTGGAGTAAATAGAGGAAGAATAGACCGAGTTTCTCTCAAAGAAAGAGTAAGAGAGCTGTCCAAACAGTATTTAAGAGATATAAATGACACTTATATCACTTTGTTTGCCAATGAAGCGAAGAAAATTGTGGACAACACTTTCGATGACTTTGTTATTGCTCAAGAGACAGAGTACACAAGTGATTCTGTTCATGCAATTACTGACAAGAAGGCGTTACTGGAATTTACAGATGCGCAAAACGGATACCGTCGGCAAATGCAGGATTGGGTGAATGAACATCCTATAGAGGTTAAAAAACAGGAAATATCAATAGATGATTTGCCTACAGACATACCTTTTATGGAAAGGGAATCTTTGAAACGATCAATGTCCACATTAGGAATAGGGACAATGGCTGTTGTCGGACTAAAATTCTTAACAGGAACAAATTGGCTTTATCTTGGAGAACTTGCGATATTGGCTTTGTCTGCCCAACAATATAAAGTGGGAGATGTAGCAGATGAAAAACAGCTGAAACTAAATCGTGAAAAGTGGGCAGAGGTTAAAACAAACAATATCATAGACCTTGTCATTAGAGATTTAGACCAATGGCTTGATGAGGCGGAACAAGAGAATCTCCGTGTAATAAAATCTTTTAATCTGTAATACAATAATAAACAAACGAGCATGAGTGATTTACAAATACAGAAGAATATGGATGTAAGTGTTCTGAAGGAGAAAATTCCTTTGACACTCCAAGCAACAAGCATCATATTTGACGAGGTGATATATAAGGCTTATCTTACCGAATTAGCAAATTCGAAGATTATACCTTATACAGGAAGAGGAGAATGCATTCGTTGGTATAAGATTACAAAAATTGTTTATGAGAAAGGAGTATTCTTTACCGATAAGATGGCTATGCTGTATGCATCTCTTCACAATATTTGTTCTGTCGTAACCATGGCTATCAAAAAACGCAAAGGGAAAATAGAACTATTTATAGGAACAAGAGATGAGCATGGTGCAAATTTCGTCACAGGGGAAATCCTTAAGTCTGGAATAAAGGGTGTTCTTCCTGGCATTGAAATTCATAGCCAATCTGCTGACATGTTAGAGGACCTTGCGAAGAACCAACCTGCAATATCATGTGTTTCTGGAGTTGCCTCTCTTACAGATGACAAAAAAGAAAATTTCATTCAAGGTGTTGAGAATTTGATTAATGCTACCAAAGATATACAAAATTTTACAGCACTTATTATTGCGAACAAAGTATCAAGCATTGAAGCATCAAAGATTAAAAACGCATACGAAAGTCTTTATTCATCTATTTCTCCTTTGTCGCAAATCCAAAAGTCTTATAATGTATCAGAGAGCAAGGGCGTAAGTAAGACGATTACGGAAGGGTTTAACCATTCGGTTTCAGAGAATATTTCAAGAACCATTTCTCATGGAACATCAGAAAGTTCGTCTGTTGGAGAAACAAAGACAACAAATAAAAGTTGGAATGCTGGAGCGTCTGCGATTTTGATTAATGCAGGTAAAACGCAAGGTGAGAGTATTGCAAACACAATCAACAATACAATTGGTACAACGGATGGAACAGCAGACCAAACTGGTAGTACAACAACAGATGGCAAACAAAAAAGTGAGTCAGATGGAACCACCAATACCACAACAAGTGGTCAAACAATCCAGATCACTCATCAAAACAGGTATGTAAAGAGTTGTATGGATGTTTTGGACAAACAGATAGAGAGAATCCGCAAATCTACTCCTTTAGGACTTTGGTCTGTAGCTACATATTTCATCGCCAATAGTGATACTACAAGTCAGGAACTGGCAGGTATATATCGTGGAATAATTGTGGGAGACAAGTCAGAAATTGAAACTGTAAGTATAAACTTATGGCCTAGAAACACATCAAAAAACTGTGAAGGAAATCCCACTGTGGATGAGATGATGAAGTATTTGCAGTATCAGTTGCACCCTTTGTTCAGTTACAAAGGAAACATTCCATATACAGCTGGTTCTTTGGTTGATAGCAAAGAATTGGCAATCCATCTATCTCTACCTCAGTCCTCTGTCCCTGGGTTACTTGTACGGGAAGAAAAAACATTTGGGCGTGATGTTAAAACTCTTGTAGAGTTAACGGAGGATAATTCTATAAACATAGGAAATATCATGCATCTTGGTGAAATATATCCAGAGGTAGTACAATTGGGTATTAATGGTCTTTCCAAGCATGTTTTCATAACGGGTACAACAGGAAGCGGAAAGTCAAATACACTCTATCTTCTGATTGAGGAATTGGTTAAGAAGGGGAAAAAGTTCCTTGTTATCGAACCTGCAAAAGGAGAATATAAGGAAGTGTTTGGTAATCATCCCGAGATAAAGAACGTAACTGTATATGGTAGTAATCCAAGGACAAGCAAACTGTTAACTATTAATCCGTTTGTTTTTCCCGAAGATATTGACATCTATGAACACATCGATTCTTTAGTCGAGATTTTTAATGCCTGTTGGCCCATGTATGCAGCAATGCCACAAGTAATGAAACATTCTATCATGGAAGCGTACAAATCATGTGGATGGGACTTATCTCGTTCGATAAACACAAGAGGAATCTATCCGACAATTGAAGATGTTTTGGATGCTCTGAAGAACTACATCAATTCATCAGAATATTCATCTGACACCAAAGGTGATTATAAGGGCTCTTTGGAAACACGCCTGCAATCGTTATGTGAAGGTCTTGTCGGGCGTATGTTCTGTGGCACACCGATACCTGATGAAGAATTATTTAATACAAATGCGATTGTTGATTTGAGCCGTGTGAAATCATCAGAAACCAAATCATTGTTGATGGGACTTCTTGTAATGAAACTGAATGAATTTAGAGTTTCAGAGCATAAAGGGATGAATCAAGAATTACGACACTTAACAATTCTGGAAGAGGCACATAATCTACTCAAGCGGACTTCGACAGACCAAACGGCAGAATCATCAAATGTTGCAGGTATGGCTGTTGAAAAAATAGCCAACAGTATGGCTGAAATGCGTACATACGGTGAAGGATTTATCATTGCAGACCAGTCTCCTTCCATGCTTGATTTGGCGACTATTCGTAATACGAATACAAAAATCGTAATGGCATTACCAGAGAAGGACGATCGTGAACTTGCAGGTAAATCCATTGGGCTAACTGATGAGCAAATACCTGAAATATCACGTCTGAAAACAGGGGAGGCTATTGTATATCAAAATGGTTGGGAAGAATCTGTAAAAGCAAAGATTAGATATTGTGAACATGCTGGACTTAATCCCTGGAGCTATAATTCGGATGCAGAGGATGACTTGTTATGCAAGGAGGCCGAGATGAGCCTATTGTTTGACATTCTGTATGATCTTTATGCTTTTACAGAACCATCATATTGTAAAGAAGATTTGGTAGAACAGATAGTTAACAGTTCACTTTCAGGGAGGAAAAAAGCTCTGTTGCTTGATAAAGTTGATTCTGTAGAGATTCCTTTAGTGGATGATTGTGCATATATGATGGCAATAGTAATAGGTACTGATTTATGCTATCAATTGCAGTATGTTTCAGATATAGTAACTATGAATAATCTTCTTTATAGAGAACTGCAAAGCAGAACAGGCTTAAAAAACAACGAACATATTGATACTTTTGCCAACATGTATATGAGGGGATGCAGTTTAGAGGCATCCCAACCATTTTACGAGGAGTGGCAAGAAAAAACGGTAAAATCAAAGGTATTATGATAGAGTTATTATCAAAGGCAGTCGATGTGGCTACACAAAAGGCTGTGGAGAATTTTGGAAAAAGTTTTGAAGTTAAGCTACCTGATTTTCTTCAAAAGAAAAGTGAAGTAAGTGATGTTGCATTGGAAGCAAGAGCCGAAGCTGCGGCTTATAGTGCAAGTAAATTCTTCAATATTCCTGAAGCTAAGATAAAGAAAGGAGAGTCAATAGGTGTATATAAAAATAGCGAGGGTACATTCTTAGATGATGTGTTTGAATATAATCTTGATCAATTCAAGAAAATGGAATGCACATCCTTTGAGGACATGAGCAAGGTTTGGGCACATGAATGTGGCCATCGCTTATTACAAAACATCTTTTCTAATTCATGGGCAGACGAATTAGGTGCAGATTTTTTTGCAGGAGCTAGATCTGAAATGATGGGACTGCCCAAGGGGAACTTTGAGAAGGTGTTAAGCACAACCAAGGCATCAGAATCACATCCTGGTGGTGCCCTTAGAATGCAGGCAATGGACTATGGACGGTTTACTGTTACCCAAATGAAAAAGGCAGGGATTAAGCCTACTTGGGAAAACTGTATAGAAGCATTCACACAATCACCTTTCTCCAAAATGACATTTGCAGATACCCATCAGGTTGGAGCAACTGGTTTTATTGACAATAAGGCTTATCATTATGGAAAAGCTGCCGATGCACAGGCTAAAGTAAATTGGAATTTGAAAAAATCAAATGAAGCAAGTGCCCGTGGTGACTTTAAAAAAGCACAAGAATATGCTTATAATGCAAATAGATGGCAGTCAAACGTGAAAGATGCAAAACATGCTGCTTCTCGTAGTACGAAACTTATTGATATAGAAGACAGTCTGCTGACTGGTTTTATTGACAACAGATCACTACATCTTGGTGATGCAGCTAGAGCACAAGATAAGGTGAAATACAATTTAGAACAATCCAAGAAATTTGCAGAAAAGAACGATTTTAAGACAGCAAGAGATTATGCACGTTCTGCCGAACGATGGCAGAAGTCAGTGAATGATGCCAAAAGAGCAGCTGATCGCTGTACCAAACTGATTGATGATGATTTTCCAGGAAAAAATGGAGACTACCCGCTGGCTAATGACATCATGAGAGGGAAAAATAGACTCACAGATGGTACTACACGACATGGTTTGTCATTTCGTGGAGCTACAGCAAGTGAAACCAATAAGAAAATAAATAGGGTGTCCAGTTAGATGTTCCGAAAAACAGATGCTGAAATCACCCATTAAGTTATTAATATAACGCTCTGATATTTAACGTTTTACAATGAAATAGTTCTTTGAAAATTTGCATAACTCGTTGATTTTTAGTAACTTTGAATGTAATTTCAAGATACGTAAATCAATGAAAAAGTTAGATTCAAACCAAGATAAAGACTCACTCCTTGAGGAGCTGAAACGTCTTCGTAAAGAGAACAAGAAACTTGCATCTCAAAAAGACAAAATCAAGGCTAAGTATGACAAGACCAAGAAGGAGCTTAAAAAAAAAGACGTTCGGA
>ENA-ORRO01002108-ORRO01002108.1-human-gut-metagenome-genome-assembly--contig:-NODE-2108-length-12872-cov-2.961926_pt1 | contig 12872 bp, 10 predicted proteins | sample MGYA00242176_ERZ509136 | MGnify/ENA primary metagenome ERZ509136 (study PRJEB26280, sample SAMEA2338644) | human gut metagenome | biome: human gut; feature: human-associated habitat; material: faeces... | reverse complement strand
CCAGTTTGATAAACAACTGATTACTTGCCTCAAGATTGCGGATATCTCCTGTGCGTTGCTGATACTTTGTCGCATGGATATTATCCTTTGCACCTGCCGGAAGTACTTCTCCGTCATCCACAACAATCTTTCCATAATGCGGATCTATGTAATCATAATCCTGAATATCATACTTATGATTCGACGGAGAAACAAACAACGGATTGAAGTAAATAACTTCAACTCCAAGATCCTGCAGATAATCCAGCTTATCTAAAACACCCTGTAAATCCCCGCCGTAAAAATTACGGATATCCATTGCCTCCGGTGCCTGATTCCAGTCCTTCACCTTGCGGCTCGGTGCCCCAATATAAATATATTCGTTATCCTCTACATCATTTGTCGGATCTCCATTATAAAAACGATCAACAAAGATCTGGTACATCACAGCACCTTTCGCCCACTCGGGTGTCTTAAATCCCGGCGAAATAATAAAATCATAATAGTTTTCTTTTTTCCCCGTTATTCCATACCTACTATAAAAACAGATTTCTGCTCCCTGCTTGATTTCAAAACAATATCTTAAGATATCCTCACCAAGCTGATACTCAATCTCGTAAAAGTCAAATTCACCGTTCGTACGTGTCTTCCACATAGGATACTCCTGTTCTCCGATGTGAAGTTTCACTTCATCAACATCATTATGTGCCGTACGAAATCGCAACACTACTTTTTCATTTATCTCAGGCTCTGCCGGACAGACATAATCACCTGTACCGTCACAAAACAGTGCTTCTCTATTCACCTGTTTAGCCTCCTTTAACTCAATTCTTAAAACTATTCTAAAATAGAACCAAAATACCCCCGGCCAACACGGGATTGCCCGCCGGCAGAGGGTATCTTATTCTAAATACATATAATAACTACTATCCTTCAACCTCACTGTCTGCAAACAGTGCTTCGAATTCACTTCTTGTTATCTTTTCCTTCTCAAGAAGCAGTTGTGCACACTTCTCGAGTACCGGATGATACTCCTGAATAAGTGTACGCGCTTTCAAATAACACTCATCAATAATACGTTTCACTTCTTCATCAATCGTTCCGGCCACTTTTTCGCCATACCCTCTTGATGTATGACCGAAATCACGTCCAATGAATACTTCATCGCTGTCATTATCATAATTGATCAGCCCCAGTCTTTCAGACATACCGAACTTCGTGATCATTGATTTTGCAATTGCTGTTGCCTGCTTGATATCCTGGGAAGCTCCCGTTGTGATATCATCAAAAATCTCTTCTTCTGCAACACGTCCGCCAAGGGAAACTGTAATTTCCTGAAGCATATGCCCCTTTGTATTGAACATATCATCCTTCTCCGGAAGCGGCATCGTATATCCGCCGGCTCCGCCTGTCGGAATGATAGATACGCTGTAAACCGGTCCTACATCCGGAAGCAGATGGAACAAGATCGCGTGTCCGGCTTCATGATAAGCTGTAATCCTGCGTTCTTTCTCAGAAACGATACGGCTCTTCTTCTCCGGACCGATTCCGACCTTCACAAATGCATGACGGATATCAGACTGCTGAATGTACACCCTGTTCTCCTTCGCTGCCAGAATTGCAGCCTCGTTGAGAAGATTCTCAAGATCTGCTCCTGAAAATCCTGCCGTTGTCTGGGCAATCTGCTTCAGATCCACATCATCTCCAAGCGGCTTATTTCTCGCATGAACTTTCAGGATCTCTTCTCTGCCCCCTACATCCGGACGTCCGACAAGGACATCACGGTCAAATCTTCCCGGTCTTAAGATTGCAGGATCCAGAATATCCTTACGGTTTGTCGCTGCCATTACGATAATGCCTTCATTTACACCAAATCCATCCATCTCTACAAGGAGCTGGTTCAGGGTCTGCTCACGCTCATCATGACCACCGCCAAGACCGCTTCCGCGGCGTCTTGCGACTGCATCGATCTCATCAATAAATATGATACATGGTGCCATATTGTTCGCCTTGCGGAACAGATCACGCACACGGCTCGCACCGACACCGACGAACATCTCCACGAACTCCGAACCGGACATGGAGAAAAACGGCACGTTCGCCTCACCGGCGACGGCCTTGGCCAGCATCGTCTTGCCGGTTCCCGGAGGGCCGACGAGCAGGATGCCCTTGGGCATGGACGCGCCGATCTCCTGATACTTGGTGGGATCGTGGAGGTAGTTGACGATCTCCGTCAGGTTCTCCTTGGCCTCGTCCTCGCCGGCCACATCGGCAAACTTGATGCCCTCGGCGGACTTGACGTAGACCTTGGCGTCGGACTTGCCCAGGTTGAACATCATGGAGTCGCTGCCGCCCATTTTCTTCATCAGGCTGCGGGAGACGATCTGACCGATGGCGATAAAGATCACCAGCGGCAGGACCCAGCACAGGATATCCGTCAGCAGGGAAGTCTGCTCGATCTCCTCGCCGGTGGTGGATACGCCCGCGTCCAGGAGCCGCTGCACCAGGCCGTCATCAGGCACGATGGCGGTCTTGTAGATGGTTTTGCCGTCGGTGGAGGTAAAGAGGATGCGGTTGCTCTGCTGCTGGATCTCCACCTGGCCGATCTCATTCTTCTCGGTCATGGAGACGAAGGTGTTGTAGTCCACCTCCTTGATCTGGTGCTCCGCCAGCCAGGGCATGGCCAGCAGGTTGAACAGCAGCACCAGCAGTACCACGATCATGTAGTAGTAGATCAGAGGTTTCTTGGGGGATTTGACCTCGTTCATGGTAAGGCCTCCTTGTTCTGCATAGCTTTTTTTCTTTGATGAATTACCCTACCACATTTTGCCCGAAGTGTCTATAAGCAAATCCACAAAAACTGCGGGAAAACCCCGTTCCGGAGGCCGGAACGGGGCAGAATTTACGTTTCTGACACAATTACAGGGCGGCGAACAGGCGGCTGCCGGTGCGGTGGAGCCAGCGCAGCAGCACCAGCGTCAGCACGACGGTCAGCACTGTCCAGGCCAGCAGATACCACGCTGCACCCATGTCGATACCGAACGGGTAGTACAGCACGCCGACAAGGGCGGCGTACACCCAGCCGCCCAGCATGGCAAGCAGCACCGTCAGACGCTGCTTGATGACGGTGATCTCATTGGTCCAGACCAGGTTGGGGCGCTTCAGGTCCATGGTCAGGCCGAAGGCTGCCGACAGCCACACAAAGGCCTGAGGCAGCGCTATCAGCAGGAGGGCCAGCGGCAGGGCGGGGCGGACGGCCAATAGTATCAGTACAGAGGTGACTGCCATGGGGATACCCGTTACCAGCACCTGTACCAGCAGCTTTGCACGCAGTACCTGCCACGGTGTCACCGGCAGGGACTGTGCCAGCCACAGGTTCTTCCCCTCCAGGGAGATGGAGGAGGAGGCCATGTCGTTCATGGAGCCTACCAGGCACAGGGCGGCGCACAGCATCGTCGCCAGAAGACCGGAGACCTCGCCACCGGCCATTTCGTATATAACAGGCAGCAGGTCGCTGCTCTTTACCAGCAGCAGCACGCCCAGAATGGGCAGCATGACCGTGCCCAGACCGCAGTTGAGCATATAGTTGGGACTGGCGGTGAAGCGGCCCAGCTCCTTACGCAGCAAGGCGGCGGGCACACCGGCGGCCTTGACGGCCGTCTCCTTATAAACGGCCTTGGCGCCGCCGTTGTTGGCGGTGGCAATGGACAGGAATGTGCGGCTGAGCAGCAGGTATGTGAGCGCGCACAGCGCCGCCATTACGGCCAGCACCAGCACGACAGCCAGATAGTCGCCGGCGCCCATACGGCCCATGAGATATAGGGGATAGGCGCTGCCGCGGATGGCTGCACCCACCTCATTCAGGTGCAGCATGAGCTGCTCGATCAGTTCGTTGGCGCGGAAGCACACCATGTAGTACAGGGCAAAGAACGCCAGCGCGATCAGGGTGGTAAGGAGGTTCTTGCGCTTGAGCTTGCTGTGGATCTTGGCTACCACCCAGCCCAGCAGACAGGAGAGCACCAGCACCAGCAGGGAGACGGCCAGAATCAGCGCGATGCCGCCAAGCACAGTGGCGGCGGTCAGCACACCGACGGCCCAGTAGACGATGACGCAGGGCAGCAGGATCACGCCGGAGAACATCAGACCCATCAGGTATACACCCAGCAGCCGGGAGGCCAGAATGGCACGCACGGGGATAGGCAGCGACAGCAGCAGGTCGTTGTCCTTGGCCTGGTACAGGCCGGAGAACGTGTTGAACACGCTGCCAAACACGCCCATCAGCACACCGACCAGGGCAAAGAGGGTGAAGTACAGCCAATCCAGACCGGCCTCGTGCAGGGGAGCGCACAGACCTATGGAGAACAGCGTGAACATACCGCCGATAACGCCCACCATCAGCAGCACATACAGCACGATCAAACTGACGGTGCTTGCCTTGGACCGGGGTTTGTTCTTTTTCGCGTCGTAGAAGTAGCTGCGGAAGATCTCGGACAGCTGTTTTTTCAGCAATAATCTGACCATCACTCCGCCTCCAGCTCCAGGAAGACCTCCTCCAGGGAGTCGTCGCCCTTGACCTCCTCCATGGTGCCGGAACGGATGAGCCGGCCGCCCTTGATGATAGCCACCTTGTCGCAGAGCTTTTCCGCTACCTCCAGCACATGGGTGGAGAAGAAGATGGCGCCGCCGTTGTCGCAGATCTCACGCATCATGCCCTTGAGCAGGTGGGCGGCTTTGGGGTCCAGGCCCACGAAGGGCTCATCCATGATGATGACCTTCGGGTCGTGGAGCCACGCGGCAATGATGGATAGCTTCTGCTTCATGCCGTGGGAATAGGCGGCAATGGGTTGGGCCAGGTCGCCCGTCAGCTCAAAGGCATCCGCGTAGGTGCGGATACGCTCCTGCCGGGTCTGGGCGTCCACGCCGAATACGTCGGCGATGAAGTTCAGATATTTGATGCCGGTCATGTAGTCGTACAGATCCGGGTTATCGGGGATGTAGGCCATCTCCCGCTTGCAGCCCAGGGGATCGGCCTTGATGGACCGGCCGTCGATGATGATCTCGCCCTGGTCAAATTGCAGGATACCCACCACGGATTTCAGCGTGGTGGTCTTGCCGGCGCCGTTATGGCCGATGAAGCCGTAGATCTCGCCGGGGGCGATGTGCAGCGACAGATCGTCCACGGCCTTCTTCTCGCCGTAGGTCTTGGTCAGATGTTGAATGTCCAGCATGGGGTCAGTTCCTCCTATTTCTCTCCTAAGCTTCTATTGTGGGGCATCATCAGCCGCGGCTGCGGCTGATGATGCGGACGATGCCCATAACGGCGGCGTACAGCACGCCGGCCACCGCCCAGATGATCCAGCTGTACCGGGGTTGGCCGTTGCCGTGGGGACCGTAGGTGTACAGCAGGAACACCGCCGTGGCGGTGAGCCAGTAGATCATGGTGACGGTGCCCATCAGCTTGTGGTGCTTTTTCTGGGGACGGGTGTAGTCGCCCTCCTCCAGCAGCTGCTCCATGGCGCCCTGATACACGCCGGCTGTGACCAGGGTCAGACAGCCGATGGCCACCAGCACCAGCAGCGCGCAGACAGCGGCGATATAGAGCAGGTCGCTGCCGTTTATGCACATGGCGGCGAACAGCGGTACGGCGGCCAGCACACACAGCACCACGCCCACGGTGACGAGCCGGGTATGGGTGTCCTTGTATTCCCGCTGGCGCTGGCGCACCATGCCGGTGACGCCGTACTCCGTCTCGAAGGGCTCTTCCTCCAGGAACCGGTACTCCTTGGCTTCTGCACCTGTCCGCAGGAAGATGCTCACGGCCAGCGCCACCAGACCCAGCAGCACGCACAGACCGATGCCGCTGGCGGCATTTTCGGTGATGTGGAAGCGCTGCACCTCGCTCATGCCGGCCAGCAGGATCAGCGTGACCGGGGAGGTGATGCACAGGGCGGTAGCTATGGCGATCTTCGGCGCGGCGGCCTTACGCAGGGCCAGGTAGGCGGAGGCCTGGGTCAGGCTCACGCGGCGCAGGGGCGTGTCGTCGTCCTGGGCCGCGGCGCAGGGCGTTTCCTCTTCCAGTTCGTCCTTCAGCAGGAAGTCGGTGGAGACACCGAACAGGCGGCTCATCATCACGACCTTATCCATATCGGGCACGGACTGTGCGCCCTCCCATTTGGATACGGACTGGCGGGTGACGCCCAGCTTCTCGGCCAGGTCCTCCTGGCTCCAGCCTGCCTTTTTCCGCAGGGACACGATCTTGTCAGCTAAAATCATAGGTATGCGCTCCTTCCGTATGACGGCGGGTGCCGCCGTTTGGTTTTGATGGCGCTATCATACGGGTTTTGCCGGTTGCGGTCTATAAACCGGGGCTGGAAATGTGTCAACCGGCGGTTGCGTTTCGGATTTTGGGCAGTTTTCCTCTTTCGCTACAGGCTTATTGTACGCGAAAACGTTTTCACTGTCAACTTACAGGACGGTAAGATTTTATTAAGATATGTGCAAAAAAAAGAGCCGCCCGGCGGGCGGCCCTTCTGTATTTTTGTTATTCCTCCGTGAAATGCACGTGGTTGAAGATGTGGTCCTGACAGAAGCAGTGGTACCCGACGCACTTGCTGCAGTAACGGAATTGCAGATCAGGGTAGTCGGTATCCGTGCGGCCGCAGACGGCGCACTTGTGGCGATAGCCCTGCTGCTGGGCCTGCTTGGCCTGCTGCTGTTGGGCCTGACGGAACTGGACGGTCTTGCGGGAGTTCTGGTATTTGGCGCGCTCCTTCAGGTAGTGGACCTCCGGCCAGATGAACACGGCGAAGTTCAGCAGGGCCACGATGGGCAGCACTACACCGGCCCAGTTGTGGGCGCCGATGGCCTTGATGATGTCGAAGGCGAACAGTGCGCCGTCCAGGTACGCCAGCCACTTCATCCTCACGGGGAGGATGAAGAACAGCAGCACCGTGGTGTCCGGGAACAGGAAGGCAAAGGCGAAGAACATGGACAGGTTCACATAGCCGGTGCCCGCTGCGGTCAGGTAGGGGTTGCCGGTGATGAGACTGGCCAGCACCACGCCCAGCACCGTCAGCAGCGCGCCGCTGATGTAGTACAGGTTGAACTTGGCCGTGCCCCACTGGCGCTCCAGCGTGGAGCCGATCCAGTAATAGAAATAGAGACTGATCAGCAGGGCAAAGGGACTGGAGTAGGCGGGCACGAACACAAAGGTCACCAGCCGCCACACCTCGCCATGGAGCAGGGCATTGAGATTGAAGGTCAGAAAGCTCAGGGCGTTGGCGTCGTTGGCCTGGGTCAGCAGCATGAGCACATAGACCGCCACGTTGCCGATGACGATGACGCGCATGAGGTTGGGAATGCCGAACCGGGGATGGGCGGCGCAGAAGCGCTGCACCCCGTCATAGAGTTTTTTCAAGGGGAGTGTCCTCCTGTGTACAAATTGTGTTCAGTATAACCCATAACGACGGAAAAGTCATGTCATTTTTTTGAACAATGGCAAAGTTTCCGTACAGTTGAATTATTTGCAAAAATCATGGAAATGCTATTGACAATGCTAAAAAAACTGTTACAATATGCTGTACAAGTAAATACCTTATCAAGAGTGGCGGAGGGACCGGCCCGATGAAGCCACGGCAACCTGTTTTTTCAAGGTGCCAAATCCGGCGAACGAATCGAAAGATGAGGATGAGCAAAGAAGCACAGCGCTCTGTCGGTTCGGCAGAGCGCTTTTTTCAATGACCATCCGCGAGATGAAAGGAGAAAAAATCATGGCAAGACATCTGTTTACCTCTGAGTCCGTTACCGAAGGGCATCCCGACAAGGTCTGCGACCAGATCAGCGACGCGGTGCTGGACGCGATCTTCGAGAAGGACCCCAATGGCCGCGTGGCCTGCGAGACCTGCGCCTCTACCGGTTTGATCCACATCATGGGTGAGATCACCACCAGCTGCTATGTGGATATCCCCAAGATTGCCCGCCAGGTGGTGCTGGACATCGGCTACAACTCCTCCGAGTGCGGCTTTGACGGCAACACCTGCGCTGTCATCACCAACATCGATGAGCAGTCCGGCGATATCGCTTTGGGCGTGGACAAGAGCTATGAGGCCAAGGCCTCCGGCAAGAGCGAGCTGGACAACGGCGCCGGCGACCAGGGTATGATGTTCGGTTATGCCTGCAACGAGACGCCGGAGCTGATGCCCCTGGCCATCTCCATCGCCCACAAGATGGCCAAGCGCCTGACCGACGTGCGGAAGCAGGGTCTGGTGGACTATCTGCGTCCCGATGGCAAGACCCAGATCACCGTGGAGTACGACGAGAACGGCAAGCCCGTCCGCGTGGATACCGTGGTGCTGTCCACCCAGCACAGCCCTGACGTGACGCTGGAGCAGATCCGCAAGGATATGATCGAACTGGTCATCAAGCCCACTGTTCCTGCCGAGCTGCTGGACGGCGAGACGAAGATCTATGTGAACCCCACCGGCCGCTTTGTCAGCGGCCGCGGCAACACGCCGCTTACAGAGGAAGGTCGCAAGGTAGCATATGCCGTGGGCCTGGGGCTCTCCGGCGTCAAGTTTGAAGCCGCCTATGCCAGTACGCTGGGCCGTACCCAGGAAACTGCGCGCATCATCCTCTCCCAGAGTCAGACATCCAGATATCTGGAGATCATACCTGTCGAAGACCTGAAAGAGGTCGATGGCGGCTCCTATGAGCCGATGAGTTATGCCGAACTGATGACGGACGAGGGTATGCAGTTCAGCGGTGTGACAACTGAGGAATTCACAAACCAGTTCCATGAAAAGGATCCGGAGGGACTGGCCGAGAGTTATGAGCAGATGAAAGACCGGGCCTTTGAAAGTTTCCAGAGGATCTGTGAGGAAAGGGCCCAAAACGGCGGCGGAAATATCTTGATGGTGGCCCACGGTGGAATCAACAGCATGATCGCAGCAGAGATTATGCAGGAGCAGGAACTGGAGCCGCTGGACAACTCCAGTATTGTCCTGATTGAGTACAAAGACCATACATACACCGTTTTGGATTTTAATGATCTGAGCTATGCACAGAAAGCCCAGGAAAAAATGGAATCTCCTGATCCGGTGGAGATTTATCTAACCGTTCATGCCGAAACCGCGGCAGATGCCGCTATGCGTTTGAATGGGCAGCTGGATACTGCACTGACAGAGAACGGTCAGGCACAGGCTGCGGAACTTGGAAAGGCACTGGGGAATCTGGAGTTTGCGGCCGTGTATGCCAGCGATCAATTCAAGGATATCCATACCGCACGGATCATCGTGGAAAACAGCGCGGTAAATCCCGATCTCATGGTCAATCAGAACATGGATCTGCGTGGGGTGGGCTGCGGCTATTTTGACGGAGAATTGCGTGCGGTTGCGGATGCTTTGGCAGGGGAAGAGCCCACTGCCCATGCCCGTCTCGCCGCATATGCAGCCGCAGACAAGACCGGTATGACAGAAAACTATGAAAGCGCCCGCCAGCGTCTCACGGGCGCCCTCCAGACAATCTGTGAGGAAACTTACAGCCACGGCGGCGGCAATGTTCTGGTAGTGTCTTCGGAATTGGCCGTCCAACTGCTTGCAGAAGCCCTCGGTTCCTCTGAGAAAGCGGTCGCTCTGAAAAATGCGGATGTTGTACATATTACATTTGACGGAGATGTATTCACAGTACATCCGCAATAAAATTCATATAGATATACTTCTTTTCCTCCAAATTTCCTGAAAAAGGGGAACGGGCCATCCGCAAGGTTGGCCCGTTCCCCTTTTTGGGCATGGACTGGGTATCGCCGCGTGTCAGTTCGGGCCGCAGAGCCCTCGTATCAATGATGCCGACGTCCAGATGCCTGCCATGGTGGACAGATCATTTCCCTCCGCATCGTACATCACGGTATAGGTGATGTAACTGTCAAAGGTAGGGACGGATAAGGCGAAGTAGAACTCCCATTGCTGCCTGAGCGGGAGAGAGGGGGTGGAGTGGTTGCAAGCATCCGGAACGGAAAAGGGAAAGCAGGCATCTATTCAGGTGCGGACACGGCTGCAGTGTGGACGATTTGCCAGGTACTGAAATCATGCTGCGTAACTTCACCAGAGCAGACAAGGTATATATCTCGCCTGCAGCTATACGGATCTGCGGAAAGGAATCGATGGGGTGGCGGCCATGGTGCAGCAACGGTTTAAACCGGACCCGTTCACCAATACGCTGTTTCTGCTCTGCGGCAGACGGCTGGACTGCATCAGGGAGTTCTGCAGGGACCGGGATGGATGCATCCTGCTGTATAAGCTATAAGCGGCTGGAACAGGCGCATACCAACGGCCGCAAAACGAAAAGGAGGTACGGCGGTTGACGCCGCAGCGATACCGCTGGCTGATGGAGGGGCTGAAGGTGGAGCAGCTAAAGGCCCACCGTCCGGTGGACGGCCTGCGTATCATTTAGGCGGTAGAATAGCTGAAAACCCTGGAAATACTGGACTTTCCAGTTCAAATATAGTATAATTTACCCATGAAAAATGAAAGAAATCATGGGACAAGCACCCCGGAGATGGTAACCATTTCACGGGCGGAATATGAGTGTCTGAAAGCGGAAAGAGACGAGCTGAACCAGAAATTGGACTGGCTTCTGGAGCAAGTGCGCCTGAACAGGAAGAAACTCTACGGAGTGTCCTCGGAGCGGCTGGAAGAAGAACTGATAGGCCCCAGTTGAGCCTCATGTTTGACGAGACGGAAGCCTGGTTGTCCAGGCGGAGAGCCAAAGAGACGGAGGTGGCCGCCCATACCCGGCGTTCTTCCAGGCCGGAGGAGGTCCTGCCGGACAATGTACCGGTTGAGGTGGTGGAACACCGGATTCCAGAGAAGGAACCAGACTGCCCTGTGTGCGGCACAGCCAAGATGGAGATTGGAAGGGACGTCCGGCGCACATTGGTGATGATCCCGGCCCAGGTGATGATCCGGGAAAACATTTATTTCACCTACGCCTGCCCCAAATGCAAGGAGGAAGGGACAGAGACGCCGATCCGCAAGGCGGAAAGGCTCCCTGCCCTGACTCCCGGCAGCTATGCCTCGGCGGAGGCGGTCGCCCATATCATGGTGCAGAAATTTGTGATGTACGCACCGTTGTACCGGCAGGAACAGGAGTGGAACCGGGCAGGCGTGCAGTTGAGCCGGCAGACCATGAGCAACTGGGTGCTGCGGGTGGCGGAGGACTGGCTGAAACCGGTATATGAGGAACTGCACAGGCGGCTCCTCCAACGACAGGTGCTCCACGCGGATGAAACCACGCTGCAGGTGCTGAAACTGGAGGGCCGGGCAGCCCGGAGCAAGTGCTATATGTGGCTGTACCGCACCAGTGGGGACGCGAAGTCCCCCGTTGTGCTGTATGAGTACCGGCCTACCCGGAAGGCGGAGAACGCGGCTGCCTTTCTGGAGAGTTTCTCCGGGTGGCTCCATGCAGATGGCTACTCCGGTTACCACCGGTTGCCTAAAAACATCCGGGTGGTTGGTTGCTGGGCGTACCTGCGGCGAAAATTCGATGAGGCGGGGGATGCCCTGCCGAAGGACCAACGCGCAGGTTGTGCGGCACCGGAGGGGCTGGATAATGCCTCTTCGGGATTGAGCAGGAATTGGCAGGGCTGCCGCCGGAAGAACGGTGTGAACAGCGTCTGGCCCGGTCCAAGCCGGTGATGGACGCTTTATTGACATGGGCTGAAACGAAGAGCGCCGCTGTGCCGAAGTCCGCGCTGGGCAAGGCACTGTACTATCTGCGGGAACAGTGGCCATACCTGATCCGGTTTCTGGGGGATGGGCAGCTGGAGATCTTCAATAACCGTGCGGAACGCAGTGTGAAACCCTTTGTAATGAGCCGGAAGAACTAGCTGTTTGCAAATACGGAAGGCGGGGCTCAGAGCAGTGCAATTGTTTATAGCATGATTGAGACTGCCAAGGAGAATCCTCTCTCCCCATACCAGTATCTGACCTGGCTTCTGAGAGATGCTCCGAAACTCGCGGCAGAGGAAAAGAATTTGGCAGAGAAATTATTGCCGGAGAACGCCCCGCAAAGCAGTTGGGATATCCCTGTGAAAATATGACTGTACGCTAAAGAGTCTGCTGATACGCAGGCTCTTTTTCCTTTTAGGTTTCTGAATTTTCTGGTGTCTCTTTTTGTCTCAAAACGGCGAATTTGCGAACTACAGATTTAACGTCAAATTTTTTACCGGAGGTATTTTCTATGGAGGACACACAAGACCTGATTTTTGAAATTGAAGGAAACGTCGGTTCGGTAGGTAGCAGCGATCTGCTGGGTGTTGTCTCTCTGGTCATGACCGGTGGGACAGAAGCCTTGCATCTGGGTAAGACATCGGATTCTTTCGAGCAACAGACTGGAAAGAAAGCAAAAACTGTATCCAGGTCCTTAGCACGTACAACAACTAACATTTGGGAGACTGGAAACAAAAAGATCCTGCGGCAAGTCTATAGCAACCATCTTCCGGTTGAACGTCCTACACCCAAAAATTTCATTATACGGCTTGCGGAATATTTAAAGCGCCAGACCATACGTAAGCAAGACACCCCTTTGAATGGTCTTGAGCGTAATGAAACTATCCCCAAAGAACCAAATGTTCACCAAATGTTCTTTACAAATATTTTTTCCACGAGATACATCCATCCCGCACTTCCTCCTATGGCATTCTAGTACAAGGTCATTTTCCAGATGGCTGGGCCACAATTTCTGTGGTTTCTCCCCCTATCCCACGGCAAAAACGCTGTGGCCTTGCTCGTTAAAAAAGATTCTCGTCTCCAACTTCCCCCTGAGCACCTTTTGGATGTGGTACATGATTTTCTTTCGCAAGAAGTGATCCTCTCTTAATCCTGCGAATCCTATTCAGC
>ENA-ORRO01002094-ORRO01002094.1-human-gut-metagenome-genome-assembly--contig:-NODE-2094-length-12916-cov-3.911982_pt1 | contig 12916 bp, 9 predicted proteins | sample MGYA00242176_ERZ509136 | MGnify/ENA primary metagenome ERZ509136 (study PRJEB26280, sample SAMEA2338644) | human gut metagenome | biome: human gut; feature: human-associated habitat; material: faeces... | reverse complement strand
CAGCCTGCATGTAGTTGTAGTCCATCTCGCCGCCGATAATCTTGATGAGATCCCAGTTTGCCTCATACTTCACGTCGCTGATAGCCACCTTGTTTACCTCCTCAATGATGCCTGTGTCGTGTGGAGCAAGCACCTGTGCGCCGTCGCTCCAGTAAGCCTTGTATCCGTTATACTCCTTAGGGTTGTGCGAAGCTGTAACATTTACGCCGGCCTTGGCTCCCAGCTCGCGGATAGCGAAGGAGATTTCCGGAGTTGGTCTGAGTCCCTCAAAGAGATAAACCTTTATGCCGTTGGCAGAGAAGATGGCAGCCACGGTCTCTGCAAAGAGACGGGAATTGTTACGGCAGTCGTGTCCTACTACCACGCTCAGCCCTTTCTCTCCAGGGAAAGCCTTCAGGATATAGTTTGCAAATCCCTGTGTTGCCATTCCCACGATATATTTGTTCATGCGGTTTGTACCGGCACCCATGATGCCTCTCAGACCGCCTGTTCCGAATTCCAGATTCTGATAGAAAGCGTCTACAAGGGCAGACTTGTCGTCAGCCTCGAGCATTGCCTTTACCTCATTACGTGTCTCCTCGTCAAATGCCGGAGAGAGCCACTGCTGTGCCTTTTCCTCGCACAATGCAATAAGTTCCTTGTTATTTTCCATATTATAATTTGTTATGTTGTTTCTGATTTGTTCTTACTAACATATTTGAACATTGCAAAGATAGTTTTTTTTATAGAAACACCCAAGGAATATTGCTACAATTATCTGATGCGCAACAAAAAAATCCAAAACGGACAAGAAAGAATCATCCCGTCCATTTTGGATTTCGTTGTGTATTGTTGTGTTTGTATGTCTCTTATACGATACCCTGCGCCATCATGGCTTTTGCCACCTTCAGGAATCCTGCCACGTTGGCACCCTTCACATAGTTGATGTATCCGTCTTCCTCCGTGCCGTACTTCACGCAGTTGGCATGTATCTCGTTCATTATGCCATGCAGCTTCTGGTCCCCTTCTTCGCGGCTCCAGCTCAGGCGCTCGGAGTTCTGGCTCATCTCCAGTCCTGATACAGCCACTCCTCCTGCGTTGGCAGCCTTACCCGGCGAGTAGAGAATCTTTGCATCCTGGAACACCTTGATGGCATCCGGCGTGGTAGGCATGTTGGCACCTTCGCTGACCGCAAACACTCCGTTTGCCACGAGAGCCTTGGCTGCCTCTTCGTTAATCTCGTTCTGTGTAGCAGAAGGCAGCGCGATGTCAGCCTTCTCAAACCAAGGCTTTGCTCCCTCCACGTATTTCACGCCATACTCTTCGGCATACTCGCGTATGCGTCCGCGCTCAATGTTCTTCAGTTCCTTGATGAACTCGAGCTTTTCCTTCGTAATGCCGTCCGGGTCATAGATATATCCGTCGGAGTCTGAGCAGGTAACCACCTTTGCTCCCAGCTCTATACATTTCTCTATAGTATACTGTGCCACGTTTCCTGCGCCGCTCACGAGCACGGTCTTTCCCTTGATGTCGATTCCCCTTGTATTCAGCATTTCCAGCAGGAAGTAAACATTTCCGTAACCGGTAGCTTCGGGACGGATCAGTGAACCGCCGAATTCGCGTCCTTTACCGGTGAATGTTCCCGTGTTTTCCTGAGCCAGTTTTTTATACATTCCGTACATATAGCCGACTTCGCGTCCGCCAACACCTATATCACCTGCGGGAACATCCGTGTCCGGGCCGATATGACGCCATAATTCCAATACGAAAGCCTGGCAGAAACGCATGATTTCAGCATTTGACTTACCGCGCGGGCTGAAGTCGGAACCTCCTTTTCCACCACCCATCGGCAGGGTTGTCAGCGAGTTCTTGAAAGTCTGTTCGAAAGCCAGGAACTTAAGGATCGACTGGTTTACAGAAGCGTGAAAACGGATACCACCTTTGTACGGGCCGATCGCATTGTTATGCTGGATACGGTATCCCATGTTGGTTTGGATCTGTCCCTTATCATCCATCCAGGTTACGCGGAAGGAGAAAATACGATCGGGAATACAAAGACGTTCGATCAGGTTGCTCTTTTCGAATTCGGGATGTTCGTTGTAAACCTCTTCGATTGTTCCTAATACTTCTGAAACTGCCTGATGATATTCCGGTTCATTCGGAAATCTTCTCTTTAAGTTGTCTAAAACTTCACTTGCCTTCATAAGACTGATTTTATTTAGAATGTTATATTTGTAATATCAATTTGTTAACCGGTAGCCGTTTTTTTAATGACCTCGCAAAGGTAAGCTAAAATTTTACACAAACAAATATTTGAAAGAAAAAATGCATTAAAAATATCATTTCGGTATTTTAATCGGGTAAAAGTAACTAAATGTCACTCGTCTCTTCGCCTTCTGCTCTTATAGATAGGGACGAACACAATGATAGCTGACGCAACCAAGGCAAAAACGATGTCGAAGGTTATCTTTTCGCTGTATGCAAGCATCATGTAGCAAAGGATACCCCACAAAAGAGTGATACATACGGCTTGACTATTTGTAATCTTTCTGCGTGCCATAGTTTACAATTGTTTAGTTGGATGAAACAAGCGAGCCGAAGTAAATGACCAAGGCCAGGAATACGGCTACAAGGATAAAAAGAACGATGATCTGTTTTTCGAGGGGCAGATGTCGGAGGAACGGAACGTGGCGTACCCAACCGGAAACGGCTTGGAGCTGCTCGTCCTCTTCGTCTTCATTCGGAAATTCGTATCCGTTTGCTTCCAGAATCTCCTTTGCACGGGGAACTTCGCTTTCAAGCAGTTCGATGCGGATGCCGCCCACATTGACCGGGTATTGGATCCGGCTCGTATATTCGTTTCTCAGGTAACAGTTGACCCCTTCCGATTTCAGGAGGGATTCGATCATCTGTGCTGCTTCCGGTTCATAGAAACGGGCTATTTCGACTATTTTATCTTCCATATTAATATGTTGTTAATGTAAATGATGATTTACCCGTTTATTAATTTATCCGCAATTTCTGTAGCCTGGCGGATACGGTCGGCCATGCCGATGCCGCCTTTGATGTTTCCGGCCAGCGTGAGGCCGGGGTAGCGCGCTTGCAGTTCGTCGATCGTTTCGAAACGGGAGCCGCTGCTCTGTTCATATTGCGGAATGGCATGTTCGTGACGGAAGATACGGATCATATCGGGTTCTGTCTCTTCCGGGAATTTCAGCATGGTGTGGAGCTCGCGCCTGATGAGTGCTTTCAGCTCCTCTTCCGGCCAGGTCGTCAGGTCGGCATGCTTTACGCCTCCGATAAAGAACGAGAAGAGAGCACCCTCTTCCGGAGCCCGTCCGGTAAAACAAGCGGAGGGGAAAAGAATTCCGAGTACGTCTTTTTTCTCACAGGAAGGAACCAGACCTCCAAACGCATCGAAGCGTAATGCACCGGTGTCGCGGAACCCGACGCTGGCCTGTACGACCGGTGCATAATGCAGGTTACTGATCCGCTCCATCTTTTCTTTCGGGACGAAAGGCAACAGGGCGGGCAATGTATAAGCACCGGTGGTTGTGATTATCCGTTCCGCAATAATGGTCTGTTCGCCGTCGGCTGTCGAATAGGTAACCATCCATTTGTCTGCACAAGGGCGGACCGTGACGTCGGCGGCCGAAAGTGTGATGCGGGCCGGACCGATTGCCTCGGCCATCGCACCGGTCAGTTTGTCCAATCCTCCGGCGGCTGAAAATACTTTCTTGCTGGCGAGACGGTCGCGATCTGTTTTCGGCTGCTTGGCTTTCGCGATGGTTCCGCGGATGAAGCTCCCGTATTGCTGTTCCAAGTTGCAGAGCTTCGGGAGCGCATAACGAGTGACGAGTTTCATCGGATCGCCGGCGTAGACACCGGACAGAAACGGGTCTACCGCATAGTGCAGGAACGATTTACCCAGGCGGCGGGCAGCTAACTCGCCGACAGATTCATCCGGGTTATTGCCTTTTGCCCGAAACGGCTCTCCGAGGATACGGAACTTGTCGCCAAGCGTGAACAGAGGAGTCGTGACCGCACTGAACAGTCCGGACGGGAGAGCCCGGAACCGGTTCCCTTTCCAGATCAGCCGGCGCTTGGATTCTTCGCGGGCAGTCTCCAGTGCACAGGCAGGGGAGAGGGCTTCGAATAGTTCGGCGACTTCGGGATAGGAGACTACACCTGTATTGGGGCCGCTTTCGTAGACAAAATCCTTTTCGCGGAACGTATGGATTTGTCCTCCGACGCGATCAGCCTTTTCGAGGATATGAATGTCTTTTCCGGCGCGGGTCAACCAGAAGCCGGTTGTCAATCCGGTCAGTCCGGCGCCGATAATCAAAATATCTGTCTGTTGGGGTTCCATTGCGTTATACCGGTTTAGAAAATGATTTATTTGTTCCGAGCATCAGCTTGTCCAGCGAAGCCGCTACGTTTCGGACGAAAAGCCTGCCTTCAGGTGTCATCCTGATTTGATTTTCGTCAAACTCGACCAATCCGTCCTCTGCAAATTCGCGTAGACAGGCTTCGTCATAGGCGGTTGCCTGCTTGATGGAGCGGGCGGGGACGGAAAGCTGTTCCGACAGTTCGTTCCAGTCGATCCGGTAGTTGCACATTAACATTTCGATTGCCTCCCGTGTGATCTGTTCCTCCCGGCTCAGGAGATATCCTTTGGCGACAGGCAAGATGCCGGCTTCGACTTTCTCGATATACTCCATGATGTCTTTTGTGTTCTGGGCGTAAGCCGTTCCGAGCTGGCTGATCCCTGTCACGCCGAAAGCATAGACCTGACCGGTTGTGCGGCGCGTGCAATATCCCTGGAAATTACGATGTAGTTGTCCGTTCAGCAAAGCTGTGTATAACTCGTCGTCTTTGCGGACGAAATGATCCAGCCCGATCGGCTGGTAGTCCGCTTCGCATAAGATTTTGCGGGCCGCTTCGAACATCCGGCTCTTCTCGTCGCCCGAAGGCAGTCCGGTTTTTTCCAATACCTTCTGCCGGGGGAAAGCCCAGGGCACATGCGCATACGAAAAGGTGACGAGCCGGTCCGGTTTCAGGGAAACGGCTTTTTCGATCGTTTCGGCAAAACTCGCTTCCGTCTGGTGGGGCAAGCCGTAGAGGAAATCCATGTTGATGCGTACTCCGCATGAGCGCAGGATCGTTACGATTTCTTCCGGTTGCAGCAGCGGGGCTTGCCTGTGTACGGTTTGCAGGACTTGTTTGTTGAAGTCTTGGATGCCGATGCTAAACCGGTTGAATCCCGCGGTTGCCAGTTTCTCCCAATCCTGCCCTGTCATCCAGCCAGGATGACATTCGATTGCTTTTTCCGGATTTTCAATCAATTCGAACGTATCTGAAACATGTGCGTTCAACTCTTTCAGCTCAAGAGCCGGAAGAAATGTCGGGGTTCCTCCGCCGTAATGGATCTGCGAGACTTTACGTTTCTTGTCGAGTAAAGGCAGTATCAGGTCGATCTCTTTATGTAATGCGGCTACATATCGATCTATGATTTCAGGCTTGGGAGCGGCGTAAGAATTGCATCCGCAATAATGGCAGAGACGTTGGCAGAAAGGAATATGAAAATAGAAGGAAACCGATTCCGGCTGCTGGCGGTTGGATTCACGGATGGCATCCGCATAATCCCGGCTTGTGAACCCGTCATGAAAATAGTTTGCCGGCGGATAGCTGGTGTACCGGGGAACCGGCACATTGTATTTATCTAAAAGTTCTTGTTTCATATCGTATTTTTATCTTTTCTGAAAACCGTTACTATATAAATGAGGGATATCAGGGCGATGCTTGCCTCGAAGAAGAAGAGTCCGTGATAACCCGTATGATCTGCAATTCTTCCACTCAGGATGGCCATCAACATGCCGCTGAGATGCGTGATGACCGTCTGGATCGTGAAATCCGTCCCTTCGCGCCCGGGGCGTACACTGTCCATTGCTGTCGTATAGACCACGATCGTCGCCATCCCGTAGCTGCCCCACAGAAGGAAAATCCCGCCGTAGAGCATGGGCGTCGTCGGATGCACGTAGGAGAGTCCGAGGAAGTAAAGTGTCGCCATCAAGACAAACACCGCGAACAGGATGCGCGCGCGGAAACGGCCGATCCGCCGTACGATCATCCCTCCGGCAAACGAGGAGAGGAACCCGACGAATGTCCCCGCGACTCCGCTCATCACCCCGATCTCCTTCATGTCGTAGCCCAGGTCGACCAGCCAGGGTTTCAGCATGGCGAGCGTACCGATCAGGCCGGAATAGTAAAGAAAGAGGAAACCGATCTGTTTCCAGATGCTCCGGCGGGCGAAGAAATAGATCACATCTGCCTTTTTGGCCCGTTCGTGCGCTTCCTTCGGCTGGATGCGGATGCCTTTGTTGAAAAAGAGTGGCAGAAGGGCGGCGATGACGAACAGCGCGACGCAAGGCAGCAGACCGTTCCAGCCGATTTGCTTGAAGAGCAGGAGCAAGACACCGCCCCCGATCATCGAACCTCCGAAACTTCCCATCGACTGCATGCTGTTTGCAAGGCTTTTATCTTTCCGGCTGAAAGCGAGTACCGCCAACGCGTCGGTCGCGATATCCTGCGTGGCGGAGGCGACGAAGGATATGATGATCAAGGTGACGATCGTATAGAAGTCCGTATGGAAATCAAGGAAAGCGACGGCGAAGATCAGGCCGGCGTAGATCAGTTCGGAAGAAAAAATCCACCGTTTATAGTCGCCCGTCGTCACGGCATGGCGGTCTACCATCGGCGACCAGAGGAATTTCAGGATCCAGGGCAGCTTGATCAGCTGGAGAAGCCCGATGGCCGAGAGTGAAAAGTCCTCCTGCCGCATCATGACGGGGATGACGGTGGAAAAGAAACTCATCGGGATCGTCTGCGCAATGTAGAGGCAGAAGAAGGTCGCGAGGTTGTATGTTTTATCTTTCTGTATCATAATATCGTTATATAATCATCCGGCTTCCGGACGAGACTTTAAGAGTTTTCAAAGTGTCGTCCGAAATTCGGCTGGGACTTTTGGAGTTTTCAAAGTGTCGTCCGAAATTCGGCCGGGACTTTTGGAGTTTTCAAAGTGTCATCCGAAATTCGGCCGGGACTTTAAGAGTTTTCAAAGTGTTGTCCGAAGTTCGGTCGGGGACTTTAAGAACTTTTAAAGTGTCGCCCGAACTTCTGCCGAGACTTTTAAAAACTCAATTGTATATTCCCGCCGATCGTGAACGGCCTTCCTTTTTGTGCCAGGCCCTTTCCGCCTGTCTCGAAATAGAAAGCCGAATAGTCTGCACCGGTCATATTTTTCGCCCAGATCGCAAAGGTAATAAAATCTTTTGTGGCAGATACTTTTGCATTCAACAGTCCGTAATAAGGTTGCGAAACCTTGTTGTCTTCTTTCCACAGGATGCGTCCCGTCCCGGTGTAGTTCGCGCTGACCGTGAAGCGGTCGATGTGACGGCAAGGGTTCGGGATCGTATAATCGGCTCCGACAGCGAAAGTGTGGCGCGGGACCATCGGCAGGAAATTCCCGCTGTAGTCGATGCCTCGCCGTTCGTCCTTGTAATCTTTGAAGGTGGCATGTGTGAAGCCGTAGTTCACCTGCACCATCAGCCCGTTGACCGGATTCCCTTGCAGACTGACCTCGACGCCTTTGCTCTCGCTACGCCCGGCGTTGCGCAGGAATTGCCCGTTCTGGGTGGCGAGCATCTGGTAAATCTGTTGGTTTTTCCAGTCGATCCAGAAAAAGCAGAACTCGGCGTTCAGGCGGTTGTCGAGGAACGGGTGTTTGGCTCCAAACTCGTAGTTCCAACTGGTTTCGGGGCGGAACGTGCGGTCTTCCTCACGGTCGAAAGAGGTGTTGAAGCCGCCTGTCTTATATCCCTTCGTCACGGTGGCATAGAGCATGCCGGTGGAGGGAAACATATATTGCAGGGCGATCTTCGGCGTGACCTGGCTGAACTTGAGCCGGCTGTCGAAGGCGTCCATCTGTTCGCTGCCGCCGTCCGTTTCTTTGTAGAAAAGGAAATCGTTGGAGGTATGCTCATAATCGTAGCGGATACCGAAAGTCAGTGACAGGCCGCGCGTCAGCAGGTCGTCGATTGTGGATTGGTGGTAGAAGGCGACACCATAGGCCGGCGTGTCGTACAGCTTGCGTGTCGCATAGTCTTTGGTGAAATAATCGAGTGTCACGGTGTTGTCGATCCCCTGCCAGAAACCGAAGGCGCCGAACAGCCATTTGTAACGTCCGGGAGTTGTCGATTTGATGTTCAGTTCTTCGGAAAACATTTTCTGCTTCATATCCTGACGCGCGAAATAGATGCTTCGGGGAGAGAAATCCTGGTCGATGCCTTGATGGTCCGAGAGATATTGGAAGGCGGTCCGGCTGTTGATGCTGTAGCCCGTCCCCTGGTAATCTGCCGAGAAGCCGGTCGTCGAAAGCGTCCGTTTGTAGAAACTGTAATCGTTGTAGTCGACTTCGCCCGGTTTATGCGTGACCGAATCGCAGACGGCGTAGGGATAGCCGCCTTGGACTGAACGGTCGAACGAACTCATTAGCCCGAAAGAAAGGTTCTTCTGAGGCTTCCATTCCAGGCGGATGCGGGCGGAGCCGGACTTCATGTCGTCCGCTTCCTTGTCTGTAAACAGGTTGGTGAAGTAGCCGTCGCTGTTCCGGTAATCACCGGAGATGGCATATCCGAACTTTTCTCCGATCTTTTTATAATGAGAGAGGGCATAATCGCGGTAACCGTAGCTACCGTTGGAAAGCCAGACATTTGTCCCCTCGTATTTCAAGGGCGATTTCGTATAGACGTTGATGATGCCGCCCATCGTGTTACGACCGTAGAGCGTCCCTTGCGGACCGCGCAGCACCTCGATCCTGTCCACCTCGTTGAAATCGAAATCGAAAGCCGATTTTTCGAAATAGGGGATACCGTCCACATAAAGCCCGATCGAGGGAGCGTTGATTTTCGATCCGATCCCGCGGATATAGACCGGCGAGGTCAGTTTCGATCCGTAGTCCGGCATAAAGAGGTTCGGGATAAAGGAACTGAACTCTTTGATCCCCGTGATGTTCCGGTTCTGGATCGCCGTCCCCGTCACGGCCGATGCCGACAGGGGTTCCAGCCGGAGGTCGCGCTGTTGCTTGAACGACTGCACGACCACTTCGTTCAGTTCAACATTGCGGATCTTCGCCGTATCTTTTTCTATCTCTTCCCCTCTTGCCGTATAGGCGAGGCAGAGCAGTATCGGGAGGTAGTATAATAGTTTCATGTCTTAAAATGTAACGGTGATTTCGCCGCCGATCTGGAACGGTTTGCCTTTCTGGATGAACGACTGGTTGAACGATTCGAAATAGAACGCCTGGTAGTCCGTGTTCGTGATGTTACGGCTCCACAGGTTGAGGTTGACGATTCCCTTGCGGATGCCCACTTTGGCATTGACGAGGCCGTAGAACGGCTGGCTGATGTCGTTCTTCTCCGTCCAGAAGATCTTGCCTGCTCCGGTGAACTGGGCGGATACGATGAACTGGTCAATCATCTTCCGGTGGAGTAGTTTCGTGTATTGCAATCCCAGGCTGACGGTGTGGCGTGGCGTGTAAGGAATGAAATTATCCTTGCAGTCCGTTTTCACGATCTGGCTGTTCTCGTCCTTGTCCGTGAAGATGTAATCGCGGAAAGTGGCACGGGTAAAACCGTAGTTGAGGTCTGCGGTGAGTCCGTCCGTGATACGGCTGCGCAGGCTCAGTTCCACGCCATAGCTGTTCGCCTTTCCTCCGTTGGTGATCATGCGCCCGCTGCCGTTCTCGGCAAAGCTGGTGAGTTGGAGGTCGCGGATGTCCATGTAGAAGAAGGTCAGTTCCGCACTCAGCCTGCCCCGGACCAGTTCGCTGCGGATGCCTGCTTCGTAGTTCCAGCTGTGTTCCGGTTTGTAGGAAGCGATGTCTTTCACTTCGCCCGGCTGTTCGGCCTTGTCGGGAGCAAACTTCGACATCAGGTCGTATTTGGCTTGGGCCTGGACCAGATCGCCGAACATCTGCACGTTATATCCTCCTGTCTTGTATCCTTTGGCGACCGAGAGATACGTGAATGTTTCGGGTGTGCACTGGTAACGGAGCGAAACCTTCGGCAATACTTGCAGGAAATCCTGTGAGATGTTGCCGTCCATAGTCGTCGTGACCGGTAGCGTCATTTTCATCGGGCCCATTTCCACACCGATCTTCATGCTGTCTACTGCTGAATGATAGTCCAGGTTCGCTTTCTCGTAATCCAGGCGGATACCGGCGGTGATGGAAAGCCCTTCGACAAAGAGGTTATTGTAGGTCGATTGGTGGAAAGCCGCGAAGCCGTAGGTCGGCGTGTCGAAGTTTCCGGGGAAATAAATCTGGTTCAGTTCGTCCCCCTGGACAGTAAGCTTCGGTGCTTTTGGGTTATTCGCCAGTATGTCGTCGAACGCTTTCTGCAAAATGCCCGTCAGCCCGTCTTTCTTGAAGACGACCGGACCGTCGGTGTTCAGGCTGTTATAAAAACCGTAGGCGCCGAAGCTCCATTGGTAATTGCTTTTTGTATTGGATTTGATCGCCAGTTCTTCGCTCCAGGCATATTGTTTCTGCTTTTGGTGAAGGGTGAAAACAGACTGTTCCGTATAGTCCTGGTCCATCTTCATGTCGTCTTTCAGATATTGGTAGGCCGTGGTGGAAGAGAGGATAAAACGGTCTGTTTTCCATTCCAGATACAGGCTGTTGTTCAGCGTGCGGCGCCAGTAGGAACTCGGATCGTTGATGCGGATCGGCTGCACAGTCCCGGTCTGCGGGTCGTACTGCCCGTAGGGGAAGGCTTTTTGCGTTACATAGTCATAGTTGAATGTATATTGCGCCTTCAGATGGTCCGTAATATACCCCTCTAATTTGAATCGGCCGCCTGCCGATTCCTCCTTATCGGCCTTTGTGCCGTTATATTCGTTGATGAAAAAGCCGTCGTTACGGTCGTAATACCCGTTTAACGAGATCCCGATGTTTTCTCCGATCTTGCTGTATTGGGACACTTTGGCTTTGGCCGCCCCGTAATTGCCCATCGACATCGTGACTTTTGTCCCCTGGTAATCGAAGGGGGAGAGGGTGTAGATATTGACGATGCCCCCCATTGCGTTACGTCCGTAAAGGGTTCCCTGCGGTCCCCGTAAAACTTCGATGCGTTGGATATCGTTCAGCTCGAAATCGAAAGCGCTTTTATCCAGATAGGGGACATTGTCGACATATAATCCGATGGATTGCCCGCTGCTACGCGCTCCGATTCCGCGTATATAAATGGCCGAAGTCATTTTCGAACCGTAGTCCGGCATATAAAGGTTGGGGACGAAAGCGCTGATATCCTTGAGAGCATCTATCTGCCTGGTTGCTATCGCTTGGGGCGAGAGGATGGAAACGGCTCCCGGAAGCGTGCGGAGATCGTTCGTCTCCTTTGTGGAAGAAGTGACGATCACCTCACCTATATTATAGGTCTTGATCGTGTCGTTCACATTTTCATTCACCCGTTCGGCTTTAATCGGTTGCAAACACGTAAGCGCGCCTGCGACAAGGACATACAGATAGCGTTGATTCATCGTATTAATTGTAAACTATTAGTATTTTACGGTTGCAAAGGAACGGTAAAGATGAATGGGAATCAATCACTACATGTAGTGATTTTAAAGTTCGATGTCGTCGCCTGAAATAATGCCGTTCATGATGGCATAGAAGGTAAGTCCCGATACTGTTTTGATGCCGAGCTTGGTCGTGATGTTCTTGCGGTGGCTGAGGACTGTGTTCAGGCTGATGTTCAGCTTGTCTGCAATTTCTTTGTTGGTGCTGCCTTTGACGATTAATTGGAGGACGTCCGTTTCGCGGGTGGACAGTTCCTTGTTGTTGTCGCTGGAAATACTGTTGTTTTCTCCGGTAAAAAGTTGTTCCAACTGCTCGATGATGACTTCCTGCGAGGCCTTGATCGTGATATGGCTGGTTGCCGATAGTCCCCCTTCACCTTCGGTTTCGTCGATCAGGACCATCGTCTTGCTCCGGCGGGGAAGGAAAAAGTCTGCATAAAGGACAAATAAAGCGGCATTTGTAAAGTAGTAGTCGAACGTATCGTTGCCGGAAGTCGAAAATGCCTCGAAAGTAGGGTAGTGGCTGATCTCTACCGGTGGAAAATAGTCGGTCAGCATGCTTTGCAGGCCGATGCTTTGTAGCGTGTCGGATAATATGATTGCTATTTGCTTGTTGCGATGCATCCGGCTGTTTGTTAAATACACAACTTTTCCATAGCCGAAACCATCGGTGTCAATATCCGGTAGCGGATGCGGTTGTGTTGTTTGATATCTTTTTCCAAACTGCTGATGGCAAATATGACGGCGTAGCATAAGTTCTCATTATAGTCGCCGGAAAGATGCTTGACCATGATGCTTTTCAGATCCGCCAACAAGGCCTCTATCGGATCTTCCAATCGCTGTTCCGTTCCGAGGTGCAATGCTTCGACCTGCCCGGAAGATGGATAATCTTTCAGTTTTTCGCTTAATGACAGGCAATAGGGGAACCAGACCCGGTCGTCCTTTTCGATCCGTGAGGTCAGCTCTTCTTTGAAGGATGAGAAAAACTTTCCGATCAGGTTGAGCGTGTTGTTTCCCGGCGTACTCATCGATATGAATGAACCGAGATGCCTTTCTATATTCGGGATTTGATAGCGTTGGTAATACTGGTTGGTTTTAGTCAGATAATCGATAATCTGTGAAGTATGGAAAGTTTGTAGCTTCTTTTCCGGGAAGTATTCCTCGTTGAGAAACGTGTTGATTACCGTCAAGAGGAAGTCGGTATCCAGCCGGTATTCTTCACAAATCGCCTTTACCGATTTGTCGCCTAAGCCCAGGCGGATTCCAAAACGGTTAATGACAGGAATGAGTGAGGGGTGCT
>ENA-ORRO01002091-ORRO01002091.1-human-gut-metagenome-genome-assembly--contig:-NODE-2091-length-12925-cov-2.926340_pt1 | contig 12925 bp, 18 predicted proteins | sample MGYA00242176_ERZ509136 | MGnify/ENA primary metagenome ERZ509136 (study PRJEB26280, sample SAMEA2338644) | human gut metagenome | biome: human gut; feature: human-associated habitat; material: faeces... | reverse complement strand
CAAAAGACATCAGTTGCCCCTCTGCTTTGGTGCTGAGACCTCTTATGCTGGATAAGAGGGAGAAAACGATTTCCAGCCTAGAGAAGATGCAGAAGTCTTGCACCTGCGTAAATCTTTTCTAGATTTGCCATCCAACTGGATGGCTTTTTTTTGCGACGTGAAGCGAAGATGAAAAAGAGAGATATAAGATGTATAATATGTATACAATATAGAAAGGAAATATGTTTATGATTAAAAACAACGAAAAAATCACTATAAATGTAATAAAGAAAAAAGAGAGCATGGAACTGTTAGGATTTTGCAATATCACCTTCGAAACAAAACAAGAAACACAAGCGATTATTGATGAAATCGTAGCAATAATTCCAACAGCACACCAGTCATTGAAAACGAGTAAAAAACAGGTTAATGTCGCAGATGTTTTAAACTTAACTTTAGAGAAAGTGATTGGAAAATATCCTGATTTTACCGTACTGGATGTTAATGATGAAGTAAGCTTAAAAGCTAACCGTCAAATTAATTGGTATTTAGGATAATTTGCTAACGGTGATTATATGTTTGAAGTTTTTAGCATATCTACAGCAGTTGCATTATGCTTAACTGGTTTTATATTTGGCACTACAGTACTATGCGTAGCATTGCGTAATGATAATTATGCTCCAGCTGCAATTGGAGTTGTTATTCTTGTGGCCTCGTTGAGTGGTTTTTATTTTTTAGATAAGCCTGTTACGGAAATTCGGAAAAATTTAGCCGAAAGCGGTACCGAGTATAAAGCTGTGCATCATAATGAGATTAAAAGCTTTGTTAATTGCTACAAAGAAAATGGATTCAATGTTTGTGAAACTAAAGATGGCAAAGAAATGGTAGTTGAACATTATTGGAAAAAGGATGAATCCAAGAAGAAAAAGGAAAAAAAGAAAAACAACCTTCTTAAATACAAAGGAGTAAAAAATTCTGAAATCAAAAAGTACACAAGCTGTGAAGACGATGGCGACAATAAAATTTGTATAGATGAAGATGGAACTAAAGAAACCGTGGAAACATATTGGCATTTTACAAATAAAGCAAAATGATAGGTGATTATATGTTCAGTAATTTTTGCGAAATAATAGCACTTGCAGTATGTATAGCTGGTATTCTAATTGGTGCTGCACTGGCATTAGCAGCGGAGAATAACGGCAATCCTGTTCCAGCTATGATTGGAATTGTTATTTGTATTATTTCATTGATAGGAATTTGTTTTTTAGAAGATCCGTTTACAGATGAGAATATATATCAAAAGATGCCTCAAAACGTTAAAATGCAATCATCTCAGTAGAAATTCAACAAGATGAATATATTGAAGAAGGAACAACAATAAAAAGAAACAGAGAAATTGAAGCGTATAGCAAAGTTTCTTCATCTGATAGCATTGTTAGACATATCTTTTTGCCAAGTATTGAAGAGATTAGAAAAGCTATTGACTTGGATAGCGAAGACGCAGTTTTAGATTTTTTGCATGAAGCCGGAGATAGTTTGCAACACAAAGATATTTGGACAAGAGACAAACTCATTTCTGATGGTGATAATACAGCGGTCATGACTATAATGCAACATTTTTGCTCAGTATTCTTTGATGATGCACAAATGACTCATGGTGTTAGACCAGCATTTGTCGTTGATGTTTCAAAACTGAACAAGGAGGCATTTTAAGTGTCAGCAAAGCAATTAACATTTGTAATATTTGTCGTAATTTTCATATCATCAAGTATTATACGTATTGTGAAAAGGAACGACAATAGTCTATTTTGTGCTCTGTATGATTTGGCTTTGGCGATTATGATTTTATTAGCAGTTGGTATTGAAGCTGTTCGTATGTTTAACTTGATTAGATAGGCTAACTACTCGTCAATAGATTAGCAGGGTTCAACCTATATAACTAAAGATGGAGGCTAAAGAAAAGGCTGAAACCTTTTGAAAAACAAAAAAATAATGGAGGTAAAAAAATGATTAAAGTAGAAGCAGAAAATGTGCAAGATTTAGTGTCAAAATTAGGAGTAATCTTCCAAGCAGTTCTGGATAAATTTCCAGACAAATACCAAGACTTCCCTGATTTCTTAAAAGACGTAGAAGTAACTGGTATGAGTGCTATTGATGTTCATTCAGCGGTTTCAATGCTTGTTGAATTTGATTGGAAAAAGTTTAATACAGATTTACAGAACAAAGTATCAGAAGATAAGATTTGGGAACTTGTTCGAGCTGTAGATGTCTGGGCCGGTTCTAAGGGGCTTTCGTTCATTAAAATTAAATCACCATATGATGTAATGTATGACTATGAAGGTGACGACAAAGAATCGTCGGAATGGTATCCTCACTTATCAGAACAAGATACAATCTTCTTGTCAAATATTTTTGCATCAGTTATTAATTGGGGTGCGGTCGAAGATGAAGAATTCGAATGGCATACAAGAGAAAATGGATTTGAACGAGATATTGATGATTATGACGACATGGATGATTGGTGGGGCGAAGATGAAGAATTTGAAGAAGCCACAGAATTAAAAGAGGACGAGGAATAATCTCGTTCTTTTTTTTATGCAAAGAAAAAAGGAAACATCTAAACATTTCCTTTCAACTTCCCTTCTTTGAGTTCTTTTTTATATTTATAATATGTATTCTTATCAATTCCAAGCATTTGAATCAAATCTTTATCCGAAACACTTCCCCCAAATGCTTTGCAATGCTCCAGAATTTTCTTTTTGCATGTATCTGATTTTTTCGTCTGAATCTTTGTTCCAACTGCCCTTCCTATTTGTTTTCCGTTGTTTCGAGCTGTTATAAGTCCCTGCTTTGTACGAATTGAAAGATCGTCTCTTTCCTTCTGAGCCTGTTCAAAAGCTAGTTTTATCTGCTTTTCAGCAAGACACATCAGATACTGGTTAACTCCTTTCAAAATCAAATCAACATCCGTTCCAGTCATAGGAATCATTGTTCTACGAGCATCTTTGTAAACTTCTGTGTCAATCAACGGCTCATTGATAAATTTCAAATTTATATCCTTGTCAAAAAGCTCTTTATAAAGTTGATAACCTTCTTCTGCATTACGGCTCATACGAGAAACTGAATCGAATATGATTGTATCTCCTGTCTGGACTTTATTCAGAAGTTTCTGAAGTTCGTGACGACCTGTTGTTTTTGTTCCTGTAAAGACTTCTTTGTAAATCCTGACATCAGGAGCAATCGTGGTAATATTTCGAATTTGTCTTGTAATGTCCTGTCTGGCTGTCGATACACGAGCATATCCATATATCATATATTCTTCCTCTTTTCTATCCTATTTTAAACGACCGTTTAAACTTATAGTTTAATTGTAATCAATATCAAGGTAAAAAACAAGGAAATATTCTAGAAATTAAACGTATGGTTTAATTGCATATATTTTGACTTAAGATTCGTAGCTAAGATTTCCATAAATAATTCTATACATATTCTTCTTAGCATGAAGACGATTCATTTTCATTTGAGATGTCATGTGAAAAAGTCTGCTTTGAATGTTATGAGAAATTCTTGGAAGATACCTCCAGTTTCTTTCTTCTATATAATATAAGGAAGAGTTAGAATCAACTGGAGTATCTAGAAGAATATCAAAGACATATCCATAGGAATATGCTTTGAATCGTTTTAGGAAAGTATTTCCAATGTTCTTATTCACATGGATTACATCCAGATGAGAATACGAACTTAAAACTTTGAATAATTTTGAGCTTGTACGTTCCCATTCTGCAAGAGAAATAGTTTTATTTACTTCGTCAATAACAAAGAACATATAAAAACAGGTATCTCCAAGCTTTTCTTTTGAAATGTATCCAGATTTAACAAATTCTGGATGGCTTAGATAGGAAAGTGTTCCGATTTCGTTTTTAACTACTTCTTTAGATATTAAAGATATAAAACTTTCAGTTACGCCGTATTTTGTCTGGATTTCAGCACAGGGAAGTTTTTTGACGTCCTCTGACAAGCTTCGAACTACACGAGCTGTAGCATTATGCGTTAAATCAGCAAATGAGAGAGGGGAATTGATACGCTTTTTTACAGTTCTGTCTTTGCTGATCCATTTTTGAATCTTGATAATCAATGTAACGCATTTATGCTCAGATTCTGTTTCAAATGGAATATCTAAGAGATGAACTGTATAAAAACCGTTCTTAGACCAGTCAGATTCATTTATGATTTCGTCAGGATATGCATCGGCTATAAAATGGAAAGTTACAGAATCATTTGATTCGGATATGAATTCGGGGTAATACGAATCATAGCTCAATTCATGATTATAATACGATACATATTCCATATATTTCTGTTTAAGTTCCAGCATGTGTTCTACCCTCTTTCTAAATAAACATCCCCGTATAATACGAGGAAGTAAAAAGTACGTTATAGAAGATGGACTCTCTGTTAAGAGAATCCAAGCTATATGCCACGAGGGTAAAGAAGGGTTTTTATGTTAAAACCTTATTTGCAAATGTAAGAAACTAAACTTTCCCTCGCCATATAATTATACAGGAAATTGACATGAAATAAAAGACTCAGAAATCTAAAGGATTTTTTAACTGAGTTGCTCATGATGCGAGTTAAATTTCAAGTTTGCTGAAAAGACTTTTCGAAGCACTTGAAGAAAAAAAGTCAGCTTTGCAGCCGACTAATATTCTGGTTCGTTTTGTTTTGTGGCTTCTCTGACTCTTGAAACAAGAGTTCCAGCTCGAAATGTAGAAGGATATACATGACCGTTTGTCATGATTACAATACTCTTGATACTTTCCTTGTTTGTAACAAGAGGATAATAAGAACCATTTTGAATTGCATTCATAATTACGGTCTGAGCTTCATCCATTTTGATATTCAGGATACCTTCTACCTTTTCAGCAGAAACAAGCCCCATTTCTTTTCCTACAATTGTGATAATATCATTTCTCATACATTAGCTCCTTTCTGCACAGGAAGATATCCAGGCGACATATATTTAATTACGACAAATGATGCCAGAATAATAAAGATAAAAAGAAGAATGATATGTATAGATTTAACAGGAGATTTTAAATAATCTCTGCTGTACCCATAGATTCTAGGCTGGACCCCCTGCATCTTCTTTTCAGAATCTAATGTCGTGGATTTTTCTGTTTTTGATTTGAATAACATAGCACCCTCCTTTTGCTTTACTGTGCAATACCATCTTCTGTGATTGACCTGTAACAATCACTCGACGCTCTATCTCCCCAGTCAACAGCTATATCTAACTGAGTTGGATTGCCTTCGGCAAAATCCCCTGTATCAACAACAATCCCCGTGCCAAGACTCGTTTCCACAAGGCTTCCTCTGGGACGTACATTTAGGTTAGCTGCAACCATAACATATGGTCCGAGCATTTTAACACCATCATCACGAACGTGATATTTGTAATCTTTTACTTCTGGAATATTTGCAAAAAGTCCTGTTGTATGTTGAGCTTCATAAACAAGGCAAGCCATATTCATATTGTAATAAGTTTCTTTTCCTGAAGGTCCTTGAAAGGTTCCACCCTCTTTTGTTAAATGATTTCCATCATCGGATTTTCCACTGGCAGTACATTTCGCAACAGAAGTCTTGTTAATTCGAATCTGTTTTCCAAACATAAAGAATGATGGCTCGTATTTGTAGTTCAATGTGATTTTTGAAATTCCTGATTCAGACAACTCTGTATTGTCTGCTACAAGCCCGTCAATTTCTTCATCATCCAGTTTTTCCTGAATGGCATCACGAGCGTTCGGAGGAAGATTCATAATATTTTCCTGTAAAAGAGCCTTTGCAACATGATATCCAGAATGTTCCTGATCTTCATCATCATACGGAATAATACAGACTACATTCCCTTCAATTCTCTGCCCCTGTCCTGTTAAAGCAGAACCACGAACAGCCGTATCAACAATTGCCTGACTTTCAACAGCTACATAATCAGCTTCCATAACATCTTTAAAATACATGACAGTAACCAGAATAACCGGAAACATAATAACAAACATAAGACTGATTGAAGCTCTGTCCCCGTGTGTAAAATCTTTTAATGACAGAGCCTGAAGACGAATCTTATATTTCGGATAAGATTCCAGACATTTCTTTTTGCAGGAAATCATGAACAATCCTCATTTGATTCCACACGGGCTGTAATTACATAGCTATGAACGTGGAATATCGTTCCACGATTGGAAAGCTGTGAAAAGCTTTTAAAAGCTGGAAACAAACTTGATTTATGGGCACGAACACCTAATGTTACGTAACCACCATCACACCATCCAGTTTCAACTTTCCATAAAAGATTCGTGTTTTTATCCGTGTCAAATGTATCTGCATCTTCAGTCTGATTGATATGATCCTTCCAGCTTCCGCATCCATCATTTGTAGTGCCTGTACACCATCCAAGTTTAGATGCTTTCAAGGTTGCGTTCAGTCTTTCTTTTGCCTGCTCTAAACCGTCTTCTTCCGTATCTTCTACGACTGCGACACGAATTGCTTCGTTTGCTGCCACGGTGATACTTGTAACAGCTTCATATGTGATAAACTGGTCAATAATAAAACCAACCATAAGAAGAAGGATTGGAAACAGAACAGCCATCTCAATAGCTTCACTCGCTCGGTCTCCTTTGATAAATTTTTGGATACCTTTTTTGAATCTGACTAGTATTTTTTGCATCAAAATCCCACCACCTTCGAAACAAATACGGTTGATAGAAGTGCTAAGACCAAAATTACTGTAAACGGAATCGTATCCTTTATATCCATGCCTGTTACATCTACAGGAAAATAGATTTTAAATAAGAACATAGCTTTCAGCTTTGTGACACCTTTCCTGTAATCTTCAATTACATTTCGGTTGTAACGAAGACCAATAGCGATGCTCCAGAAGAAAAGCATGGCTATAAGGAATATGACTTGTTTATAGTTTAGAAGATTGATATACAAAAACAGTGTAGACAAACACCATAAATCACCATTTGACATAATATGCTTGTCTGAAGCCCATATACCAAATATCGTGAAGAAGATAAAACCAAATAAAGCCTGAAAAAGGAAATCTGCACAGAATGCATATAAGAATCCGATTACGACACTTGAATAAAAGATTTTTTTTGGATATCGTCTTTCACGGATGTCAATGATACAGCCATAAGCCATGATTCCAAGCCCTGCCATTTGAAGAATGGTTGTCAGATGTGTAAAGTTGATAATGTTATGCATATGTACAGTTCCTTTCTAGACTAGATTATTCCACGCACCAAGGTGAATCTGATTCTGAACAATCTGCGTTAGTTGTCTGGGATTTTAGTTTATTCCAGATAAAATAGCCGCCCCCCATTGCCCCAGCCACAGATACTGCAATTAGAATGATTTTTTCAATTGAACCATCTACAGCTGAGTCGTCAGAAAGATAGTTCTTGCATTTTTCTTTAATACTCCGCATGACTTAGTCTCCTCCGCCAAATGGGTTCGTACCGTCAAATTCTTTACCTTCATCTGGAAGTCCTTGATTTGAAATATCTTTGATATCTTCAGATTTACCTTTAATAAAGTTCCATGCAAAATATCCAAGAGCAAACGCAGCTGCAACAGCAATCGCAATACCGATAATCATACTGATTTCACGGTCAACAGCTGAATCATCAGATAAATAGTTTTTTACTTTGCTTTTAATCTTGTTCATAAATACCTTCCTTTCTTGAACAATCTATTAGAACGCAGTATTGTCAGCCCTGCGTTGTGGCTTTATATATAAACGGTCTCTACATTGAAGTCATAATCAAAGGTGCAAGAAGAACAACAATCAACGGCATCAGGACGAAAGCTGTTGTATATACCGTAGCCGATGTTGAATTCTTCTCGTTTTTTTCCTTGATACGATTCTTCATATTTTCAAGCATGACTTTTGAGTTCTCTTCAAGAATCTGAGACATGCTGGTACCGTTCTTTAATCCATTGATAATCTGGTTTGTAAACTGGTCACAGTCTTTTGTTTTGATTCGCTTTGCCAGCTCCAGATAAGGAAATGCCTGATCTGAGGTTGATGTTTTCGTCTGAGTCCAAAGAAGTTCGAACTCCTGCTTTGATGGACAATCCAGCATAGACGTAATAGCTAACTCCATAGCCTTCGACAAAGAAGCTCCGGCATTCAGTCCCATAAGAAGACTGTTCTGAAACTGTGGAAGGCGAATATCGAAATCTGCTTCCTTTGCTTTTAATCGCTTGTTGATTTCCGACTCTTTCATAACAAGAGCGTAAATCACGAGTCCAAATCCTACTAAAGGAACTATAAAGATTCTGAATACAACATAGATTGCAATGGTTGCACCAAGAATCATAAATGTATTCTGAACCTGATTATTCAGAATATGCTCAGCTGTATATTCTTCAGGAACTCCTAAAGGATATAAACGCCATACTTTTTCTTCTAAATCTTTTACATGATTCTGATACCACTTATATTGAAGCAGATTCTCATGCAAAGAGGAGAACATCAACGAATGAGATGGAGACTTTTCTCTGCGAATCTGAAGCTGCTTTAAAATATTGTTTACAGCAAGAATCAGAAAGAAAAGTACAGCACAAATCAAGGCTATATGATATCCTGTTTCGTTTGAAATATTTAAATTTCCCATACCTATTCTCCTTTCGCAAGGTCTGTTGATTTCTTAAGACCTACAATCAATATTGTTACAGCTACGATAGCAATTGCCTGTCCTTCCAGAGTGGAATAGAATGTTCCAAAAAATGAAGGGCTGATAATGGCAAGTCCGACAATCATTGCTAAAGGGATTCCTACCAGAATTTTTTGCGTGTTTTTTTGCCCTGCTGCAACAACTTCCTGTTCATTACGAACTTCCAGACGCTTCTTGGCAAAACGGTCATTGATGGCCATGATACGAATCAGGTTTCCACCGACCTTTTCATATGTTCTTAATGTCTGAGCATAGATCTGAATGTCTTCGATTTGAAGTCTATCATACATGCTCATAAAGGCTTCTGATTGTTTCACACCGGAAAAGATATCATGACGTACCTTATTGATTTCACGTTTCATAACTTTAGAAATCGTTCCTTCACATACTTCAGATAAAGAATCGTTTAATGATTTTCCTGCAAAAAGAAATGTTGAAATATCATTCATTTTTTCCAGATATTCTACTGTAAGTTCGCGTTTCTTTTTCAATATCCATCCATCAATCCAGTTGAACATGCACCATACAGAAACACCACCTAAATAGAACATTAATAAAGGTCCTGCATGAAATAAAATAACAGACAGAATAGCCACACCAATCGCAAGCACAATTGCAAATGTATAGACTTCATCTATTTTGTATGGAAATTCAAAAGTTTCCATAAGCTTTTTCTTTTCATTCAGATAGCTCTGTACAGAAAGCGACTTCCCATCTCCTGCTAAAGCACTTCTTTCGCGAATTGAGACAGTTGAACTTTCAATGATAACAGACACGTCCTGCTCTTCTTCTTTTTGTCGTACGACATACCAGATAGATGTCAAAACACATACGATAAAAGGAAGGACTGCAATAAGTATAATTTCTGAACTTGTCACATTTACACCTCCTGAAGAATTCGTTTTTTGAAGAAATTATCGGGATATCCGATACCTTTTACACGAAGTTTGTCGTTGCAGTACGGAATATATCCTGTGGCTTCAAAATGTCCATGTACTTTTCCACTTTCATCAATAGAAGTTTGAACGAATCTAAATACATCCTGTAAATAAAGGCGGTTAGGGTCAGGGTCTCCGACAACTTTGATACCTTTTTTCTGTAGCTTTGCAACACCTACCGAGCCGACACCAACAACTTCAGCAATATTTACAATACGACGACTTCCATCATCGAGACGAGTTGTCTGGACAATCAAATCAAGAGCTGAATTCAGCATCTCGTGAATCGTTCTTTCATCCAGAGTACTTGAAGCAGGATTTGAACGAACCATTGTTACACAACGCTGAATCATATCTTCTGGAGTATTGGCATGGACGGTCGACATAGAGCCTTCATGACCTGTGTTCATGGCATTGATCATTTCTACGATTTCACCGCCACGACACTCACCAACAATGATTCTGTCTGGCCTTTTACGAAGAGCATCAACCATTACCTCCTGAATAGTGACACCGCCTTTTCCTTCCTGATTGGCTTCCACAGTCTGATACCGTTCAAGGTTTGGCTGCTGAAGCTTAAGTTCTGGCGTATCTTCAATTGTCAGAATTCTTTCATCATCTGGAATCGCAAAGGATACTGAGTTTAAAAGAGTTGTTTTACCTGAACCAGTACCGCCTGATACAATAATAGACTGTTTTGCTTTAACACAGCTTTCCAGAAAGTTTGCCATTTCAAAGGTTTCTGATGCGTACTTTTCAACGTAGTGTTCCAGAGGATATACCTTGTCTGAGAATTTACGAATGGTAATACTGATCTCATCATCTAATCGTAAAGGCGCAATAGATGCCGAAAGACGAGAGCCATCTTTCATCTGAGCATCGACATTTGGACTCATTGTATCAATACGCTTTCCAAGAGGTTCTACGATTCTTTTTACGATACCTAAAGCATTTTCTACACTTGGAAATCGAATATCTGTCAAGGATAGTTTTCCGTTTCGTTCTGCGAAGATTCTGTCATGCTGTACGACCATGATTTCTGTTACAGACGGGTCGTTTAACAAGCTTTCAAGAACGCCGTATCCAACGATATCTGCAATCAGAATTTGAACGTAGTCATTTTTTAATTCAGCTACAGGAAGCAGTCCAGCATCCTCGATGATTTCAATAAGATTGTTGTAGGACTCCAGATAGATTTCCTCTTTATCAACTTTGGTTAAATCATTCTGGAATCGAGAACTTAAAACCTGTCGAACATCTTTTGTGATTTCATAATGATTGCAAAGAAATGTAATTGCATCTTCAGTAAGCAGTTCCTTTTGGTTGCTCATTTTCTGACCGCTATGAAAAATAGTGGATGAATCTGAATTATCTACATTGATAGCATTGACTTTTAGACTTTGAGCAGGCATTCGCTTTGGTCCTACATCTGTATAATCATAATTTGGTCTTTGCATCATATTTGAACCAACGTACCGTCCAGCATTTGTAGGCTGCTGAGAGTCTGTCGGTTGTCTTCTATATTGTCCTTGTTTTGGGTCAAATCTTGGCATTAGTAATTACCCCCTTGTTTCTTGTACAGAGCGTCATCTTCGATTTCTGCAACAACAGCTTCCAGAGCTTTGGCAAATTTACTTCGTCTGTTGTAGATGCAGAAAGGTCTTCCTTTTGCATGAGATTTCTGAATACCAATTTCAAAAGGGAGAGATGCTGACAATTCAACGTCCAAAGCTCTTGCAAAGGTTCGTGGGTCCTTTTCATAAAATGCTCCATTTGGAGAATTTACGATAAGACGATAATCGTGGTTATCCAGCCCAAATTCCTTTAAATTACTCATCAATTTCGCTGCAACGACCGTTGCCGCCGTGCTGTGACTGGTTACTAAATACGTAACATCCCCTCCTCTATATCCTTCTGTTGTAACATAGGAAAGGTTATCAGCTGTATCAACGATAATGATATCGAACCAGCTTTTTAAAACTCCCAGAATTTTCTCAACATAGCTTTCACGAACATACTTCATATCAACCGGCAGAGCAATAGCTGGAAGAATCCAAAGTCCTGAATCTCGCTTTCCTTTTGCCCCTGTTTTAGGGTCTTTGATAAGAAGCTGCTGAACATCCTCCTTTGAGAAAGTAAAACCATATTTTTCAAGATATGGAGTAAAGTCTTTGTCAGGAGATTTTTCCAATTCAATACGCTCTTCGCGTGTCATTTTGTCATAACACTGGTCTTGAATATTTAATACCCAGTCATATAACGTCAGATGATCTCTATCTTTACGAACACACGCAATCGTTGTTGATAAAGTGTCAAAAGATGTATTTAAATCAATCAGGCATACACGCCGTTCCTTAACATCCGTTAAAAAATAAGCAATCTCCATAGCCAACGTGCTCTTACCTGTTCCACCTTTTGGAGAAGCGATAACTACTGTATAAGCATCTCTATCCCCAGTGGCAGGAACAGCAGGAGCCTGATACTGATCATCAGCAGGCAAATCCATATTGATGTCCTGATTTACAATTTCGTCATGAATTTGCATTAAATTATCAAAAATATCTCGACCATAAACACTGGCACAATCCATCCATTGCCCATGATGAGAATCTAGAAAAGAAATCGTATCTTTATCCTGTGAATTAATCAGGAAAATCGTACATCCAATCAGACTCTCTTTTTCAAGTTCATAAACAATATTGGAAAAATCCTGAAGCTCATCTGAAACAGAAAGAAGAATCATAATGTTTAAAGGTGTTTTAGAGATTTCTTGCTTGATTTCCTGAGCCGTTGTACATAGAACCACTGGAGCACCTGCTTTTTCACAGCACCCCATGAATTCGTCAATAAAAGGATCAAATGTATCTGCAATAATAAATACCGGCAGAATAGAATTGTTCAAATTCATAGCCTGCACTATTTCTTTGCGGATGCTGTCATCGACATCAATACCGTAGGTGATGATAGACGGAAGTCCTTTAAATTCGTCGGCATTAAATTTCTTGTATTGTTCTTCCGAAGGGAAAAGAAAGACCATCTTACGCCCCCATTGTTCGAAATCATTGCCCAAAGCGGCTATATCTCTTAGCGCATGATTGGTAGGTTCCTGCCCTACTCCAAGCACAGCTACTACAAAATAGCCACGCCCACAGGTTTGCAGAATACTCTGTTTTGACAAAGATATCACTTTCTCTCCTATTCCCTCCACCGGTGCAAAAAGCGATTCGGAATTGAAATTACCGATAACAGCCACTTTTTCTCCGG
>ENA-ORRO01002088-ORRO01002088.1-human-gut-metagenome-genome-assembly--contig:-NODE-2088-length-12930-cov-4.461903_pt1 | contig 12930 bp, 10 predicted proteins | sample MGYA00242176_ERZ509136 | MGnify/ENA primary metagenome ERZ509136 (study PRJEB26280, sample SAMEA2338644) | human gut metagenome | biome: human gut; feature: human-associated habitat; material: faeces... | reverse complement strand
CGGCGGCGTGTTCCTGCTGGAAAACACCAAGTTCGACGAACTGAAACAGCGCAGCGGCGCGGAATGGCGCGAGATCTTCGACCGCCGTGCCTCCACCCGCAGCACGGCCCTGCGCGGCATCTTCCGTTATTATGAACTGCTGGCGCCCCTGCTGGACGAGGAAGACATCGTCTACCTGGGCGAAGGCCTGACCCCCATCGTGGAAGCCGCTCCGGCCCTGCGCGACCGTGTGGGCGTGCCCTTTGCCTACAAGAACGACGGCCAGAACCCCAGCGCCTCCTTCAAGGACCGCGGCATGGCCTGTGCCTTCAGCTATCTGAAATGGCTCTGCCGCCGCCACCAGTGGGACGAGGTGCTGACCGTCTGCGCCTCCACCGGTGATACCTCCGCCGCCGCGGCCCTGTACGCCTCCTATGTGGGCGCGCCCCTCAAGAGCGTGGTGCTGCTGCCCCACGGCAAGGTGACCCCGCAGCAGCTCTCCCAGCCTCTGGGCAGCGGTGCCACGGTGCTGGAGCTGCCCGGCGTGTTCGACGACTGCATGAAGGTGGTGGAGCATCTGGCCGAGAATTACCGCGTGGCCCTGCTCAACTCCAAGAACAGCTGGCGCATCCTGGGCCAGGAATCCTACGCCTATGAAGTGGCCCAGTGGTACGGCTGGGACGTGTCCGGCCTGTGCATCTTCGTGCCCATCGGCAACGCGGGCAACATCACGGCCGTCATGTCCGGCTTCCTCAAGATGCTGGAACTGGGCATCATCACCAGCCTGCCGCGCGTCTTCGGCGTGCAGAGCGAACACGCCGACCCCGTGTACCGCTACTATGCCGCGCCCAAGGACGCCCGCGTGTGGCAGCCCGTGACCGTCACCCCCAGCGTGGCCCAGGCCGCCATGATCGGCAACCCGGTCTCCTTCCCGCGTGTGCAGCGCCTGGCCGAAAAGTTCATCGAAAAGGGCGGCGAAAAGGCCTTCCAGGTGGTGCAGGTGACCGAACAGCAGATCATGGACGCCATGATCGTGGCCAACCGTCACGGCCACATCGCCTGCACCCAGGGCGGCGAATGCCTGGCCGGTCTGGTCAACGCCCGTGCGCTGGGCCTGGTGGGCGATGACGAGCACGCCGTGCTGGACGCCACGGCCCACGCCCTCAAGTTCTCCGGCTTCCAGGACATGTACTTCAACGACAGCTTCCCCGAAGCCTACGGCGTCAAGCCCCAGGCCGGGCTTTCCAACAAGCCCGAACTGCTGCTGCCCGAAAGCGCCCGCGAAGGCAAGGACGTGGCCACCTTCGCCCGCATGGGCGCCGATGCCGTGGTGGCCCGCCTGGGCCTGAGCCGCAAGTAGCCTCCGGCTCCTCCGCAAAACGTCAAAAGCCCCTTTCCCGACGGGAAAGGGGCTTTTTTCATGGCAGACAGATGTGCGCTATTTGGCGGTCTTGGAGTCCGGCTCGGCCATGGCTTCGGGCCAGCGCTCGGCGGCCATCTCGCGCAGCTTGAATTTCTGGATCTTGCCGCTGGCGGTCAGGGGGAAGCCGTCCACCACGGCGATGTAGCGCGGGATCTTGTACCAGGCGATCTTGCCGCGGCAGAAGGCGCGCACGTCTTCGGGCGCCACGGGCACGTCGGGCCGGGCGATGATGAAGGCGCCCACTTCCTCGCCATATTTGCGGCTGGGCACGGCCACCACCTGGATGTCCAGCACGCCGGGCATGCCCATGAGGAATTCCTCGATCTCGCGCGGGTAGACGTTCTCGCCGCCGCGGATGATCATGTCCTTGATGCGGCCGGTGACGCGCACGTAGCCGTCCTCGTCCATGGTGCCCAGGTCGCCGGAATGCAGCCAGCCGTCAGGGCTGATGGTGCGGGCCGTCTCTTCGGGCATATTGTAGTAGCCCTTCATGACGTTGTAGCCGCGGCACAGGATCTCGCCCACTTCGCCGCGCGGCAGTTCCTCGCAGGTCTCGGGGTCGCCGATGCGCACCTCGATGCCGGGCATGGCGCAGCCCACGGTCTCGCAGCGCAGATGCAGGGGGTCGTCGGGGTCGGACTGGGTCATCACCGGCGAGCCTTCGGTCAGGCCGTAGCAGATGGTGATGTCCTTCATGTACATGTCTTCCACCACGCGCCGCATGAGCGGCTCGGGGCAGACGGAACCGGCCATGATGCCCGTGCGCAGGCTGGAGACGTCGAAGCGCTTGAACATCTTGTGTTCCAGTTCGGCCAGGAACATGGTGGGCACGCCGTACAGGGCCGTGCAGCGCTCGCTGTCCACGGCGGCCAGCACATGCAGGGGGTTGTAGGCTTCGAGGATGACCATGCAGGCCCCGTGGTTGACGCAGGCCGAGACCCCCATGGCCGCCATGTAATCCACGCCGAACAGGCTGTGGAACAGCTTGCCGCAGGCGGCAAAGCCCGAAGCCGTGTAGGGCACAAAGAACACGATGATGATCACCGCGCCCAGTGCGTTGAGCAGATTGCGCTGGTCGTGGAAGCGCAGGGACAGGAACTGCGGCACGGTGATGGCTTCCAGATTGGCCGAATACCGCCGCAGCCGCCGGGCCACGATGAGCCAGTTCAGCCAGGTGCCCAGCGCCAGGCCGATGGCAGTCCAGCCGGGCGAGGCGATGCCGGTGAGGTAGGCAAGGCCCGGCATTCCCATCAGCAGCCAGCTGGACATATCGCTGGCTTCAGCGCTCATGGCCGTGACCAGCGGGCCCATTTTGCGGCCGCCGAGGTAGAAATCGGTGCTGTCGTTGTTGGACTTGCTGTATGCAAACCCAACCAACAGCATTGCCACCAGATAGATGATGATGGTGGCGATGATGCAGATGTTGGTCATATACTTTTTCCCCCTTGTCTTTCCAAATGAAAGTACACTTCGATTTTACCACAGTAAAGCATCAAAGTGCAAGCCTTTTGGCAAAACTTTGTCCTGATTCGCCAAAAGTCCACGAGTGGCGGACAAAAAGTTTTCAAAGCGACAGGAACCATCCGGCCCCGGGATTTTTCTTGCAAAATCCCGGAAATCTGTTATACTACCAATCCAGGGGGTTAGTGTATATGAAAGAATCCAAAACCATACAGGCTGTACCGGGCTCCGGTGTGTTATGTGCTGTTGGTGCAGCTGGTGTTCACATAACAGAAACGGGAGGTGCCGGTGGGGCATCTCCCGTTTGTTTCAATGATAGAATGTATCAAAATTGATCTGCCGGTAGAACCGCTGCTGGAGCTGGTCAAAATTCTCGCAGTTCTGGGCCAGCAGCCACATGACCTTGGTGACAACGGCCTCAATGGTCATATCGTGGGCCTCCAGGAAGCGGAAGCGGTTCTTGACCCGCTTGCCCACCTCGTAAATGCCCACATCGCTGCCCTCATAAGTGACCTGCGTGGTCAGGATCAGGATCTTGTGGGTCTTGTCGTAATCGCCCAGCTCCTCGGCAAAGGCATCCATGAGCCGCTGGGGAATGCCGCCCACGCCAAAGCTTTCCACAATGACGCAGTCATATTGTTGAAAGATGGCCGGGATAAGCTCCGGCCCAAGGCCGGGGGTCAGCTTGAGCAGGAACACTTTGGGGTTCAGCGCCCGACCAAACTCCACCGGGCCGGTGGGCCAGGGCGAAGCCACATACCGTACCAGCCGGTCGCCCTGCACCAGCGCCAGCGCCGGGAAGTTGACCGACGCAAAGGCATCGTAGCTGATGGTCTTATTCTTCTTGGCGCGGGTGCCCGCAATGACGTGCCCGCCAAACACCACCATCACACCCCGGCTGCCCGGGTCAAGGGCACAGATCACGCTGTCCCGCAGGTTCTTCTTGGCATCGGTGATCTCGTTGGAAATGGGCTGCTGGGCACCCGTGAGGATGATGGGTTTGTCCGCATTCTGGACAAGGTAGGACAGCGCCGCCGCCGAGTAGGCCAGCGTATCGGTGCCGTGGCAGATGATAAAGCCATCGTAAAGCGCATAGTTTTCCTGCACGGCCTTGGCCATCATCAGCCAGTGCTCCGGGCCAAGGTCAGTGCTGTCGATGCTGCACAGGTTGAGCGTTTCCGGGCAGCAGAGCTGCTGCAATTCCGGCAGATGGGCCAGCAGCTCCTCGCTGGTCAGAACAGGCTTGAGCCCCTGTGCGGTGCGCACGCTGGCAATGGTGCCGCCGGTGGTGATAAAAAGCAGGCGCTGCTTGGACATAGGTTTTTCCCCTCCATGGTGTCGATTCTTGCGATATTTTCAGTATAGCACAGTTCGTCGGAGATGAAAAGTGCGGGGAGTTGAGGTATAATAGTTATCATAAGATCAAACTATCCTCTGTACAACCTACCATAAGGAGAAACTGCCATGTCTAACATTGTGATCATTGGTTCCGGCCCCGCAGGTGTCTCGGCGGCATTGTATGCCGCGCGCGCCGGGGTGCAGGCCACCGTTCTGACCAAGGGCCCCGGCGCACTGGACCGGGCCGAGCTCATCCAGAACTACTACGGCTTTGCCGAACCCATCACCGGTGCCGAGCTGGAACGCCGGGGCATCGAGGGTGCCAAGGCCGTGGGGGTGGAGTTCGTCACCACCGAGGCCGTGGGCCTGACCTACACCGACAAGCTGACCGTGGAGACGCTGGCCGGGGATTTCCCTGCCGACGCTGTCATTCTGGCCACAGGTGCTTCCCGGGCAGCGCCCCGCATTCCGGGCCTTGCCGGGCTGGAGGGCCACGGCGTGAGCTACTGCGCCACCTGCGATGCCTTTTTCTACCGCGGCAGGGATGTGGCCGTGCTGGGCAGCGGAGAGTACGCCCTGCATGAGATACAGACCCTGCTGCCCGTGGCTCACAGCGTCACCCTGCTCACGGGCGGGGCCCCGCTGACGGCACAGTTCCCGCCGGAGGTGGCCGTGCGGACGGAAGCCGTGGAAGCCATCCTCGGTGAAGAGCGGGTCACCGGCGTGCAGCTGAAAGGCGGCGGGACGCTGGAAGTCTCCGGCGTGTTTGTGGCGCTGGGCGTGGCGGGCAGCACTGCCCTGGCCCGCAAGCTGGGAGCCGAGGTGAACGGCAGCCGGATCGTGGTGGATGACCACATGCAGACCTCCCTGCCCGGCCTGTACGCCGCCGGAGACTGCACCGGCGGGCTGCTGCAGGTCGCCAAGGCCGTATACGAGGGTGCCGTGGCAGGCACCGAAGCCGCCAAAGCCCTGCGGAAATGACCCAGACAGAAAAAGGACGCTGTGCCGCAGGGCACAGCGTCCTTTTATTGCTTTGCTCAGCTCTTGCAGCCGGATTCCTCTTCGATGCCGGTGAAATCGCTGGCTTCCGCGATCTTGGTGGTATCGAACTTGCCGTTCTCATCCCTGGGGGCAACGGCAGGGCCTGCCTCCACAGGATTCACGGTCGTTTCCTCTGCCGCAGGCTTTTCCTCGGCAGTCTCCTCTGCCCGGGCAGCTTCCACCACCGGGGCGGCGGGCGCAGTCTCGGGCTCGGCAGGAGCCTTTTCAAAGGCAGGGGGCCATGCGTCACCGGGAGCGGTCTCCTTAGCCTCGCCCTCGGCGTAGGCTTCGGCAGTCTTTTCGGCCTCGGCGGGGTCCTTTTCAGCTTCCTCGGGGAACTCCACGTTTTCGACGTGGAGCGGGTCCTTGTCGTTCAGAACTTTGTCCAGCACGACGATGGCGGCACCGGTAACAGCCACAGCGGCAGCGGCACCCAGAACACGGAACAGAGTTTTCATGGTGAAGTCCTCCCTGTATAAGTTAGGATTAAGAGAATGTTACGACATCGTTCTGCGGCTTTTCGGCGGGCTCCACCGAGATAGCGGTCAGCACCGGGCCCTTGCCGCGGTAGATGTTGTGGAACTTGTAATTGACCTTGGCGGTCACAGTGACCCAGGCGCGCTGCTCCAGTGCCTTGTAGCCATCATAGCTGCAGGGGAAGCCCACGAACTGGATATCCTGCACGCAGCAGGTCATTGCAAAACGGCCGGGCACAAAGCTGTTTTTGCCCGCGCGGTTGGTCTGGCAGACCTGCGCCAGGAACCGGACGGTCTTGCCCACATACTTCTGGGGCTCGTCCTGGCAGTCCATATACCAGATGCCGAAATCGTCCTCGCCGATCTCAACGATCGGGGCGTTCAGATCGAAGGGCAGCGGGTCGGGGATGTCATCGTATGCCACGCTGCCGTCGGCGAACTCATAGGCGATATCGCACTTGCGGGAGGCCTGACGCACTAGCTTGTGCAGCTCCTGACGGGCGGCATCGTTGTTCACGGCCTCGGCGCGGTTGAACACGATCAGCTCACTGCGGGCGATCTTGTCCAGCAGCAGAGAGCGCATGGAGTTGTCGCGGGCGTAGGTCAGAGCCGTGGTGCCGTCGGCCGTGGCAATGCACTGGTAGACGATCCAGTTTTCGGGCAGGTTGTTGGCCAGATCCTGCAGCAGCCACATGCCGTTGTACTCAATGACCACACGGCCTGCGCCGGATTCTTTTTCGAGCCTGGCCAGATTCTGGGGGTTCAGCTCCGCCTTATCCTCAAGGACCTTCAGGGTCACGCCGGGGAAGGCGAACTTCTTCTCGTTATATTCTTCCTCGCCCTCTTCGCAGACCAGCAGCAGGGTCTTGTCGCCGGAGTCGAAATTGGGGTCTTCAAAGGTCTCCTGAATGAACTTGGTCTTGCCGCTTTCGAGGAAGCCCACAAACAGGTAAACCGGGATCTCGTTTGCCATAATTGGTTTTTCTCCTTACACAACTTGCAGCTCAGCAGCCAAACAGTGCGGCAATGGCCTTTTCGTCCAGCTTGGAGCCGATGACGACCAGCTTGCCGCCCACGTCGGCACCGCGCTGACGCACTTCCCACTCGCCGGGGACGTAATCGAACTCCAGCCAGCCGTCGGCACCGCCGTCCACGATGCCCTTAGAGCGCAGGATCATGCCGTACTTGCCGCCGTCCAGCTCGGTCAGTGCATGCTCGATGTCTGCCTTGCTGAACTTCTTGGCCGTCTCGACACCCCAGCTGGTGAACACCTCATCGGCATCGTGATCGTGGTGATGGTGGTGGTGATGGCCGCAGCTGCAGTGGCCGTCCTCATCGTGGTGATGATGCTCATGCTCATCATGGTCATCCTCATGGTCGTGATCGTGATGGTGGTGGCAGCAGTGGTCCTCGTGGTCATCATCCTCGTGGTCGTGGTGATGCTCGTGCTCGTCCTCATCATCGTCGTCGTCATCATCGTGATCATGGTGGTGATGGCCGCAGCTGCACACACCGTTCTCATCGTAATGATGGTGATGATGCTCGTGCTCTTCTTCCTCGTCCTCCTCGGCGTGCTTCTCATTGGCCTTGGCAGCCATGGCGATCAGCTCTGCCTTGAAATCGTCCTTGGAGGACATGGCCTTCAGGATCTGCTCGCCGGTCAGGGAATCCCATGCGGTGGTCACGATGGTAGCGGTGGGGTTCTTCTCACGCAGCATGGCGACCGCAGCGGCGATCTTCTCCTCGCTGGCGGTCTGGGTGCGGCTCAGGATGATGCAGCTTGCGTGGCTGATCTGATCATCATAGAACTCACCGAAGTTCTTCATATACATCTTAACCTTGTTGACATCGGCCACGGTGACAAAGCTGTTCAGCTTCACATCCAGATGCTCAGCCACACCCTCCACAGCGCGGGTGACATCGCTCAGCTTGCCCACACCGGAGGGCTCAATGACGATGCGGTCGGGGTGGTACTGCTCCACCACCTGCTGCAGAGCGGCACGGAAATCGCCCACCAGAGAGCAGCAGATGCAGCCTGCGTTCAGCTCGTTGATCTGGATGCCGGACTCCTTCAGGAAGCCGCCGTCGATGCCGATCTCACCAAACTCGTTTTCGATCAGGACCACCTTCTGGCCCGCAAAGGATTCCTTGATGAGCTTCTTGATCAGAGTCGTCTTGCCGGCACCCAGGAAGCCGGAGAAAATATCGATATTCGTCATAATGCTGTATGCCTCTTTCTTTTTCCAAAAGCCCGCAAGGGCCGTTCAGCAATCAGAGCCGCAGAGTGCTGGCTCAAAAATCTTACACTCCTATTATAACAAGGCTGTCAATGGGAAAACGGCCTTTTTCAAGAAAAAATTGTAACTTTTTTTGCAAATTGGCGGCATTTTGAGGGAGAACGAACTCCCTCAGTCAAAACCTGACGGTTTTGCCAGCTCCCTCGGGGAGGGAGCCTCTGGCGTGCCCGCAAACTTGGCGCTTACGCCGGAAACTGCAAACCCCTCTGGTGAACCACAAATATAAAAATATTTTCCGCTGAACATAGCCAGAGCGCAAGCGGAGGTCATTCCAAACCGTCCCGCCCCTGCATTGCAATCTTTTTCCCGGAATGATACAATAGGACACAGAAAAATTCCCTGCCGCCGGGGGCTTTTCCGGCGGTCCGGCCATAGAAAAAAGGAAGCTGTCATTATGAGCATGAATACCGTACCCGAGCGCCTTGCCGCTCTGCGTGCCGCCATGGCTGCAAACGGCGTGGCCGTTTATCTGATCCCTGTGGGTGATCCCCACGCCAGCGAATACCTGCCCTGCCATTACACCAGCCTGACCTGGTTCTCCGGGTTCCACGGCGAGAACTCCAACTTCGTGGTCACCCGCACCGAGAGCGCCCTGTGGGCCGACGGCCGTTATTTTGTGCAGGCCGAGAAGGAAATTGCGGGTACCGAGATCAAGCTGCAGCGCATGGGGGAACCCGGCGTGCCCACCGTGGAGGAATACTGCGCAAATGCCCTGAATGAGGGCGAAGCACTGGGCCTGTGCGGCCTGACCGCCAGCACGGCCCTCGTGAACGACCTGAAAAAGGCACTGGAAAAGAAGGGCGCTTCCATCAAGACTCTGAACCTTGAGGACGAGCTGTGGACAGAGGGCCGCCCTGCCCTGCCGGATACCCCAGCGTGGATCCTGCCGAAGGAATATGCGGGCTTCTCCCCGGCGGAAAAGCTGGATCAGCTGCGCAGCAAGCTCAAGGAGCTGGGCTGCACCGCTCAGTTTGTGGGCAAGCTGGATAATCTGGCATGGCTTTTGAACCTGCGCGCCATGGACATTGAGTGCACTCCCTATGCCATGGCCTACTGCTATGTGACCCCCAGCCGCGCGGTACTCTTCATCAACACGGCCCGCGTCACCCCGGAGGCAAAGGCAGAGCTGGAAGCCAACGGCATCACGCTGGCGGAGTATGATGATGTGCTGAAGTTCCTCGCTGCTGAGACGGAACCCCAGACCGTGCTGGCCGAGTGCTCCACGGTGAACTACGCCGTGTATCAGGTGCTGGAGCAGAACCCTGCCTTCACCGTGAAGGACGGCACCGACCCGCTGCTGATGATGAAGGGCGTGAAGAACGAAACGGAGCTTGCCCACACAAAGCAGGCCCATATCCGGGACGCTGTGGCCATGGTGCGGTTCCAGATCGAGCTGGAAAGCCGCCTTGCTGCCGGTGAGACCCTGACCGAGCTGACGGTGGATGAAATTCTGCACAAGTACCGCAGTGCGGACGATAAATTCCTTGTGGAAAGCTTTGGCACCATTGCGGCCTACGGCGGCAACGCAGCCATGATGCACTACCACGCCACCCCGGAAGATCACGCTGTGCTGGAAAAGAAGGGCTTTCTGCTGGTGGACAGCGGTGCCACCTACATGGACGGCACCACCGACATCACCCGCACCTACCCGCTTGGCCCGCTGACCGAGGACGAAAAGCGCTTCTACACATGGACTCTGCAGAGCCACATCGACCTTGCCAAGGCCGTCTGGCTGGATTACTGCGAGTGTAAGATGATCGACACCATTGCCCGGGAACCGCTGTGGCGGCACCTTATCAACTACCGCTGCGGCACCGGTCACAGCGTCAGCTTTGTGGGCAACGTGCACGAAGGCCCCCATGCCCTGAACAGCCGCAACACCACCCGGATGCGCCCGGGTATGGTGGTCACCGACGAGCCGGGCGTTTACGAGACCGACCTCGTGGGCATCCGCATCGAGAACGAGCTGGTGTGCATCCACAAGGCGGATAACCAGTACGGTACCTTCCTTGGCTTTGAACCGCTGATGTTCGTGCCCATTGCCACCTCTCCCATCCTGCCCGGTGTGCTGGATAAGGACGAGATCGCATGGCTGAACGATTACCACCGTCAGGTGTTTGCAAAGCTGGCACCGCACCTGAACGACGAAGAGCGCAGCTGGCTGGCGGAGAAGTGTGCCGCCATCGGCTGCTGAGAAAGCGCAAAAAACACCCGGAGCCGTGCAGGAGCCAGAGCGGCTCTCGGCGGCAGCCGGGTGCTTTTTATAGGGTCACAGCTTGCAGCAGTGCGTCTGTGGGGTGTCCAGCGGCGGAAGAGTGAACTCGTTTTCGCCAAAGGGCGAACGCAGGATGGCCGCCCGCGTTTCCGGGTAGATGCCAAGTTCGGTGTAGATGTCCCGGTACAGGAGCATCACCCGCCGCCGCAGCGAAAGGATGTCGGCGGTGGTCACTCTGGAATGGGAAACGCTCTGGCTGCACTGCAGGTAATAGTAGCCGATGTCCGGGATGGAAACGGCGGTGCGCACATAGCGCAGATATTCGGTGTTGAACAGCTGATCCTCCGCAAACAATTCTTTGCGGAAATAGAGGCTGTGCTTCCGCAGGAGGTCACGGCGGTAGAGCTTGTTGCAGGGACTGCCATAGTAGAAGGTGTTCGGCTTCTGGATCAGATGCTTTGCGTACTCCTGTCCGGTGTACACCCCGGCAGGCAGATAGCCATAGGCCCGGGTGCGGGGCGGATTGCGCTGGAGCACATGCTGCAGCGCCTTTTCCCATGGGCGGATGTGCTCCACATAGTTTTCCGGGTACACCATCCAGAAGGGCGCGATCACAAGATCGGCGGTGTGGGCCTCGGCGGCGGAGACCAGCTTTTCCGTAAAATCGGGGGCCAGCCAGTCGTCGCTGTCCACAAATTGGATGTATTTGCCGTGGGCCAGCGCAATGCCCTGATTGCGGGTATCCGCTGCGCCGGTGTTGGTTTTATCCACCAGTGCAATGCGGTGGTCGCTGGCGGCAAGGGCGCGGCAGACGGCAAGGGTGTCGTCGGTGGAGCCATCGTTCAGCAGCAGGATCTCAATGCTTTTATAAGTCTGGGCGCAAATGCTTTTGACACAGCGGGCAATGCACCCGGCAGTGTTGTACATGGGCACGATGATGCTTACAAGGGGAAATTCCATAGGTTCTCCTTTTCTCAGATGCGGCTGTGGGTGCGGGCAAATGCGTCGGAAAGCTTCTGCACCGGGCCGTTGGGCAGAGGGCTTTCAAACAGGCTCAGATAGATGCCGTGCAGCCGCAGGCGGAATTTATCGTACACGCCCAGCTGGATGCACAGTTCCTTGTAGGTGTGGTACATCCGGCTGCGGTGGCGCAGCATGTCCGCCGCGCTCACCTGCGTATGGCATACGCTCTGCGGGTTCTGGATGTAGCAGTAGGCGGCTTCGTCGATGGCGGCAAACCGCTGTGCCACCTGCAGATACCGGGTGTTGAACAGCTGGTCCTCGGCGTATACCACATGCTCGAACCGGATGTGCGCCATCTGGATGAGATCCCGGCGGTAGAGCTTGTTCCAGAGCACGCCGTAGTAAAAGGCAGCGGCATTGCCGGTGAGCTGCCACAGGTAATCCACCTTGTTGTACACCCCGGCGGGCAGCAGGCTGTACTCCCGGGTGTCATAGCCGCCATCCTTGCGGGGCACCATCATCCGGTAGGGAGCCAGCACAAGGTCGGCATGGCTGCGCTGCATAGCAGCCACCAGGTTTGCGGTGCAGCCCGGCAGCAGGTGATCGTCGCTGTCCGCAAACTGGATGTATTCGCCGTGGGCAAGGGCAAGGCCGCAGCTGCGGGTGTCTGCTGCGCCGGTGTTGGGCTTGTCCACCACACGGATGCGGCTGTCGGCGGCAGCAAGCTTCCGGCAGACAGCAAGGGTGTCATCGGTGGAGCCGTCGTTCAGCAGAAGGATCTCAAGCTCCGGGTAGCTCTGGGATGTGATGCTCTCCACACAGCGGGAGATGAAGCCCGCCGCGTTATAGGCGGGCACAATAACGCTGACAAGCGGCTGCGGCATGGCGGGTCCCTCCGTTTTTTCTTTTTTCGATGCAGCAAAGTTTTATTTATCATACTCCAGCCCTGCGCAAAAATCAAGGCGGGCGGCTGGCGGAGAGGAGAATGTGAGATGGTATTTCACATTGCGGTATGCAGCCCGGACGCGGCCTTGCGCAGCGGGCTGGAACGCCAGTGCATGGAATATTTTGCCCGGCGGCAGGATGCCTGCATCGTGCAGCAGCTGCCGGATGCAGATGCGCTGCTGCGCCGGGACACCGAGGGAGAACGGTTTGACCTGTATCTCATCGAGCTGGGCGCTGTAGCGGCCCCGGCAGGGCTTTCGGCGGCTGCGGAGCTGCGCCGCCGGGGCCGCCGCGCGCCGCTGGCCTTTGTGGCCCGCACCCCGGCCCATGCATACAGCGCCTACCGGGTGGACGCCATGCAGTATCTGCTGCAGCCGGTGCACCAGCCGGAAGTTTCTGCCCTGCTCAAGCGGGCGGTGGAGCCGGAATATGGCCCCACCCTTACCGTGACCACCGCCGACGGCGTGCGGGCGCTGACCTATGCCGAAATCGAATATCTGGAATGCACCCACCACATCGTGCACTTCCACCTGACCACCGGGGAGGATGTAGCCTCCCTCTCGCTGCGGGTGCCCTTTTCTGCGGTGGCGCAGCCGCTGCTTGCAGACGGCCGCTTTGTGCAGCCGCACCGCTCCTATGTGGTCAATCTGGAAGCAGTACAGCTGCTGTCCCCCGGCGAGGTACGGATGCGCAGCGGGGCGCGCATCCCCATCCCCCGCGGGCGGGAAGCCGCCGTCCGGGAGGCTTTCTGCACCCGGGTAGGGTAAAAAGTAAAAAGTCGCTGCACATTCG
>ENA-ORRO01002086-ORRO01002086.1-human-gut-metagenome-genome-assembly--contig:-NODE-2086-length-12937-cov-2.390157_pt1 | contig 12937 bp, 10 predicted proteins | sample MGYA00242176_ERZ509136 | MGnify/ENA primary metagenome ERZ509136 (study PRJEB26280, sample SAMEA2338644) | human gut metagenome | biome: human gut; feature: human-associated habitat; material: faeces... | reverse complement strand
TTGATCTGGGAGCGGATGATGCGGGAGATTTGTTCGGGTTTTAGTTGCACTGTTAGGTTCACCACACAATCTGTAAAATGAGGTGCTTTTACATCTTAATTAAAGTACGACGCTGCCGATGCTGTCGCGCAGACGTTCCAAGCGGCGCTGTACTGTGCCGTCCAGACGGGTGCCGTCCACGGTTTCAAAGTACTCGCCGAACAGCTGGTACAGGCCGCAGATCATCAGCATCGGCACGCCGTCCGCCGCGAGCGAACGCAGCAGGTCGGCGCGTTGGAAGAAGTCGTCGATGATCTTCTTCTGGCCGGTGTCCTGGCCGCCGCCACCCAGAATCATGTCCACGTGCTCGGGCCAGTCGCAGCCCTGGTTGTAGGCGTGTACGCGCGGCTCGTAGCCGTACAGCGCGAGCCGGCGCTGGATGGTGAGCACGTTGCCGGAATCGCCGTAGATGTTCATATCCTTCGGATACAGCGACACGATGTCGATGACCTGGCTCATATCGTCTCCTCGTCTTCCTTCCGCTGTTTTGCTTTGCGATTGCGCGGTTTCGTTTCGCGCGGCGCTCACTTGCCCACGCCGGCGTCGGCCACGTCGGCGATTTTGGCGAGCGCGGCACGCGTTTTCAGCATGGCCGTGTACGTGCAGTAGATGTGTTTGGGGGTGCCAGAATTCGCGTTCACGAAGTTCACGACCGATTCCTCCAGGTCGGTGCTGACCGATTCGACCGGCACCTGATCGTATTCGAGGCGCAGGGCCATGTCCCACGCGCGTACGCCGGACACGGCTTTGACGCCGGTGCCGCGCAGCGAGGTGAAGTCCACGTCCCACAGCCAGCTCATGTCGCGGCCGTCGGCGTATTCGTCGTTGATGCAGATCATGGTGTCGCAGCCTTCGGGCTTGAACGAGGCCAGCGACAGGCGGAATCCCATGGGGTTTTTGACGAGCAGCAGTTCCACGGGGGTGCCGTTCACGGTGATGACCTCGCCTCGGCCGAATGCCGGTGTGACCTCGCCGGCGGTGTCGATCATGGCCTGCGTGGTGGCGTGCGCGAAGGCGATCATACGGGGTGAGACGCCTGCCGCGCGCAGAATCTCGTCCGCAGCGGCCTGGGCGATGGCGTCATGCGAGCCGTTGCCGTCCGTTTCGGTACCGGTATCGGCACCGTCCGCGTCGACACTGTCGGTGAGCGCGTCTTCGAACGGCAGGAACATCGCCTGCGCGTCCGCTGCGACGGCGCGCACCACGGCGAGCGCGGCGGCCGCGTTGTACAGGTTGTATACGCCTTCCAGTTTCACGGCCGTCTCATACGTTTCGCCGTCGATCGCGAAGGTGGCGCGGTGGTCGCCCACGGCGCGCAACGTCACGTCGGCGGGCAGCGCGTCGGGACCGTCCTGCGGTTGCGATGTGGCCGGCGCGGCAGCCGCAACGGCATCGGCAGTATCGCCGGCATTGCCCGAATCGCCAATATTTCCGCCATGTTCCGCACTGTCGTGCGCTTCCGCGTCAACAGTGGTGCTCATGTCGTCATCCGACGGGAAGAAGCCGCGCAACGATTCGTCAAGGCCGAAGTAGCGTACTTCCACGCCGTCTTCCGTATGCGCCACGTCAGCAAGACGGGCGATGCGCGGGTCCTCACGGTTGAGCACGACGGTACCGGTGGTGGCTTCCGCAGCTTTGGACAGCAGTCGCGCGGTGTTGTCGATCTCGCCGAAACGGTCAAGCTGGTCGCGCATCACGTTGAGCAGCAGGCAGTAGTCGGGCGGCACCTGCTTGACGAAATGCACGGCGTACGCCTCGTCGAGTTCCAGCACCGCGATGTCGGCGTCGAGTTTGCCGGAAAGCGAGACTTCCGCAAGCAGCGACGAAACCACGCCACGGGTGAAGTTCGAGCCGGTCGGGTTGGTGAACACCTTCAATCCGAGCGATTGCAGCATGCTGGCCACCATGCGTGTGGTGGTGGTTTTGCCGTTCGTGCCGGAGACGAGCACCACGCCGAGCGGCAGTTGCGCCAATGTGCGCGACAGGAATTGCGGGTCGATGCGTTCCACGATTTTGCCGGGGAACGCGCTGCCACCGCCGTGCGCCAAACGGGAGGCCGCGCGCACGGCCTTGCCGATCAACGGGGTCGCGAAGGAATTCCAAGCCATATCACACCGCCTCCTGCTGGGACTGGTAATCCTGGGGCATGTCCTTGAACTTCGAATACGCGCCAAGGAACGCAAGATTGAACGTGTCGGTCGGACCGTTACGATGCTTCGCCATGATGATGTCGGCCTCGCCCGGGCGGTCCTCCTTGTCGTAGGCGTCCGGACGGTGCACGAGGAACACCACGTCGGCGTCCTGTTCGATAGAGCCGGATTCACGCAGGTCGGACAGCTGCGGCTTCTTGTCCTGACGCATTTCGGGGCCACGGTTCAGCTGGCTCAACGCCACCACCGGCACTTCCAGCTCCTTGGCGAGCAGCTTCAGCGCACGGGAGAAGTCGGACACTTCCTGCTGGCGGCTTTCCACGGCCTTGCCGGAGGTCATGAGCTGCAGGTAGTCGATGACGACGAGTTTCAAATCGTTCGTCTGCTTCAGTCGGCGGCATTTCGCGCGGATTTCCATCAGGCTCATGTTCGGGCTGTCGTCGATGAACAGGGGCGCGTTCTGCAGCTTGCCTTGCAACTCGTTCAGGATGGCCCAACGTTCCGGCGTGATGTCGTCCGCGCGGCGCATGGCGGCGAGCGGAATGTTGGATTCAGCGGAGATGATACGTTGCGCCAACTCGTTTTTGCTCATTTCCAAGCTGAAGATGATGGTCGTCAATCCGTGATGCAGTGCCGCGGAACGGGCGAAATCCACACCGAGTGTGGACTTGCCCATGGCCGGTCGGCCTGCCACGACGATCATCTGGCCGGGCTGCAGGCCCTGCGTCACGTCGTCGATGTCGCGGAAGCCCGTCGGCACGCCTCGGGACACTTCGCCGCTTTGCAGACGGTCGAGCTGGTCAAGCGTATCGGCGATGACGGTGCCGATCGGCGCGTAGTCCTGCCGCACTTTGCCGGTGGACATCTCATATACTTCGGCCTGCGCCAGGTTGACGACGTCTTCGGCCTGCGAGCCTTCTGCGGTGTAGCCGAGCTGTGCGATTTTGGTGCCGGCCGCGATCACATTACGCAGGATGGCGCGCTGATGCACGATGTCGGCGTAATACGTGGCGTTTGCGGCGGTCGGAACCGATGCGACCAGGCTGTGCAGATAGTCGGAGCCACCCACTTTTTCCAGATTGCCTTCGGCGAGCAGCTCGTTGGCCACCAGCACGGCGTCGACCGGCTGGGAGGCCGAGAACAGTTTGATGACCGCTTCGTACACGGTTTGGTTGCGTGGCTGGTAGAAGTCGGACACGTCGATCATCTGCGATACTTCGCCGATGGCGTCCTTGCTCATCAGCATGCCGCCCAACACCGCCATTTCGGCGGCGTCGTCATGCGGCGGCACGCGGTCGAACAGGGCGTCGCGCACGGCTTGGCCGGATCGGCCGTTCATACCGTTCGCACCGTTTCCAGCGTTCGAAAATCCGCGGTTCTGCGCCGAACCGTTGTTCCAAGAGTCGTTCTCCGCCATGTCCCTCCAACCGCAGCAGTCAATCGAATGTGTTCAATACCGAGGAAAACCATAATACGTGCGTGCCGTCACGACCGGTGTTGCATTGAGATTATGGATGAATCTCCGCATCCACCGAACGACACGCGCGAATGGCTTTGGTGTGGATAAGAAAGTCGAAAAAAGCCGAGTTATCCACATATTGGGGATAACCATGTGGAAAACGTTTCGACTTATCCACAGAGTGGGGATAACTGAGTGGACAACTTGGGGACATCCTAAAGCATGTACCCCGATTCCCTTATTTCGATTTGCCGAAGTGAACGGAAGGTGATATGCACCCCGCTTTTCCGTAAACGACGAGAAATACGGGGGCATATCGGCTTGGCGCATGCGAGAAACCGGCGCTCACATGTGGTATCGGGTGGCGTTGTACATGGTGCGCACCAACGTTTCACGCCATTTGCTCCACCCGTACTGTTTGGAGATGGTCTCGCCGGACGTGGCCCCCAACGAGGAGCCGTCGGCGCGGGTCAGGTCGAACAGCATGTCGAGCAGCACGGGATTATGGTCGAGCCGGCCGGCCAGATCATCGCCGACGTTGGGATCATTGGGATTGCGGCCTGTGGCGAACTCCGACAATGTCAGATGCTCGCGTACCAGCAGCGTGACCCAGCGGACGATGTCGCGGTCGAATCCCATGCGTTCCACGACCACGGTCGCATGCCGAGCGCCTTCCGCCGCATGGTTGGCCACCCCCGGTCGTTTGCCGATGTCATGCAGGATGCCGGCGAGCAGCAGCGCCTCGTAATGCCGGTCGTCGTACCGCCCACCGCTGGGTGTTTCACGGCCGAGCCGCGTGACGACCTCCACCATGTGCCGGTCGATCGTATAGCGGTGCGCGGCGGACGCGCTTGGCCGGTTGCGCACGCCCAACCATTCGGGGATGAGCTTGCCGGGCACGTCGATGAAATCGATGTCTTCCCACACGTTGAGCAGCGCGGGGCCGGAAGCCAGCAATCGTATGAACAGTTCACGCGATTCGTCCGTCCAGTTGCGGTCGCCGATAGGGCACTTTTTGAGGTTTCGCAACGTTCCCGGGGCGATTGGCAGGCCGAATTCCGCGGCTGCGACGGCCACGCGCAGCACGAGGTTCGGGTCGGCGGCCGGTTCCGCGCCCGGAGCGAGCACTATTTCCTCTTCATGCTTGGCCACGCCGGGGGCGATCACATCGAAGGTCGGTGCCTGACGTTTGCCGCCACCGCGCGGCTGGAACACTTGGAAGAAGGCGAATCGCGGCTTGTCGTGCGTCAGCGAATGCTCGGCGCGCGACGCGGTGGAATCAAAGGAGAACGCGATCTGACGGCCGACGCGTGCCAGCAACGTTTGCAGATCGTCGATCGACTTCGCCTCACGTTCGCCATCGGGCAGCGTCGGATCGGCCAGACCGAGCATCGCCGCGACTTTGGCTTGGTAGGGCGATAGCAGCATGTTCGTATCTTTGCCGGCGACCAGATGGATGCAGTCGCGCACGTCCAGCAACCGTTCGACGGCGTCGTCATACGTGCCGTGCGGACGGTCGGCAAGCCAGGATGCGGCGAGCGCGGACACCAATACGGAGTCGCGCAAACCACCGCGTGCCTCTTTGATGTCCGGCTGGTTGATGTAGGCCATGCGGCCGAATTCGTCGAGGCGCGATTTGGCGGAGCCGAGCAGTTCCGGCAGACGTTTGCGTGCGGCCTTGCGCCATCGTTCCAATATGGATACGGCTGTGCTTTCGATAAGTCCAGTGTCCCCCGCGATCGGCACCACGTCCAGCCATCCCATGGCTGCGGGCAGGTCGCGGTCGGTGACGGCCTCGCATTGCGCGACGGTACGTACCGACTGGTCGAGGTCGAGGCCGGAATCCCAAATCGGATACCACAGTTTGTTGGCGAGCTCGTTGAGCTGCTGGTCGGTCAGCGCGTGCGGTTCGTAGATGACCACCAGATCAAGGTCGGAGCTGGGGCCCACCTGTCCACGTGCCAGCGAACCGACCGCGCCGAGGCCGATGCCGGTTGCCGGCACGTCGAAGGAAACCGCTTCGCAGGCTTCGTTCCACAACTGTGTGAGATTGCCCATGGCCAAGCCCGTGCGGGCTTTGCGTTTCGCCGCGCCATTGCGGTAGACGCCGTCGGCGTCGGGCTGGCTCATGGCCATGAACCGTTGTTTGAGACCATCGACTGCTGAAGTCATAACGCACGTTCCTTATGAAACCTATGACGGCTTATGACAATCCCCGCACGGCGCGAGGCACGTACGGGGATGTGTCGTAATTGATAACCCGAACTTCAAGCCCGGGGGTCTTTTTTCATCTTGTCCGAATCGGCCCGATCACAAGGCCGGACGGATCAGATGGCGGCGGAACCGGTTTCGCCGGTGCGCACGCGGGTCACCGAGTCAAGCGGAGCCACCCAGACCTTACCGTCGCCGATGGTGCCGGAGCCGGCGGACTTGACGATCACGCCAACCAGGGTTTCGGCATCGGCGTCGTCGGACAGCACCTCGATGCGGATCTTCGGAATGAGATCCACGGTGTATTCGGCGCCACGGTAGACCTCGGTGTGGCCGCGCTGACGGCCATAACCGTTTGCCTCGGACACGGTCAGGCCGTGCACGCCCGCGGCTGCGAGGGCTTCCTTGACATCGTCGAGTTTATGGGGCTGGATGATAGCGGTAATGAGCTTCATCTCACTTCACCTCCTTGAGGACGGAGCTGGCGGTACCAGCAAAATCGTAAGCACGTTCGCCCTGGTCGGCAAGATCGATGCCGCCGACTTCCTGGGCTTCGGTGACGCGCCAGCCGATCGTCTTCTCCAGAGCGAAGGCGATGATGCCGGTGATGACGGCGGACCAGACGATGGCCACGAGAGCGACGATGAGCTGGACGACCAGCTGCCTCCAGTCGCCGCCTGCGAACAGGCCGGTGCCTTCGCCGAAGAAGCCGATGAGCACGGTGCCGGTGAAGCCGCCAACGCCGTGGACGCCGACGACGTCGAGGGAATCGTCATAGCCGAGCTTGAACTTCAGACCGCAGGCCAGGCAGGTGAGCACACCGGCGATGGCGCCGAGGACGATGGCCCACAGCGGGGAGACCACATCGGCGGCCGGGGTGATGGCGACGAGGCCCGCGACGATGCCGGAAGCGGCACCCATTGCGGTGTAGTGGCCGGTGCGGATCTTCTCGGTGAAGCCCCAGGAGAGCATTGCCGCAGCGGTTGCAGCGGACGTGGAAACCCACGCGTAGCCGGCGGTGCCGTTGGCTGCGAAGGCGGAACCGGCATTGAAGCCGAACCAGCCGAACCACAGCAGGAAGGCGCCGAGCATGACGAACGGAACATTGTGCGGGCGGAACGGCTGCGTGCCGAAGCCCTTACGCTTGCCGATGATCAGCACGATGACCAGAGCGGCGACTGCGGCGTTGATGTGGACGACCGTACCACCTGCGAAATCGTGGGCGGCTGCGCCGATCGCCTGGGAAATGGCGCCGTCAGCGGACAGCAGACCACCGTTCCACACCATGTGAGCGAGCGGAGCGTAATCGAACGTGATCCACAGCGCCACGAAAATCATCCACGTGGAGTACTTCACACGTTCGGCGATGGCGCCGCAGATCAACGCGACGGTGATCATGGCGAACGCGGACTGGAAGGCCACGTCGACGCTGACCGGGTAGTTGTTGCCGTTCAGTGCGGCCGATGTGAAGACGCCCTTATCGGAAACCATGGTGTCCTTCAGCAGGAAGCCGGTTGCCGGGTCGCCGAAGATGCCGCCGACCGAGGTGCCGGCGTAGGCGATCGACCAACCCCACAGCACCCACATGATCATCGTGACGGACAGTGCGGCCGCCTCCATGATCATCATATTCAGCACGGCCTTGGCGCGGACCATGCCACCATAGAAGAACGCCACACCAGGCGTCATGAGGAACACAAGGGACGCGGAAGTCAATATCCACGCGGCATTTCCAGAATCAAGCTGGCCCATGTCACCCTCCTCTTTCTTTCTCTATATTTGGTTCAACATTTCCGTCCCCATCGTGTGGGGCTGACAGAACGATATGGAACGCCGGCCGCGTTTTGAAAACGTTACGACGTGTTACGCCAACGTAACGCCATCCGCGCGGAACGTCAACCTACGCCGAAAAATGGCGGAATTCCAACGAAACTGGCGGTACGGAAATATGGAAGGCATAATCGCCCGGCAATCGCAATATGAAATTGCGACGGTGGACGGAAGCGGCGGGCAACGCTGCGGACGGAGTAAGTTGGGTAGCTGAAACTTACGGAACACGCGTGGCACGCGACGAGAGAACGCCGCGTACGGCGAGCGCGTGGCATGTACACCGAACGCGCGGTGCGGCGAACGTATGGCGCGCGTAACGAGAGAGCGGCGAGGACCATGGCAACGTTCATCATTTCACTGTGCGCCATTTTGATGCTGACCACGGTTTCCGGGCTGATCTGCCGCAAAGCGCAGCTGCCGGAAGTGATCGGGCAGATCCTCGTCGGCATTCTCGTGGGCCCTTCGCTGCTGGGCGTGATGCACATGAGCGATTCGCTGTCATTGTTCAGCGACCTCGGCATCATCATCCTCATGTTTTTGGGCGGTGTCGGCTGCGACTTGCAGTTGCTGAAGAAATATTCGAAGGCGGCGGTCATCATCGCGTGCATGGGCGTGGTGTTCCCCGTGGCGGTGATGGGTGGAGTGAGCCTGCTGTTTGGCTTCAAGCCGATTCCGGCTGCGTTCATCGGCGTGGTGTTCTCCGCCACGTCCGTGTCGATTTCCGTGGCGGTGCTGAAGGAAGCCGGACTGCTTGATTCGAAGGAAGGCGTGTCGATTCTCGGCGCGGCCGTGGCTGACGATGTGATCGGCGTGATCCTGCTGTCCGTGATGTGCACGCTCGTCAACACCGGCAGCGTGGACGTGGCAGGGCTGGGTTTGATTCTGCTCAAGCAGGTGCTGTTCTTTGTGGCGGCCGCCGTGGTGGTGGTTTGGGTGGCGCCGGCGCTGATGACGCTGGCTGGCGTGCTGAAGGCGCCGTCCGGCATCGCGGTGATGGCCGTGATCATCTGCCTGGCGATGGCGTGGGCGTCGAATCTGGCCGGGTTGAGCTACGCGGTGGGCGCGTTTTTCGCCGGTATCGCGGTAAGCAACAGCGATTACGCGGAGGACGCGGACCGGTATATCGAGCCGGTTGGAGACACGTTGTTCGTGCCGGTGTTCTTCGTGGGCATCGGCCTGCAGACCACAGGCGTGGATGATACGAAGATGATTGTGTTCATTGCGATCATGACGGTTCTCGGCGTGATCACGAAGGTCGTCGGCTGCGGTTTGGGTGGCCGCATGGCCGGTTTTGGCGGCGCTTCGGCGCTGATGATCGGCGCGGGCATGGTACCGCGTGGCGAGATGGCGTTGATTACCGCGCAAATCGGCTTCAACGAGCATGTGCTCGGCAGCGAATACTATTCGACGATCATCTTCATCATTTCGCTGGTGACGCTGGTCGCGCCGCTGCTGCTGAAGCTGACGATCCGGAAGGTGCCGGGGATGGGGGCTGGCGCTGCCGGTACGGCTGGCGCTGAGCAGTAATCGCAACACGAAAACCTCCCGCCACGTACGGAACGTGACGGGAGGTTTTCGCTACGGAAATCGCAAATCCGGAAAATATGGGAACGTCAGGCGAGGATGCCGTCGACGAAGCCTTCCGGATCGAACGGGGCGAGGTCATCCGGGCCTTCGCCCAGGCCGACGAGCTTGACGGGCACGCCAAGCTCCTTCTGCACGGAGATGACGATGCCGCCCTTGGCGGAGCCGTCGAGCTTGGACAGGACCACGCCGGTGATGCCGATCGCTTCGGCGAACACCTTGGCCTGCGTCATGCCGTTCTGGCCGGTGGTGGCGTCGAGCACGAGCAGCACTTCGTCCACAGGCAGGTTCTTTTCGGTGACGCGGCGGATCTTGCCGAGCTCGTCCATGAGGTTGGACTTGTTCTGCAGGCGGCCGGCGGTGTCGATGATGAGCACGTCGGCGTTCTCTTCCTTGGCTTTGGCGCTGGCTTCGAACGCGACGGACGCCGGGTCGGCGCCGTCCTTGTCGGAACGCACGACCGGCACGCCCACCTTGGCGCCCCAGGTCTCCAGCTGGTCGGCGGCGGCCGCGCGGAACGTATCGGCGGCGCCCAGCATGACCTGCTTGCTTTCGGAGACGAGCAGTCGGGACAGCTTGCCCGCGGTGGTGGTTTTGCCAGTGCCGTTCACACCGACCATGATGATGACGCTCGGTTTGTTCGCACCTTCCTTGTCGGCGTTGAGCCGACGGTCGACGTCGGTGCCGACGAGCTTCAGCAGCTTGTCCTTCAGCGCCGCACGCACTTCGGCCGGATCGGACTGGCCGGCGATGCGGGCGTCGTTGCGCAACTCCTCCACCAGTTGCTCGCTCGCCTCCGCGCCGACGTCAGCGAGCAGCAGGGTGTCTTCGACGTCCTCCCAGTCGGCTTCGGAGAGCTGGTCCTTGGCGAGGATGTTGAACAGGGCCTTGCCGAACGGATTGCCGGACTTGGACAGGCGCGCCTTGAGGCGCTGCATGCGGGTGCCGGCAGCTTCAGGGGTTTCGACGGCTGGGGTCGCGGATTCAGTTACGGCTGACCCGACCGGAGTTGGTTCAGTTGCCACTGGCGATTCAGGTGTGGCAGACGAAGTCGCGGATTCCACGGCTTCCGTCGCTGCGGATTCCGCGGTTTCCTTGGTTTTCTCAGCGTTTTCGGCACTTGCGGCGGCAGATTGCGCGGCGGACTTCTCCGTAGCCAAACGAGCATCGGCCTTCGCCTTCGCCGCTTCAGTGGACTTGTCCACGGCGGACTTGCGGCTCTTACCGAACCACCATCCGCCAATCGCAAGTAATGCCGCGATAACGACGACCGCGACAATCGCAATAATCACATTCGTATCCATGGTTCCAGCCTAAAAAGCGCAACGGACACGCCACTCATCTCTGCCAGGGCAGGCAATGGGGCTATCCACGGGGCGTGAAAAACTGGGCAATATGGCCAATACATCCAGAATGACGTCGTACCAGCGGCGCGAACAGCTTATCGAAATCGGTCGATCGCTGTTCGCGGCCAAGGGATTCGAAGCAGTGAGCGTGGAAGAGATCGCCTCGACCGCAAAAGTGTCGAAACCCATCGTCTACGAACATTTCGGAGGAAAGGAAGGCCTGTACGCCGTGGTGGTGGACCGCGAGATGCGCGCGCTCACCGACGTTCTCATCAACGCGCTGTCCGACCCGCAGGCGCATCCGCGCCAAATCGTGGAACGCACCGCGCTTGCGCTGCTCACCTACGTGGAGGAGAACGCCGAAGGCTTCCGCGTGCTCACGCGCGATTCGCCGAAAACCGACCCGTCCAACTCGTTCAATTCGCTGCTTGGAGACATTGCCGTACGCGTCGAGGACATTCTCACCGACGCGTTCAAACGCCAGCATCTGCCGGCCAAAAGCGTGCCGTATTACGCGCAGATGCTCATCGGCATGACCGTGTACACCTGCCAATACTGGGCCGACCAGCGCAAGCTCAGCAAGGAGCAGCTCGCCGCGCACATCGTGAACCTGGCATGGTATGGGCTGAGCCGCATGGAAGCCAAGCCGGAACTGCGCTACGAAAGCGAAAAGGCCGCCCGCGAGGCGGAAAAGCAGGCCGCGCGGGAAGCGAAGGCGATCGCCAAGCAGGAGAAGCAGGGCAAGAAGGCCGCGAAATCGCAGGAGAAGGCGGTTGCTGCGGGAGATGACGCGACGGACGGGACGACCGTGACGGACGGATCGCAAGCAGTAGGCAAATCGCAAGCGGCAGACGAATCAAACGAATCAGACGAGACGAACGAATCGCAAAAACCGCAAAGCCCGCACGAATCGCAAAAACAATCAACAATTGACGAAAACTGACATACCGTCACCCGAAATGACCCTAGGGGAAATTTCAGGTGCAGATTGCGTATTTCAGGGTGCCGTTTGTGCGCAAAACCGCGCCCCGGAACCGCACATGGTGCTACGTTAGTTTCGTTATGCTTTTGGCCGGAGCGGTCGGCCAGCCGCACGGCCCGACACGAGCCCGATCCGAGGAAGAATATGCAGGAGAAGAAGACGCTCACCTTCGTGGTGCCCGCGTACAACATGACGGAGTACCTGGAACGGTGCGTCGAATCGTTGATCGCGTCGAAGCGCAACGACGACATCGAAGTGCTGATCGTGGATGACGGCTCGTCCGACGGCACGCTGGAGATGGCGAAGACGTTCGAGGCGCGCAATCCGGGAATCGTGCGCGCGATCCATCAGGAGAACAAGGGCCACGGCGGCGCGGTCAACACCGGCATCGCGGCGGCGAGCGGCATGTACGTGAAGGTCGTGGACGCGGACGATTGGGTCGGCCCGGAATCGCTCGAACAGGTCATGGCCGTGCTGCGCGGCGAGGTCGGCAAGGACGAGCCGCTCGACATGCTCGTCACCAACTATGTGTATGACAAGGTGGGCAAGCGCAACAAGCACGTCGTGAACTTCCGTCACGCCATGGAGCCCGGCAAGCGGCTCACTTGGGACGATCTGGGACATTTCGGCCTGACCGAATACATTCTCATGCACGCGCTGATCTACCGTACCGCCGTGGTGCGTGAATCGAAGATGCAGCTGCCGGAACACACGTTCTACGTGGACTTCATCTACGCGTACCAGCCGTTCCCGTGGGTCAAGTCGCTGCAATACGTGGATACGCCGTTCTACCACTATTTCATCGGCCGCGACGGGCAGAGCGTGCAGACGGACGTGATGATCCGACGTGTGGACCAGCTGCGGCTCGTCAACCAGTGCATGGTGCGCGCCACCCCCGAACGAGGTACGGTGCCAGACGGCCTATACCGCTACATGATTCATTTTCTGGCGATTCAGAGTTCCGTCGCGAGCGTTTTCATGATTTTGTCGCGCGATCCGGAGAATTACGAGAAGAAGAAGGCCATGTGGGCGGATATCGAGGCGTATTCGCCGACGATTTACAAGGACGTGCGTAAGAAGGCGATGTCGCGCGCGCTGAACCTACATGGTTCGCTCGGCCGGTTTGTGATTCGAAAGGGATATTTCGTGGCGGAACATGTGGTCGGGTTCAACTGATTTCGCGCGGGTTTCGCAGGTTTCGCGCGATAGAGGGTTTACGCGATATTGCGTGAGTATTGCGATTATTGCGATCGGCTAGGCGCTCCTGTGTCCGTTTCTGGTGATTCGGACACAGGAGCGCTTCATTTTGATGCCTGTGTGTCCGATTCGGGCGAAA
>ENA-ORRO01002083-ORRO01002083.1-human-gut-metagenome-genome-assembly--contig:-NODE-2083-length-12969-cov-46.288292_pt1 | contig 12969 bp, 13 predicted proteins | sample MGYA00242176_ERZ509136 | MGnify/ENA primary metagenome ERZ509136 (study PRJEB26280, sample SAMEA2338644) | human gut metagenome | biome: human gut; feature: human-associated habitat; material: faeces... | reverse complement strand
GAAAACCTGATGAATCCTTGTCTCATAAGGGTTTCAGGTGTGCGAAGTTTGAGTATATTATAAGCAAGGAGGAAACTATAGGTGAAACTAGGAGGGGTTATAAAAAATATTTCTTATTCGTTTTCTGCTAATTTGATTTCTCTTGCTATCTCTGTTTTTATGGTCATGTTTGTACCAAAACTTTTGTCGGTTAATGATTATGGACTTTGGCAACTTTTTTTGTTCTATTATTCCTATCTCGGATTTTTGCATTTTGGATGGGAAGATGGCATTTATCTTCGATATGCTGGAAAACGGTTTAATGAATTGAATCGCAAAACATTTGCGGGACAGTTTTATTCTATCATTCTTTTGCAAGTCGTTTTGGCTGTATCTATTAGTGCTTTAGGACAAGTATTTGTGGAGGATTCGGATAAGAGGTTGGCATTGGTTTGTGCAATTTGGCTGGCCCCTTTTGTTAATTTTAATAATCTTTGTAATTTCATCATGCAGATGACGAATTGTATTAAGGAGTATGCAAGACTACTGTCAATGGAGCGTATTATATTCTTTTTGGGAGTCTTGTTTTTCTTAGTAATTCTAGGATGGAATCAATTTTTCTATATGTATAGTGCTCAGTTTTTTGCGGTAGCGTCTTTGGCAGCAGTCGGGGCTTATTTATGTAGGAGTTTGCTTTCCCCTCATTTTGATACCTTTAAAGCTATTCGGGTGGAAGCCTATGAAAATATTAGTGTGGGAATTAAATTGATGCTGGCTAATATTGCCAGTATGTTGATACTCGGCATTGTACGCTATGGAATTTCTATGGGATGGGATGTGGCAACTTTCGGTAAAGTTTCTTTGACACTAGGGGTTTCTAATTTTCTTATGATTTTTATCAATTCTGTGAGCGTCGTTTTTTTTCCAATTGTAAAAAAGATGGATGAGGGAAAGAGATCAGAAGTATATACGGTCATCAGGAATACATTGACTTTTCTTCTGTTTGCTGGTCTTATCGGATATTATCCAGTTCGATATATTCTTTCTATGTGGCTTCCAAAGTATGCAGATAGTTTTGTATATATGAGCATTCTTTTTCCAGTGTGTGTCTTTGAGAGCAAAGTATCTCTTTTAATCAATACATATTTGAAGAGTATGAGAGAAGAATTCCTTATGTTAAAAATTAATGCAGTGAGTGTGGCGTTTTCGCTACTTGTCACTATTTTCACTATAGGAATATGGCATAATCTCAATGCAGCAGTTTGTTCTATTGTCGTAGTGTATGCTTTTCGATGTGTTCTGGCAGAGTATCATGTCACAAGGCTTCTTGGATTGAATTTACGAAGAAACATACTGGAAGATTTGCTGATGTGTGCTGTTTTTGTTGTTAGTGGCTGGTTTCTTGATAGTTTCCTTTGCATGGCAGTATATGGAGCGGCATATATCATGTTCGTTATGATTCATCGACACAGTTTACAACAGATTATCAGCATGGTAAAGGCGTAATTATCGGGGGCAAAGATACGGCCAAAATCTGCTTCGGGATATCAGATGATGTATCGATAGAATTGACTCAAGAGCTAGCTGAATCATGAAAACAGTGAGCACTGTATGTGATACAGTAAAGGTCCCCACCACTATCAGCCAGAAGTCCCCATCTCGTCGGGGAATTCTCCCTCACACAAAAAGTGGGATACCTCGAACCGCTCCTCGTTATCTATTATTCTTTATTTTTTACTACCAAGATAAAGGATAATAGGATAGGCTTAGCAGGAGGACTGGCATATCTGGCAGAAACAGCAGCACACAGCTAAGCGGATACTCGACTAGCTCCACAAGGAAGAAGGCTTTGATGACTCTGACAGCACATTGTTCAGTGCTATGTCCGTAAGTGCTAAATAATTTGGTGTATTCTCTTTCCGCCTTTGCTGTGAGATAATGGATTCACGCGAGAAACGCGCAATGTGCAACTCGAATGACTCGAAAGGCGCAAAATCCGGGAAGATTCGGGATTTTGAGCAAGGTGCACGAATCAAAGCAGGTAGAGGGGAGCCTATTGAAATCAGTCCATTAAGTCAAGCGGCAGGAGTCACTAAAGAAATGACACGATATCATCAAAGACCAACGCCAGCGGTCTTTCTGCGCTGGCTTAATGCAAGCGTGAGGGGATTGCCAATACCACCTTCTACTACTGGCAGAACCAGATCCAGAAATTGCTCATCCAACAGCATGAGCAGCAGGAGAAGGCAAAGGCGCTGCCCGCCGTCAAAACGGCTTCCCCAAAGCCGGTTGCCAATGCTAAAAAAGCGGATGTGCAGTTTGCTCCGTTGTCATCAGCAACGTCAACGAAAGCCCTGAGCTCTTTGGAGATCCGCTGCGGCTTTGTCCAGCTCATTGTCATAGAGACTGAATAATCCGGCCTAAGTGTACTGCAAATCCGGTCAATCGGAAACCGTAAATCTCGCGCATGGAGATGTCCTGCTCGGAATCGACAGCTTCCAGCTTCACCCGATAGGCATCGTGGACGATACGGTCCAGGATGAATTCTGCCAGAGGGCTGTTCTCACCGCCGAACTGGTCGAACCATTCCCTGTCCTTGTATTGTGTTTTATGTCAAAATAAATTTTTCCATTTTCATCGCCTGGATTCTCCATGGTCATCGTAGGAAAATCTCTACTTTTAGCGAGCTTTGTCAGGAGGTAGGTTCCACTACTGCATGGTGAGATTGTTCTGCTCAACATGATCCCGATATCGCTTGCAGCATTACGGGTGTTTGATTTTGTGGGATTTCCACAAGTTCATTCTAGAGCAATACGAAGTAGTTCTCGCCAGCAGATTGGGGGCTCTATGTGACTGGAATACTCAAGCACTTTGCGCAATACGTTCAGGTATTGGTTGGCGGCGATGAGTAAGCGGCTTAAGAGATGTAACCTATTGAACTATTTACAAAATGATAATTATATAGTATAATATACTATTCGTTTTCTATGATATAAATGAGGTTGTATATATGAAACGTAAGTTTTACGCTGTAAGAAGAGGACGAAATCCAGGTATTTATGATAGTTGGGAAGCTTGTTCTAAACAGGTGAATAAATTTTCGGGGGCGTGTTTTCAGGCCTTTCAAACAAAAGCTGAAGCAGATGAGTTTCTCGCAAGCGATGAAAAGAGCCTTAAATATTTTATGAAACAGAGCGAAAATTCTTGTTCTATTGGAAATGTTAAATTAAATCAATTTAATACCGTTGTAGAAAAATTAGTAAAAGAATTCGAGTGTCAAAAAGATGCCTATTTGCATGATACAAAATTAGAGAAAAAGCTATTGCTCGATAACGAAAAAGAGATATGCTATCAATTAAAATTATATTTTAATAAGTCTAGGAAACCTGCGAAAATATTAGAAAAATTAACGGTTCATTATTATAAAAGGACAAGAAAAGTACATGCCCAAGGTGTTTTGCGATACATGTTTTCAACATTCATATCATATATTACACAACTATTAAGTGATAAGAGCGAATCTGAATATTTGAAGGATATTTATTATGAGGTGTGTAACATTGATCTTGATAAATATCCAATTGAAGATGAATATAAACATTATTTGCCACATGCATATAATAAACTTCCAGAAGTTTTAGCACGTACATTACATCAAGCTGTTGTGAACTTACATCTTGATGTAGCTGTTTATGATGGAACCTTTTTAGCACAACCTGTTATTCGAGGAATTGATGGACATCTAAAAAATGTTCTTTCTAAAAATCATATTGAGTGGTGTAGTGATAAAAAGAAGGCAAGATACACTTGCTTTTCCTATGATGATAAGGAGAACAGATATCGTTTATCAGAAAAATATTGTCCTTCTGGGATGTTAGGCCCAATGAAAGATTATATCGGAGAATGTTATGATTTTATTTCTGAACAACGAAATGTATTATCGCATTGGGATGATATAACTGCACCACTAGATACTACTCGGCTGCTTACTGCGGATGATGCACACGATTTAATCAAGAGAACCTTTAAAATTATTGATGAATATTATCAGATTTCTTCTTGAAATAATACCCTCGATATACTTGTAAATTGAATGTTAATATCTGGATAAAGGCGGTGTTTTTATGTTGAGTTATGAATTTGTAAAAACCAATCAGGTTAAATATCCGCTGTTAATCCTTATGAAAAATTCTGATTCACCTTTTTCACATTTAAAAAATATAGAAATAAATCTTAAATCTAAATCGTTTTCGGGAAACGTAATAATAGATGAAATGTTACATAGTGGGAATAATGACAAACGTTTCATTCTTGCGAGGTTTAAAGACGGAAAATTCCTTAATGCATCATTTCGCTATCTTTCTTTAGATAAACAGAATAAACTTCGAAATTATATGTGTAATTTTTTACGGAAAGAGATTGTTTTGTTACGGAAAAGTTTATTACTGGAAAGGCAACGAAATTCGATTCTTTCAGGAGAAAATATATGATGATTTAATTTTCTCCTGTTTGAATCGCTTATAAAATGAAAAGCTGTTAGACTTTCAAACATCTATCCTAAATCATGCATCATTATTTTGTTTTACAGTTCGTTGCTAAAGATGTATTGCTGGATTAGTAATTGCGAAGTTTGAGTAATACGATAAATATTTTTATGGGGAAATTTTTATGCAGAGAATTCGAAAAGCGGTCATCCCGGCTGCGGGATATGGAACGCGTTTTTTGCCGGCGACGAAGGCGACGCCGAAGGAGATGCTGCCGATTGTCGACAAGCCGACGATTCAGTACATCGTGGAGGAGGCGCTGGCGAGTGGGATTGAGGAGATCCTGATCATCAGCGGCCATGCGAAGCGGGCAATCGAGGACCACTTTGATTCGGCACCGGCACTGGAGATGGAGCTCGAGAAGAAGGGGAAGACGGAGCTCCTGAAGCTGGTGCGTGATATTGGGGCAATCAAGATCCACTACATCCGTCAGCAGCAGATGCGCGGGCTTGGCGATGCCATCCTCTGTGCGCGCGCTTTCGTGCAGGATGAGCCGTTTGCTGTGCTGCTCGGCGATGATGTCGTCTACAACGGCGAGGGAAGACCGGCGCTGAAGCAGCTCATCGATGTCTATAATGAGACGGGTTCATCCGTTCTTGGCTGCCAGACGGTGCCGGAGGACAAGGTGTCGTCGTACGGCATCATCAAGGGGGAGCCGACGGATGATGCGCGCACAATGCGGGTGCTCGACATGGTGGAGAAGCCGGCCGTTGAGGATGCGCCGAGCCGCATGGCCGTGCTGGGCCGCTACATCATTACACCGGCGATCTTCGACATCCTCGCACATACGCTGCCAGGTAAAGGCGGCGAGATCCAGCTGACCGATGCGCTGCAGGTGCTCGCCGACCGGCAGCCGGTCTACGCCTACGATTTCGAAGGTACACGCTACGACCTCGGCGATAAGCTCGGCTTCCTCAAAGCCACGGTCGAGTTCGCCCTGCGTCGAGAGGACCTGGGCGAGGCTTTTCGGGCGTACCTGACAGAGCTGGTGCCGCAAATCTGAACAAAACAAAAGTAAGATTAGGGGGAAGTTATTTGGCTACCAATAAACGCATTCAATCTTTAGAGGGCCTCCGAGGCATCATGATTTTCTTGATTGTCCTGAGCCATATGGAGTTTCTGAAGTATTGCAATTTCGGTCATGCTTATGAGTTGTACTGGCATAATCCGACGATTGCGGTAGATTACTTTTTCATGCTTTCTGGATTTGGTATGATGTACAGCTTCTTGAAGCATGGCGGTGTGTCTGCTGTGGGGGGGCAGATGTACGCCTGATATCTATTGACTTTGCCAAGGCGAAGATACGGAAGTTGTATCTGCTGTACGTCGTCACGATGCTGGCGATGGTGCCGATGGTATTGGCGCAGGGGTGGCTACATGGTAAGAGCCTGCTCATGAATCTCGGCACGATAGTAGCCAAACTTGCAATCTGTGCGCCGCTCGTCCAGTCGGCTTTCGGCACAACGCACTTGTCGCATGCGTTTAATGGCGTTTGCTGGTTCTTCTCGACCTTGGCGCTGATCTATCTCGTCAGCCCTTGGCTGATGAAGCGCATTGCAGGATGGCATCATGTGTGGCGGGCTGTTGCGGTGCTTCCTGTTGTCATTGCTGTGCTATATGTTGTCTTTGGGATGGCAGATGCGCAGGTGAGCTTCTTCGATGATTTTGCGTATGGCTCGTCGTCTATGGCATGGTTCTGGCGCGCATCATCTTTGCATGGCGGACGAACGGCACGGTACCGGAATGGATGTCATCGGCAGAGATCGGTGTTGCAATCTCCTGCATCGTTTGGTTCTTCCTGCGGAATACGTTTGTGGAGATGGGAACGGCCAGCGCGCTCCTGCGATTCGTGGATGTCCTGCTCTGTGGGGGCCTGCTCTTCATCCTGTCATTCGAGCGGGGACGTGTCTCTCGCCTGCTGGAGCGGCCGGGATTCCTGCGCCTTGGCCATCTGGCGATGTACGTCTACCTGATTCATTACCCGCTGCGCCTGTACTGGGAGCCCATCGTGCTCAGGCGGTTGCTGGGAGACCAGATGAGTGATGCGCTGGGCTTGATCAGCGTCGTCATCATCGTAGCCTTGACGATAGTGCTGGCCATGGCGTGGGATAGATGGCAGACAATGCGGTAAGATTCAAAAGGAGTAAAAATGACATGGGTAAAAATATCAGGAAGATAGTAAGAAACTGAGTAGCGTATAGAATGCCGGAAATGTTGTACGTTCCTGTCGTTTGATACATTCGAATCTTCTCTTTGCCCATGGATGACCGTCTCGTGCTCAGCTTCTGACGGCTTTGTTCGTTCGGATGAAGTAGACAACATCTCCACCACTTCTGCATAGTCGAGATCACAGAGAATAAATAAGAATGTGAGCGGCTCTGATGAGTCGCTTTCTCTCTATGATGGGCGTATTATCTTGTTTTAGTGCAGTGGTATTAATAAGGGCGTGAACTTATGCGTTATAGTGAAATGGAATTTCCTTTAGCAAAATTTGATATTATGCTTTCATCTTTACATGATATATGGGAAAAAGGATGGCTGGATGAATATTCAGAAGATCATTTTTTGATTCGGGCGATACGAAGAGAGTTGCATGACATAAAAGCCGAGCGACAATTGAAAAATAATCGAATGTTTTATTATCCTGGACAATTCAATATAAATAGCGAAGATTTTTCTGTGAATTTTTGTATAAATTTTTCATTTGCTTTGGGAAGCTTGATAGAGTGTTTTGGTGAGACTAGCATCAAGAATTTCGTTGTCAATCAATTATCTGCAGGAAAATCTCACTATAGTGAGGACACCTTTTATGAGGCATTATCTGAGGTGTCTATTTTGCGCTTTTTTATTGGAAGAGCAGAGTGGAATCAATATTTATATGAACCCGCATTACACCAATCCAACAACAGAAAAAATCCAGAAGCAAGTTTTATCTTGGATTGTAAAGATAATCGAAAAATTCGATTTAATATTGAGGTCAAGTCCCCTAAATTTCTTTATGTACCAGATGATATTGACAAGCCCACACTTATCCCTGCTATATTATTGTCAAAAAAAGGAAGACAAAAATTCAAAGAATTCTGTGATGAAAATTCAATACGCTATGTCAATCCTCGTGTAATGAAGCTGAAGGATTTCATTAACAGTGCTGCCGATAAATTTAAAGAGCCGAAAGAGGATGAATACAACCTGCTTTATATCAACTGGTCTTATTCGGATTTTCCAAGCGATGGATTTTTAGAGGCATGGGGGCTCTTGATGAATCCTATAAATGGTTTGATGACACATGAGCATTTCGCTCAAGAGATAGGGATTTCAGAAGATGCCTTTAAGAAGATATCTGCAATCATTGTCTATACCGAAGCACTTGACGGTTTGATGTTCAGTGATTTTAAAGATGTTTGGATACGCCATGAAGGATCGACTTGTTTTCGCATGATTGTTAATCCTAATGAAAAGAATATTTTTACAGATGATATATACAAAAGACGATTGGAAACTATGGGGCAGGTTACGGCTATGTATCCGAGTATTGATCCTGTGGAATATGGTCTTTTCAACTATCATGTTAGAGAAAATGTTGATAGGTGTAATGCATTAATAGACGAAATACATAAACTGATAGAGAGATACTCGTTAAGAGAGGACTCATAGGGGAAGGTGAATTAAGATGGATTTGGATGAAGTTCGTTCAGATATCTATCGGCTTTTGATTGAGGGCAAGCAGATGATGTGCGATGCCGTGGAGAACAACAAGGAGAATATAGAGACTGTTCGAGATGTATTAGGCGCTGTCGGTGATGCAGCAACAGCAACTAAGATTATACAGACTGTAATTACTCTTCCAGATCAATTGTATATGCGAAAATATCGACGCTTTGAAAAAGGGGTAGGTGAGTATAATTTGCCTGAGCGTCAAAAAATCATGCGAAACGTATCGAAGTTGAAGGTGAAGACGTATACGCCGTTTATCTTGAATGTTATTAATGCCTGCGAAGAAGAGGAGAAGATGGATTTCCTTGTGAAGCTTACAGCAGCATGGATGGAGAAACGGTTAGATGATGCAGATTATCGTCGCTTGGCACTGATGATGGAGCGGACACCGTATGATGATATGATCTATCTGAAGGGATTATTTGAAAAACAGCATATAGAGCTTCGTTCGGTAATGGATGAATCTTTGCTTGCAAACGGATGGCTAAACGCAGACAGTGTAGCTTTGCAAAAAATACATCGTGATGCCGTGACTCAATGCCATTTAACGGCTAATGCATGGAAGTTTGGCGAGGTGGTCTTCGGAATAAAATCGCCGAAAGGGACAAATCCGTTTAGGCCGTCAATTGTGTTTGAGGTACAAGAAACGCAGGGATAATTCGCTTGCCTTGCTATGCTTTGAATAATCCGGTCCTAGTGTACCGCAAATCCGGTCAATCGGAAACCGTGAATCCGGTGAAAAGAAACCGGCCATTCTCAATTGAGAATGGGTGTGCCGTTCTGGGCACACGGGAACCACCGCCGAGCTGGTCGAACCATTCTCTGTCGTCGTACTGCGAGCAGAAGATGGTGGATGCATGGCGTCGACGCTTGTGGATGAGCTCTGCCATCTCACGGCGTTCCTGCTCATTTGACGGGACCAGCAGCCACTCGTCGATGATGAGAAGCTTGGGGTTGGTGTACTTCTTCAGTATCTTGCGGTAGGTATTCTCTTGACGAGCCAGGGCAATATCTGTAAGGTAGTCCGACAAGCGGATGAATGCTGTTGGATAGTCGTGACAGCATGCCTCATATCCAAGGACGCAAGCAAGATAAGTCTTTCCTCCGCCGGTCGCTTCCGTGATGAATACATTGAGATTCCTCTCGATGTACTCGCAGATCCCAAGTTTCTCGATGAGTCGGCGATTCAACCGCCTGCCGCCAGCCTAGTCGACCTCAATTTTCTCACCGGGCTGATGATGTGACGATGATGCATTCCTGAAAACCTGATAAAGCCTTGTATCATAAGGTTTTTAGGCGTGCGAAACTTGAGTTAAGATAAAGTTGTAAAACAATGTAAATACTCTTGATTATAAGTCATTTTATTGATAAAATAGTATTGAGGTGATACCATTGAAATACTGTACAATCAATAAATTTGCTAAAATCATCGGGGTCACCCCACAAACTCTCAGAAACTGGGATAGAAGCGGCAGGCAAAGAAGATGATTCGAGAGTTGGCAGGAGATGATTCAGATGATAAAGTCAATCCGAGTACAGCTGCTGCCGAACAACAAACAGAAGACTAAGCTATTCCAATTTGCTGGCGCTGCAAGATATGCTTACAACTGGGCGTTGAATAAGCAGATGCATCATTTCCGTGAAGAACACAAAATCCAGACGGACCGTGAGCTTCGCAAAGAGTTCACAATCCTGCGTCATTCAGAGGGAAATGAGTGGCTTCAGGATGTATCGAACAACGTCACGAAACAGGCCATCAAAGACTTGTGCATTGCCTACAAGAACTTCTTCCGCAGGCAGAAGAAGCCTGGCTACATCAAGTATTCCTCGAAGAAAATTACTCATTATAACCGCATCGGCAAGAGCTTGACCGTCTATGACATGAACGGCCATCCCAAGTTCAGAAGCAAGAAAAACGGGGATTTCCGCTTCTATCAGGACAATGTCAAGATTCAGTTCACAGAGACGCATGTCAAATTAGAAAGCCTTGCAGGAAGTAGGCGGAAGAACCGCCAGCGGCTCAACTGGATCCGGCTTGCTGAGAATAATAGGATTCCGATCCGAGCAAAATATACGAATCCACGGATCGCGTTCGATGGTGAGCGCTGGTGGCTGTCGGTCGGGATACAGACATCCCGAAACCTGAAACCTTTGCGTGGACTGTCCTTTGCTTGCAAGAAGCAGCGGCATGCTCACTCAGAAGGAATTGGCATTGATTTAGGCATCAATGCCTTGGCGGTACTCTCTGACGCCACTAAAGTCAGGAATATCAACAAGACCCGTGCAATAAGAAGACTCAAGAAGAAAAGACGCAGGTTGCAGCGTCAGGTATCTCGAAAATACCAGATGAATAAGAAAGGAGATAGTTACTGCAAAACGAGCAACCTTATAAAAAGTGAAAAACAGCTTTTACGGATCAATCACAGGCTGGCAAACATCCGCCAGGATCACGTTCATCAGGCTACGGCGGCAATCATAAAGCGAAAACCAAGCTTTGTATGCCTCGAAGACTTGAATGTCCGTGGTATGATGAAGAATCGATATTTATCCGAAAAAATCCAGGAACAGAATCTTTATGAATTTCGCAGACAGATTGAATACAAGGCGCAATGGTCCAAGATACCCATTGTCATAGCAGATAGATGGTATCCGAGCTCAAAAACTTGTGTCGTGTGTGGCCATGTGAAGAAAGACCTGAACCTGTCGGAAAGGACGTATGTCTGTCCTGCATGCGGCAATGTAATCAATCGTGACTTCCAAGCAGCACTGAACCTCAAACGTTATGGTGAAGCAGAGCGAATGATATCTGCAAGCTGATAGAAAGAAGTCCATGTAGATATGTACCGATTCGTTAGTCGGGAACAGACGTGCCTTCTTGCGATGACAAGGAGTGTCATGTCAAAGCCTCTGGAGCATTACATCAAACGTGAGTAGCTTGTCCTTCGGGATGGCAAAAACGGATGCGATGAACGAGGAATGAAACGTAAAAGTCAGTTTTTCATCAACGAAATATGACTTTTTATAAGTTTTCAGTAACGGATGGCGCATGAATCAAGAATGGACGTTGCACGTCGAACGGATCGGGAAGATCACGAAGGCGGATATCCGGATTGCGCCGCTGATTTTCTTCATTGGTGATAACAACAGCGGTAAATCCTATATGATGACAATCTTATGGGGGCTCTTGTTCTTGGGGAAGAACCTTTTCCCTGCTCGCCCTTCGGACAGCCGGGCGTATAAGCGCTGTGAGGACTGGCTGCGTGAGCATGTCGACAAGGAGAGTATGCTCGACGATGCAGTCGTCGCGCTTTATCTCGATTGGTTCAATGAGCTGCTGAGCCAGCGGAAGAAGGATTTCTTGCGCCATCTGTTCAACTACGTGATGGAGTCTGGCAAGATGGAGGTCCGGGATTATCGGCAGAAGAAGCAGCTGAAGCTGCATTTCCGCGAGGGCAAGCGGTATGCGTTCCGTGCGGGACGCGATATCAGTTTTCCGCAGAGCGAGACGTATACGCGCGAGGAACTCCTGCGGATGAACATGTATATCTGCTGGAATCTGCTGATGGGAGATATCGCAGCGCCTCTCTATACGCCGGTGATGCGAGGGCGTCGGAATGGCGAGCCGGTGTATCTGCCGGCATCTAGGACGGGCTTCATGCTCACCTACAAGCAGCTCTTGGAACAGTCTATCCAGGCGAACTTCAGCCAGACGGCAGTAGGGGATAGAGGGGCACTGACTTTGCCGTATGTTGACTTCCTGCAGCTCATCACGAAGTTTGAGTCCCCTCGGGCGAATGCGTTGGCAGACCATTTGATGCCATTTTTGGAAACGTATATGACGGATGGTTCTTTCAAGATCAAGCGCACGATTCTCCCGGATTTCCAGTATACGCCTAAGGATGTGGAGGCGGATATGCCGCTCTACATCACGTCGTCAGTCATCACGGAGCTGGCACCGCTGTCGCTGCTGCTTCAGTCCGGTATCAACTTCAAGACAATCATCATCGAGGAGCCTGAGGCACATCTTCATCCTGCACTGCAGAAGCGGATGGCGCAGTTCATCGTCCGCTTAGTGAACAATAGAAAATCGGTTTGGGTCACGACGCACAGCGATACAATCTTGCAGCATGTCAACAATATGCTGAAGCTGGCAAAGCGTCCTTCTACCGAGCGCAAGCAGCTCATGGAGCAGTTTGATTATGAGGTGGTGGACCTGTTGCAGAATCGTCAGATTAGGATGTATCAGTTCTCAAGAGAATCGAAGGATTTGAGAGATTCGGTGGAGCAGGGCAGGACGGTTGTCCAGGAACTGAAGCCGCAGAAGTATGGCTTTGAGGTTCCGAGTTTCAACGATGCGTTAGAGCGCATTCTCGATGAAGTCTATGCGTTCCAAGGGGAGGATGACTGATGCATGATGATAGGCTGAATTACGTGCTTCATGAATTCATTGCTCCTGAGTATGTGGAAGCTGAGAGCTCGGAATATCTGTTGATCGAAAATCAGGACTCAGGTCATACAGAATTGACACTGCGTATTGAAGGTGAGAACCTCTGTATCGCGCAGTACGACAAGAAGAGTCGTTGCGGGTTCTGGAATCGCGATTCGCGGACCGGTCTGAGCAAATGCGTCGACCATGCCATCCTGCAGCATACGAATGGTGGCTGGGTCCTGCATATGATTGACTCAAACTTCGCACACCTGAAACCCTTATGAGACAAGGATTCATCAGGTT
>ENA-ORRO01002068-ORRO01002068.1-human-gut-metagenome-genome-assembly--contig:-NODE-2068-length-13053-cov-2.319818_pt1 | contig 13053 bp, 12 predicted proteins | sample MGYA00242176_ERZ509136 | MGnify/ENA primary metagenome ERZ509136 (study PRJEB26280, sample SAMEA2338644) | human gut metagenome | biome: human gut; feature: human-associated habitat; material: faeces... | reverse complement strand
CGGCGTGCCGACCCCGGCCACCGCGGCCGCACTGTACGCACGTCAGACCTCGCGCGGCGGCGCCGACGACATCCTGCGCGTCGTGTCCACCATGCGCGCCCAGTTCGGCGGCCACGTCACCAAGATCGACGAGATCGCCACCCACTGACGGATTCACGCATTAACCGATTCAGATTCCTTCCTTCCCCATAACAGACTTCGCCCGGAGCTGGACCCCACCAGCTCCGGGCGAACCTGTATCAGCGCACACGGTCCCGTCAGACAGTCGGCTTGCCGCCCCACAATCCTGCACTATCTCGCTTATAGATGGCGGATTTTCCAAATCGCCCCACGGTATCTCGCTTATAGATGGCGGGGTCCTACAGCAAAAAGCCGGTTAGGGGGCAATATCCATACCCTCCAACCGGCTTTTCCCCGCATCATCCGCCATCCATAAGCGAGATGGCATCAGGCACGAGAGCGAATCCGCCATCTATAAGCGGAATATAGGCGAAATACGCGAGCGGCTCAGCGGCCGTACACCTCGTGCACGAATTTCTCAAGCGCCGCGATGGAACGCTCCACCTTCTCCGTGTCGATGCAGTAGGCCATGCGGAAGTAGCCGGGCACGCCGAAGCTGTCGGACGGCACGAGAATCAGGTCGTAATCCTTGGCCTTCATGCAGAACGCGTTCGCATCCTCCTCAAGCGCCTTCGGGAAGATGTAGAACGTGCCGCCGGGGCGCACCACGTCGAAGCCCAGACGGGTCAGCGCGTCATACAGCAGGTTCATGTTGGTTTCGTAGACGGACAGGTCGCTTGTCTCGTCCACCACCTTGGCCACGGCCAGCTGCGCGGTGGAGGACGGGCAGTTGTGGCCGGTGCCACGGCTGATCTGGCCGCACATCGGCACGATGAGCTTGGCGTCGGTGGCACGCGGATTCACCGCCACATAGCCGATGCGCTCGCCCGGCAGTGACAGCGACTTGGAGTACGAGTAGCACGAAAGCGTGTTGTCGTAGAATTTGCTCGGATACGGCTGCTCGCCGCCGTCGAACACGATCTCGCGGTACGGCTCGTCGGCGATCAGGAAGATGTCGTGGCCGTATTCAGTCTGCTTGGCGTTGAGCACCTCGGCCAGGCGGGTCAGCGTTTCAGCGGAATAGACCGCGCCGGACGGATTGTTCGGGGTGTTGATGAGCACCGCCGCGGTTCCGGGGTTGAGCGCCTTCTCGAACGCGTCGAAGTTGATCTGGAAGTTCTCGGTGTCGGCCGGAACGACGGTCAGGTGCGCGCCGGTGCCGTTCACATACGGCTGGTATTCCGGGAAGTACGGGGCGAAGGTGATCACTTCGTCGCCCGGCTTGGTCACCACGCGCAGCGCATGCGCCAATGCGCCGGCCGCACCCGTGGTCGGGAAGATGTAGTCGGCGGTGTAGTCCATGTCGAAGCGGCGGTTGAGGCTTTCGGCGATCGCCTTGCGCACCGACGAAATGCCCAAGGACGGAGAATAGCCGTGCAACGCCACCGGTTCGGCCGTTTTATACATGTCGATCACGGCGTCGGTATAGTCCTGCGGGCACGGCACGCTCGGGTTGCCCAGCGAATAGTCGAACACGTTGTCGTATCCGATTTCGGTGCCCCTTGCGGTCGCGTATTCACTCAGGGTTCGAATGACCGATTTGCCGCCGAGCATGGCTTTGTATGTTTCGTTGATCATGGAACAACCTCCCTGTCGTGCTGTTGCATACGTCTGACGCACCCTGAAAGAGCGCCGCTACAGACGTTTCTACCACCGAAAAGTAACGCAGTGTGGCGTATGGCTCACTGTGCGGCGGATTGCGGGGCTTGGTCGTCGTGAGACGCCTGCCCGGGCACGAAACCACTGCTGAAGATGCGCTTCCAATAGCCCAGCATGTCGGTTTTGGACATGGACATGAACATGCCCGTGGCCAACACCGCCAAGTCCTCGTTGAACACGGCGTCCATCGGCAGCTGCTCGTGGAGTTTCGGCCAACGGCGCAATACCGCCAGCATGCCCCCTACGGTGAAGTCGAGCATGAGATCGGTTTTAAGGTCGAGGTGGTCGGCGTCAAGCCCCAGCACGGAGATCAACGTGAGCCTGCCGAAGTCCCGCAGGGATTCGACGAGTTCCGGCGAGCTGTGCGGTCCGGCGAGCAGCGCGAGCCGGTCAAGACGCCGACGCTGTTCGGGCTCGCGTAGCAGCGCGGTGACATGCTTGCGCCATTCGTTGTCGGGATTGAAATTCGCGTTGGGCGCGCTGGGAAGCGGTGTGTTTTCCACGGCGTGCAGAATGGCGGAATCGGCAAGTTCCGGCAAGCCCGTGAAATGGTAGTAGAAGGAATTACGATTCACATCCGCCGTACGTACGATGTCGGTGACGGTGATTTTACGATATTCACGTTCGGATAGCAGTTCCCAGAACGCGTTTTCGAGACGTTCCTTGGCTGGCAGGATCTCCGAATCCCGGCGTGGACGTGGCATGGCTCCCCCTATTTTGTACCGTCGATTTAAAAGCGCAACGCGAATTACTATACAAGTTGTCTAGAACAAACTGCACAGCATGTCGCATTAATAGCGATTGCCACCCACCGCAACGCTTCACCGCACACCACTGCGTCACGACCTCCGCGCTACGTCTACTTGCGCCGCACTTTCGGATTGCGGGCAAGAGCGGCCTGCAACATAATCGCCAGCGCCTGGTTGAGATTGCGTCGATCCTCACCGCTCAACCCAACGTACGTGCCAAGCATTTCGGGAATGACTTTCGGCCCGGCCGCCATCATGGCGGAAATACTGCCCGCACCGGACGCTTCGAGCACGGCAAACAACGCGTCCACCGCACGCTCGCGCTGCTCCTTGGACAGGTTGGCAAGCCACTTGTTCAGCGCTTTGTTGAAGGTCACCGAACTGTTGGCCACGTCCTCGACTTTGTCGAATTCGCCGCCGTGCATCTGCCAGGAGAACGCGAAATGCTGCATGATGCCTTCCACGTCGGATTTGACCACCATGCACCGTTCGGGGGTTTCCAGCACCATGCCCACCACCGACGAGTCCGGAACGATTTTGACGATGCGGTCGCTCACGCTCGCATATTCGAAGCTATTCACCACCGCCTCAGGGAAGCCTGGCCCATCCAACGAATAGATGCGTTCGATACGGTCCTTCACATCGTCTTCGGCGTTCATCGCCGCATAAACGGCCAGATTGCCGCCTTTGGAATGGCCGGTGAGCACGATCGGAACATCCTTCCACAACTCGGCCACCCTGGCGAGATAGTCGGCGGCGGTCACCTGCGCCGGCACCGGGTATTGGAAGGCCATGTTGAAGTCCTCCTTCCAACCCACGAGCGAATCGTCGGTACCGCGGAACGCCACAACCAGCGGACGGCAGGCGATAGGTCACGGCGGCGAACTGCGTCTGCTCATCGCCGTCGAACTGCTCGAGAAAAGCGCCCATCTCAATGCCGGAAAAACGCGGATTCGCGGCGATGGCATGGTAGAAATCGTGCGTCACCTGCGGATCGACCAAGCCCACGTTCTCGACATTATGGTCGGGCACCGCGCTTCCATGGTGCAGCTCGTCGTCGGCGCGCGCGATCGTCACACCGTCGAATGGAGGTTTCCGCAGCATCCGCACGGAGCGTATGGGATGGCGCGGGTCGAATTGCTTCACACGGTCATGCAACGTGCCATATCGCGATTCGATGTCGTCAAGCCGCGGCACGCATTCCGGCACGTCGTCGTACGAAAGCTGCGCGAGCACGAGCGCGTCGGCCTCACGGAAGGGAAGCTCGCCGAAATCGCGCGTCTCCGTACGCGCGTAATCGATGATGTTGCCCATTGCACACCCCTTTCGCAGCCGTCGACATTCCGCATTCCATTATGCTTCCACAATTATGCGTCCGCACCGCACCATCCTACGTCAGCGAACGGGGATGCATCCGGATCATCAGCGCCCCGATGCCCTCCATTGCCCTTCTTATGTGTCATTTGTGCGGCACTTATGTGTCACAATTCCATTTTTCACGCCTTTTCGAGGATCGTGACACATGAATCGGCCGAAATGCGGCTCGGCAACCATCCCGACCAGCCGCTGCATCCGCCCATAGCCCCGCCTCGGCACGCGCTTCAGCCCGCCTCGGCACTCAACCCGCTTCAGCCCTCGCGCACCGCCTTCGCCGCGCTGACCGGAATCGCCTTGATCACCGCCCTGATGAGTCCGCGCGTCTCCCGATCGGTATTGCGCGCCGCCTCCACAATCTTCGGCAGCGAATCCGTCCAATGCTCCACCAAATCGGCGATATTGCCGTATCCCGCCGCCGCGAAGATCCCGTAGATCTGGTCGATGGCGCGCTCGCGCTGCTCCTGGCTTACGGTGTCAAGCCACCCGTCGAGGGTTCGTTTGATGAGCTGCGCGCCGGCCGTCGGCTCGTCCACCTGTTCGAAATCGCCATTTTCCGCCACTTGCCAGCTGTTTCCCATATGCTGCATGATGCCGATGGCATCCGCTTTGACGATGCGCACTGGCGCATTCGATTGCAGCAGCATGCCCACGACGGACGATTCGGGCACGGTTTTGCGGATACGCGATTCGATTGCACGGTACGCCTGACCGCGCACCGTCGATTTCGGAAGGCCCGGCCCGTCATGGGAAAAGATGCGGGAGATCCGTCTGTTGCGACCCCGCACTGGCCCACCCAATGAGGGCAGCAATCCGAGCCGCCGCGCGCGCTCGCCAGCCACTTCGATGTCATCGTGCGCGATACGCATGGCCGCATACACGGCCATATTGCCGCCTTTCGAATGCCCGCCGAGCATGACCGCGGGCGAATCGCCCGACGAAAGGAAACCTTCCGACCTGTCCAGAATCGAGTTCACATACCGATACGCGGATTCCTGGGACGGCACCGGGCAACGCACCGCCATATTGAAATCCTCCTTCCATCCGACAAGCGTGCCATCGGTGCCACGGAAGGCTACATACAGCGAATCGACGGGTCCGCAACCCACGTCGAACGTCATCGCGGCGAACTGCTGCTGTTCGCGCTCGCTCAGACGCTCCGCGTACTCGCCGACACGCAACGCGCGGAAACGCGGCGATTCGCAGACGGCACGCAGCAACGCGAGCCGATACTCGTTCATATCGGAGGAATTCGAAACGAACATGTCGTCATAGCTTTCCGCACGCAGCAGCTCTCGAATCGGCACCGTCGCCACCGACCTCGCCTCGCCGAACGCCGGAACCAAGCCGGAAAGCCGCATATATGAGAGCTCAGCCAGCACCAGCGAATCAACATCGCCGAACGGCAGCTCCGCGAATCCATGAAACTCGCGCCGCACATAATCCACGACATTGCCCATGTCGCCCCCCTTTTCGCTGGCCAACGCATCCTACGGAATCCATTATGCTCCGCTGCGGCCAGCCGGCGGATCAGGAATCATCCAGTCAATCGCAAGCGTTGTGCAACGTCCCCTGTGTAGACTAGGCAGCCATGGATCCAGTTGAAATTCTCATGCACTGGCTTGCCAAAAACTACAGCAAGCTCATCCTGCTCGCCGTCGTGCTCATCGTCGCCGCGCTTATCGACAAGGCGCTCACCAAGGTGGTGCGCCGCATGCTCGACAAATCGCAGGTGCCGAACGCATCCATCTTCGTCAACATCCTGCGCGTGGTGGTGTGGGTGTTCGCCATCGGCACGCTGCTGCAACCGGTGTTCGGCATCAATCCGACCACCCTGTTCACGGCGCTTGGCATCGGCGGTCTTGCGGTTTCGCTGGGTTTGAAGGATACGATCGCCAATGTGATCGGCGGCTTCGGGCTTATGCTTGGCCGCGTCATCCAGCCGGGCGATTACGTCAAGGTGGCCGGCATCACCGGCACCGTCAAGGACATCAATTGGCGTCAGACCATCGTGCGCGAGCGCAACGGCAACGAGATGGTCATTCCGAATTCCATTCTGAACACCGCCTCGCTGGAGAAGCTTGACCCGTCGAACGAGTGCCTGGTGTCGGTGCCGTTCACCGCGAAGGCGGGCGTGGATGTGGAGCGTATGAAGGCCGACATCGTCAGCACCGTGGAACATGCGACCGTGGGGCTTGCCAACCCGCAATACAAGCCGGTGGTGAAGCTCAACGGCTTCACCCCGTACGGCATCGACGGCACGATCTACGCGTTCGCGAAAAACGACCTGCTGCTGTCCACGATGGCGGATGCGGTGGCGCAGTCGATCGCGCATGCCGATTATCTTGAGCACCGCGCGGTCGGCAGCGGCGAATAGCGGCAGCGGCGTGCGCAACGCAACGCACGCAACACAAGCTATGCAGGCAACAGAAAGGCCGACCGGGAACGTATCCCCGGCCGGCCTTCATAATCCGCGCGACTGCGGCTATAGGAACAGACTGATCGCCGTCAGCAGCACCGTGAGCACGATGAACGTGATCATGCCGACGTTGCCGTACACGGTTCTGGCGCCGGTCCCACGCGGCAGCTCCTCCGGCGCGATGTAGAATTCGGCTTTCCTGAAGTTACGGATCAGCAGCACGAATCCGGCGAGAATCACGGCACCGTACAGCAGGAAATAGACGAGCATGATCGCCAGCCCGGTGGCGTTCTGCGACGCCCACTGTTCCATCGCCGCCACATTGCCGTTTTCCGCGGCCTGAGACACCTTGTCCAGCTGGTCCAGGTCGACGCGCGTCAGAATCCACGGCGCGAGCACGCCGCCGTTGAAGTTGATGATCATGTGCATGGCCGTCGAATAGCGCAGTTTGCTGGTGCGCATGTAGATGTAGCCGAACATGACTCCCAGCAGGAACGCATAGAAGAACTGGAACAGGTTCATGTGGAACAGTCCGAACGCAAGGCCGGACAGCAGAATCGCCGTTTTCTCTCCGTATTTGCGAGTGTGGTCGATGAGCTGCTTGCGGAACATCCATTCTTCGAAAATCGGGCCAAGAATCACCAAGAACACGACATTCCAGATGTTCGTCTGCATGGCAAGATCGGCTACGCGGTTCGTGGCTTCACCGTCGGAAAGCGCCAGCGACAGCATACTGCCGACCATGCTGCCGACCCACATCATCGGCAGGCACATGAGCAGCAGCTTGAAGAACATGCCCGGTTTCATGTTGAATTTGCGGGTTTCGATGACGGTCGATTTGCCCATGAGCGCCACCGCGACCGGCATGGCGATCAGATACAGCGGCACGTCGGAAATGAGGAACGTCATCCAATTCGGCATATCGCCGCCGGCGCCTACACCGCCCGCGACCGCGCGCACCACGCCTTTGAGCAGGAAGACGCCCGCGTACCAGATGATCACCATCAGGCACAGGCTTGCGCCGATGCGCGAAAAGTCGCGTTTCGCCCGCTGAAGCCATTCGAAGAACGGATTGCGATTCGGCTGCGGAAACTGCTGCGAATACTGCAGCGGCTGCGGCGGGAATTGCGATTGCGGATATTGCTGTGCCGGTCCCTGCGGATACTGGGGGTACTGCGGCTGTTGCGGTTGTTGCGGAAACGTCATGGTCACCTTACGAACTTACGGCAAGCAAATAAAAAAGCTGATATTCAGCACTGTACTACCAGTTCTCTGAATATCAGCTTGGAATCTCAGCCCTGCGAATGGCTCGGCTCACGCGATGGGCGACCGTACGCAATAATCACGCACGGCGATCGCACGCAATGACGGTACGCGACAATCGCGCGCAGCAACCAATCGTCAGACGGCGAGCGCCGGAATCGGCCGAGGCGCGACCACGACCTGCGCTCCGATCGCAAGTCCTGCGGGCAGCTCGTTGGCCGGCAGCTGCACGGTGACGCGAATCGTGCCACCCATGCCTGCGCAGGCTACGCGCACGTCCACGCGGGCCAGCGCGCCGAGGAAATGCACCATCTCCACGCGGCCAAGTTCGCCGGCTCCGTGGACGGCATCGGCATCGTTGGTCAGTTCGATCGTCATGTTCTCGGGGCGCACCAGCACCGTGGAGGCGTCGGTGGCGGAACCGTCCAGCAGCGGGACGCGCTGGCCGAACACCACGGCCTCCTCACCGTTGGCGATTCCCGGCAGACGGTTGGTCAGGCCGATGAAGGTGGCCACGTATTCCGTGCCGGGGCGGCGGTACAGCGTCTGCGGGTCGGCGATCTGCTCGATGCGGCCGTGGTTCATCACGCCGATGCGGTCGGCCACGGCAAGGGCTTCTTCCTGGTCGTGGGTCACGAACACGGTGGTGGTGCCGGCTTCGAGTTGGATGCGGCGGATTTCGTCTCGCAGCTGCACGCGCACTTTGGCGTCCAATGCGGACAGCGGCTCGTCGAGCAGCAGCACACGCGGGTTCACGGCCAGCGCACGGGCCAGGGCCACGCGCTGCTGCTGGCCGCCGGACATCTGCTGCGTGTACTTTTTCGCCTGGTCGGCAAGTCCGACCAGTTCCAGTTTCTCCATGGCCTGGCGGCGGCGTTCCGCACGGTCCACGCCTCGGATTTCAAGGCCGAATTCCACGTTCTGCAACGCGGTCATGTGCGGGAACAGCGAGTAGGCCTGGAACACCATGGCCATGTCACGCTTGTTGACGGGCACGCCGGTCACGTCCTGGCCGCCGACGAGGATGCGTCCGGCCTGAATGTCTTCCAGCCCGGCCAGGGAGCGCAGCGCGGTGGATTTGCCGCAGCCGGAGCCGCCCAGCAGCACCACCATTTCGCCCGGATTGATTTCCAGGTTGAAATCGTCCAACGCCTTGACGGTCGAACCGGGGTAGATCTTGTCTACACCAAGCATCTGCACACCGCCGCCGCGCGCTTCGGAATCCTTGAGCACGGCCTTCGCCGCTTCGGTCACCACGTTGGGTTCGGTATCGGAGAACGCTTCCGAGGTATGGGCAACCACCGCCTTCTGTTCGGCGAGAGTCATGAGTTGTCACCTTCCTTGTTCCGACGCATCGCGCCGGAAATCAGATCGAGAGCCACCAGCAGAATCACGCCGAATAGCAGTGCCAGCAGCGACATTGCGGTGGAGATTTGCGAATTGGATTGGCCGAGCTGGTACAGCGCGACCTGTAGGTTCATACGGCCGAGCAGTGAGGCGACGGTGTATTCGCCCAGCACCACGGCTATGGAGATGAACGATGCGGACAGGATCGACTGCCACAGGTTCGGAATGAGTACGCGGAAGAATACGCGCGGCCATGAAGCGCCGAGGGACCGTGAGGCCTCGCATAACGTCTTCACGTCGATGGAATTGAGTTCCACCGCAAGCGCGCGGAAGGCAAACGGCATGACCAGCACCACGTAGGCGAAGCACAGCCAGATCGGGTTGGTGCTCAGCACGTCGGCGGACAGCCAGCGGTAGATCGGTCCCAGGCCAACCACCAGCACGATGGCCGGAATGGTCAGCGGCAGCGTGGCCACCCATTCGATGGCGCGTTCCAGTCTGCGCGAGCGGATGTGCACGATCACCATGGTGGGCACGAGCAGCACGAGCATGATCAGCACGGTCACCACGCACAGCGCGAGCGAAGCGCCGAGGCCGCTCCACAGGGTGCTCAGGTCGGCGCCGAGCGCGCTGCCGTCGCCGGTGAAGATGGCGATCCACGGGTCGAAGCTCCATTTTCCGGACAACGGGTGTCGGATGGTGAACAGGAACATGGACACCAGCGGCACGAACAGGAACAGCAACGTCACCGTGAGAATGATGGTTTTGACGATGCGTTGCTTGCCGAGTCTGGCCGCACGCAGCTGCGGCGGCATGGTTTGCGATTCCTGCATGTTCTGCTTTTCCTCCGATTGCGCGCTTACGGTTTGCGTATTTGCGTTCACTGCCATCGTCCGGCCCTCTTTTCCACGGCGTGGCTGATCATCATGACCACCGCCACGACGACGATCATGGCGAAGGCGAGCACCTGCGCGAAGCCTTGCTGGTTCGGGTCCATTTCGTTGCGCATCGCGCCTTGGATCATCAGCGGCACGAGGATCGAACGCTGGGAGAACAGCGCGGCGGCCGTGGCGTATGCGGAGAACGCGGACGCGAACAGCAGCAGGAACGCGGAGATGAATCGCGGCGCCAGAATCGGGCCGGCCACGCGCGTCCAGTATTGGAAGGTGTTGCCGCCGAGGCTTTCCGTGGCTTCGCGCCACTGCGGGCGGATGGAATCGACCGCGGGCAGGAAGATGATGATCATCAGCGGAATCTGGAAGTAGCAGTAGATGGTGATCAGGCCCGGCAGCGAGCTGAGCCAGTTCGGATTCACCACGTAGCCGGTCAGCTGTTTGATGAGCATGGTGCCCACGCCGTTGATGCCGATGGTGGCGATGAACGCGAACGCCAGCATCACGCCGCCGAATTGGGCGAGTACCGACGAGATGGCCGAAATCATGCGGCGCAGCAGGCCGTTCTCCCCCAAAATGTGGCGCTGGCCCACCACCTCGTCCAATGTTTTGGGGCGGATCTCATCCGCAAGAGGCCGCTGCATGGCGGCACCCCCTTCCCTGTTGATCTCGGAACATTCATTATAGCATGGCCCATTGGAAATTTCCACCGGGAAAACGCCAAAAAGCCGGGAAGACAGTCCGTCCTCCCGGCTTTCGGCCTGTAAACTCAGCCAACGGTCTTCCAGTGCTTGTCCACGTGGTTCAAAATCTCGCAGCCGTCCTCCGTCACCAGCACTAGGTCCTCCACCCGGACACCGAATTCGCCGGGCAGATACACGCCGGGCTCAATGGAGAAGATCATACCCGGCTTGGCCAGGGTGGTGTTGGTGGCGCTGACGTCGCCCTTCTCATGCTCCGTCTGGCCGATGAAGTGGCCCAGCCGGTGGGTGAAGTATTCTCCGTATCCGGCGGCGGAGATGTGGTCCCGTGCGGCCTTGTCCAGGTCGCACAGGGGCACGCCGGGCCGCAGCATGGACTCCGCCAGCTCGTTGGCCTCCCGCACCAGGTCGTGGATGGCGGCGTACTTGGGATCCGCCGCCCTGCAGAAGAAGGTCCGGGTCATGTCGGAGCAGTAGCGGTTCTTCCGGCAGCCCATGTCAATGACGATGCAGTCCCCAGCCTTCAGGCGGGTCTGGTCCGCCTCGTGGTGGGGGTCCGCGGCGTGGGCGGAGACGGTGGGCAGGAACGCAGTGGAGTCACAGCCCTCGGCGGCATACTGGGCCACGATGTAGTCGGCCACCTCCCGCTCGGTCATGCCCTCTTTCATGTAGGCGGCAGCCCGCTCCATCACCACGTCGTTGATGCGGGAGGCCTCCCGCATCAGGTCCCGCTCCACCGCGTCCTTGCAGGCCCGGGCGTCGTCCACGCAGTCGGAGGCCAGCACATACTTGCAGCTGGGATTGTGGGCCATCAGGGGCAGCAGAAACCGGGCGGGCCAGTCCTTGTCCACGCCCATGTCCTTTTCCCCGTCCACGGCATTTGCCAGAATGGCGAGATAGTCGTCCGTGTCGGAGAACCACACCTGCTCATAGGGTGCCTCCGGCACCGGGAACAGTTTGTTCAGAAATAACTTGTGCTGTCCGTCCTTCCGCAGGTAAAAGGCGTACAGCCGTTCAAACGGGAACACATCGTACCCTGTCAGATACCAGATGCTGTCCGGATCGGACACGAGCATCTGCTCCAGGCCCATCCGTTCCATGGCGGCCAGTACGCGGCTGATTCGCTCCTGATACATGATGTCACCCCTCTTTTTTTCCGATAATGGTCTCCACCAGCTCCGGAGAGACCAGAGCCTTTACGGTCTTGACGCCGGTTTTCAGGGACTCTACCGGCGCATACTCGTACCGGCCGTGGGCGTTGTGGCCCGCGCTGGGCAGGTTGGGGCACAGCAGGCCCTTGTAGGTCAGCACACTGCCGTCAGTGCCGCCCCGGATGGGAGAATGGGTGGGGTGCTCAATGCCGGCGGCCTTCATGGCGGACTCTGCCAGCTCCAGAATCTCCATGTGGTCCTTCAGCACCTCGTACATATTGTAGTACTGGTCGTGGGTGTCCACCACCGCGGTGCCGTCGCCCCAGCGGCGGTTGATCTGCTCCGCGGCCTTGTCCATCATGGCCTTGCGCTCCTGAAACCGCTTCATGTCGTGGTCCCGGACGATATACTCCATCGTGGCCTTCTCCGCCTTGCCGTGCATCTCCTGCAGATGGAAGAAGCCCTCGTACCCCTCCGTGTGGGCGGGGGTCTCCAGCGCCGGCAGCAGGGCGTTGTACTCCATGGCGATCAACAGGGCGTTGCGCATCTTGTCCTTGGAGGTGCCCGGGTGGATGCTGAAGCCGTTGATGGTCACCACGGTCTTGGCGGCGTTGAAGGTCTCGTACTCATAGTCGGTGATATCGCCGCCGTCCAGGGTATAGGCAAAGTCTGCGCCGAAGCCCTTCACATCAAAATTGCTGGCGCCCAGACCGATTTCCTCATCCGGTGTAAAGCCCAGCTTGATGGCACCGTGGGGGGCGTTTTCGGCCAACAGCTCCTCCACCGCCTGCAGAATGATGGCAATGCCAGCCTTGTCGTCAGCCCCCAGCAGGGTGGTTCCGTCAGTGCAGACCAGATCCTGGCCGATGAACTTTTTCAGTTCCGGGAAGTCGCTGCCCTTCATGACAATGTTTTGTTCCGGGTTCAGCACCAGATCGCCGCCCTCATAGTGGAGGACCTGGGGCTTGACGTCCTTGCCGGTCATGTCCGGGGTGGTGTCCATGTGGGCGATCAGGCCGATGGCGGGCAGCTGTTCGCACCCCGGCGTGGCATCCAGTGTGGCGTAGACGTAGCACTTGTCATCGTACCGGGCGTTTTCGATGCCAAGGCCGTGGAGCTCCTCTACCAGCAGCTTGGCCATGTCGAACTGGCGGTCCGTGCTGGGGGTGACAGTGCGGCCGGCGTGGTAGTCACTCTCGCTGTACACCTTGGCGTAGCGGATCAGGCGGTCAACAACGGTATCCATGTTCTAGATTCCTCCTTATTCTTCCTTGGAGAGCAGATTCTCCGGATTCAGGCATTTCAATTCGTCCAGCACGAAGAGGCCGTCCTTGCGGATCAGCACGTCATCGAACCAGATCTCGCCCCCGCCGTACT
>ENA-ORRO01002064-ORRO01002064.1-human-gut-metagenome-genome-assembly--contig:-NODE-2064-length-13068-cov-3.001460_pt1 | contig 13068 bp, 14 predicted proteins | sample MGYA00242176_ERZ509136 | MGnify/ENA primary metagenome ERZ509136 (study PRJEB26280, sample SAMEA2338644) | human gut metagenome | biome: human gut; feature: human-associated habitat; material: faeces... | reverse complement strand
ACAAATGCAGGATCGCCCCCAGCAGCACCGGCGTCACCAGGGTGCAGACGGTCCGCAGCGCCACAGGCCGTCCCCGGTGGGCCAGCAGGTTCACCCCCGCCAGGGCCAGAGCCGGGGCCGCCAGCCAATAGCCATACCCCGTCAGCCCCTTCAGCAGATCCCCCAGCAGGTTCAGAACGATGGCGTCCGCCTGGAAATAGCTGACCACCACGCACAGGGCCAGCAGCAGGCACACGCCGCCGCCCAGCAGCGCGGAAACATCCTCCATCGTCTGCGTCGCGCTGCGTTCGCTGTCGCACAGGAAGAGCAGCGGCCTGCCCGTCCGCACCGCCAACGCGCAGGCCGCGTGCGCCTTCTGCGCGCCCGCCATGCCGCTGGCCGCGATCACCGCGCCGCTGTTTTGGCTTTCCTGCGCCATCTGCTCAAACGGCTTGTAGCCGTCGAGCACATCAAAGAGAAAATGCGTCTGCATGGTAACTCCTTTACGACGGGGCTCTGCCCCTCAAACTCCGGCAGGAACCCGAGGTTCCCGCGCCTCCCGCATCGCTCCGCGAGGATGCGTTACGCCGGCGCGTTCGCCATCCGCATGGCGCTTTCCAGCCCGTTCTTCATCAGGTCATCCACCACGTCCGCCGCGCGCAGAAACGCATCGAACTGCGTCTTGCGATCCGCCTCGGTCTGGTAATGGCTGAGCACCCAGTCGGCCAGCTCCCAGCCCTCCGGCTTTTTGCCCACGCCGACGCGCAGCCGCGGGAAATCCTGCCTGCCCAAAAGGCCGATGACCGAGCGCATGCCGTTATGCGTGCCCGCGCTGCCCTTTTCGCGCATGCGCAGCTTGCCCAGCGGCAGGTCGATGTCGTCGTAGATCAGGAGCAGGTGATCCATCTCCGGCTTATACCACGAAACCAGCTCCGTCACGCACTGGCCGGAGAGGTTCATAAACGTCTGCGGCTTGACGAGCACCAGCTTTTCCCCGCCGACGAAGCCCTCGCCGATCTGCCCGTGCATCGCGTTTTTGGTGAGCTGAATATGGTGCTTTTCGCTGAGCACGTCGATCACGTCGAAGCCGACGTTGTGCCTTGTTCTGGCGTATTCCCTGCCCGGATTGCCCAGACCGACCACAATGAACATATATGCCTCCGTTTCCCAAAACAGCCTATGCGGGAACGCCGACAAGGGCGCTCCCGCTGAAAAAAAGCTGATTGTTCGTTTTTTAGGGCGGATCGTCAAACGCCGCCCGTTTGCTTACGCCTTTCCCGTCGCCTGAATCAGCCAGTTCGCCGGGTGGATGTTCGCACTGCCCGCGCTCTCGTCCGTTTCGTCGATGACCAGCAGGCTCTTCACGCCGTCCAGACGCTTCTTCACCGGTTCCTTCGTGGAGATGAGCACGCAAACGCCCACCACCGTCACCGAGAATTCGCGCATCATGTCCACCATGCCGCGCGCCGTGCCGCCCGCGCGCATGAAGTCATCCACAATCAGCGCCCGCTGGCCTTCCTTCACCGCGCGGCGGGAAAGGCTCATCGTCTCCACCCGGCTGCCCGAGCCGGAGAGATAGGTGATGTTCACCGCCGGGCCCTCGTACACCTTGCTGTCCCTGCGGACGATGACCGTCGGCACGCCCAGCGCCCGCGCCGTCATCATCGCAATCGGGATGCCCTTGGTTTCCATCGTCAGCACGAAATCCGGCTCCGCGCGGTAAAACTGAGAGGCGATGATGACGCCCATCCGCTCCACGACCTCCGGCATGGCCAGAATGTCGGCCATGTAGATGAAGCCGCCCGGCAGAACGCGCCCCGGCGCGGCCAGCATCTGCGCCAGATCCTTCACCGTGCGGTAAGCGTCCTCCGGCGCGAGCACCGGGCGATAGCGAACGCCGCCGGCCGCGCCGGTTACGGTATCCAGCTGCCCCAAATGGAACTGCGCGAACACCCCGCGCAGGATGTCGATATCCTCGCTGAGCGTGGACTTCGCCGCGCCGAACATCTCGCAGAATGTGCCGAGCGTGAAGATTTTATTCGGGGATTCAACCAGAATCCTTGTCATGGCGGCAAGTCGCTCGTTGCGGCGGATGCGGTCCATGTCCATCCCTCCCAAATACGAATGATAAAGTGATTTTGCTCTATTATAATTCAGCTTTTCAAATAAATAAAGCCCTGAATTTCACTTTTTTCCGAATTTTATCACAGTTTATCAAAACGTTCAGCTTTTTTTCGCATTTTGGTTGATCGACGGCCTTTTCCGGGCGTATAATAGAAGGCGAAAACAGATTTCTTTTATGCTAAGGAGGCGCCTTATGACGCATATCAAGGATTATACGGGCAGGCGCGCGCACCTGATCGGCATCGGCGGCAGCTCGATGAGCGGTTTGGCCGGAATGCTGGTCAAGCTCGGCGTGCGCGTGACGGGTTCCGATTCCGCCCGTTCCTATACAACCGACGCGCTCGAACAATCGGGCATTCATGTCTTCATCGGCCAGCGCGCGGAGAACGTGGACGGCGCGGATATCGTCATCTATTCCGCCGCCATCGCGAAGAGCAACCCCGAGCGCGTGCGCGCCGAGGAATTGGGGATTCCGCAGATGGAGCGCGCCACGCTGCTGGGGCAGCCGGGGAAGCTGGTCAAGGTTTCCGGCGGCAGCATGCAGACGCACAGCCAATACGGCGACGGACGGCGCGAAACGCTGATCGCGCATCTGGCGCTGATGGGCGCGCCGGTTGAGCTGCTGGAATTCGTGCGTCAGAGTGTGACGCTCGACGGATGCATCTCCCCGATTTACGACGCGGGGTTTGACGCGGTTTGGACGCATCTGGCCGACGCGGCGGCGGCTTATGCGGCAGCGCGCATTCACGGGGAAATGCGCGTGGACGCGGTGATGCTGGATGCGAAGGGGCAGATTTTGGGAAGGAGTACAAGCCTATGAAACCAATGGAGATCGAGCAGGCGAGCATGGCGATCATCGAGCGCGAGTTGCAGGTGGCGCTTGACCCGGAGATCAAGCCCATTGTCAAGCGTGTGATTCACGCGACGGCGGATTTTTCCTTTGCGGAATCGATGGTCTTCACGCCGGGGGTTGTCCCCTATGCGCGGGAACTGCTGGCGCACGGCGCAATGATCGTCACCGACACGCAGATGGCGCTTTCCGGCATCAGCAAACCGGCGCTCAAGAAGCTGGGCTGTCAGGCGGTCTGCTTCATGGCGGATGAAGATATCGCGCGGGAGGCGAGGGCGGGGGAGACGACGCGGGCGCGCGTTTCGATGGAGCGCGCGCTGGCCATTCCCGGCTCGAAGCTGCTGGTCTGCGGCAATGCGCCGACGTTTTTGGAGCCGCTGGAAAACCACGCGGATTTGAAGAATACGGTCGTCATCGGCGTGCCGGTCGGCTTTGTGCATGTGGTGGAGGCGAAGGAGATGCTGCTTAAAACTGGCCTGCCTTGCATTGTGGCGCGCGGACGGCGCGGCGGCAGCAACGTGGCGGCGGCAATCGTCAACGCGCTGCTCTACGGCATGGAGGGCGTTCGGGCATGAGAATCCTGTTGGCGGGCACGAGCAGCGGCTGCGGCAAGACGACGGCGAGCCTTTTGCTGATGGCGGCACTCAGGGAGCGCGGGCTGGACGTCGCGCCCTGCAAGGTCGGGCCGGATTACATCGACACGGGCTTTCACGAGCTGGTCTGCGGCAGGCCGAGCCACAACCTCGACAGCTTTTTGATCGAGCCGAGGGATCTGCCGACACTGCTCAGCCGCCCGGCGGATATCACGGTCATCGAGGGCGTGATGGGCTATTACGACGGCATGGATGCGACGAGCTGCCGCCAATCCACATGGGAGATGGCGCGGCTGACGCGGACGCCCGTGCTGCTGGTGGTGGACGCTTCCGGTTCGGCGGCAAGCGCGGCGGCGACGGTCAAGGGCTTTATGACGCTCCGGGAAGACAGCGGCATCGCGGGCGTGCTGGTCAACCGGGTTTCCGGCGCGCATCACTACGAATTGGTGCGCGACGCGGTGGCGCATTACACCGGCCTGCCGTGCGTGGGCTACATCGAAAAGCATGTGAATCTGGCGCTCAAGAGCCGCCATCTGGGGCTTGTGCCCGCCGAGGAGGTCGAGGACGCGCTGCCCCGGATTCAGGAGGCGGCGCGGCAGGTCGCGGACACGCTTGATCTTCCGATGATTCTGGAATTGGCAAGGCGCGCGCCGGTTCTGTCCGTCGCGCCGAGGAAATATCCCCGGATGGACGGCTTTCGCATGGGGCTTGCGCGGGATAAGGCGTTCAGCTTTTACTACCGCGCCAATCTCGATGCGCTGGAAGGGGCGGGCGTGGAGCTTGTGCCGTTTTCCCCGCTTGAGGACGGCGAACTGCCGAAGGGGCTGGACGGGCTGTATCTGGGCGGCGGATTTCCGGAGGTATTCAAGGTGCGGCTGTCGGCCAATATGTCCATGCGCCAAAGCATCCGCACGGCACTGGAAAGCGGCCTGCCCTGCTATGCGGAGTGCGGCGGCATGATGTATTTATCCGAAAGCATCGACAGCGCGGAGATGGTCGGCTTTCTGCCGCAGGTTTGCCGCATGACGGATAGATTGCAGCGCTTCGGCTATGTGCTCGTCGCGGATTTGAAGACGGGAAGGACGTATCCCGCCCATGAGTTTCACCATGCGGCGACGGAAGCGGCAGGCGAAGCGGCGTATGATTTTGAAATCCGCAAGGCGAGCCGACCGGAATTGTGCTGGCCGGGCGGGATGCACAAGGGGAACACGACGGCAGGGTTTGCGCATCTGCATTTTCTGTCGCACCCCGAATGGATGGAGAGGCTGTGGCGATGAAAACGATCATCTTCGGCGGCACGACCGAGGGCCGCGAGCAGGCCGCGCTGGCACTTGCGCGCGGGGAAAGCGTACTGGTCAGCGTGACGAGCGAATACGCGCGGCAGTTTCTGCCGGAAGGCGCAGCTTGTCACATCGGCGCGCTGGATGAAGCGGCCATGAAGGCGTGGATCGCGGCGGAAAGACCGGAGCGCGTCATCGACGCGACGCATCCCTTCGCCGTCCGTGCGACACAGACCATCCGCGCCTGCGCCGACGCGCTGCATATCCCCTACGTGCGCATCGAGCGCGCGGCGGACAGGCGCGAGGATTGGCGCGACGCGGTGACGTGGGCAGGCAATTCTGAGGAGGCGGCGGCGCTGGCCGCGCTCTGCGCGGGAAACATCCTGCTGACGACGGGAAGCCACACCCTGAGCGTTTATGCCAAGGTCATTGAGCCGGAAAGGCTGTTCGTCCGCGTCCTGCCGACGCATCAGGCACTCGATCTCTGCGCGGCGGCGGGCATGGTGCAGAGCCACGTCATCGCGATGCAGGGGCCGTTTTCGCGGAATTTCAACGCGGCGCTCTACGATCAGCTCCGCATCCGCACGATGGTGTCAAAGGATTCCGGGCAGCCGGGGGGCGTGGCGGATAAGGTTCTGCCCGCGCTGGAACGCGGGATCGACGTGGTGATGATTGAACGACCGAAGGAGGATAAACGATGAAAAAAGCGTTGGTCATTGTGAGTTTTGGCACGACGTATGAAAGGGCACGGCGGAGCATCGACGCGGTGGAGCGCGCACTGGCGCAGGCTGCGGAGGGCTATGACGTTTTCCGCGCGTATACGAGCAGCATCGTCCGCAAGGTGTTGAAATCGCGCGGCGAAATTGTGCCGTCGCTTGAGGAAGCATTGGAAAAACTGGCGAACGAAAGCTATGACACGGTGTTTGTTCAGCCGACGCACCTGCTCTGCGGCAACGAATACGACGAAAAAATCCGCGCATCGTATATGCGCTATGCGGGGCGATTCCTGCGTGGCGGCATCGGTAAAACGCTGATTGCGAATAACGATGACCTGCTTAAGCTGGCTGAGATTTTGGCGGCTCTCAAGCCTGATGATGCGGACGCGCTTCTGCTCATGGGGCACGGCACGACGCATTTCGCAAACATGGTCTATCCCGCGATGCAGACGGCACTTCGGCTGCAAGGCCATCCCAATGTCGTCGTCGGAACGGTCGAGGGCTGGCCGACGCTGGAAAACGCCATCGACGAGCTGCGTGCGCTGGGCGCAAAGCACATCGAGCTGCGCCCGATGATGCTTGTCGCGGGCGACCACGCACAAAACGATATGGCGGGCGATGATGCGGATAGCTGGAAAAGCCATCTGACCGCCGCCGGATTCGACGTGCATTGCACGGTGGAAGGGCTGGGCGAGCTGGAAGATGTGCAGAGGCTGTATGTGGAGCATTTGAAGGCGGAACTGAAATAAAACAATAAGAAAAACCACGCACTTCCTGTATGATGAACGGGGAATGCGTGGTGAACTTCTTCCGTCACGACTTCGTCGTGCCACCTCCCTCGATGAGGGAGGTTTTATTTATATATGACGTTATTTCGGCGTAAAAGGCGTTCAAACAGGCACAGCCCGCGCAGACCGTATTGGAATTTTCGCAGGCGACGATTGCGATTCGTTTCATTTCGTATTCCTTTCTTTGAGCAGATGCCCGCCTTCCATCTTCACAATCTCGTCACAGAATTGCTCGGCAAGCGCCGTGCTGTGCGTGATGAACAGATAGGAGGTCTGATACTGCTGCTGATAGCGGCGCAGGAAGTCGATCATCTGCGCCTGCGTAATCACGTCCAGCATGCTGGTCGGCTCGTCGAGCAGGATCATCTCCGGCTCAAGCACGGTGACACGTGCCAGCGCAGCACGCTGCAATTCGCCGCCGGAAAGTTCGCCGGGATAGCGGGCAAGATGCTCGGCGTGTAGGCCGAACGGCTCGATAACGGAGAGAATCGCCCCGTCGTCAAACGGTTTGCCCATCAACTTGAATGGTTCAACCAGGCTCTGTCGAAGCGTGAGCTGGGGATTGAACGAAACCTCCGGGTGCTGAAAGAGAATCTGAATCCTGCGGCGTGCCTGCCCTCGAATGGGATAGCTAAGCAGCTTGCCATGGAAAAACAGCTCGCCGGAATCGGGCTTGAGCAAGCCGACCATCATTTGTCCCAGCGTGGATTTGCCGCTGCCGCTCTGCCCAAGCAGACCGAGCGTTTTGCCCTTTTGCAGGGAAATCGACGCGCCGTCCACCGCGGTGAACCACGTCTTATCCGCGCTGCGGAAGTGCTTGGTCAGCGAAACAGCCTCCATGATGGTTTCACACATACTGCCAACACCTCACTTTGTGGCCGTCCACGTCCGCCATCGGCGGCATTTCGGCACATTTTTCGCTGCAATTCGGGCAGCGCATTCGATATTTGCAGCCGGTCACGCGCGTATCGTCGTGCGCGGGGGCATAGCCGGGGCGGAAATGCAGCCCGTTTTCCGGCATGGCGGCGAGCATATCGCGCGTATAGGGATGCAGCGGATGGGCGTACAGCTCGTCCGCGTCGGCGACCTCGATGAGATTCGCCGCATACATCACGCCGATGCGATTGGCGACGTCACGCGCAAAGCTCAGGTCGTGCGTGACGCAGACCATCGTCTGCCCGTCCAGCTCGTTCAGCGTGTCAGCGACCAGACGGATGCGTGCTTCGTCCAGCCCTTTGGTCGGCTCGTCAAAGAGCAGAAGCTCCGCGTCGGCACTGATGCCCATCGCAATCAGCGCACGCTGGCGCATGCCGCCGCTCAGGGTGTAGGGGTACTGCCGCGCCAGTTCTTCTTCACGCCCCAGATGAAAGCGGCGCATCAGCTCCACCGCGCGGGCAATCGCCCGTTTTTTATTCATGCCGCGATGCGCGATCAGCGGTTCGCCAACCTGAAATCCAACGGAAAGCAGCGGGTTCATGCCGTTGCCGCTTCCCTGCGGCACATAGGAGATTTGACCGCCGCGAACGCCATCCATCTGCTTGGGCGAAAGGGCGAACAGGCTTTGCCCGTGAAATCACACGTCGCCGCTGACGACAGCACTTGCCGGGAGCAGGCGCAGCACGGAGAGCAAGAGGATGCTCTTGCCGCTTCCCGTTTCGCCGATGATGCAGAGTTTATCGCTGGGAAAGACAGAGAGGGAGACCTGTTCAACCGCCTGTACGGCACTGCCGTTGGCAAAGCGGACGGAAACGTTTTGAATATCCAAAATCGCATTTTCCACAGTAATCACTCCCTTCTCTGCCGGCCATAGTAGCCCACGAGCATGAAGCCCATCACCGCGACGCTGATGCAGATGATCGGCGGCAGATACCACCAGATCTGTTTGCGCAGAATGCTGTTGCGGAAGAAGGCAAAATGCAGGATGTTGCCCCAGCTCTTTTGACCGTATGTTCCCAGACCGAGAAAGCTCAATCCGGATTCCGTCGTCATCGCGCCGGAGACGGAAAGCGCCATGCGCGTGAGCAGGATATCCTTGAGGTTGGGCAAAATGTGGCGCACCATGATGACCGGCGCGGAAACGCCCATCGCCTTTTCAATCTTGATATAGGGCAGTTCGCAGATCTGCTTGACGCGCGTGCGCAGGATGCGTGCCGTGCCCGTCCATGCGGTGATGCTGATCGCCAGAATCAGGCTGAACATGCCGCTCTTGAGGTAGGCAATCAGCAGCATCGTCAGCGGCAGGGACGGAACTGCCATCGCAACGTCGATCACAGCGCAGATGGTTTTATCCGCCGTACCGCCGAAGTATCCGGCGATAAGTGCCAAAGCTGTGCCGATCAGCGAAACCAGCAGTGCGGAAAACACGCCGAGCAGCAGCGACACGCGTGTGCCGTAAACCATCTCGCTGAAAATATCCTGCCCCAAATCGTTCGTCCCCAGCAGATGCTCCGCGCTGGGCTTGAGATACGCCGTGCCCAGTTCAGAGGGGTCATACGGCGCGATGAAATCCGCGAAAATCGCAATCAGGCAGAACGCCAAAATGATGCACCAGCCTGCGATAGCGGCGGGGTTATGCTTTTTACGCATGCTCTGCCGCCTCCTCCCGAATGCGCGGGTCGATCGCCGCGGCGACGATATCGCCCAGCAGGTTGCTGAGCACGACGCAGAGCGCCGAAAGCAGGAAGCAGAACTGCGCGGTCGCAAAGTCGCGGCAGGATACGGCGTTGTACATCATCTGTCCCATGCCCTTCCAGCCGAAGACGACCTCGACCACCATCGCGCCGGAGAGCAGCCCGCCCAGCTGCATGCACAGCGATGTGGAATACGGCACGAGCGCGTTTTTAAGCACATGGCGAAAGAGCACCTTGTTTTGACCGATGCCCTTGGCGCGTGCGGTGAGGATGTATTCCTCCTGCCGAATCTGGGAGACGGTGCTTTTCATCAGCATGAAATCACCCGACGTGCGGAACAGAATCAAAATGCACAGCGGCAGAATCATGTGCTGGACGATGCTCGCCGTCCGCGCCGCGCCGGAAAGACCGGGCGAAACCATGCCGTTGATCGGCACCCACTTGAGCTTGTAGGCGAACGCGATGAGCAGCAGCAGACTCAGGCAGTTTGAAGGAATGGTATTCAGAAACAGGAAAAACGGCGTGGCGATGCGGTCAAACAGACCGCCGGGGCGGATGCCCGCGTGAATGCCGAGCACCGCGCCGAGAATGCAGGAGATGATGAGCGTCGGAACGGAGAGCAGCAGCGTCCAATACGCGGCGGAACGGAAATTTTCGATGACGGGCTTCTGGTTGGTATAGGAAAGACCGAAATCCAGCGTCAGCACGCTTTTCATGTAGCGTGCGTACTGCGTCGGCAGATCGTCGTTCAGACCGAATTTCTCCGTGACCTGTTCCAGATAGGCAGGGTTGTTATCCAGCAGGTAATAGTATTCCTCTTCGCCAATCAGAAAGATGATCGGGTCGCCCGGCATGGTATGCACCAGCGTGAAGCTGATGGTGATAATCAGCCAGATCGTCGCAATGGCGATGAGGGTTTTCTTGAGGATGTGTTTGAACAAAAGGAAATCACTCCCGTTATAGCAGAAAAGGGCTGACAAGCCCCAAGATCAAGGATTTGTCAGTCCCCAAATTCAGATATGCTTACTTCGCCGTCAGGTCAAACCAGGTTCTGGCATTGATGACGCCCCAGCTCTGCCAGTTATCCCAGCCTTCAATCTTGTCGGTGCGATACGGGAAGAAGCCCGTCTGCCACGCGAAGGTCAGACCGAACATCTCCTCGTCGGCGAGGTGCTGGAGGTTGCGGCTGTTTTCGATATACTGCTCGTCGTTGATGGCCTCGGTCATCGCGTAGTAGTATTCCTTCAGACGCGGATCATGGCAGCTGCCCCAGTGCCAGCCGGAATCGCCGTCGCGCAGCTCGGCGAGCATGTAGCGGAACGGCGTGGAATAGAGCATGCCAGAGGTGGTAAAGGTGATGGAGATGTCGTATTCCTCCTTGGTCACCTTATCTTCCCAAATCTCGCTGTTAGCGATGGCTTCCTCGTCGATGTGGCAGTTCACGCCGACATTCTGGAGGGACTTGCAGACGATTTCGCCCAGACGGGAGCGGACTTCCATGCTGCGGGAATACTGCGGAATGACGGACAGATCCATCTTGCCGCCGTCCGGCAGTTCGCGCCAGCCGTCGCCGTCCGCATCGACATAGCCCGCCGCATCCAGCATGGATTTCGCGGTCTCCGCGTTGTACTCCAGCATCGCGATGGAATCGTCAAAGCCCTTGAAGGACGGACCAAGCACGCCGCGGTTGGCAGGCTTGCCGTATTCGCCGTTGATGGCGGTCGCCGCGGTCGGGTAGTCGATGGCGTAGGCAATCGCCTGACGGAAATTCACGTCGTCGCCCGGTGTGCGGCTGCATCCGAACAGCATCTGATAGCTGCCAGCGAACGGGCTTTCGCCCATGTCGAGTCCGTCCATACCGGTGAAGCTGTCGATCAGTGTCGCTTCAATCGGGTTGGCGTAGTTGTAATACGCGTCGCACTCGCCGCTTGCCAGCGCCATCATCAGGCTCGCCTGATCCGCGTAGGTCTGCACGGTCACCTTGTCCACGGTGATTTCGCCGAGGAACGCGTTCTCCGGCACGGCCTCATAGTAAGAGGTCTGGGAATCCACATCGTAGCCCACCAGCTTGTACGGGCCGCAGCCAATGGCAGCGTCCTCGCCGGTGTAGTGGGAATAATCCTCGATGCCTTCCCAGATGTGCTTGGCATAGATGCATGCCGTGTTCATGCAGGAGGTGTTGAGGTAATAATACACGTCTGGCTGGGAGAAGGTCAGGCGCGCCGCGTTTTCGCCGGTGATCTCCACGCTGACCAGATTGGACAGACCGCCGACCTTCTTCACGTCGCGCTGGAACTCGAAGGTGAAGATGATATCCTCGTCGGTCACGGGCTGACCATCATGCCAGATCGCGCCCTTATGCCAGGTGAAATCCAGCACCTTACCGTCTTCCGAAATCTCGTAGCTGGTGAAAAAATAGGGCTGCAAATCGCCGTTCGCGTCGCGATAGACGTAGTTGCCCTGCGTCAGACCGTTGTAATTCATGCGACCGAATGCGTCGCTTTGGGTGGTCATGTTGAAGGTGTTGTTGGCTGCCGTCGTGCCGACGATGAGGTTTTCGACGTGCTTTTTGCCCTCGGCCATGGCGCAGGAGAGCGAGAACACAAACACCAGCATAAGCAGCAGGGAGACAAGTTTCTTCATTCGGATTATTCCTCCTTTTATTTGGTGCGCAAGACGACAAAAAGCACTGCATCGACAATCTTTTTCGGTCGGCACAGTGCTTTGAGCGCGCCAAACAAACCCGTCGCCGTCAGGAGAAACGGGATATTTGGGTACAGAAAAAACAGCTCTTCCGAGACCGGGAAGACCATTGATTGTCGCAAAAAGTATGTATTCTGACTCAGGCTTCATAGCAGACGCTCTCGCCTTCCCAGAGCTTACACCCCAGTGACTGACCCAAAGGGTCGTGAGAGCCGCTCAGCCAATACAGCAGCGGTCCTGTGCGGGATTCTCACCCGGCTTCCCATGCGCAAAGGCATGATGCTTTTCGCTACGCTATGCAGTTTGAGGCTTACGCCATAAGGAATTATAGGGGGATTTGAGGCGGTTGTCAAGGCGATATGCTCGATGAATATATACAAAAAATCTTTTGAACAGAAGGATAAGAGCGCAAAACACCGAAAATATTCCTTGACAAAAACAGTTACTGTAGCAGGCGATGATATTGATCTTCGGCAAAACAAATTGAGATCTTTACACATAAGTAAAAGTACAAAATATAAATATAGGAGATCTGCGCTATACCTCAAACGAGTGAATAAGAAGTCTCGTATTAGGAACAGATACACAACTGTATATGAAGAAGGCCCTGGCGGTAAAGGTGATGGAGGAAATCCGCCAATTATTAGTACAGATATCAAGGAGTGAGTGAATGTCTTTGATTAAGGAAATTGTTAATAATCTTCCCTATCTCTTAATCTATTATGTACCTGGATTTTGCACAATATTTGCGTATCGAAGGTTTAGATCGGCGCGTTCTTTTGCGATGAGTGAGACTGTTCATTTAGGGGCTTGTGTAGTTATAAGTTACATAATCAATTTGTTTCTGGAGGTAGTTTTTAGATTTATGTGATGGAGAATTTGTTTTTGATATTATTTATAAAGTGTGAAAAACATACAAAATAGATCGCTGTGATTTAGAATTTATGCCAATAAGCATATAACGCTAAATCCAGCGATTTTTCATTTGAAAAATAAAGAACTTGTAAAAATATGTAGATATTAACTTCTGAATTGATTCGAACAGTAATTTTATAGTGAATGGAGAGAAAAATGGACGATATCATCTTTCAAATCCAAACTCATTTGAAAAAGTATAAAGCGTATTGTGCGTGCGAGCGAGACTTGGAAATGTTGAATAATGAAGAACCAGAACTGAATTTCAACCAGAAAAAACGACTGGAAGAAATGCGTAAAAATAAGAGTATGATTGAAAACTGGCTTTCGATTCTTTCAGATGAGGAACGATGCATTATTCAGCTGCATTTGATTGATGGTAAATCGTGGAAAAGGATTGAAGCGGAATATGAACAAAAGCGTCGTGATGATACACGGTGTACATATATCCATATTGAGCAGATTGCGTTTGATTTTGCTGCCGAGGACT
>ENA-ORRO01002062-ORRO01002062.1-human-gut-metagenome-genome-assembly--contig:-NODE-2062-length-13082-cov-2.767560_pt1 | contig 13082 bp, 10 predicted proteins | sample MGYA00242176_ERZ509136 | MGnify/ENA primary metagenome ERZ509136 (study PRJEB26280, sample SAMEA2338644) | human gut metagenome | biome: human gut; feature: human-associated habitat; material: faeces... | reverse complement strand
GTCGTTCTGTATCTGCCACTTTTTCCATCGTGTGTTCGCCCGAAACCGCATTCAGCTTCCCTTCTGCAACATGCTCCCGGATCATATGAGGTCTTTCTGGAACCGGATCCTCATCCTCTTTCTGTTTTGCCGGAAGAACATAAGGAAGTTCTGCTCTTTCAAATACTTTTTCCAGAATCTCTGCCTGCTTCTGCACCCGGTAGAAAACCGCAATCTCCCGGTAAGGAAGTCCCTGCTCATGAAGCTCACGGATCCGCTCTGTCAGATACTCTGCCTCGATAAATGGATCATAATGATTCCTTACCAGAATCTTCTCCCCTCTTTCGCCACTTCCCTCAATCTTTCCTCCAAACTGAAGAAAACGGTTCGCCGCTTCCAGAATCACTTCATCGGACCGGTAGTTAACCGGCAGAGTCAGTTCTTTTGCGCCAAATCTGTGCTTAATCAGGAAGAACATATTCGGTCCGGTTCCTCTCCAGCTGTAGATCACCTGATTCGGATCCCCCACCGCAAAAAAGTGGGTCTTTGTGCCTTTTAACGCCTCCAGAAATTTCAGCTGTTTTTCGTCACTGTCCTGTACCTCATCGACAATGATCCACTTAAGATCCAGCACCTCTTCCTGCTCTTTTGCCACCTGCGTTCCTTCTTCCAGAAGATCTGCAAAGGACATTTTATTCTGCTGTCTTTTTGCCTTCTCAAGAAGCGGAAAGATCTGAAACAGATCATCTTTGTATTTTCCCTGTGTTCTTCCTTTCCGATATGCCGCGTAATCCTCTTCCATCCGCTTTTTCAGACGGTTCTGGTATTTGATCTTATAACCGCCTTCTTTTGCGATGGCAAGCACCATTTCCATTTCATCTTCCGGTGTGATAACGGTAAATTCCCGGTTCCATTCTTCCAATTTTGTTCCGTCTTCTGCCTTTTCCGGAAGAAATCTTCGCAGAATCCTTAAGGCAACACTGTGAAAGGTTCCAAATCCCCACAGTTCTTCTTCCGTAAGCTCTGCTTCTTTTCTGGATAGACGTTCTGCGATCTCATCTGCCGCCTTGTTGGTAAAGGTAAGCACTGCCATTTTCTCATACGAAACCTGCTTTTTCTCATGCAGATGCCGCACTTTCTCGATCAGCACTGTTGTCTTTCCGCTCCCTACATTTGCATTTACCAGACATGCCGAGCTTTCATCCAGCACCGCCTCCTGCTGGTAAGGATTTAAAGTTTTTATTTCTTCTATATTATTCATTTCCAAGCTGTTCATCATATCGCCTTTGCAAACGGTCTCTCTTCTTCTGTCGTTCTTTTTTCTCCTGCTCATCCATTTTCGCTTCATACCGTACCCGGATCTGCATATCCGCCGGACAGATCACATGATACCGCAGGGTATTGGTCAGACTTTGGAGGTTATCCGGCTCCATCAGCCATTTTGCATAAAATTCATTTTCCATCGTCAGGATCAGCTTGTGTCCTTCTGTACTGACTTTTTTAATGGTCTTCAGGAACTGCCCGCCTGCCTCGCCATTTTTGACCACGGCATAACAGACCTCCTCCCACTCATCCGGCAGATTGAAGAAAGAAAATTCTTTCCGGATCACAGGCTGTGGCTCTTTGATATTTTTCTTCAGATAAACCGGCGGTTCGCTCTCTTCCAGAAGATTATCAAGTCCCCACAGAACCGTCTTCTTATCCAGATTGTAGTCACCTACGCATGCCGGACAGCCATCCTCACACGGACAGCCACTGACCATTTTAATCGCACTTTCCAGAATTTCCGGAATCAGATCATAGATCTTCTCCGAATAACCAAGTCCGCCCTCATATTTGTCATAAATGAAGAGGGACACCTTTTCCTCCCGGAACTCATCCGGAATGGTCGCATTGTTGGACATGGTCACATCGATATCATCCCGTTCCGTCATCGTCACCATCATTACTGCATTCTTGATCGCATACTGCATTCCGTCAAAATGATTGTTCAGCACCAGCTCTCCCATCCGATTTGGCAAAAGAAGACTCCGGTAGACTCTGACAACATTCTCCGGCATTGTAAGCCAGGTGCTTTCCGTGCCATAATCCTTCTGAAGCGGCTGTGTCAGCGTCACATAGCCCAGATTCTGATGGTTATGGAACTGCAGTTTCTTGTACATGGCAATGATTTCGTTTACATTGATATCTCCAAAACGGATTTCCGTCCTCTGGTAAGCGTCCTCCTGAAATACATGCAGGATACGCGTCTCTTCCTGTCCTGCCGGTACCGTATAATAATCCCCTGTAAACGGAATGGCGTAAGCTGTCCGGCTGACCAGATCCATCTTCGTGATCTCATAGGATGCACCATCATGCATATATACAGCACCCGGATGGATCTCATGGTATGCCTGGGATTCGTCCATCTCCGTGATCTCATGTCCGTCCTCCTGCGCAAGCAGCTTGAACCTGGTCTTGTCCATATTACGCAGGCTGTAATCCCCTGCCGGAAATGCAGGTCCCGCCCAGGCAAATCTTCCGGCAAGGCTTTTTACTTCTCCGGCGCTTAAAAGCACCGGGATCATTTCTCCAAGATCTGGAAAAAGCGCAATATCATCCAGTGAAAGTGGCATCTCAGCAGCCGCTGCGCGCAGATGTGCAAGCTCGATCAGAAGATTGTCCGGATCCACGATCGCATTTTCACTTTCTCTTGAGAACAGCCATTCCGGATCGATGGCAATGTACTGGTCAAACGGTTCATTTTCCAGAATCAGATAATTGACACAGGCACTGCCGCTTCGTCCGGCACGTCCACTCTGTTGCCAGAAGGACGCCCTTGTCCCCGGATAACCGACGATCACAGTTGCATCCAGCTTTCCGATGTCGATCCCAAGCTCCAGTGCATTCGTCGATACCAGCCCGGTCAGTTCTCCCTCCGTCATCTTCCGCTCAATCTCTTTTCGCTCCAGCGGGGTATAACCGCCACGGTATCCTGCGATCAGATCTGCCGGATTCTTGCCGCCCACCCGCGCCATTCCAAGAAATCCGGCAGCATCTAATTTATCCTTTGCTTCTTTTAGAATAACTTCTACATTTCTTCTGGATCGTCCAAAGGTGATAAAATGATGATCCTCTTCCACCAGCTCCGGTATCAGTCCGGCTGCCACGGTTGACGCCGCAATCCTTCCGTATACTTTGTCATTATTCCCCTTGATCTCCGGCGGCTGGATAATACAGTATTCCTTCTCCGGTGCCGGCGATCCATCCCGGTCAATCAGCGTAAATCCGCTTCCACAGATCTTTTCGGCAAGCTCTACCGGATTAGCGATCGTCGCGGAGCTGCACAGAAAATGCGGATTCGAATGGTAATACCGGCAAATCCGGTGCATTCTCCGGAAAATATTTGCCAGATGTGCTCCGAAAGCACCGCGGTAAGAATGAAGCTCATCGATCACTACATATCGTAAATTTGCAAAAATCGCGTCAAACCCGTAATTGCTGTGATTCGGAAGGAATGCCGAGTTCAGCATCTCCGGATTGGTCAGGATAATATTTGCACTCTTGCGGATCCTTGTCCGCTCGGCAGGTTTAGTATCTCCATCGTACACGCCTGCTGAAACTCTTCCCTCTCCGAAAAATTTCAAAATCGACTGCATCGCACGGTACTGGTCACTTGCCAGTGCCTTGGTCGGGTAAATAAAAATCGCACGTGTCAGCGGGTCTTCCAGAATTTCCTGCAATACCGGGAGCAAAAAGGCAAGCGTCTTTCCACTTGCCGTCGAAGTCGTAATAACCACATTTTCTCCGGCTCTGACCTTCTCAAACATCTCAACCTGATGTGCATAGAGTCTGGAAATATGGTTGCTTTCCAGATATCCCCGGATTTCTTCCCGGAACTCCTCCGGGTAGTCCCGGTACAACGGCTCCCTTTTCTTCATTTTTCTTGTATAAATGATCAGCTTTTTAATTTCTTCCGTCATGAATTCCTCCATAATTTAAAAAATGTGCACCTATAGCACGCAATACCTTTTATTTCACAGGAAGTTCCCGTAGAATAAAAACCAAACACATATTCGTATGTACAGTATAGCATGGCTTTTCCATTCCTTCCATAGATATTTAGTGTATAGATATATTCTATATCATTCATGTAGATTATCTATAAAAAATGTTGTCCATGCAACATACATTTTATTAAAAGAATGTTAAATTCTTATTTTGGATATGCAAATTTTATTCAGGGAGGAATACATACAATGAAAAAGAGATTTTTATCAATCGCTCTTACACTTGCTATGGTATCATCTATGGCAGTAGGATGCGGAAGCAGCAAGTCAGATTCTGCTGACAGCAAAAAAGAAGAGAGTGCAAAGACAGAAGCTTCTGCCGATACAGAAAGTAACCAGATCTTATTTAACGGATCTTCTACTTTAGCACCGGTTATCACTTCTATGGCTACTACTTTCTTTGATACTTATGGAACATGGGATGCATATGATTCATCTCTTCCAAAAGAAGATATCGCAATCTACGTTTCAGCAGGCGGATCCGGACAGGGAACCAAAGCCGTTATCGATGGAACTGCAACATTTGGTATGGTTGCAAGAAGCGTAAAGGATGAAGAAAAAGAAGCAATCAAAGATGAAAAAGAATACCAAGTTGGTATCGATGCTCTGACGATCGCAGTAAACCCGGCTAATCCGGTAAATGATGTTCTTGATAACCTTACAACGGAACAGATCGTAGGACTTTTCTCTGGCGAATATGCTACATGGAAAGATCTTGACTCATCTCTTCCTGACGAAGAAGTTGTTGTTATTACACGTGATATCAACGGTGGAGCTCACGAAGTATTCCAGAAGAATATCATGGGTGACACAGAAGTAAAAGCGGATGCGATCCAGGCTTCTTCTATGGGTGAACTTGTTCAGGATATCATTGATAACCAGTACGCAATCGGATATGCTTCATTTGGTGTTGCTAACCAGAATGAAGGAAAAGTAACTCCACTGAAAGTAAACGGTGTTGCTGCAACAAAAGAAAACATTCTTGATGGATCTTACATCATCCAGAGACCACTTCTTCTTGTAGGTTCTGGTGATCCGACAGATGTACAGCAGGCTTTCCTTGATTACGTTCTTGGTGATGAAGGACAGAAAACTGTAGAAGATATGGGATTCATTCCTATGAAATAATCTTCCGATATTGAAGGGGTGTGCAAAGACACACCCCTTTTTCTTGCTATATGTCGCTGGTTAATCCCAGGGGTCAATTTTGATTTGTATCCGGACAGCGCTGTCTGTCCTGCATCATACCTAGAAAGGATTTACTATGTTTAAGAAACTTTCAGATAAATTCAGCAAAGGAATCATTTATCTGGCTGCCTTTCTCGTAACGGCACTGATGGCAGTCATGATGATCCATATTGTGAAGGAAAGTATTCCTGCCATTTCACAGCTTGGAATCAAAATGTTCCTGCCTACCACTGAATGGCGCCCTGTCAGTCAGAAACCGCAGTACGGACTTTTACCTGCGATTGCCGGTACCCTTTATGTCTCAGCGATCGCAGTTGTCCTCGCACTCATCTTCGGCGTTGCCTGTGCCTGCTTTCTGGACTATTACCTTCCGAAAAAGGTGGCATCCTTATTCCTTGCGTTCATCGATCTGGTTGCAGGAATCCCGTCCGTCATCTTCGGATTTATCGGACTTACGGTTCTTGTAAAAGCCTTTGCCACCCACCTCCATATGGCAGCCGGTCAATGTATCCTGGCAGCCGGGATCGTGCTGGGGATCATGCTTTTACCATTCGTTATTTCCACCTGTCATGAATCTTTACAGACTGCACGAAAGACTTACGAGTTCAGTGCGATCACACTTGGATTCTCCAGAGAATTTACCCTGCTACATTTTATTCTTCCGGCAATCCGGCCGGGAATCATTGCAGGTGCAATGATGGCATTCGGCCGCGCACTTGGCGAGACAATGGCCGTCATGATGGTAATCGGTAATTCCCCGATTTATCCCAAACTCCTTGGACGTGGTCAGACACTTCCTGCCCTAACCGCACTGGAAATGGGAAGTATTGAATACGGAAGCCTTCACCTCTCCGTACTTTACGTTGCAAATGCTGTGCTGCTTGTGATTCTTTTCATCGTACTCGGTATCAGCTATCTTCTGAAAAGGAGGCTTGCCACCCATGAGAACTAAACTGCAGAAATTTTTCACACGCCTGATTCTCAGTATACTCGGACTTTGCGTGATCGTTGTTACACTCTTCCTTTTCCTTTATGTCTTCTGGAAAGGGAAAAAAGTATTTAGCCTGTCCTTCCTTCTGGACAAGCCTGCCGGTGTTCCACTTGGAACTGCAGGCGGTATCTATCCTGCACTGATGGGTTCCATTTACCTTGGCGCACTTTCCGCACTGATCGGCGGTGTCCTTGGTATCGGCGCTGCCATTTATCTTGTATTTTACAGCACCGGAAAACGATTTTCCGTCCTTGTAAATATGGCGATCACCGGGCTTTCCGGAATCCCTTCGATCCTGTTCGGGCTGGTTGGATATACGCTTCTGATCTACCGTTTTGGACTTAACCGCAGCCTTCTGTGTTCGGCACTGTGTGTTGCAGCAATGATCATTCCTTTTGTTGCAATCCGAGCAGAAAAGCTTCTGGAAGAGAAGGGGCGTGAATATATGAAGAACTCCCTAAGTCTCGGACTTTCCCGTGAGTATGCCCTCCGGAAACTGATCCTTCCGGTCTGCTCTGTAGAACTTCTCGGAACCGTTGCGCTTGGAATGGCATACGGCATGGGTGCCGTTGCACCGATTTTATACACCGGAGCTGTCATGCAGGCAGATGTTCCGCATTCTCTCTCCGATCCGTTCATGTCACTTCCATATCACCTGTATATCCTTGTGAACAACGGATTTTCTCTGGATTATGCTTATGGAACCGCATTTGTACTGATGCTCTTCCTACTCATCATCCAGTTAATATGTAAATTTATCACCTATCTACGAAAGGACAACTGATATGCTGAATATAGAAAATCTAAAATGTGGATTTGGAAAACACGAAATTCTTCACGGAATCAGCCTGACGATCCCGAAAGGACAGATTACAGCCATCGTTGGTCAGTCCGGCTGCGGAAAAACAACTTTTCTGAAAACCCTGAACCGGATGGTAGAAGAAGAAGGCGGCTATCTCTCAGGAACAATTACTTTAGAAGGAACCGACATCAAATCTCTTCCGAAAGAAAAACTCAGAAGGCGTGTTGGCATGGTTTTCCAACAGCCGATCGCTTTCCCGCACAGTATCGAAAAGAATCTGTCTTATGTACTGAAATACCACGGTGTCCGTAATAAGAAAGAGATTGCTGAGAAAATTACAGAGTCTCTGCAGAAAGCAAAACTCTACGATGAGGTCAAAGATCAACTGAAAAAATCCGCCCTCAAATTATCCGGCGGTCAAAAGCAGCGTCTTGCTATCGCACGAAGCCTCTGTGCCGGTCCGGAGATCCTGCTCCTTGACGAGCCGTGCTCCGCACTGGATATGAAGAATACAATTGCAATCGAAGAAACACTTTTGGAGTTGAAAGACCAGTATACTTTCGTCATCGTCACACATAATCTGGCTCAGGCAAAGCGAATTGCCGATCAGGTGATCTTCATGGATCATGGAGAAGTACTAGAAGTGACGGAAAAAAAGAAATTCTTTGAAAATCCGGCATCGGAACCGGCGAAAGAGCAGATACAGTATATGTAATAAAAAACGAGCAAATGTCTTTTCACATGACATTTACTCGTTTTTTTATTTATTCCACAAAGGATTTCTGTCAGTCTGATTTTTATTTCAGCATCTCTCTGAGCAGTTCATTAACCATACCCGGATTTGCTTTTCCTTTCATTGCCTTCATGATCTGTCCAACCAGTGCGCCAAGTGCTTTTTCTTTTCCACCCTTGAAATCTTCCACTGCCTTTGGATTCTTTGCAATCACTTCTTCCGCAAGTGTGCGGAGTGCACCTTCATCGTTGACGGTCTTCAGTCCGTGATCCTCTACATATTTTTCCGGATCCACATCCTCTGCAAATACCCTTTCAAATACCTCTTTTGCTACAGAACTGTTGATGGTTCCCGCGTCTGCAAGTTCGATCAGTTTTGCAAGGTTCTCCGGTGAAAATTTAATATCTGCCGGCTCCTGTCCGTTTTCATTTAACAGACGCATGGTTTCTACCATCAGCCAGTTGGACACCTTTTTCGGCTTGTTGCAGATTGCACAGGTCGCCTCAAAGAGATCTGCCATCTTCTTCGTTCCGGTAATGAGCTCCGCATCATAACGTGGAATATCATAATCTTTCTCATAACGTGCAAGTTTTTCACTTCTCAGCTCCGGCTGTTTGTCTTTGATCTTCTGGATCCATTCATCACTGATCACGATCGGCACCAGATCCGGTTCCGGGAAATATCGATAGTCCTGCGCATCCTCTTTGGAACGCATCGCATAAGAATATTCTTTATTATCATCCCATCTTCTGGTTTCCTGAATGACTTTCTTTCCTTCTTCGATGAGTTCGATCTGTCTCTGTCTCTCTCCCTCGATCGCATGTGTAATCGCTTTAAAGGAGTTCAGGTTCTTCATCTCAGTACGTGTTCCAAACTCAGAAGCACCTACTTCACGAACCGAAAGATTGACGTCTGCTCGCATGGATCCTTCCTGAAGCTTACAGTCCGATGCTCCCAGATACTGGCAGATCATACGCAATTTTTCCAGATAAGCAATGACTTCATCTGCCGAACGCATATCCGGCTCCGATACAATCTCGATCAGCGGAACCCCACTTCGGTTATAATCTACTAAAGAGCAGTCCTCCCACTCATCATGGATCAGCTTTCCGGCATCCTCTTCCATATGCATCTCGTGGATCCGGATGGTTTTCTTGCCGTTTTCTGTCGTGATCTCGAGATGTCCATCTCTACATAGCCGTCTCTCGCAATTGGCAGATAGAGCTGTGAAATCTGATAGTTCTGCGGGTTATCCGGATAGAAATAATTTTTACGGTCGAATTTACACACCTGTGTGATCTTACAGTTTGTCGCAAGTCCTACTGCCATCGCATATTCTACTACTTTTTTATTTAATACCGGAAGGGAGCCCGGCATACCGGTACATACCGGGCAAGTATGTGTATTCGGTGCGCCCCCGAATGCGGTACTGCATCCACAGAAAATTTTTGTCTTTGTTGCAAGTTCTACGTGAACCTCCAGACCGATTACGGTTTCATACTGCTTTGACATCTATGCTTCCTCCTTTCCGGCTGCTTCTGTTTTGTCGTACATAGATACCCATTTTTTCTCTGTCAGGCACTCATAGGTATAAGCTGCCTGAAAAAGCTTCTTCTCCTGGAAGCAGTCTCCGATGAGCTGCATTCCAACCGGAAGTCCTTTCGCATCCTGTCCAACCGGAATACTGATCCCCGGAAGTCCTGCCAGGTTGACGGAAATCGTATAAATGTCGCCCAGATACATTTTGATCGGATCACTTAAGGAAACTCCAAGCTTCGGTGCTGTCGTCGGTGCTGCCGGCGTCAGGATCATATCATATTTTGCAAATGCACTGTCAAATGCCTTTTTAATCAGTGCTTTTGTACGGAGTGCTTTCAAATAATAAGCATCATAATATCCGGAACTGAGTACGAAAGACCCAAGCATGATACGGCGCTTTACTTCCGGTCCGAAGCCCTCGGAGCGGGTCTTTTTGTACATCTGGTGAAGCTCTTCATAATCCTTTGTGCGGTATCCGTATTTCACACCGTCAAATCGGGACAGGTTGGAGCTTGCCTCTGCTGATGCGATGACATAATAAGCCGGAATCGCATATTTTACAAGTCCAAGATCAAATTCTTCAATCTCAGCTCCTGCATTTTTCAGAACCTCTGCGGCTTCCAGAATCGGTTTTTTCACTTCTTCGTCCAGACCTTCTCCAAAATAATCTTTTGGAATACCGATCTTCATCCCTTTTACATCGTTTACCAACGCACTCGTAAAATCCGTGTCCTGGCGTTCTACCGAAGTGCTGTCTTTTACATCATGGGATGCGATGGTCTCAAGAACCGTCGCACAGTCGGTTACGTCCCTTGCAACCGGTCCGATCTGGTCAAGAGATGATCCGTAAGCGATCAGTCCATAACGGGATACCGTTCCGTAGGTTGGCTTGATTCCAACGATTCCGCAGTAAGAACTTGGCTGACGGATCGATCCGCCGGTGTCAGATCCAAGAGCATATGGTACTTCCAGAGCCGCAACTGCCGCACAGGAGCCACCGGAAGATCCACCCGGTACATGCTCCAGATTCCACGGATTCTTTGTCTCTCCATAATAAGAAGTCTCAGTCGTGCTTCCCATCGCGAATTCATCCATATTAGTCTTTCCGATCACAACTGCACCTGCTTTTTCCAGGTTCAGAACTGCTTCTGCTGAAAATGTCGGTACAAAATTACTCAGAATTTTTGAACTGCAGGTGGTCGTCACACCTTCCGTACACATGTTATCCTTGATTGCAACCGGTACTCCTGCAAGCGGTCCGGTCAGTGTTCCGTCATCGATCAGCTTCTGCACTTCTTCCGCTCTTTTTAAGGCAGCTTCTTTTTGAAATGATACAAAACTGTTGACTTCTTTTTCTACTTTATCAATCTGTGCGAAGCAGGCTTCCACTGCTTCTTTTACTGTAACTTCTTTTGCCTGAATCTTTTTTCCAAGTTCAACGGCAGTAAGACCTTTCAAATCCATCTTTCGATTTCCTCCTATGCGAATGTTCTAGGTACTTTGTAGCTCTGTTCTTTCTGCTGCGGCGCATTTGCCAGCATTGCTTCGTGATTGTCTCCATTTGTCACTACATCCTCACGGAATACATTATTTACCGGAAATACATGTGACATCGGTTCAATTCCTTCTGTATCCAGTTCATTCAGGGTATCAATATAATCAAGCATGGTTTCCATATCTTTCTTTGCCTGCTCTTTTTCTTCGTCAGAAAGCTCCAGCTTTGCCAGGATTCCAACGTATTCGATTGTTTCATCCGAAATCTTGTTTGCCATTGTACTCGTCCTTTCTAATAATAATTATCGTAAAAGCTTTCGTACTCCTCCGATTCAATCCACTCACTCGGTGTAAGTTCTACTGTAAGTCCTTCCAGATCAACTTCTGTTCCATCGATCAGGACAATATTTTTCAGCTCCTGTGGAAATCCCGACTCTTCATTACCGATCAGCATTCCCATATAATTTTCGTATCCGGCGCTTACTGTCACGTCATAATCAAAAATCCCAAAACCTTCCACACATTTCACATCATAGACACCTGCAGGTACGTCTTTTCCTACTGTAAATTTATCCGATACAGTTTTCGATTCTGTAAGCGGATTTGCAATTGCTGTCAGATTCATCTGTGCATTCTCTGCTGTCATGTGAAGCTCCAGTGTATCCTCTACTATCACATAACATCCCGGAAATACTTCAAAGTCACTGACTTCTTCTTCCGTATTATCGTAGTCATCACCAAAATTGTACTGCACCCAGATATTATTTTTGCTGTCTGTCAGCTCTACCTGACCACTTCCACTTTTGCAGGTCAATGTATAGATTCCCTGCGGAAGATGTACACCGCCTTTATAAATTCCGGCTGTCAGGTCTGCTTCATAAAGTTCTCCTTCTTCCGGCATCACTTCCTGCAAATCACTGTATGGATCTTTCTCGGTGTAGCTGTCACTGTCATCATAAGTATAGTCATCAAAATAATGCTGAACTTCATCGCTGATCGTTCCGCCAAGCTCACCTGCAAATGCTGCAATGATCACAAAGCCAATCAGAAACTTTCCAAGCTTCCTTTTCTTTTTTACCGGTCTGCTGCTTTGTTTCATTGAAGATGATGTATAACTGTAACTCTGGTTTCCTGTCTGGCTGTAGCTTGTGCCTGCGGTATTGTAGCTCGCATTTGCTGCAGAATATCCATTCCCCGCCGGATTTACTTTTCCTGCTGCCGCATTCTTTGACGCCTTTTTTGCAGCTGCTTTCTTTGCATTTTTATCTGCATTCTTCGCCTTACGCACATTTTCCCGAGTCATGGTCTTTCCTTCATACGGCTTTTCCGCTTCCGTATGTATATGTGTCAGCGATTCTTCATGACCGGAATTTCCAAGTGTCACATACTGATCGTCATTCTTTGAATTGTCAAGCCCACACTCTGTGCAGATATTTCCGTTTAATTTTCCTCCACATAAGGAACATCTTCGTCTCATTTTGACCTCCCACGCTACCTCTTGTCAGCTTCCTTTTTTACCTGCCAGCCAGGGAGCTTCGTCTCTACGGAGTAAGTCTGCTTAAATCTCTCGGGAAGAGGGTTGTCTCACGGACGTTATCTTCACCAAGAAGCTGCATTGTCAGACGTTCCATTCCGATTCCAAGACCTCCATGTGGCGGCATACCATGTTTGAATGTATCCAGATAGGTCTCCAGTCCTTCTTCCGTCATTCCCCGCTTTGCAAGCTTTTCCATCAGCATGTCGTAGTCATGGATTCTCTGTCCTCCGGTCGTGATCTCAAGTCCACGGAACAAAAGGTCAAAGCTGAGTGTGAATTTCTCATCCTGTGGATCGTCCATTGCATAGAACGGACGCTTCTTTGACGGATAGTGCGTAACAAATACAAAATCGCTGCCCCACTCTTCTTTTGCATATTTTCCGATCAGTACTTCTTCTTCCGGCTCCAGATCAAATGGGTTACGCATCTTATGATTATATTTCTCAGCTACCAGCTCTTTGATCTCACTGAATTTTACTGCCGGAATCTGATCTACTTTCGGAAGTTCCACATTCAGAATCTTCAGTTCTCTGGCATAATCTTTTTTTAAAAGTTCCATGGCATACTGGAGAAATCCTGTCTCCATTCCCATAATATCCTCAAATCCATCAATATAGCCCATCTCGAAGTCCAGACTCGTATATTCGTTCAAATGTCTCTTCGTATTATGCTTCTCAGCACGGAACACCGGCGCCGTTTCAAATACCCGGTCAAACACACCGACCATCATCTGTTTGTAGAACTGAGGACTTTGCTGGAGCACTGCCGGG
>ENA-ORRO01002057-ORRO01002057.1-human-gut-metagenome-genome-assembly--contig:-NODE-2057-length-13088-cov-7.356019_pt1 | contig 13088 bp, 11 predicted proteins | sample MGYA00242176_ERZ509136 | MGnify/ENA primary metagenome ERZ509136 (study PRJEB26280, sample SAMEA2338644) | human gut metagenome | biome: human gut; feature: human-associated habitat; material: faeces... | reverse complement strand
CTTTGGGCGAGGATGGAAGAATCCTTCTGCGTGAGAGCGGTACGGAGCCGGTGATCCGTGTGATGGTTGAGGCACAGAGTGATGAGTTGTGTGCGAAGTATGTGGATGAGATGGTGCAGGTGATCCGGGAGGAAGGGCTTGCGGTGGAGTAGAATGGAATAGTGAGATGGTAAGGGGAGCCGGCGCTGGTGCGCCGGCTTGTCTGTTATATATTTTTCTTGCTATGTTATGCTTTATGAGGAATTGAAACGCGAATTGTCATTTGTACAAAAAGTGTTTGATAAACGATATGAGCGAGAGTATTATGTAAATAAAATATAGTTGAGAAGATTTTATAGAAATGCCTAAAAAGAAGTAAGCGGTAGCAATCTATATAAAATGGAGGGAGTAAGATTCTTGGTCGATGTGGCAGATTCGTTAATCTTTTCAATTGCATTACCAGCATTGAATCAGTTTACCGATGAGAAGGTTTATCCATATTTTGCTGAGAAATGGGATATTGGGAGAAAACAAAAAAATAGAGAGACTTGTGCTTTAAAGATTTTAAAAAAGTCAGATATTGAACGAGAAGAAAAAGATAAGGTTATCCATTTGGAAGAGTACAGTAAAAGAGCAAGGGCGTAAGTTATTATAAATATCGAATGGATGTAATAGCATCTACTTGTTATAACATCAATAAATTTTACCAGAGATAAAGAGGGACGATAATGTTATTATTTTCAACTATCCTTGAAATTGACAAAAAACTGACAAAAGATGATTTTATAAATTTAGTAATCGAGTGGAACCAGAAAGGCCATCCTGAAAGTGTTATATCAAACATTGAGTGGAATGGAGAAAGAAATATTCGCTTTGAGGATGAGAATAAATGTCTTGAGATTCAAGAATACCGGAACAAAAATATAATTGCGGTTCGATTTGAAAAGAGAGAGTCGGATGGGGCTATATGGGACACAGATTATATTATGAATTTTTCTGAAATGAAGATGGCAATAAGATTGGATCGTAGTTATATAGAAGAGGCATTAAATGTTGATACAAAATTCTTTACCCCATTTTTTATTTCCCTGTTAATTGATCGTGGTTATATTTTGAAGGATGGTAATCTCGAAGTACAGAGGACACCACTAATCATCGATGAAGAAAATCTCGATTTGATTGTTAATGTTATTAATGGAACTGTAAGGTACAAATTACCAGTTGTAATTATCACGAAAACTTTTTATGATGAAGACCCGGTAGATGCTGGTAAACTAGCAAAGGAATTAAAAGGTGTAGCTCATGTTTTAGTACAAAAGACAAATTGTACAAATCGTAAATTGAAAGAATTATGTAACGGCAACAATGAATACTATGGCGCTATTGGAATATATCACCCCAACCCTGCAATTGGGCATAAGAGATATCTGTACAGAATGTCCGAAGGTATTGATCGCCTTCTTTATGATAAAGTGACGAGAACGGTTATGCAATACAGTAATTCGCAGATGGTAGGATCACTTTATACATGGTTTGGAGTAAATAATGCAATATTGCAGGATCGGTTGGCTTGTAAACGTGAAGAAAATGCTGAAGCAGAAGCTGGGAGAAGAAAGGCACTTTATGAGTTACTTACTCTTAAGTCAGATTTGGATCAAACGAAAGAGAGTATGCGTAAACAGGCTTTAGAAGAGGCAAAAGCATAAGCGGATAGGATTCTTGATGGTTTTGAAGGAGATATGCAGAAGAAAAACTCTGAAATTGAGAGACTGACTTCTGAACTTCAAAAGAAAGAATATGAAATAAGCTGGTTAAGGGCTAAATTGGATTCTATGACAGATGTTCCTGTTTTAATTGCTGGGGATGAGGATGATTTTTATCCTGGAGAAGCAAAGGATTTCGTATTGTCTGCTGTGAAGAAAGAATTGTCTGCCACGGAAGTAAGAACAAGAAGATATGATGTATTGTCGGATATTTTGAATGTTAATAACTATAAGGCTATAGGAGAACAAAGAGCAGAAGAGGCAAAGCGATTACTCAGCAACTATAGTGGGATGACACAAAAATTAAAGAAAGGCTTAGAAGATATTGGTTTCATTTTTGATCAGTCAGACCATCAGAAGGTAAAATATTACGGAGATGATCGATATACAATCATTTATGCCAGTACCTCAAGCGATAAAGGGCATGGTGGAAAAAATAATGTGAGAAATACTATAAAAAAAGCGTTTTAACAATATAATAGATTTGGGTAGAATAAATGAGTGCAAGAGGCAATGCCATTAAGCCAGTTGTTCGAAGTTTTGTTTGATAGCTCAGTTGTTGTCAAATATCTGGTATTTTGAACTCAAAAAGCCAAAAACAGGTATGCCAAAAAGACAGATGCTGTCCATCTGCCCAAAAGAAGGATATTCAGTTGCAGAACTTACCGATATCCAAAATGAATTGCGCTGATTCCACGGAGAGGCCGTTGAAACTGCCGGAACCTGTCTTTCACTGCGTGGACATATTTCATCATCAGCCGGATAATATCGATGTGCCTGCCGGGTGGTGGTAATCCAACAGAAGAGGATGTTGAAGGTGGGAATACCAGAAGTTCTATTGTGCTGTCTATTGTGGTAATGAATGTGGATCGTATAATTTTTATTTGCAAACCTCCAGTATATCAAGGTTTTAAAGGATTTTAGAACAATGAAAACGATAGTTTTAGACCTTATTCCGTGAAACTTACTGAATATTCCAGATGGTTTTACATCAGCCGTCCGGTGATATGGAAATCACTTTTTAGATCCGCTTTTGTGCATACCGAATCATAATTTCTGCTGAGACATTTGTAAAGACTGCTACGCACCGCAGATGCGGCAAGGTCTTGACAAATATCCCAACAGAAATGGATAAGTCATCAAGCACAAAATAGGCGATTTCCGAGTACCGGAACTCTGATTTCCAAATTTCCGGAAGTGCGATTTCATCGCACAAGAATATTCAACTTACCATAGTGTTACATCCCGTTTTTTCAGCAATAATACCTGCTGGAAACTGATTTTCGCAATACATTTTATTTCACCCACCAGGTTAAACAAAATTTTGTTTTTTTACTGTATCATCATGCATTATCCTGTATAATGAAAGTATCAAAAGATAGGCGGAGGCAGTGCAATGAAGAAAATACACATTGAATTCAGCGATGAGCGGCTCATTACTCCCAGTGGTCTGGTATTCGTAGGGCAAATACTTGGAAAAAGCAGTTTTGTTAAAAAATCAACCGTGCTCCAATTTCAAAAGATTATCTGCAGAAACAGATAAAAAATGGAGACGTGCTGCGTGAAATGCACATAGAGCCGACAGCCCTGGATAACGGATTGTACCTGTCAATATTGATGTAACCCCCTTTGACAATTCGAAATCCAATAAGGAAGGCGTATCCCGTACCTACAAGGGTTTTGACGGATATGCACCAATTATGGCATATATCGGCACGGAAGGATACCTCGTCAATCTTGAACTGCGGATTGGGAAACAGCACTGCCAGAAAGAAACTCCTGATTTCCTGAGAGAGACCATTGAACTGTGCAGACAGCTGACGGAAAAACCACTGCTCATCCGGCTGGATTCCGGCAACGATGCATCTGAAAACATAGGCATCTTTATGGAGGAAAGCTATAAATACAACAATGTGTCTTTCATCATAAAACGGAATCCCAGACAGGAAAGTAAAGAAGAATGGCTGGGATCCGTCAGGGAATGCTGCCAGAATATCCAGCATCCACGTGATGGGAAAACTGTTTATATCGGACAGACCTTCCGGGATGTGACATATTCCCTTTCTGATAACGAAGAGAAAACTGTCGGAATACGCACAATTTATGAGATCACGGAAAGAACCATTGACCGATATGGGCAGTATTTTATCGTACCCGATATAGAACTGGGCACATACTGGACAAACACTTCCCTGCCAGACGAAACAGTCATTGATCTTTACCATGCCCACGGAGAAAGTGAGCAGTATCACAGTGAAATCAAGACGGACATGGATGTTGAAAGACTCCCGTCGGGAAAGTTTGGGAGCAACAAACTGGTGCTGGAGCTGACAATGATCGCATATAATATCCTTCGAATCATAGGGCAGGAATCGCTGAAAAAGAAGGATGCTCCCGGCCGGAAGAAAATACATCGCCGAAGAATACGTACGGTGATCAGTAATCTTATGCAGTTTGCGGGACATCTGACAGAACATGCCGGCCGTCTGGTACTGTCCATTGGAAGGAGTAATCGCTGGAGATTTACTTTCAAGCGTCTTTATGACAGCTTTGCATTCATTACCTGACAACAGGCAGCTGAATATGGCAATGGCAGCTGCACACAAATGGTGCAGTCTGTTTTTTGAACGCAAAATTATGCAGCATTTTCAAAATTTAGTGTACGATAACAAATATGGCAAACATTTCCTGTGTGCCTTTTCATTTTGAAACAAGGTTCATGGATTCAGGTTTTTATCTTTTCGATTTCTCCTTCAATATTCTATATTGATACTCTGGTATTTTCTTGATACCACCATTTAAGATCTTATTTCCCAAATAACGGAAACTACCATCTTTATTAAATTTTACAGTTAGCTCATGAGTAATGACCGCCTCATTACATAACACCATTTCGCAAACCGCATCCACGGTAAGAGTAACTGTTCCATTGGAATTATGTTTAATCTTTGTAACTTCCGGGATAGAAGTTCCAAAAAAATTAGGAGCATAATTAAAACATCCCAATCGCATCCAATCATATGTCTTTTTCTTTTCATTATAACTTGCATACTTTTCAATATCTTCTCTGGAAACAGGTAAATATTCCATGATCAATTGCTCAAATTGATCTTTGGGTATTCCACTTGGATATTTTTTTCCATTAAATTTCTTTTTATATTTCATAGCATATAAATATTCATATAAACCATTATAATCTATCTTTTGCATATGTTCTTGATCCCAATTAGAACATAAAATATTATTGCCCTGATACGCTAAACCACGAACGCATTTTCTTGATAATTTCCGCTTATTATCACTCATTGGCTTAATCCTGATCAGACAGCTTCCATCTACCATTTCCGTCACTTCAGGATATTCCGGCACACACAATTCATAGCAAAACCATCCTTTTCTCGAATATCTCCATTTCTTTATCCTTGTGTAGGAAACAAATGTAATAATTGGCTTACCATTATCATCCCACGATGCATTTGAAGCCAATAGAAACATCTCCTTTCCGTCATAAATAAATTTTTCTCTTCCAATGCTGCCCTCGGAATGAACTTCATAAATAACACCCGACCCTTTCTGTTTCTCCTGTGCTTTTGCAAGAAATGAAGAAAATCTTTTATAATTCTCCATATTAGAATAATCTTCAGAAACTGTAACAGAATAACCCTGTTGTTTTATCTTTTTAATCATTTTACATATCGATTTGTTATCTAAAACAACATTTAACGAATCTCCTTTATCCGCATTTCTATATATATGTTCAAGTCCCGACATTATCTGCATAGAATCTCTTGTAGCCTCTTCATTCTCTTGAGCGGATACCGGCAAGTCATACCCTTTTTCCAGATCTTCTTCCGATATAACATCTTCTTTTGTATTATTATTTGGGACACTTTTTAGCTTTTTCTCATGCTGACTTGATGTCTTTTTCACATCATTTGTCTTTTGACTGCACGAACAGCAAAAAACACAAAGAGTCATTACAAAAAGGATTAAATATAAAAATTTTCTCATAATTCTGCACACTCCTTCCTGTTTTCAATTTTTACCAAACCATTTATCCAAAACAGCCTTATCTTTTTTTACCACATAACCACTTCCTCCTATTCCCTTTACATCTTCAACCATACTGACAATAAGAATAGGTTTTTTGTTTTTCTTATCTGGTGTCATAACAGCAAACCACCCTAATTCAGTTCCTGTCGTATCACTCTGCGACTCTTTAATTTCAGCAGTTCCTGTTTTCCCTGCTAAAATCATATCTTTACGATGTATGGCATATCCCGTCCCGTGTGAATCATTTACTACACTTTTTATACCCTCTAACACTTCTTGGGATACGGATTTGGAAAAGGCTTCTGAAATCCACTGCTCTGCTTTGGCATTTTCTTTATACAATAAATACGGTTTCAACACATTTCCGTCATTGCAAAAACTTGTGTAAATACAAGCCAAATGAAGTGGATTGACAAGTACCTGTCCCTGACCATATCCCGTATCCGCTAACCCTACCTCACTTTGAATATGCTTATTATTGGAGAACTTTGACTCCGCCATCATTATTTCAAATGGAATAGATGAATGAAACCCCAACATAGATAATGACCTCTCCATCTCTTCTGTTCCGATTTTAAGTGCTGCTTTGGCAAAATATATGTTATCTGAATATATCAATGCATTTTTCAGTATAACGGGGCTATATGTATGAAGTGTCGTAACATGATATGTCCCCCATGTTTTATCTTTTTGCCAGCTATGTCCTTCATTTCCAAAATTATCTGTTCCGGTAAATGCTTCAGACTGTAAACCAATCGCCGCAATAACAGGCTTGAATGTGGATCCCGGACACCATACTTGTCTAAAACGGTTATACAATGGTTGTTTCTTATCTTTATTTAATCTATCCCATTGCTTTTTACTCATTCCCATTATAAATGCATTCGTATCATAGGAAGGTGTACTAACCATTGCCAGCACTTCCCCAGTAAATGGATTCATGGCAATGGAACAACTTTTGTCACTTTTAAAATTTTTATATAATTGCGCCTGTAAATCCGCATCTATCGTTAATTTAATGTCTTTTCCATCTTTCACTATTTTATATGCCAGCTGCTCTTTCTCTTTTCCTTCTGAATCAGCAATATATATTTTGCATCCATTTTCCCCCTTCAATTCCTTTTCATATACCCCCTCTAACCCCGTTTTTCCAATGACACTGGCATTTGTATATCCTTCTCCTGCATGCTTTTCTAAATCTTCTGCAGTTACATTTTGTACATAGCCCACTAAATGTGCAGCCTCATCCTTTAATGGGTATTCTCTGACTTCTACATCCGAAATCATTACACCAGATATTTTTAATAATTTTTCCTGTCGTTTTTGTTCCTCAACAATTGTTTCATCCGGATCCAGTGCGAGTAAATCAAGTTCTTTTACTTTTGCAATTTTTTTAATCGGGACAAATGAATCTTCTTTTACCCATTTTGCCGTTAATTCCTTTTCTATATCTTCTGGTTTTATTCCCAACAATTTCGCAATTCTGACAATGGATTTTTTCCTATTTTCTAACTTTCCAGGTATAATTCCAACAGATGAAGCAACACCCTTTCCCGCAAGCATTCTTCCATTCCTATCCAGAATTTGACCTCTCTGCGCCTGTATTACGGACACACGCACTTTGTCATCCTCTGTAAGCCCTGGATAGATTACTGAATTACTCCATACCATTTTGTACTGATCATCTTGTTCTAAAAAAGCAACTTCGTTTTTAAAATCCACTTTTCCGGCTACTGTGTCAAAAGCTGTATTATATTTAACTGTTAAACTTTCTTCTTCATAATCTATAATTTTTATATTGATGTTTTTTGCTTCAATCCCCTCATAAATAGCAGAATTGCGCTTCACAAAGTCCTCTTTTTCAATGGTTTCTTTACTCTCATTTGTTATCATTTCATACATTTCGCTATAGTTTTTCTGACAAATGCAATTCATATATGACTTCAAAACCTGTTCAGGACTTTTGACAACCTCTTTCTTAGTTATCCCTTTTATAGTAAACAGGACTACACCAGCTATAAATATTATACTTAGCACCAAAAAGCCAACACGGATCATTCTTCTTTTTCTATTATGTCTATATTTCATAATTACTCATTTTCCTTTCATTTTTCTTTCATCCAATCTATGCAACCTAACACCTTTTTTCCTGTATGACCGGATTAACTTTTGATCTACAGGAATAATACACATACGAACACTTTCGCCGTATGCGAAATAAGGATAAATTCCTACTCCATCTCTATAATACAAATCGCTTGGTAGATTATAGCTATGAAATCCTTTTTCTGTCTGAAATATATGATCATATGCCTTTTTATTTAATTTTTTATACAAACTTGTTATCTTATTCTTCTCCATATTCGGAAAAAGCATTTTCAAACAATAAAAGCATAATTTCTCATATTTCTTATACATTTTTTCTGTATAACTATGATCATCAAAATTAACAGTAATAGCTTCTATGTTTTTTGTATGTTTTATAGTGTACACAGCAACAGTGGGTAGTGTCAGTATTTTCTTATTTTCCGTATATTCATAACACATATCTGCTTTCAGCCTTCCAAAATCTTGTTTATATGAATACCATGTTACAAGCGACTGAATATATTTCTTTCCATAATCTTGGTAATAGCAATAGTTGTAAGCATCTATAAAATCTTTAATCTCTATTGCAAAGTACAATTTCCCATTTTTCCTGGCAACACTGTTATTCCAATCAATATAACTCTGCTCACAAGGTAAAGCCGTGCTTTCTGATGTTTTGGTATCCTTTCGTTTATCTTCAATCACTTTTTCGTTTTTGCAGGCAGTCAAAACAAATGTACATATCGTCATATACAAAACCCATTGTACTATATGTTTATTCTGAAACATCTTTTACTCCCTTCTTGCCATTCTTACATTTGTAAGAATTAAGACTAAAAAATATATATGTTTTATATTACACCTGTAAGATTTAAATGTCAAGATACAATATACTTTTCTTGAAGCCTAAATATATTATATCAATATACTTCATGCCAATTGGTTAATATATTCTTTTGCCTTTTTACAATCTTATTTGCCGTATTGGTTTTATGAACCGTTTCCAATCCTGCATGATGACCTCCCATCATACTTTTTATGATAGCTGCCACAATAATGGCAACGAACATAAAAAATACCAACACTGCCATAACAGTCTTTCTTCCCTGTCCCCTGTCTCTTTGCTTCCAATAAAATCTTCTTATGTTTCTTAACATGATTTCCTCGCTTTCTGTCCCGTTTGGACATAATGTCCAAACGCTACTTTTTTGTCCTATCTCTTTAACTGTCTGGACACTATGTCTAAACGCTACTTTTTGTCCCATTTCTTTAACCGTCTGAAATAAGTAAAATTCGTATAAACGCCAAACATCGGTCCCTCTGTATTTCCGGTTAATGAAGAACCGCTAGAACTAGTACAGTGAAGCCAAATCACTCTGCCATCTTTCATTTTCCCACAATAGATCCCGACATGATTTGCTCCACCGGTTCCACCTGTCTTACTTTTCAATCCGATGTCTCCCGGCTGTAACTGGTCAGCAGATATGTCCTGAAACTTTTTGGAACCGATAAAAGTTGCTGTCGTAGAACCATATGGCACACTGGTCACTCCTGCTTTATGAAATGCCCATGCGGAAAAAGCAGAGCAGTCCAAAAACTCCGGTTTGTCCCGTCCATCCGACTGCCGTTTCTCCATGCTGTATTTTACCGTCCCGATTAAAGAAGCACCTTTCTCGATCACCTCCCAAGCCTCCTCCTGCGCTGTATTATTTTTCTTCAATTCTTCTAAAATCTTTTTGGCGGATTCATTGGATACACTGGTTTCTTCATTCATCACATAGTAACGAAGTACATGAGGTACATACTCGGTATCACCATAAGAACTGCAGCCAAGCTCCGCACACATCTTTGCAGAAAAGATCCCGGCATTTTCTTTGGTGTAACAGCCATAATTTTTTAATGCCCAGTCTATGTAACCATTTCCAAAGTTGTACCCCTGCAGGGCAAGTGAAATTCCTTTTATGTCATTCGCACTTTGACACTTCGCTTTTGTCAGGCAGTCCGATAATTCATGCGTTCCGCGTTTGGAACGATAATCCAGACTTTTGAACACACGCTTCGCCGGCTCACTTAATGATTCAATGACCTCTTTATCAAGATGATCCATTCGCTGCCACCTCCAATTATATTCAGTGGGCTGTATGTATGCTTTTGATTTTTCTGTTGAATGTTTTGGGGAAATATGATATATTGATATTAGAAAAGGAAAGTACCCACTCCAAAGTGGATGCTCCCAGGGAAATTTAGATGTCCTTACGGACACCGCCTATCCTGTTGGCAGACAGGATAGGCATTTTTATTTTCGCTTGTTTCTCTTATTGAAAAAGGCAAGCAACGCTATAACAAGACTACCAAAGGCACATAACAATGTTAATATGCCGATGAAAATCGAAAGGATTTCAAAAGCTGTCATCTGCGCCACCTCCCTTCCTATGTATTCCGGCAAGCCGGTCATTCGGTGTTGGGAGGCTACCACCCCGTCATGGGTACTTTCCTATGGCTTACGCCATGCAACTAATATATCATTTTTTCCGCCATAATTCAACGATTTTCGTCAATTCATTTGCCCTTATTTTTCCTTATTTTTTCCCTGTTTGCCTGTTATTTTTTATTGACCATCTCATGGAAATTGGTATTAAATAACTGATAAAGACTGCTGTCTTTTTCCATTGTATTATCAAACGGAACAATCTTATCGCCAAACCGGATCAGTCCCATTCCCGGCTCTGCTCCATTCACACAGGCAAGCTGCTCGGAAGATATATCAAACAAATCTTCCACCGCTTCCTTATCCATTGTTCCCTGATCTAACAAAAGCATAAATTCGGAGTTGGAAACCATTGTTTTCGTAGAACGGTTTCTCTGTGCATCGATCAGGTTCTGGCTCATCCCGGTACAGATACCACCACGCTTACGGACCTCACGCCACATCTTCTCCAGTGCATGTAAACTGTATTCTTCTCCCCAAAGCTCGTGCATCTCATCCACATAAACCCATGTGGCAACTCCATCTGACTGATTATACTTGATCTTAGCCGTGATACTTTCAATCATCACAAGCATTGCCATTGCTCGCATTCGTTTTCCCAGTTCCGAAAATCCATACACGGTAAAACGGTTCTCATCAGATATGGACTGCTCTCTGGCAAAAATGTCAAGCGTACCATCTGCAAATACCTCCAACTGGTCTACAATCTCCTGTACAGCTTCATTCCCCTCGTAATGCTCAAGAATATAATCTCTCATCACCGGAATTGTCGGGGATTCCGGACGGTTTCTTGTTCGTCTTTTGTCTTTTCGCTTCTTAAAGTATTCCTCATACATATGGCTCACTGCCTTATCAATTACAGCAATGTGTCTGCTGGTAAGCGGCACCGGTTTCAATGCCTGTTCACAGATTGCATAAGCAAACTCTGCTTTTTCCGCCACAAAGCGGTCAATGTCCGGCACAACATCCGGTACATGGAACGGATTAACATAAAAGACATTTTCCGCAGACTGTGTCAGATTGATATACTGACCGCCCCACGCTGCAGCAATGTCTTTGTATTCTCCCATTGGATCTACCACGATAATGTCATCCTTTGAGAAGCATAACACCTGCCCCATCTCTGATTTCTCATTGTAGGACTTCCCAGAACCCGGAACACCAAACACCATCCCGTTTCCATTCTTTAATAATTTACGGTTTCCTATGATCAGATTTTTGGATACCTTGTTAAATCCATAGCAGTAGCCTAAATCATCATGGATTTCCTGCACATTAAACGGAATGAAGATTGAAAGTTCCTCAGAGGTAATTGTCCGCATCGTATCAACAAATCTTGCTCCCGTGGGCAAAGATGTATTCAACGCATCAAGCTGTCGATAGGAATGTGGAACAATATCCATGTTGTGTGTTTTTCCAATGATACGCACCTTTTCTGTCCGTTCCTCCAGTTCTTCCATTGAAGCAGCTTTTACCACAATGGTGATCCCCACATAAAGAAGCCGCTCATCAAATGAAGAAATACGATCTAGCATCTCCTCGGTATCTCTTTGCTGCTTTCTCCTCTCGTAATTGATGTTGGTCGAATAATCTCCATTTTCGTTTTTCAATTCCTGCTCACGGTTAATGCTTCGCTCATTGGACATGTACTTTTTCATCACCATCTGATATGCCACATCATTGTCAAGCGGCTCCACATCCATCGAATAAATGATCGGAAAATCCATATTTGTCAGTTCATTTAAGAATTGATCCGTCAAACCGTTCGGATATTTTCTGATAAACATCACACAAGCGCAGCTTCCGCCCTCCATCTCCAGATACTCCGGATGCTCCCGCAATGAAGTATTGATAATGTCATTTCTCCAGTCCCGTTTCAGATGCAGATATTCATTCCAGTTAAAAGAAAAAGATGCCTCGTCACCCATGCGATAATAACTGTGTAATGCTCGCAAGCGTTCCGTGGCATCTAATGGTATCAGGCAGCTCCCCAATCGGTGAAATAACTGCTGTATAGAAAACTCTATGGTGTTAAAGTAATTCTTAGCACTTTCATAATCCGGCTTTCTGCAACTGACAATGAAATACTTGGATTGTAGAAGTCCTCCCCGCCCTTCCTGCAATCGCTTTTCAATCAGCTTGTGGTATTCTTTCGCCAAAGGCTCCATTTCTTTGCTGACTGCCTTCTGCAGAATTTCTTCCCGCAGCCTTCCATTGTCGGCATAATGATTGGATACAATCACCTTGTAGCTGACATTCATTGACCGAAGCAACGTTTCAAACCGCTTGCCGGTTTCTTCTTTTTCGTCCTCATCCTGCGTGGAAAAGTTAATATCCTCAAACAGATACATCCTGTCAAACTGGTGAATCTTCTTTTTCCCTCCGTCTTTGTTTGTCGGACTCTCCAGTTCAAAGATACCGTTTTCTGATATTCGATAGATTGGTATCGTATCCTGGATACATAACGGAACTTTGTAAATGCGTTCCGTCTGTGGAGTCAGTGAGTCCTTTCTGAATAATTTTAGCATTTGTTTTAACCTCCTGTTCTTGTTTTCGGCAATAAAAAAGAACTACCGAAGTAATTCTTCAATCGCATCTCTGATATCCCTGCCATCAATTTCATTTTCCAGGCAATCCCAGCCTTTGCTTGTTTCCCTTGCAACAGGACATGGAAGAAAAGATCATATCTATGTATGCAAAAGGAATGACCACGGGAG
>ENA-ORRO01002055-ORRO01002055.1-human-gut-metagenome-genome-assembly--contig:-NODE-2055-length-13105-cov-2.131111_pt1 | contig 13105 bp, 9 predicted proteins | sample MGYA00242176_ERZ509136 | MGnify/ENA primary metagenome ERZ509136 (study PRJEB26280, sample SAMEA2338644) | human gut metagenome | biome: human gut; feature: human-associated habitat; material: faeces... | reverse complement strand
GGTGGGCAAGGTGATCGCAGATCTGAACTTTGAGCTTCCTGCGTTAGCGCATGGTACCAGAGCGAGGATCCGCAGCTGCTATGAATACGTCAGCTTTCTGGAGGAATATCTGGCGGATCTGCCGAATCTGACGATAGCCTATCCGGAAGAGACAGCAGTGACATCTCCGATCGAGACCTGGTCGGATGATTTTTCCATGGCGATCGCAGGTGTACCGTCCATGGTAAATGATTTCACCGGCGGAAGCTTTATGGAGACCCACTTCTCAGTTCGACAATGATGAGTTTTATGATGAACAGGTATATCGTCTGCATCACGAGCTGTTTGCTCTGTTGATCCTGGCACTCGATGAAACGGCAGTGGTACCGTTGCAGTTTTCACCGGTGGTGCAGCGGATTCGCAAGGGCTTGGAACAGTGTCGGGAAATCTGCTACCGCGCCGATGTGGCGGGGCAGCTGGGAGAGAAAAAACGGGTTTTGCTTGAAAAAATTGAGGAATTTAAAGATGAGGGATGTACCCTTTTTAAGTGAGGATGAAATGAGCAGATATATTTATGCCGACAATGCGGCTACAACAAAACTGGATATTGATGCATTTGAAGCAATGAAACCATATCTGCTAGATGATTTTGGTAATGCGTCGCAGCCATATTTCTTTTCTAAAAGGCCTAAAATGGCTATTAGAAAGGCGAGAAAAACGATTGCTGAATGCATTGGAGCGGAGCCAGAAGAGATATATTTTACTTCGGGGGGGAGTGAAAGCGATAATTGGGCAATAAAAAGATTTGCTTTATCATCTACTGATATTAGGCATATTATTACCTCAAATATTGAACACCATGCGGTATTACATTCTGTTGAATCAGAACGCAAATATAGCAATGCAGACATTTTCTATCTAAATGCAGATGAAAAGGGTATGGTAAGTCCGGAAGAATTAAAAAAGGTATTGACTAGACCAAGAGATGCAATCGCAACTTGTGAGTCTACGCTTGTATCAGTTATGCTTGCAAATAATGAAATTGGTACAATTCAGCCGATTGCAGAGCTGTCGAAAGTGGCAAGAGAATACGGAGCAAGGTTCCATACAGATGCGGTGCAAGCAGTGGGACATATTCCGATTGATGTAAAGGATTTAGGTGTATCTATGCTTTCAGCTTCTGCTCATAAGTTTAATGGTCCAAAGGGAATAGGATTTCTTTATTCAGCTGGAGAGATTCCTAATCTAATTGACGGGGGAGCGCAAGAGAAAGGAGCTAGGGCAGGAACTGAAAATGTGGCAGCTATTGTAGGTATGGCAGTTGCATTAGAAAAAAACTGCTTGGAAATGAAAGCCAATACCAAGAAGATATTAAGGTTAGAGAAATTACTTATTAATAGATTGAATGCATCAGGATTGGATTATATTCGAAATGGTACAAATCAACTACCAGGAAACCTCAGTTTATCCTTTGCTGACGTTGAAGGCGAGATGCTTCTGCACAGAATGGATCTAAAAAAAATATGTATATCTACTGGATCTGCATGCGATAGTGTAAATACACAGGTGTCACATGTTATTAAAGCAATTGGGTTACCTGAGAAATATGAAAAAGGAACAATTAGAATTTCATTAGGTAAGAATAATTCTGATGAAGATGTCCTGATGATAGCAGATGCATTGATTCAAATATTAAAGGACTAATATACTTATATATGAAAATGTAGAATGAAATTGTATGGATTTGAGTGAGGACTATTAATGTCTGAACAAAGGTCAAACAATAATTTTAACACTTCAAGAATACCTTTATAAATACCCAAATGGATTATTAAAGAGTGCTGGATTGTATGGCAGGGATATAGTTACAGGAGATGAGGAATTTAACTTGCCAGCTATTATGTTGCTGGGAAAAGATGATGCCATTTAAAATGTAAAGAAGTATTAAGTAAGATGGTAGATAAAGAAGCTTTGATAAAGCAAGGCGCATATAAATCTACAGTCTATATGTTAATAAAGAGCAAAAATAAAAATCAAAGGAGAACCCCATGTCCCTAAAAAACACACAGAAAATCAAATGCCCGGATTGCGGCACAGAAGGCGAATTTACAATATGGCAGAGCATCAATACGAAATTGAACCCACAGGCGAAGGAGGATCTTTTGTCTGGCAAGTTATTTGCGTATACCTGCCCAAAATGCAAGAAAGTCCATTATGTTAATTACGGGCTTTTGTATCATCAGATGGAGAAGCAACTGATGATTTATTATGCAATCTCGAAGGAAGATGAGAAGGAGATTTTAGATACATTTGCCAAGATGGAGAATGGTGACATGCTTCCGGGCATGGAGAGTACGGACTATACATTACGAGTGGTTCATTCTCAGAATCAGCTCCGGGAGAAAGCATATATCTTCGATATAGGACTCGATGACCTCGTCGTTGAGATCATGAAGGTTATGACTGTGGTGCATTTGTCGCAGACGAATCCGGATCTGGAGGTAGGAGATATATTCTTAGAGATCACCAAGGGAAAGCCGGAACGATTTGTGATCCGGTTGAAGAATGGCGTATTGGGCAACAGTCCATTTTCCCAGAAGGTGTATGATGCAGTCAAGGCGGAGTACATTGATTCCAAGGGCGATGGCAAGCGGGATTATATCGTTGATATGAATTGGGCAGTTGAATGCCTGAAGAATAAATAAAATGACATAATTGCAGGAGGACAAACACATGGAACAGGTAGCAAAATTTTTGAAGGAAGCGGATACATATTATCTGGCAACGGTCGAAGGTGACCAGCCGAGAGTAAGACCATTTGGCACAGCACATATTTTTGAAGGAAAGCTCTATATTCAGACAGGCAAGTCGAAGGCTGTTTCGAAGCAGATTCACGCGAATCCGAAGGTGGAGATCTGCGCATTTAAGGATGGCGAGTGGCTGCGTGTCGCAGGCGAACTTGTTGAGGATGACCGCAGAGAGGCGAGACAGTCGATGCTCGACGCATATCCATCCCTGCAGAAGATGTACTCTGCGGATGATGGCAACACAGAAGTATTTTATTTTAAGAATGCGACAGCTACATTTTCTTCATTTACACAGGAACCGAAGGTTGTGAAGTTCTAGTAGAGAAGTAACTTATTGAGTGTGTACGTCGCAACAATTATTAAAAGGAGGGCTTTCCGATGAACATAAAATTTTATGGCGAAATTAAGAAAATACTTACAGAGGCAAGAAACAAAGTTTATCAGACGGCTAATTTTGCTATGGTGGAAGCGTACTGGCAAATTGGAAAGTCTATTATTGAAGAACAAAATGGAGAAGAACGTGCTGAATATGGAACGGGTTTGCTCAAAGAATTATCGAAGCAGATGACACAGGACTTTGGAAAAGGGTTTACGGTTGCAAATTTGAAAAATATGCGGCAGTTTTATCTGACTTTTCCAAATGGCTACGCACTGCGTAGCGAATTGAGTTGGACACATTATCGACTTTTAATGCGAGTGGAAAATGACAATGCGAGACAGTTTTATATGGACGAGGCGGTAAAATCTCAATGGAGCACGAGGCAGTTGGAAAGACAGATTAATACATTTTTCTATGAGAGATTGTTATCAAGCAAGAATAAAGAAAATGTTGCACAGGAGATTCAAACATTGGAGCCTGGAAAAACACCAGAAGATATTATTCGTGATCCATATGTGTTAGAATTTCTCGGATTATCTCCTAATGATGATTTTTATGAAAGTGATCTGGAGCAGGCTCTTATAACACATATGCAAAAATTTTTGCTAGAGTTGGGACGTGGTTTTTCCTTTGTAGCCAGACAAAAGAGGATTACGTTCGATGGGCGACATTTTAGAATAGATCTTGTTTTCTATAATTACATTTTGAAATGCTTTGTGCTTATAGATTTGAAAATAGGTGATCTTACCCACCAGGATTTGGGACAGATGCAGATGTATGTGCATTACTATGAGCGTGAATTGATGAATGAGGGAGATAATCCTCCAATTGGAATTGTGCTTTGTGCAGATAAAAGTGATGCAGTTGTGCGTTATACATTGCCAGAAGATGAGACACAGGTGTTTGCCTCAAAATATAAGCTTTATTTACCTTCTGAAGAAGAATTACTGAAAGAACTGAAAAAGGAATATCAGGCAATGGAATCTGGCGCTGAATAATTGAAGTTTATGAATTCTTAAATCAAAGGGGGGAAAAGTGATGAAGCGTATCACAGCAAATCCATATTTAGATGGTATGATGGGCTTAGTTGTTGGTGATGCACTTGGTGTGCCGGTAGAGTTTGTGAGTGGAGAAGAACTATCAAAGAAACCTGTTACGGGAATGACCGGACACGGCACATATAATGTACCGAAAGGCAGCTGGTCCGATGATAGCAGCATGGCGTTGGCAACATTGGATGTATTGCGAGAGGGTATTAATCTAGATAAAATTATGGCTAATTTTGTCTCATGGGAACAACAGGGAGAGTTCACGCCATTTGGTGAGACGTTTGATGAGGGGATTACCTGCCATATGGCAATCCAGAATTACAGGAAGTCAAATGATGTAACAACCTGTGGTCTATCGGATGAATACAGCAACGGAAATGGCTCTTTGATGCGTATTCTTCCTGTGTGTATTTATCTGGCAAAGTTGCAGGAAGAAGAAAAGATGACGGATGCAGACGCGATATCTATGATTCATGCCGTGTCTGCGCTTACGCATGCGCATGTTCGAAGCAAGATGGCGTGTGGAATTTATTATTTCTGTGTTCGATCATGTATGGATCAAAGTGGTTCTATATCAGATTGGTTACAGGCTGGGGTAGATGCGGCATTTTCCTATTATGATCAAATAGAGAAATGCAGAGCCGAGTTACAGCATTTCAGCCGTATTCGAAATTTGCAGATATTACAGAGGCTGCCGAAGAGTGAGATTAAGAGTGGCGGATATGTGATAGAATCTATCGAAGCTTCGTTCTGGTGCTTGCTTATGACAGCAAGTTATAAGGATTGTGTCTTAAAAGCGGTAAATCTTGGACATGATACGGATACGACGGCGGCAATTGCTGGTGGACTGGCAGGATTATATTATGGATATGATGCGATTCCGAAAGCGTGGAAGCGGGATATTATCCGACGTGATTGGATTGAGAAGATGTGTGAAGACTGCATAAGGTGATGATATTGGATGGTTACGAATGACAAGGTTAAACGGGGGTAGTACATGGTTTTATACATGAACATGAAACAGCTTGGCAAGCGCAGGAATACGGTGGATCAGGTGCCATTTACCTATGCGGTGGTACCGGGCAGCCTGCGCGAGCTGATTGCAGAGACGGTGAAGCTCTGTGTGAGCAGATATATCGAGGCGATGAACTGGGGCGAAGCAGTGCTTTCCAATGCGCAGATCGACGATATGGCGCAGATTGGGAAGATTGCTTTCGGCATCGTGTATGGTGAGAAGGCACCGGATGTTGGGAAGTCCATAGAGACGGCGATGCTTGGGTTTCAGGATGGTTTGTTCCGGGTATTCTTAGGGGACACAGAGCTCACGGAATTAGATGAGAAGCTGGAGTTACAAGAGGGCGATACGGTTACATTTATCCGTCTGACGATGTTGGCGGGCAGGATGTGGTAGGAAATTACAGGATTGGGTGAACAGAGTCTTACCACAGGCGTATATGTTGAAAGGGGTTACATATGGCAGAAGACAAGAAGACGAAGCAGGAGTTAGAAGTGCAGGCGAAGATCGCGAATGACTTTAAGCTTGCGCGTAATGAGGCAGACCTGGCTTTGAAAGCGTCTTACAGCGCGGAGATTCAGGCGCTGCTTGCAGAATGCAGCAAATATAACGGCGTGACGCAGCTGACGGAAGTCGGAAAGCGGCTGGATAAGCATTTGGCGAAATCGGGCAGCCTGCCATCGGAATTCTTCCGGAAGGAATTAAAGCAGATGCCGGGATGGATACCGGAGCATCTGGTCGAGGATTTCTGTTGCACGATCGATAGCATTACGAAATGGCAGGCGAGCGAGTCTTATTACAGAAGAACGGTGCGAATCAAGCACTACCGGGCATTTATGGGGCGTTATTTCCACATCATGAACACGTATCATGACATGGGAATTTACGGAACCGATCTCGTGTTAGTCTACACGGAGCAGTTGCCGCAGGATGTGCTGTGCTATTATCGGGATCAGAGTACAAATGGACGTCAGGCTGTATCGGAATACTGGATTCAGGCGGAGTTAGACCGCGGAAATGAGAAGTTAGAAGCAATCATCATGGATATCTTATTTGGCGAGAGTGCGCAGACGAAGCTGTCCGTGGAGATCATCCGTGGCATCTGCATGAGCGGAAATACCCGGCTGCACGAGGCACTGGGCAAGCTGCTTTTGGCTGCGCGTCTGCAGGAAGGATTGCGTCAGGCAATCTGTGAGAATATGGATTACGGAACCGCGGAAGCATTTCAGACGTTATTCCGCGTCGTGAAGGACAATGATATGCTCCGGTATGCGTCCGTGCTGCGGGCGGTTGCCACATGGACCGGACTGATCGCGAATGAGGAGAGCAAGATCGACCGGATTCAGGAGAAGCAACTATATATCATCGATACCTATTTGCAGGATGAGAATGCCAGAGCACAGGCACTTAGAAGCGAAGATGCGATGGAAATCTATCTGGCACTCTGGTGCTATGGATTTTACGATGTGGACGATGCATGTGAGCGCATGGGAGAAATTGCGTTATCCGGGACGCGACACCAGCGCATGGTGTTCGGCATGTATATGGAGGCGATGCACCTAGGCAGGGTGTATGTACATGGCATTGCAAAAGAATTCGTGAAGCAGTTTTCGGATGAGCTTGACACGATGGCGGTGATCATGCCATGTCTTATGCCGGATCTCCAGTCGTATATACTTAATCTTGTCTATGAGAAAGGCAGACGTTATAACGGAACGCTGCAGAAGATGAATTATGCGGATGTTGGGAAATATTTTGACAACCGGGAAGAGTGTCTGGCGGTCTATGATCGCTTAATGGGGATTCTGCGTCAGATATCTGGCAAGCGGCTGGAAATCAACCCGTGTGTATTCCCTTGGAATGTTGCATATCTGGATAGATCTGACTTGATTTTCCGGCTTGCTGTATGTGCCAGCGCACTTCGGGATGAGGATAAGATCACAGAGATTGCGGAGATGCTGGGCGATATCGATGTATCGCGGTACGGCAGGGATTCGCTGATGCTATTTTTGATCCGGGAGCCTGCAAATGCCCGCCAGCGTGAGATTCTCGTGGATGCGGTAGCAGACAAGGAGACATATACGAGACAGGAAGCAGCGAAGCTTGTGAAGAAGATGAAGCTGGCACCGGAGAACTATATGCAGCTTGAGAACATGCTCAAATATAAGAAATCCGACATCCGAGAGACGGTGCTTTCCATCCTCTATCAGATGGATGAGGAGAAGCTGGATGGTCTGATCGGCAGACTGCTCACAGATGCGAAGGAAGAGAAGCGCACGGCAGGTTTGGATCTGCTGCTCCAGTTGAAGAAGGACGAGAAGCGGCAGCAGACATTTGCAAAATGTGTGGCACAGATCGACTATATGGCGCAGTCAGTAGCGAATATATCGACGAAGGAGCAGATCCTGATCCGGGAGATCCGGAATACGCATGCAGAACAGGCAGATGCAGAAGAAGGATACGGACTCTATGATGTAAATGCGGCGTATGATCCGGTCTTTGATTCTGCGTATTTGGAAGTATGTAAGGATGTATACCGGCGTTATTTCCCGGAGAGCGGGATTGCGACAGGAAATGCCGGGAAGAATGCCGGTGTATTGGCGAAGCTCAGGGCGAAATTTACTTCCGGGAAGAACTCGGAACCGGATACGGTCGACATCCATCATGTGCTTCGAGAATTGGACGCACTGTTTGATGCACATAAGAACGATGAATATGAGAGTGAAAACGGCGAAGTACGTATGCTTGGAGAACGGTTCGGATATTGGAGTGGGGACATACCATTTCCGGAGCTCTGGGAAGATTTCTACAGGAAAGAGATACAGACGCCGGAAGCGTGCCTGCAGATCTATATTTATGTGAATGGCTATAATTCCGATAAAGCGTATTTCAAGCAATATTGCAAGAGCTTTGTGGATGACCTGTATGGAAGCCGGTATAACGAGGAACTGCCGACCTACGGTTACATGTCGCAGATGCAGACAATCCTGCGTGAACTCTATAACAAACACGTGCCGGAAAGTGACAGAAGGAAGCTGGCGGTTGTGGCTGCGGATTATCTGCTTTCGCGCAAGGATGCGCTTGTGCAGGAGAAGAAGACAGTAAATCCGGCTTCTAAGAAGGAAATCATTTGCTATAGAAGCGTGCTTACACAGGAGCAGATCATGGTTATCACAGCGTATACTGCGCCGGGCTACGCGGAATATGGAAGTGCAAATGATGTGGAGGCAGACTCGGCACAGGCGGCAGAAAATGATACGGAGTTTCTGCGTCTCTTCCCATACAATTATGCACTTGCGAAATGCCTTAATTTCAAGATCCCGGATGAGGTTGCGAATGATGGAAATGGCTATTATTGGGTAAATGTCGGTAAGATCATGCGCGTGCCGGAGCTTTCGACGTACATTGCAGCATATACGAGGGGACTGATCAGCCGGGACTACCTGTATAAGATGGCGTTTGAGTGCAATCGGATGGATGTAAGCCTGAAGTGTCTGTCTGACATTGTGCGGTATATGACCGAGCGGGACAGACAGGTGCAGACAAGAGGCTGCGAGTGGAGCTGGACAGCGGGTACTCGGCTGGTGCAGGTGCAGAAAATGCTGCTGCATAATCCGGCGAAGGAGCTGTCTGAGACAGATCAGGTGAGCGTGGATACTGCGAAAGAACTGTATCAGGCGATGGCTGGGCTTGTCATGGAGACAGAGCTTACACGTGGCGATACTGAGACTGCATTTTCCCAGTATGTATATGGGTTGACGAGAATCTATGGCGCGGCGTATTTTGTGCGGATTCTGTCGGCACTCGGCAAGGAGACGCTGGAACGGTCGACGTATTTTAACAGCAGTTACAGCTCCAGTGTCAGACGAAGTGTGAGCAAGAAGAACAGCCTGTCACATCTGTTGCAGGCGTGTCTGCCGGATGTCAATGACAGTGCGCAGACGCTTGGCGCGCACCTGAAAGGAACGGATATCAGTGAGGCACGTTTAGTTGAGGCGGCAATGTATTCGCCGGAGTGGATTGATATTGTGGGTGATTATCTTGGCTGGGATGGATTTACAGCCGGATGTTATTATTTCATGGCACATATGAATGAGTCGTTTGACAACAAGCGGACGGCGATGATCGCGCGCTATACGCCGCTTTCGGTCGAGGAATTAAACGATGGTGCATTTGACCGGGCGTGGTTTACGGAGGTCTACGAGAAACTTGGAGAGAAGCATTTCACGCTCATATATAAGGCTGCAAAATACATCTCCGATGGTGCCAAACATGCAAGAGCGAGAAAATACGCGGATGCGGCACTCGGCAAATATAATGAGACAGAGCTGCTCGGTGAGATCGAGGCAAAGCGGAATAAAGACCTGTTGATGGCAGTCGGAATCCTGCCGATTGCCGATGAGACGCAGATCAAAGAACGGTATATGTTCCTGCAGAAGTTCAAGAAGGAGAGCAAACAGTTTGGTGCCCAGCGGAGAGCCAGCGAGGCGGCTGCGGTGCAGATTGCATTACAGAATATGGCAATCAATGCAGGCTATCAGGATGTGACGAGGCTGATCCTACGGATGGAGAGTCTGGTGGCACAGGGCATGGCGGACTATTTCAAGCCGCATGAAGTCGGAGAAGTATCCGTATGGCTTGAGATGGAAGATGGCGGCAAATGTGCCCTGCTTGTGGAGAAAAATGGCAAGCAGCTGAAGTCTGTTCCGGCGAAGCTTAAGAAGGATGAATATATTGTGGCGATCACCGAGGCGAAAAAGCAGATGGCAGAGCAGGCAAGCCGCACGAGGGCAATGTTGGAAGATGCGATGGAGAGTCAGGAGACTTATACATATGCGGAGATTCAGGGTATGCTGGAAAATCCTGTGATTCACGATCTGGTGGCGGCGCTTGTGTTCCGTGTGATGGATGGTGGCGGTGTGTCAGATCATACGCAGGAGGAACAGGTTGTATTTGGATTTGTCACAGCGAAAGGCATGGATGTTATAGGTTCACATCATATCGAGCCATCCGGCGATACATTACTGACTGTGGCGCATCCATTCCAGATGTACACACAGGGCATGTGGCATACGATTCAGAAATATGTGTTTGACAACCAGATCATCCAGCCGTTTAAGCAGGTGTTCCGCGAGCTGTATGTGAAGACGGAAGAAGAGCTTAACATGGAGCGCTCCTTGCGTTATGCGGGCAATCAGATCCAGCCGAAGAAGACGGTTGCGTGCCTGAGAACAAGACACTGGGTTGCCGACATCGAGGAAGGCTTGCAGAAGGTATATTACAAGGAAAATATCGTAGCGAGGATCTATGCACTGGCGGACTGGTTCTCACCGGCAGATATCGAATCCCCGACGCTGGAATGGGTCGTGTTCACTGATCGAAAGACAGGCAAAGATCTAAAGATTCGTGAGATTCCGGATATCATATTCTCGGAAGTTATGCGTGACGTGGATCTGGCAGTGAGCGTGGCACATGCAGGTGGCGTAGATCCGGAGACATCACATTCGACTGTGGAGATGCGGAAGGCAATCGCGGAGTTCACGATGCCGCTCTTCAAGCTTACAAATGTTACATTTACGAAGAATCATGCGGTGATTCAGGGCGCACGTGCGAACTATACCGTGCATCTTGGCAGTGGCGTAGTCCATCAGGAGGCGGGACCTATGATCAATGTACTTCCGGTGCATTCGCAGCGGCGCGGACGGATCTTCCTGCCATTTGTGGACGATGATCCGAAGACATCGGAAGTGCTGACAAAGATATTATTCTTTGCCGAAGATAAGAAGATCAAGGATCCATTTATACTCGAACAGATCCGGCAATAATGGTAAACATATTGGGCACACACTTCACAAAAGGTTCACAATAAAATTAGCACTCACCTCTTGACAGTGCTAATAACCGGGTGTATAGTATAGTCACAATCAAGAAAGGGAAAAGAAAAGGAAAGAAGAAATAGAGAAAATCCCTTAGAGATTGCAAAGTTGTGATATTCAAACGACACCTCAGATTTCTCTGATAGTGCTTAAAGAATACCGTAGGCATTGGTTGTTTAAGTATGAAAGGAGATATGACTTATGTTTACACCTAGTATTTTTGGAGAAAGTTTGTTTGACGATTGGATGGACGATTTTGAGAAGGAGTTTGACAAGGAACTCCGGCCAGCGAAGAATCCGCTGTATGGTAAGCATGCGAAGAACATGATGAAGACTGATGTCCGTGAGACAGAGGATTCCTATGAAGTTGATATTGACTTACCTGGATTCAAGAAAGACGAAGTCAATGCACAGCTGCATGATGGATACATTACGATATCCGCTGCGAAGGGTCTGGATAAGGACGAGAAGGATAAGAAGACCGGTAAGTATATCCGCCGTGAACGTTATGCAGGTAGCATGATGCGAAGCTTCTATGTTGGCGATGAGATTAAGCAGGAAGATATCCATGCAAAGTTTGAGAATGGTATCCTGCAGTTGTCAATTCCGAAGAAGGAAGCAAAAGCCATTGCGCAGAATAACTACATTGCCATTGAATAATCTATGAGAATGTAGCTGCGGTGCATATAAATCTACACCATATACACAATCGACTTTGAAACTTAACGTAAAGTAAGGGAAGGAAGTGTGAGATATGGACAAGAATCCAAAACATCCATTGAAGAAAAAGAAAGTTATGCCGAAGGTTTGTGCAACAGCAAATCATAACGCAGATCAGCCGGAGATGGCAGCTTCTTCAAAGAAGAAACATTAGTGAGATATAAGAAATGCCCTGTATGTTGAAAGAACATGCGGGGCATTTCTTTTGCTGGTTTCTTACAAAATTTTTGAAAGATATATGTATTTCTACACACGTAAAAATTACCATAATAATATCAAAATAACAATACAAATGCATGCAAGAATCTGATATAATATATTTACAGGTTAAATGATACGGTACCAAAGTAAAAGTATATGGTCATTGACTATATCATGGAAAACGAAAAAGAAAAGGAGATTCAGTATGCAGTTTGGTTATTTTGACAATGAGAATCGGGAGTATGTAATTACAAATCCCAAGACACCGGCACCTTGGGCGAACTATTTAGGCTCCCCGGAATATGGTGCTTTGATTTCAAACAATGCAGGTGGTTACAGTTTTGCAAAGTCTGGTGCGAATGGCAGAATCCTGCGCTATGTATTCAATAATTTCGATCAGCCGGGACGTTACATTTACATTCGTGACAATGACAGCAAAGATTACTGGTCTGCATCCTGGCAACCGGTAGGAAAGAGCCTGGATACGTATAAGAGTGAGTGCCATCATGGTATTTCGTATACGAAGATTATGGCAGATTACAGTGATATTCACACAGAGGCATTGTATTATGTGCCATTGAATAAGACATATGAAGTATGGAATCTGAAAGTAACAAACAATGGTTCTGAAAAGAGAAATCTCACCCTGACCGGATATGCAGAATTTACAAACAACAGCAATTATGAGCAGGATCAGGTGAATCTGCAGTATTCATTATTTATTTCCAGAACAAGCTTTGTAGAAAACCGGATTCGCCAGACGGTGCATGGGAATTTGGATGTACTCGGAGCTGGTGAGACAGTAGATGATAAGCGTCCGACAGACCGGATCTTCGGACTTGCCGGAGCAGATGTTTCTTCCTATTGTGGAGATAAGGAAGTATTTATTGGAAGATGTAATGGCTATGGCAATCCGGATGGCGTGGTAAACGGAGATCTTGGAAATGCTTTAAGCTATAATGAAAATTCTTGTGGCGCGCTTTCTACTGTTGTTGAGCTTATGCCGGGTGAGACAAAGAATATTGCGTTTATCCTTGGATTAAAGGAAAATGATGAGGCAGAAGCTATCATGAACAGCT
>ENA-ORRO01002050-ORRO01002050.1-human-gut-metagenome-genome-assembly--contig:-NODE-2050-length-13124-cov-5.692172_pt1 | contig 13124 bp, 9 predicted proteins | sample MGYA00242176_ERZ509136 | MGnify/ENA primary metagenome ERZ509136 (study PRJEB26280, sample SAMEA2338644) | human gut metagenome | biome: human gut; feature: human-associated habitat; material: faeces... | reverse complement strand
CCGTTTCCGCCTTTGAATCACAAGCCGGTATGTCTTGCCTTTCCACTTCTCTACAAGAATGGAATTCAGCTCAAACTCAATGCCGTTGATTTCTCCCCTCTTCCAGCCTCTGAGAGCGAAGAGGTCATTGTAGAGCGAACTACAGCGGTTGGCACGGATATAGAAGGTCTTGCAGTGGGTGGCAACCTCTTCCACGATCTCTTCAGAGCACGAGCCGCAATCAGCTCTGAAACGATTGATAACAAGATTGTTCTGTTCAAACCTTTCGAAGAATCTCTTCAGCGTGTCCTTCTGATGGAAACGGACGTTTGTGTTGCCGTCGCTGTTCTCAATGCCGACAATCAAATCTCCAATAACCGCCACACCTGGTCGATAACCAAGGAACTTCTTGTATGTATGCTTTGCATCATATTTCTCTGTTTCTATGAACTGGTGGTCGAAATCAACATCATACATCTCACCCTCTTTCAGCTGACCAGATGCAAACATACAATTGAGCAGTAAGGTATTGAGGGTGTCAGCCGTATTGAAATCGTAGTTCTTACCCGTATCTGACGTGTATGAAATGTTCTCCTGCGTCAGTTCCTTTATCGCTCTGAGGATAGTGTCAGAGCTGCAGGTACGAAGTGTCGGATGAAGCGAGAGATGGGGCATCAAATGAGTTGTGACATCCTCAATACATGAGCCGCCACAGAAGTAGATGCTCATGAGAGAACGGATGATTTCGCTGTATTGATAACCATACAGCCTGCATCTTAGACCGAGGGTTGTGTCAATTACATATGACAATGTGGAGTCAAATTGCTCCATCATTGCAAATATTCCTCCAAAAGGAGTGAGTTTCTCAGATTTTATTGCTTTCTTTGCCATGTCTGTCGGGTTTGATACATATTTTGATTTGCAACACTAAGATAGGTGAAAAATCTGACATGACAAAATCCTGAGCAACTTTTTGTTGCTCAGGTACTTAAAAAGTTATATTTATAATAGTGTTGCGGAATTAAGGTAAATGAGAACTATTGGAGTAATGTGAATAATATTCTTACATGGCTGAAGTCTAAATATATTTTAAACAAGCAAGAAAGTAGCAGTACTCAAATGGTGTTCTATGATAAATTGAACCGAATGAAAATTGTTTTTGATGCATCTGGCTTTGTTTCTTATACCGATAGTGAGCAAAGTCCATTTACTCCAGCAAGTTCTTCGTATAATGCTATTGGAGTAAAAGCAAAAAAGTTCCAAGTAAAATTTGGGTATTAAATGATCTGTGATTGATTATGAGGGTGTGTCGTAAATCCATGACACACTCCCATTATAATAAAAATATGATTGATATAGAAAACTTTTCAAAATCAAATAAACTTTTCGATGGACACTACCAATTATTACGTCCATTAAGTACCGATGGCGGTACTGCTGATGTATGGTTGGCAATAGATGTAAACACAGTAGATGTATCTGTTGAGGAGGACGAAAAATCGATAGACCAAGACACAGGAATGCTTGTGGCGATAAAGATTTATCGTCCAAAGAACGCCTTGGATATTGATGGTGAGCAACGATTTCGAGACGAATATAAAATAGTCTATGAGTGTCGCCATGAGAATCTACTTCAGCCAACAAACTTCTCGATATTTGAGGGAATTCCTTATTTGGTTTTACCTTACTGTAAATATGGATCGTCAGAGCAGCTAATAGGCAAAAAACTCTCTTTAGATGATATTTGGAAATTCATCTTTGATGTTTCATCAGGATTAAACAGATTACATACAAACGAGCCAAGCATCATCCATCAAGACATAAAACCTGCGAATATCCTTATAGATAATTCGAAGGATTACGCCATCACGGATTTTGGTATCAGTTCAAAACACAACGGTACTCACAACTACTATTATGACGACGGTAATAGCGGAACGATGGCTTACATGGCACCTGAAAGATTTCAAGAGGGTGCAGAGCCAATGTGTCAAAGCGATATATGGGCATTCGGTGCTACATTATATGAAATTCTGACTGGCAATGTCCCATTTGGAGAAGAAGGAGGCAGGTTTCAAATGGAAAATCATGCTCAACCTCCACAGAACAATAACATACCATCGGATATACAACGTTTGATAACCGATTGTTTATCACTTGAACCAGGAAATCGTCCTTCTGCTAATTCCATAAAAGAAGCAGCATTAGCGAAACATTACCCAATAAAATCAAAACGTAAACTCATTTGGTTTTTAGGAGGCATTGGAGTTTTTATAATTTGCATGTTGTTTTTTATACTTCCCTCAAAGCCAACAGAAACACCTCAAATACCTGTTGAAAAAGTGTATGATGACGCTTTAGCTGATCTGAAAAGTGATAATGCTACTATTGTAAAACGTGGCATATCATTGATGGACAGTTTAAGTAATCAGCGATATATACCAGCAATTTACCAAATGGCATACACTTATGGATGGTACATTGAGGATGAATCGCTAAAAAGAAAGAAAGTGTTGGGCATAGAAGTCTTTAACAACGAGAAAGACGGCTTATACTTACCAAAGATTGACAGATATAGCAATGAAGCATTAGCTTTGTTCTCTAAAATATTAGAATTGAATGATTCAACTTTTGCAGAAATAAATGCACAAGCGGCATATAGACTTGCTTGCTATTATGTAAATCCTAATCAAATAATCAAGCCTAACATGGCTAAAGGGAAAAAATATTTGGAACAATCAAAAGAATGGGCAGAGCTGTCAAATGACACTACCCTTCTTTTCAAGATAAAACAATCACTTGAGACTTTTAAATAATAAATCCAGAAATATGAAAAGAATATTACTTGTTTTTATGCTTTTTTGTGGCTATATCAGCTCAGATGCACAAATAGCAAAATGGTTAATACCTCCTTTATATGATAAAATCTCATTGGTCAGCGGAATTGATGCGATAATGACAGATTCTACCGACATAAAAACAGTTTGGACATATTCAGGTAAGAGACTTATAACCTCAAAAGACGATTTATTCCCTTTTAAGGAAGGATTATCATTGGCTTTAAAACGTGGTACAGCTTCTATCACCACTATATATAAAGAAAATGGAGAGTCTGTAAATGTCAGTGGATGCAGTGTTGCTCATGCCTTCCCATATTACTCTAATGGGAAACTTCTTGTCTTGCAGGGGTATGATTATAAATATATAGACTCAAATGGAGTAATCCTGTCTGGAAGTTATGCAAATGCTTATCCTTATTATAATGGCTATGCAGCTTGTGACACATATTTGAATATGGAAAAGAAAAAGGATATTGTGCATTTGCTTATAGACAACAATGGAAAACCTTGTAAATTTTCTTTCCAAGGGAAAGAATTTGATACAGATGACGTACAATTTGTTTCGTCTGTTAACGACGAGGATATTGCCATAACTGTAATAAAACAGAGAGTTTATTTCTATAATGCCAAAGAAAAGAAGTTGACTCCCGTCATGATAAAAGATGTACAATCTCCTAACCTTAAAGAACAGGCTAAGATAACATCCGATATTAGTCAATGCTTTTTGCAGAATGTAGACTCCACATATACTTTAACTGCAAAATGTGGGAAAAGCGATGTCGTGTCTATCGTATTTGACATAATGAAACGTCCTCAGTACATTAAGAGAAATGATGTGGAACACTATTATAAGAATATAAAGGAAGAAACAAAATTACGAAATTCCGAATTGAAAATAACCAAGGAAGGTGGTTTGATAGGTCTATATTGGAATAATGGAAAAGAAATTCTACCACCACAATTTGAAGAGGTCATTTCTTGCTTTGACAACAAGGCATTAGTAAGGATAAAAGGAAAGGTGGGAATGTTGGAAATTCTAAAGGATGAGACTTTTAAATTGAAAATGAACAAAGGCGATGATTTAGCCTTCAGACATCAAAAATTTGAAACTAATATTCGTGCTGACTTCCCAACATTTCTAAATGCAAATAAGGTAAATATAGAAATCAATAATCAAACAGGATGTGATATTGATAAGACATCTAAGGAAAGTAAGAATACAGAAAGTGGAAATTATGTTCAATACAACTGTGTTCTTAACATTCCGGCAGATTTGCCTGATGAACTAACAACGATAGAATATCCTGTTACGATATTATATGAAGGGATAAAATCTTCCACAATACCATTTAAAGTAAACGCATGGCATTATAAGTATTTTGTTGTGGATATAGATGATTCACAAACAGCGTTGGAGAATGGAGCGGTTTCTTTTGTTTTCAATATTAATGCAGAAAGAATAGCAAGTGACGGTGTATATCCAACGACGGTGAACATACTTACAGATTCGCTTACTTATGAGTATGAAAAAATGTCAGAGGTTCGCCATAAATGCAAGGTTCATTCATTAAGGGAAGGTGTCAACAATATTGTTGTTCAAATTGTGGAACAAGGATGTCCACCAGCATCTTTCCCATTTGAAGTTGAATATCATAAACCTGTTGCAAGAAGTAAAAACAAGCCAGCAGAAAAGGAGAAAGTTACTATCAAGAAAAAGGAAAGAACTCCGAAACGTGTCATTGAAAACGAAAGCAGACCACGAGTCATTATGTAATAAACTTGCTATGAAGATAAATGTTAGTTCTGTATGCGATATAGGTATAGAGCGTACAAACAATGAAGATGCTGTGGGCTTTTGCTTTGATTTGAAAAATCATTTGTGGAATCAAAGTTCCACAAATGATTATATTCCACTACCTACCGAAGGAGCTGTATTCGTAGTTGCAGATGGTATGGGAGGAGCCAATGCCGGTGAAATAGCATCAAATTTGGCAATACAAAGTATTAAAGATTCACTTGGAAAAGATGGATATGAAATGCATAATATGACAAAAGAGAGCATATACTCTTTTCTAAAAAAAAGCATTGTGAAAGCAAATCAAGCTATACTTGAATATGTAACCCATTCGCCTGATTCTATAGGTCTTGGAACGACAATAGTGCTGGCATGGATATTAAATGGATATGTATATATAGCGTGGTGTGGTGATAGCAGATGTTATTGTTTTAATCCTAATAGTGGACTTCGATTGCTAACCAAGGATCATTCGTTGGTGCAAGAGTTGATTGACAAAGGTGAGATTAAATGTGAAGAAGCATTTAACCATCCAGACAATAATATAATCACCAGATGCTTGGGAGATGTTGATGCAGATCCAGAGCCTGAAATTCTCACTTATAAGATTTGCGAGGGGGATATTTTCTTGCTCTGTTCTGACGGTTTGTGTGGGTATTGTAAAGACTCCTTGATTGAGAAAACGATGTATAGAAACTATAAGAATATGGAACTGTGCCAAAAAGCATTATTGAAAAATGCACTTGATACAGGTGGACAAGATAATATTAGTATTGTATTGTGTGCAACACTACCTTTGAATAGTACAAAATGTAGGGTTGGGTTAAAGGGTAAAATCAAAAAGTTTTTAGCAAAATTATAAAACATTCAATTGACACATTTTATGAAGGATGGCAAGAGTTTAATGCTTGCCATCCTTTTTTCGTTTTGGCACGGACTTGTCTGAACAGCGACATGAGGTAATATGCCATTACAATAAAATTCCCACAAGCCTCTGTTGCCAAGAAGTTTTTTGTGACAAAATCATCTGAAAATATCACTCCAATGGTACCGTTGTAGCGGTCGGATGGTACCGATACCAAATATCCGCTACACACGCTGTCAAAGGACGCCATGGTGAGTGCGCTACAAGGTTCCCTAAGTTAGCGTGATTTTCCTCCTACTCGATTTGAGTTCCATAATCTACACTTTGTCTGCTTTTGACTTTGTTGTCAACAATTATTATTCAACAACGGTTCTTTTCTGACAATATGCTATTTCTACCAAGAATTTACATAAAAGTTGTTATAATATATATAAATATTCGTCTTTGATACTTCCTGCCATTATCTTTGCCGATTAAAATGTTAGTGCAAAGCAATAATGAAGTAATAGAAACGTAAAAAGTAAACAACATGGAACGCAAAGAACAGACCGGGCATATCTGTAGATGGATGGCTTTAGGCATCATGACTGCCATCGTCATCGTAGGATGTACCATTGTAATCGGCCTATTTGAATGGCGCGACAGAAAGGAGATTGAGTGTAGAAATGCAGAACTGCATCAGTGGCGAAAGAATGTGCATGACTTAAACTTGCACATAACGGAATTGTCACTGCTTGGTGAAATGGTTGCGGATTGGGACTCAACAGATGTAAATGAGTATCATTCGCTTCGATTGGAAGTGGACAGTATGCTTGAAGGCATCGCAGGTATCTGTCCGAAAGAAGATTCTGATACGATCTGCCGTCTTCTTGCAGAAAAGGAACAGCTCCTTCGGGATATAAAGGATGCCATGCAGGATCTGAATGCCACTCAAGAAAAGCTGACCGCCGAAGTTCCAAGAATTGTAGAGCAGAATAAGACTGAAAGCAAAAGACTTTCAACTATGCCACAACAGGCAAAGCCAAAGAAGCGAGGTTTCTTCAGCAGATTGTTCGGCAAGAAAGAAAATGCAGTAACAACAGGCAACCGTTTAACCCAAACTGAAAAGATGCTCACCAACCTAAACCAAACGGTTGTTGCTAAACATCACCAGCAAAGCCGTAAGATAGTGGAGATATTGGATAGTCTTGGAAACAGAAATGAAAGTATCAATAAGCAGTTGCAAAGAGTAATCAGCATAGCTGATGAGAATGTGGATAAAGGCATAAAAGTTTGTGAGCGACAAATCGCAGACTTGGAAGGCAATTATACCTATTATTATATAGGGATGATAGGATTGTTGATATTGGTATTTTTCGTATTATTCCTATTGGTGTGGCGATTCGCATTCAAGACACGTAAGAGCAAGGAAGAAACAAGAAAGGTGATGCTGACAGTAACGCATGAGATGCGCAGTCCTTTGTCTGCCATCAAGGATTATGCTCGCAAGATTAGCGGACTTAATGATGCTACGGATGAAAGCAAACGATATGCCGACTTGATTGTTGACACATCGAAAGGCTTGACTTCTATGATTGACAGTTTCCTGGTTTACTCCAAATTAGCGAATGGAAAGGCGACCGTCAAGGAACGCCCTTTCCGTATGATGGACATTGCCGAGCAATTAAAGATGGAGTATGAACCCTTTGCTGCGAAGAAGCAACTGGAATTGAGCGTCAACAATAAGGCAGATGGTGTTGTCAATGGAGACAAGGAAAAGGTGCTTACAATAGGACGCAATCTGCTTTCCAATGCCATCAAATATACGGGAAAGGGTGAGATTGTATTGTCCACAACCTATAAGAATGGTGTATTCATGCTAATGGTTAAGGATACAGGAACAGGATTGGACGACAAGCAACAAAAACAAATCTTCAAGGAATTTGCAAGATTGGGAAATGCTGTTACCCAACCGGGATTTGGCTTGGGGCTTTCCATTGTCAAGAACCTCGTTTCACTGATGAAAGGAAAAATCGATGTGTCCAGTCACCAAGGGCTGGGAAGTATATTTACCATTAGTCTTCCTATGGCTGCAGCCGAAAAGCAGAATGTGGAACCAACTCAGTATAGAACGAAACGACAAGATTCGTTTACTGTCATTGCCATTGATGATAGCCATGTGCAACTGAGTACCATCCGTGAGGCGTTTGCATCGAACGGCATCGTATGTGACACTTGTAATAATGCCACGGATTTATTGGATATGATGCGCAAAAAATCTTATGATCTGCTGATAACGGATTTGAAGATGGCTGAAGTGAATGGTATCGAGATTCTGGAAATGATGCGTATGGTGAACGTGCGTAACTCCAAGACCATTCCTGTTGTCGTTATGACAGCAGCACCAAATGTGAGTGAGCAAGAACTGCTTGATGCAGGATTTGTCGCTTGTCTGTTCAAGCCGATGTCTGACAAGGATTTGATAAACACTGCAAGGAAGTGTGTGAATGGCAAGATAGCAGAAAAACAAATAGACTTCTCTATGTTGCTGACCTACGGCACTGAAAAAGAGACTTTGGAGAATTTCGTAAAGGAAATGACTGACACATTGGGCAGTATCCGTAATGCAGCCAAAGAGGAGAACCGCAAGAAAATGTCCGATGCCATTCACCACGCAAGAAGCTCGTGGATGATGGTACAATCTGACGAGTCTTTGAACCATCTCTTTGACCTGATTGAAGATTCTACATCATCAGACGACGTTATCAACCAAGCGGTTGAGGATGTTTTCGCACATGGTGAGGCAATCATCAAAGCCGCACAAAAGAAAATTGAGGAGGTAACAGCATGAAGAAAGTAATAATCATTGAAGACAGCCCGACATTTTGCAATATGTTGGGCAAGAAGTTGGAGGCGAAGGGATGGAAAACAATCTTATGCTACAATTACAGAGATGGTCTGAAAGCTGTGAGGGAATCCTCTGAATGGGATGTTGTCATTTCGGATATGCGCTTGGGGAATGATAACGGCATCGACCTGTTGGAATGGATGCGTAGTAACGGCTATCAGAATCCATTTATTATCATGACATCTTACGATGAAAGCATGAGTGCCGTGAGGACTATGAAATTAGGAGCGGAAGACTATATACCGAAGAAATTGTTGCTTGATGTAGTTTATGAACGTTTGGAAGAAATCATAGACAAGCAGAAACGACTCGTAGAGTTGAATAACAAGATTGTTTACCGCAAAAGTGAGAAGTTTCGCCGTATATACAAAATGGCAGAATTGTTTGCCAAAAGCGACATGGCTGTTATGATATTGGGCGACAACGGAACTGGCAAAGAACATATAGCGGAAAAGATACATCTGCAAAGCAAAAGAGCCGACAAGCCTTTTGAAGTAGTAGATTGCGGTACGCTTTCTGCGGAACTTGCCGTTTCCGCTCTCTTCGGGCATGAGAAAGGGGCATTCACAAGTGCAGACGCAGCAAGAAAAGGTTACTTTGAATTGGCTGCTGGAGGTACGCTGTTCTTGGACGAGATAGGCAACCTGCCGAAAGACGTACAGGCGATGCTGCTGCGTGTGTTGCAATCCAAGAGCTACCGACCATTGGGAGCTACAAAAGATAAAGTGGCTGATGTGCGCATTATTGCCGCCACCAACGAGAATCTGCAAGAGGCAGTTCGGGAAGGACGATTCAGAAGCGACCTGTATTATCGACTTCACGAAGCGGTTATTGAGATTCCACGGTTGCGGGATTGCAAGGAAGATATTATGCCATTAGCTAACTTCTTCCTGAAACTATATGATAGGCATACGGACAAAGAAATAAAATGTATCAGTAAGGAAGCGCAAAGGGCACTTGTAAGCCATACATGGCCAGGTAATGTGCGTGAGTTGAAATCATGTATCATGCGAGCTATGCTGTTATGCGAGAATGAGATAATAGATGTCGAGGACTTGCAGTTGTCACAATCGGCATTGAAAGAAGAGGCTTTGGACTTTGATGAACAAGAACGCAAGATCAATCGAGAGCGTATCTTGTGGGCTTTGAAGCAATGCAATGGCATCAAGCGTGATGCGGCAAAAATGTTGGAAATGAGCCATACTACATTCTATGCCCGTATGAAAGAGTATGGTATTCCAACTAACAAGTTGTAACGGTATAAGAACCGTGTAAGGAAGATTGGACGAGTGTCCGGTTTTCCTTACACTATTTCTGCTTGCAATTTCCTTGTGAAAATCTTATTCTCTTGATAAAGTTGCTGATTATCAGGAAATATCATCATCCAATTGTTTAGACTGTCTTGGAATGGCATAGGTATTGGACTAATAAATGATGTGCGCACAGAAACATCAAATTAGTACAAACCCATAAAAGAGACAGCAACATGGAATACAACATATTGTTAGAGACTGATTTTTTCAACTTGCTGAATGCAGGTCATAAGAACAAAGGTGGTAACGCTTTGGAGAACTCATATCGTGAGTTTATCAAGGTTGTGGTTGATTTATGCAGCACTAACGTGAAGCAAGCGGTCTTTGCACTGTCATACGCAGAGACCGAGCTTGACTTTCATCTGTCAATGCCCCATATAAAGGATTGTATGGGAACCGTAGGCTTGTATGTGCGCAAGGCTATTGCATTTGTCCGAAGGATGCAAGAGCATGTGGCAGCAACATATCATCTTCATGTGACCACATCCACTTCAGAAGCCTCCCCACCAGTATCATCAGAATCAAAGCCATTAGTGAAATGGACTGGCAATGCCGTTGACCTTGTAGAAATGGTATATGGCATCTGCGTAATGGGAAGCGTGAACGATGGCGATGTGAAGTTCAAGGACTTGGCGCAAGCCATGTACCAGTTCTTTGGCATCAAAGCTAAGGACTGCTATCGTTTCTATACCGACATCAGAAGACGCAAGAACTATAGTCGCACCTATTTTCTGGACAAGATGCAGGAGAAGTTGAATGAGAAAATGCGGAGGGATGATGAATTGGAGAGAATGAGGAGATGAAAATGCAAAGCACCATTGGCTATGAAATGTGTAACCAATGGTGCTTTGTGAATCGTTATAGAATTTTCGTTTCAAAGAAATTCTTTATCTTGTATATACCTATATCATGCTTATAGCGTCCGAACAGAAGTTGCGGATTGACATTGTGTTTGTCTGCTTCTGTCAGAATATATGGTGCTATTTTATAAGGTACAACATCACGAGTCCTTGCCATGAACTTTTTCCAGTCCGCATTTGGTAGGGTCGCATTTAAAGCAAACTCGTCAGCCTCAGACTCCTCGATGTTCTTCTTGTCCTCCATGAGATTAATCATTGCCTTACCATTTTGGGTAAGGTGCTTGAATACATGACCGACCTCATGTAAAGTGGTGAAAGCAAAATTGTCAATGGAAGCTATTCTCTCAGTGATGACAATCGTTGGTGTATCTCCTATCCAAAAGGACATTCCATCAACAGGAACTTGCCCAACCTTATTGACTACAAGAAAACGAATGCCATACTTGTTAAGAACCTCTTGGGTTTTGTTCACCGTATTCTTGTTTTCTTTAAACACATTGTTCAGCTCTCTTGCCAGCATCTCTGTATCTGCCCTCTTGTCAAATGTGCATAAAGTTGAATCATCATTTTTAGAGAGATGATAGCAATAATATTTCCAAGACAGAATGTCCACGGGATTGGTTTTCACCTTTTCTGACTTGCGGTAATAAGAAAGTTCCATTTCTTCTGCCTTCAAACCAAAGAAATCATCCAAGTTATCCACGGAAAAGACCTCGAAGATGCGTTTTACATCCTCGATGATGTTTCCTCTAACGATACCGACTTTTCTGAAAAAGGGAATTGATACTTGGTCTTTGAGTACATTCCAAATCTCAAGCATTTTAGTCTGCAACACAACCCTTTCGCTCTGTTTGGCGCAATCCAATTCGTATTGCGTCTGGATGTTCATGAGATATGTCGCAGAAATGCCGAGAGCGTTTTCCAACAACAATGCCATTTCAGGTGTCAGAGAACGTTTACCTTTTATGACATCATTCAGAATGGATTTCTGTATGCCAGTGAGTTCGGACAATTCGCTCTGCTTCATATTACGGGCAGACAATTCGTCCTTAATCACCTCGCCCACATGAGTTGCCTCAAATGGGACTGCCTGATTGAAACTAAACTTAGTCATAATGATGTGATATTTCAATTAATTCTATTTCGGTAATGATAATACTGCCATCGGCAGGAGAGCTTTGGAAAATCAATCGCCAGACATCATTGCATCTTACGGATTCTTGATCTTTTCTGTCTCCGTGCAATCTTTCGTAGCGCAAGCCATGATCACGCATAATGTCCTCAATTCTTGTTGCAGCTCTCATTTTGTTGACAGCCTTAACATAACCCTTGATTGCGGCTATAGGAAGTCTTTTATACTTCTTGTCAGATGTCTTTCCATTTTCGAACAGTTCCAACAAAGCCTCGTCTTCACTTGTTATGTTCATATATTATTCAGCCATGTTATTTTTATCTGTGTGCAAAATTACGATAAATATTTTAATTATCAAAATTGATAACTAATTATTAGCTATATTATAATCATTTTTAACTATTATCCTTGACGCTCGCGGAAAAAAAGCAATAGGACAAATCTATTTATATTCAACTGTGAAAAGCGCATTTATGCCTTCTGTATCAAGTGCTTCAAGTTCTCATCGTTGGCGATACGCCCCAGTTCATCCTTGACTATCTGCTTGACATCTTCCTTGATTTGGTTGTAGTTGTCCTGTATGGTCTGCTTCATGCAGTCGTTGCCATCCGCATCCAAGAAATCGTTGATGATGGGGAGTTTCTGATAACGACTTTCCTCTCGCTTTACCTTGTCGGTGTCAACGACAATCTCGGCATGGAAGATCTTCTGCTCTATGCGCTCGGTGAAGTTGTCGGAAACAGAGCCGACAAACATACCTTGGGTGAGTCCGCTAATCTTGCTCGGCGGAATGAGACTGTCCATCTGGGTATTGATAGATGTAGAGACATCCTGACGATTGATGGAAATGGACTGGCGCTTTTGGAGCACCTTGCCGAAACGCTCGGATAAAGTCTTGGCGGTCTCGCCAACGACCTGTCCGCTGAAGATATTACCAACGGTATTGATAACCACCTTTGCCTCCTTGTCTCCATAATCGCGAACCAACTGCGAGAAGTCTTGGAAGCCCAAGCAGACGGCAACCTTGTTGCTTCGTGCCGTAGCAATCAGGTTATCCAATCCCTTGAAATAGATGGTCGGCAACTCGTCAATGATAACGGATGATTTGAGTTGTCCCTTCTTGTTGATGAGTTTCACGATGCGGCTGTTGTACAAACCAAGTGCCGCACCATAAATGTTCTGACGGTCGGGATTGTTGCCGACACATAGAATCTTCGGTTCTTCGGGATTGTTGATGTCGAGTGTAAACTCGCTTGCGGACATCACCCAGTAGAGTTGTGGTGAAATCATTCGTGACAGCGGAATCTTTGCGCTTGCAATCTGACCCGCCAACTGCTCCATTGCCCCACCTTGCCAGGCGTCCATGAATGGAGAAAGATAGTTCTCTAATTCTTATTATTGTTGATGACGACTCTACCATCAGCTCATATATACCTTTCCGACACAAGCATAT
>ENA-ORRO01002048-ORRO01002048.1-human-gut-metagenome-genome-assembly--contig:-NODE-2048-length-13140-cov-3.166679_pt1 | contig 13140 bp, 9 predicted proteins | sample MGYA00242176_ERZ509136 | MGnify/ENA primary metagenome ERZ509136 (study PRJEB26280, sample SAMEA2338644) | human gut metagenome | biome: human gut; feature: human-associated habitat; material: faeces... | reverse complement strand
TACGGGCATCGTCGATCAACACGGAGTCGACCTCATCGACGATGGCGTAGTTGTGTTTGCGCTGTACCAGGTCGTTCGGGCTGATCGCCATATTGTCACGCAGATAGTCGAAACCGAATTCGTTGTTCGTACCGAATGTGATGTCGGCATTGTAAGCGGCACGGCGGGCGTCGGAGTTCGGCTGATGCTTGTCGATACAGTCCACACTCAAACCGTGGAACATGTAGAGCGGCCCCATCCACTCGGAGTCACGCTTGGCCAAATAGTCATTGACCGTCACCACGTGCACGCCGTTTCCGGTCAGGGCATTCAGGAACACAGGCAGGGTAGCCACCAACGTCTTTCCTTCACCAGTCGCCATCTCGGCAATCTTGCCTTGGTGCAGTACGACACCACCGAAAAGCTGTACGTCGTAGTGTATCATATTCCACACCGTATCGTTTCCTCCGGCCGTCCAATGGTTGTGGTAATGCGCCGTGTCGCCCTCAATGTCCACGAAATCGAACTTTGCCGCCAACTCGCGGTCGAAATCGTTGGCCGTCACGTCCACGATTTCCTGAGTGGCAAAACGTTCGGCCGTGGACTTCACGATGGAGAACACCACCGGCATGACTTCGTTCAAAGCCTGTTCATAACGTTCCAACACGTCTTTCTCCAACTTGTCGATCTGCGAAAAAAGAGAAGAACGGTCTTCAATCGGCATTTCTTCCACCTTTGCCTTCAACTCTGCAATTTTAGCCTTGAGGTCGTCGGCCGAAGACTGCACGTACTTTTTCACTTCCTGCGTCTTGGCGCGCAGGGCATCATTACTGAGCGCCTGAATTTCAGGGTAAGCTTTTTTCACGGTCTCTACCAACGGCTGAATCAACTTCATGTCCCGGGTAGACTTATTCCCGAAAAGCTTGCTCAAAAACTTGTTTATATCCATATATTTTGTTTTGTTTTTTATTCACGCGATGCGCTTTGCGCTTCTTTGCGCAAAGTTAATCAAAAAAAGTAAAAGAATAGAAAATTATTTAAATATCTTCATCAGCGGACGGCCGATAAAGGGGCTGCGGAACATGCGTTTGGAGCACGGATACGCATGAAGCGGGCTACGGTGGGAGCGATACAATCCACCGTTACCGGCGTCTTTATCGTTTCCGGCCGTACGTTACAGCCGAAAAAGAAAATGGGAAAACCTACGTATGAAGCCCTTTCCAAGGTTTGTTCATGCGTCTCCTCGTTGACGACCTTCCAACCCGGAGACACTTCAATGAAGATATCTCCCGAACGCATCTGGTTGAAACTGTTCCGCAAACGGCGTATTTCGGTTTCTCCCGCAGACAAAGCCAACCGCTGGGAAGTGTACACGTCTTTTACGCCGGCCATCTGAATCAGGAAAGCCTGCGCACGTGTCAGCACGTCACTTAAATTCAGTTGCTTGTCTTCTATAAGTTTCTGGTTTAAGAACAGTTGCGAGCCAAACTCCGTCTCCACATACTGCCCCTGGCCATATACAGCCATCAGGTACATGTTCAACAACGCAGAAGCACGCGTCACACTGAACGTACCAGTAGGAATACGGTATTTCGAGAAATCGGTGATTTCGTCATCGGTATATCCCGTAGAAGTAACGACCAACAAAAAACGTCCGGCCCCTACTTTCTTTTCCAACATCGTAATCAACTCTGCCAATTCAAGATCAAGACGCACGTACGTGTCCTGCAACTCTACCGGAACTTCGGCTACCGGTTTGTGATCGAACGTCCCTGCATAATACGTCAGGGACAGGAAATCCGTCACAAGGTCTTCGCCCAACTCGGTATGATCCAGACAATGTTTGGCGAAACGGTTGACCTCGTCATTGACATACGCACTGGTCTTGAACTCATAAATCTTACGGTCTCCCGTAAACTTATGTGTAAACCCTTTGCTCTCTTGAGGCGAAATAAAGAAATTGAAATTCTCTACAATCGGACTGATTGGAGTCCAGGACAAATCGGAAATACGACCGGACAAACGGTCGGAAACGTCATAACGCAAGGCCCAATCCGGATACTGGCCGTAATAAGACGTGCTGCTCCACTGCCCGGAAGCATTGTCTATCCAAAAAGCACCGTCGGCGGCATGCCCGGCTGCCAGAATTGCAGCGTCGGCATCCGGGGCAATGCTGTACACCAAAGCCCGTCCTCCGGTAGCCATCTTCAGCTCATCGGTGACGGTCGAAACATTCAGCGCCACCGGAGAGTACTTCTCGGAAGTCAGCCATCCCTCGCACGTCGCATCGTCTACGCAATACATCGGACGCAAGGTCTTACGGTCCATCCAATGCTCGCCCACGATTCCATTATCGTAAGGCACGGTGCCCGTCATGATACACGCCACTGCCGAAGCACGGTCTATGTGGGAAAAAGGATAGGCGGCATCCATATAGCTACGCCCGTCGCGCATCACCTTATTGAAACCTCCGGCTCCGAAAAGCGAAGAAAAGGCTTCCATATAGTCCGTACGCAACTGGTCTATCGTCACGTTGACCACCAACCGGGGGACAGGATGCGACGTCTGGGCTTCCATATTGGCCCAAGTCAGCACCATAATCAACGGAGTCAGAAAACGATAGCTTTTAGAATGCATGGCTTGCTTATTTTTCTTTTTTTCGATAGCTTATCCAATAGCTACACGAACGTAGCAACAAAGCTAAGGCCAAAGGTACAACTACCACACAAAAATCTTGTGGTATCAGGGCAGAAAAAAACATAAATAATATTAAAACCGACGCATTTAACGGATGATAGTAAGTTTTTCTCCTTTTAACAGCACACCAAACCACCCACGGCATAGCCACCAACGGAATGGGATTGAAGACCCAAATCTGCCAATTCGAGCCTACTGTGGGATGAACGGAGAAGAAAAAGAGAAACGTGACCACCAATCCGATTCCTCCGACCAATGACATCAAAAAAATGTCTATCCCCCAAAAACATGCATGACGCCACTGTTCCACTACGGTCAACCCCGCCACACAAAAGAAAAGTATCCATACGGACAGTGCCGGAGACCAAGGGAATTCTTTCTGTATTTCCACATCACGCCCTTCAACCACTTCCGATTGAGACAACACCAACGGCCGCGTACTGCCGTCGGAACCCTGAATCACCGCGCCATTGGCGTAACGCAACAAATAAAAAGGAGCGAACATCTCGTCACGTACAGAAATAGGACGGTCAGCCTCCGCCCCCAAACAAATGTCATTACCCAATTCCGCCCAGGGATGCTGAGCTGTATACTGATGAATAATCTCACGATAGGTATGGACAGTGTCTTGCTCCGGATAAATGATCTTTCCCTCCACAGCTTCCTCTATACGGTCGCGTGCCCGCGTCGTACAATTATCATAAAGAAAGTTATAACGGTATTCCCGGTTTTCCGGACGCATATTCTCTACCAACAGCGTCCAAAGCCGTTCCTTCTCCGATGCCCTCAGGTTCAGCACTTGCTGATAGACGGCCGACCCACGCTCTTCATATTCCTCGGCAAAGTAAGCAAAAGGCAAGGCTCCAATTTGATAATCGCACTCGCCGCGCGTAAAGCGCCATATAAAATTCGGACGGTTGAAGCTGAACACACCGTAATTAAAAACCCAGTCCTCCCCCGTGGTATATGATTTCACACGAATGGCCGTATGACCATACAAAGAATACACTTCGGTTCCGGGAGAACAAGTCAAAAGACTAACCTCGACAGAGTCGGCCGGAAAGGCATGAGCCATCCCTCCTATATATAATAAGGTGTATAAAAACACAAATCTCAAATATCTCATTCCATGCCATATTTAGCTTTGCAAAGTTAGTGCATTTTCCCTTTTGCCCCATGCCATTCACGGAAAAAAGCGAGACGAGCATCTTTTTGACAAAGAAATCATCTGCCATGTTATTTTTTGATTAACTTTGCAACCGCAAAGCATGAACACGTGAATTTAATCATAGACATAGGAAATACGCTGGCCAAACTGGTAGCCTTTGACGGTGATACTCCGGTGGAAGAAATCAAAACCTCAAATGAAACACTGGAACGCCTGCCGGAATTCGTGAATAAATATGCGTTTAAACAAGGTATCGTCGGAAGTGTATTCGGCATCACCGCAGAAGCCGAACGACAACTGAAAAGGCTCGACTTCCCTTTGCTGTATTTAAATGCACAGACTCCCGTCCCGATCACAAACGATTACCGGACTCCGGACACGTTGGGAGCGGACCGGTTGGCTGCGGCTGTAGGTGCCTACATGCAATACCCCGGGCATGACATCCTTATAGTCGATGCCGGAACATGCCTGACTTACGAATTCATCGACAAAAACGGACATTACAAAGGAGGGTGCATTTCTCCGGGACTTCAAATGCGCCTAAAAAGCCTCCGTGCTTTCACAGCCAAACTTCCGTTGATAGACAGCGAGGGGCCGCTCTTAGACATCGGATATGATACGGAAACGTCTATCCGCTCCGGAGTCATTCAGGGCATGAAGTTTGAAATAGAAGGACGCATCAAATATTTCCAAGAAAAATACCCGTCCCTTTTGGTTTTTTTAACTGGTGGCGATATTTTTAACTTTGATAGCAAAATAAAAAATCTCATCTTTGCAGATAAATATATAGTGCCCAGAGGGCTAAACCGAATATTAGCATTTAATAATGAGCAGTCATAAACTTATACTCTGCGTGTTGCTGGCCATGGCAACACTATATGCTCCCGCACAGACCAATGGTTCAAACTCCCCGTATTCCCGTTTCGGACTCGGCAGCTTGAAAGACCAGTCGCAAGGTTTCAACAAGGCTATGAGCGGAGTGGCATTGGGATTCCGCGACGGAAACCGCATCAATATGCAAAATCCGGCTTCCTATTCTGCCATAGATTCCTTATCATTCATCTTCGACGTAGGTCTCACGTTGCAAAACGTAAATTTCAAAAGCGGAGGCAACAGTATCAATGCGCACAACACCACGTTGGACTATATCAACGCGGGCTTCCGTTTGTGCCCGGGATTGGGATTTTCATTCGGTTTTATCCCGTTTTCCAGTATAGGATATGACTTCTCGGAAAGCAAATATCTGGGCGATCATTTCAACAGCGGTTCGACCATGACTTATACCAACAGCTATACCGGCGACGGAGGACTGCACGAGGTGTATGTGGGTTTGGGATGGAATCCGTTCGCAGACTTTTCTGTCGGAGCAAATTTCGGATATGTATGGGGAAACTATGCCCAAAATATCACGCAGACTTTTTATGAAGACGGAACAGCCACCAGCGCAAGCAACGGGCTACGTCGACAAATAGAAGCAGACCTTTCTTCTTATAAAATAGATATCGGAGTACAATATCCCATTAAAATCGGTAAAAACGATGTTTTGACTCCCGGTATTACATACGGTATCGGACATGCAATCAACTCTCCTGCCCATTATTACAGTTATGTGGCCAACGGAGATACCACGAAATCCGTCATAGAAAAGGCTTTCGAATTACCCACATCTTTCGGAGCCGGATTGGCATGGGCACACAAAGAGCAATGGAAAGTTGGTTTGGACGTAACTCATCAAAGATGGGGAGAATGCCGTGTGCCTCAAATTATAAACGACAAGTTTGTCAGCACTACGGAAAACTATATGAACCGCACCAAAATTGTGATCGGAGGGGAGTTCCAACCGGACCGTTACAGCAGCAAATACTTAAGACGGGTACAATATCGTATGGGGGCGTCTTTTTCCACACCTTATTATAAGGTAAACGGACATAACGGCCCACGGGAATTCGGTGTAACGGCGGGGTTCGCTCTTCCCGTATCCAACAATATCAATAACCGTTCCGTGGTCAATATCGCATTTCAGTGGGGCAGGTCCGTTCCTAGCGTATCATCTTTAATTACTGAAAACTACTTGCGTCTCAACGTCGGTATTACGTTCAACGAAAGATGGTTCATGAAATGGAAGATTCAGTAATGAGAAAAAGTAAGGTAAAGTCTACGACGGGATTGTCCCGTTTGACCCACATAACAGTCTCCGTTTGGGCGACTGTTATGCTTATTTTAATACTCTCGTGCTCTACGGAAAAATCAAACCACGCTCCGGCCGTAAACGAAAACGACTCCTTGCCTTTCATGCAATCGTGGGGCATCTCGACTCTCATTTCAGACTCCGGAGTCATCCGCTATAAAATCACGGCAGAAGAATGGAATATCTACAATACGACCAATCCGCCGCGATGGACTTTCGTAAAAGGCATACTTTTGGAAAAGTTCGACTCCACGTTCCATATCGATTGGTTCGTGCAATCGGATACGGCATATTGCCACAATCAACAACTATGGGAGTTGCGCGGACGTGTGGTCATACGCAACCAAGAGGGTACTGTCTTTACCAGCGAAGAACTTTTTTGGGATATGGACCGTCATGAAATGTATTCCAACATGTTCATGACCATCCGGAAACCGGATGAATTCCTCCAAGGTTATAATTTCCGTTCCAACGAACAAATGACACGCTACTCTGTCAGCAACGCCAATGCCGAAACGCCTTTCAGCGACAGTGGCAGTTCATCCTCCAATGACTCGGTCATGCGTGCCGCTCCCACCAAACCCAATCAGCCATGACACTGACCATTATAGAAATCATCATCATACTGTTGCTCTCCGCCTTCTTCTCGGGGATGGAAATCGCATTTGTTTCTTCCAACAAACTTCGAGTTGAGTTAGACCGTAGCGATGCCAGTCTAACTTCCAAAATTCTGACCATATTTTATACACGTCCGAATGATTTCATCTCGACCCTTTTGGTCGGAAACAACATCGCGTTGGTCGTCTATGGTATTTTAATGGCAGGAGTGATCAACGAATTCGTCCTTTCTCCAATCCATTTAAACCAACACGAAGGACTGAACGTGGCTTTGCAAACCATCATTTCAACCCTAATCGTATTAGTAACCGGAGAGTTCCTTCCGAAAACGCTATTCAAGATAAACCCTAACCGCATGCTGAAGATATTCGCCGTTCCGGCGTTTATCATCTATATACTTCTTTATCCCGTATCCAAATTCACCAGTGCGCTATCTCGCGGCATACTACGCCTGATGGGACTTAAAGTAAACAAGAAAGCGTCGGAACAAGCTTTTACCAAAATAGACTTAGACAACCTGATACAATCCAGTATCGAATCGGCTCAAAATGAAAACGACATTACGGATGAAATCAAGATATTCCAAAATGCCTTGTACTTCTCGGAAGTCAAGGTTCGGGACTGTATGGTGCCACGGACAGAAATAGAAGCGGTGGAAATCAGTTCATCCATAGAAAACCTTAAAAACAGGTTTATTGAAAGCGGAAATTCCAAAATCATCGTTTACAAAGAAGACATAGACCATATCGTAGGCTTTATCCATTCATCCGAAATGTTCCGGAACCCGGCAGACTGGACTTTACGAATTAAAGAAACTCCCGTGGTCCCGGAAACGATGTCTGCCCAAAAGCTATTAAAGAAGTTCATGCAGCAGAAAAAATCTCTGGCTATCGTAGTAGACGAATTCGGTGGAACTTCGGGAATCGTAACGATGGAAGACTTAGTAGAAGAAATCTTCGGCGATATTGAAGACGAGCACGACAATACAAACTACATTGCCCAAAAGGTCGATGAGAATGAATACGTCCTGTCCGGACGACTGGAAATAGAAAAAGCCAATGAATTGTTGGGATTGGATTTGCCGGAATCCGAAGAATATGTCACGGTCAGCGGACTGATTCTACACCAGTATCAAAGCTTTCCGAAACTGAACGAAATCATCAGATTCGGCCATTTCGAGTTCAAAATCATCAAGAATACAACGACAAAAATAGAACTTGTACGTCTGAAAATCGTCGAATAACTAAATTTTAGCCCGACAGACATGAATATGTGCGAAGATTTTTGTATCTTCGTGCGCTTAAATCGTTTAAAGAAAATAATAAAAATAATAATCATTTAAATCAATGGCAACATTACAGAAAATCAGAGCTAAGGGGCCTTTGCTGGTCATCGTGATCGGTCTGGCTCTTTTTGCATTCATTGCCGAGGAAGCCATGCGCTCCATCCAGTCTGCTTCTAACGAAAGCAAGCAGCAAGTCGGCGAAATTTACGGAGAGCGGATTTCAGTACATGAATTCCAAAACTTAGTGGACGAATATGCGGAAGTTGTGAAGTTCACCAGTGGCAACAGCGCACTCAACGACCAACAACTCACTCAATTACGCGACCAAGTTTGGAACACATACGTCAACAACAAACTCATCGAGCACGAAGCTGAAGAATTGGGACTAACTGTCACTGACACAGAAATCCAATCCATTATTTCGGAAGGCAACAGTCCCATACTGATGCAAACTCCTTTCCGCAATGAACAAACCGGCCGTTTCGATGCCAATGTACTGAAAAAGTTCCTGACCGATTATGAAGGCATGAAAACCAAAAGCGAACAGATGCCGGCCGAATACATGGACTACTATAACAGTCTCTACAAATTCTGGATGTTCATTGAGAAGACACTCCGTCAGGAAAGTCTTGCGCAAAAATATCAAGTACTGCTGAGCAAAGCGATGTTGGGCAACAAAATCATAGACAAGGCCGCATTCGAGGCACGTACCAATGAAAGCGACATTATCATGGCTGCCGTGCCCTACTCTACCATCAATGACAAAGATATCAAAGTGGAAGAAAGCGATTTAAAAGCCAAATACAATGAGTTGAAAGAAAGATTCAAGCAAACAGCCGAAAGCCGTGACATTAAATTTATCGATGTTCAGGTCAAAGCCAGCGCAGCCGACAAAGCAGCCTTAGACAAAGATATGGCGGAAACAGCCACAGCTTTGGCTGCTGGAGGCGACATTGCTAAAATTTTCCGTGAGAGTGGCTCTACGATTAATTACAGTCCGCTTCCGGTCAGCAAGAACATATTCCCCAACGACATAGCTTCACAGTTGGATTCCATGGCTGTAGGACAGATGAAAGCTCCTTATTATTATGCCGGAGACAACACGATGAACATCATCAAGGTTATCAACAAGATTTCCGCACCGGATTCCATCCAACTTCGTCAAATACAAGTGGCAGGTGCCGATATGAATGCCATCCAAAAGACAGCCGACAGCATCATGACGGCATTGCACAACGGTGTGGCTTTCGATTCCATCGCCAAGAAATACAACCAGACCGGCGAGAAGACATGGATTACTTCACGTAATTATGAAGGTGCTCCTTTGGACGGCGACAACTTGAAGTTTATCAAAACCATCACCAACATGCCGGTAAATGCCACCGAAAAGATTGACTTTACTCAGGGATGTATCATCGCACAAGTGACAGACCGCCGTGCCATGATCAACAAATATGATGTGGCCGTAATCAAATGCCCGATTGAGTTCAGTAAAGACACTTATGCAAAAGCTTATAACGACTTCAGCCACTTCATCGCTTCCAATCCTACCCAAAAGGATATCGAAGCTAAAGCACTGAAAAACGGCTATAACTTACAAGAGCGCAAAGACTTGTTCAACAATGAACATTATGTAGGAGGAGTAAGCAACACGCGTGAAGCCATGCGATGGATATTCAATGAAGACACCGAAATAGGCAATGTATCTCCTCTTTACGAATGTGGTGAGAACGACCACATGCTTGTGGCCATCCTTACCGGTATACACAAGGAAGGTTACCGCACGATGGAGGATATGAAAGAATATCTCACGCAAGAAGTCATCAAGGACAAAAAAGCCGAGATGCTGAAAGAGAAACTGGCTCAGACGAAGAGCATAGCAGATGCCATGAAAGTACAAGGTGCCGTAAGCGACACCATCAAACACGTGACGTTCAGTGCCTCCGCTTTCGTAATGAAGACCGGCTCCAGCGAACCGATGTTAAGTGCCGTAGCCAGCAAAACAGCGGCCAATCAATTCGCAGGCCCGTTCAAAGGTAATGCCGGAGTCTACACGTTGCAGGTTATCAATAAGAACAAATCGGCCGAGAAGTTCGACGCTAAAAAAGAAGAAGCTCAACAAGAGTCTCTCAACATGCGCGCCATCAGCCGTTTTGCCAATGAACTGTATGAAAAGGCCGAAGTAAAAGACAATCGTTACCTCTTCTTCTAAGAAAAAGCAGAGACTTTACGACAAAAACAATAGAAACCTACAAGATGATATGGTCTTGTAGGTTTTTTTCGTTATATTTGTAGAGTAGACCTTTCTACCCATTAAAAAGAATATTATGGAAGATTTCAACTTACTGGCCCCTCTACTGCTGGCCATTGTCGGCTTGTTAGCCGGCGCTATATTAAAGTCCATACTGAAACGAACCGGTTTTCCCTATACCGTAGGACTGTTTGTATTCGGTTTACTGATAGGCCTCCTCAACCGTTTTCATTATTTCGACTTCATGCCACGCGTAGAAAATGCAGTGGCAACCGTAGCCGATACGAATCCGGATTTCATTCTATATGTTTTCCTCCCCATTTTGATATTCGATGCGGCATACGAGATGAACATGCACATCTTCAAGAAAACATTGGCCAATTCCACCTTACTGGCTGTCCCCGGATTAGTCGTCTGTATGTTGCTTACAGCCGCCCTCATGATTGGCATCAGCCTGTTTGCTCCAGAGTACACCTCGTGGACATGGCCGTTGGCTCTCATGTTCGGCGCCCTCATCAGTGCAACCGACCCGGTAGCCGTCGTAGCTTTATTGCACGAACTGGGTACCAGCAAACGCTTCTCCACTTTAGTAGACGGAGAGTCTTTGCTCAACGATGGAACCGGCATCGTATGTTTCATGCTGTTTTTCGGAGCCTATACGCTTAGTGGAGCAAGCACAGCTTCTCCCGTAGTGCAATTTCTGGAAGTCGTTATTGGCGGAATACTTTTAGGATTCTGCCTGGCCCGACTGACAATCTGGTTCATTACACGTATCAACTCGGAAGAGATGATACAAAACAGCGTCATCATCCTTTCTGCCTACGTCACGTTTATCCTGTCCCAATACTATATGGGCATATCCGGTGTCATCGCTTTAGTGGCTTTCGGACTGACTATCTCTTATACCGGCCGCCCCAGACTGAAACCGCAAGTCAACGTATTCATGGAAAAGTTCTGGGGACTTCTTACCCATATAGCCAATACATTAGTCTTTATCATGGTCGGTGTGGTCATCGCAGTGAAGGTAGACCTGAATTGGTCCGACCTCATCATTTTGCTGCTTGTCTACGTAGGGCTGAACCTCATCCGGTTTGCCATGATCATGCTTTTCTACCCCGTTATGAAAAGATTGGGATACGGACTTTCCAAACGCGAGTCCGTCATTCTGACATGGGGTGGCCTACGCGGAGCATTAGGTATGACACTGGCCCTGATGGTTTCTTACACACCGGGAATTCCGGAAGACATCAGACGACAGGTCTTGTTTCTCACAGCCGGTATCGTCACGCTCACTCTTTGCCACCACCATGCGTTGGCTACTGAGACGATTGGGCTTAATACAAGTTTCCAGTGCCAGAGTACTGATAGACTCCAAAATCCAAGGATACTTACACGACAGTGCAGAAAAGTATATGGAAAAACTGTCTGCAAAGGCGGCATTGCACGACGCAAACTGGAACAAAGTGAAAAAATACCTTCCACCGTCTCTGTCTTTGTCTCCGTCCGGACCTCTTCCCACAATGGAATTCCTTTCCGAAATACGTCTCCGTATATTGGACCGCGAAAAGGCCGTATGCCATCAACTTTATGATGAAGGTGTCGTTTCGAAAACCACATTCCTTCATTTGATGAACTCTCTCGACGAGATGTATGACCATGACGGACAGTATACGTTGGACTTCCGTCCCTCCATATTCAATTATTGCAACCGCACCTCCGTCCTGCCTCGTATCCAAAAGAAACTTCACTTGGGGGACAGCATCAGTTTCTACTTCCGTGAACGCATCGTAAACGTATATGACCTGGCCAGAGGGTTCATCATTTTACAAAACGAGGATCTGAACCTATTGAACGAACTCAATGCTTCCGAACTCCTCACACCCGATCAGAAAAAACGATTGGACATTCTTCGTACGGAAATCAACCATAACATAGACCGCATGAATCATGTCACCTTGCAACTGGAACAAAATTACCCGAAGGCTTACCGCCATGCACTCACCGTCAAGTCTATCCGTATGATGCTCACTTACGAGCGTCGCACCATCCGTAAACTCCAAGACGATGGCGTGATTTCAGAAAAAGACGCAGAACGCTTCATCGAAAAAGTAGACGAGCGGACAGACCAAGGCAATTCTTTCCGCTATTCAATGCCGGGTACTCTATTACGGGGAATACTCCACGCAATAAGCCCGAAGAAGAGATGACTCACAATGGGACGGAACGTCAGGTTTCGTCCCACTTTATTTCACCCATTTTTCCAATTTCTTTTTCAGCACTCCCGTCCCATAACCACTCCATACATGTATAATCCGCCCTTCAGGCGATACAATCACGTAATGAGGAATACCTTTGATACCATAATGAGCGTATATTCCCACTGTACCCTGCATATCATTCAGGTTGATTCATGTACAAAACAATATCAGCTTTTCCTTCATGGTACTACTAAATATAAAACCCAAAGGTGTCGGATAAACCGACACCTTTGGGTTTTATTAAATTTTTAATTCATTAATTGTTCTCCGGACGCAATTTACGCACCGTTTCTGCCGTACGCCACATTTCACTGTCGTGCAAAGCCTTCAATTCAGCTTCCAACTTCACACGATAGTCCGGTTTCGAGTTGGAATCAATCGAGATTTGCGCTTCATTACCGGTCACTACGCTCTGGTACAACTTTTGCACCACCGGCTTGATGGCATCGTGGAACGGTCCCATCCAATCCAATGCGCCACGCTGCGCTGTCGTAGAACAGTTGGCATACATCCAGTCCATACCGTTCTTGGCAAACAATGGCATCAAAGATTGAGTCAACTCTTCCACTGTTTCATTGAATGCTTCAGAAGGAGTATGGCCGTTTTCGCGCAATACTTCATACTGAGCCAACAACAATCCCTGGATAGCCCCCATTAAAGAACCGCGTTCACCAGTCAAGTCAGAAGTTGCTTCAC
>ENA-ORRO01002046-ORRO01002046.1-human-gut-metagenome-genome-assembly--contig:-NODE-2046-length-13154-cov-4.629132_pt1 | contig 13154 bp, 14 predicted proteins | sample MGYA00242176_ERZ509136 | MGnify/ENA primary metagenome ERZ509136 (study PRJEB26280, sample SAMEA2338644) | human gut metagenome | biome: human gut; feature: human-associated habitat; material: faeces... | reverse complement strand
TCCTTCTGGCGGTTCTTCTCTGCCTGCTTTTCATCCTGCTCAGTCGCAATGCGGATGACCGGTTTTAATGGCTGGGCGACGCTCTCCTCGGACACTTCCCTCGGATCAGTCATGACAGTTCCCATCTCAACGCCTCTTGCAGTCTCAACAATTGCATGCATGCCTGCTTTTAACTGTAACTTTCCAGGTCCGAAATAATATATTTTACCTGCATTCCGGAAACGGATTCCTACTACTTTTACCATTCTAGTTCTCCTTAATTGTCAGCAGTAATAACTCAATCACCAGATCAAAGTTTACGTTTGCGTCCAGACGTATCTGGGCTTTGCGCAAAGCTTCCAAAATACTGTTGATTCCATTGTAAGAGCTTTTTTCTGCCTGTCGTTTTATGTCGTAGACCTCATCCTTGAAAATAAGGCCATTTACGTCACCTGTTGCTTTAAAATATAATACGTCACGATACCAGATCATCATCAGATCAAAGTAATCGTTAATTTCTAATTTGTAATCTGCAATCTGCTTTACCGCAGCGGTCATCTCGTAAAGATCAATATCATCGAGACGCTTGATCAGCTGCAGCGCGCTTGCCTTCATCTCGTTAAAATCATCAGAGGACGCAAGCTGGATCGCTTTTCCCACATTTCCCTGTGCAAATGCCACGCACACATCCGCCTGATAGTCAGGGATCTGATACTTTTCCATCAGGAACTTTTTAATTTTCTCATCCGGCACAACTTTAATATTCAACGTCACGCATCTGGATAAAATCGTTGGCAGAAATGTGTCCGCATTTGTTGTCAAAAGCATAATGATTGCATATGCCGGCGGCTCTTCGATCGTTTTCAGGAGCGCATTCTGTGCCTGCTGGTTCATCTTCTCCGCCTCATCAATGATATATATCTTGTGCTCACTGCTGTATGGCTTTACATCAATATCATTATTTACCTGTGTACGGATATCATCTACAGAAATGGTATTTGGCTTCTCATGGTTTACATAAATAATATCCGGCTGATTATGTCCCAGTGCCTGTCTGCAGGAATGGCACTCCATACATGCCTCTTTTCCATGCTTTTCACACTGCAAAGCCATTGCAAATGCCTCCGCCAGCATCATTTTTCCGGATTTGTCCGGTCCATTGATGATGTACGCATGGGATACTTTATCCATCCCGATCGCGTTCTGTAAATGCTCTATAATCTGCTCATGTCCGATAATATCTTTAAATCCTGCCATATGCCGCTCCTTTAAGTCAATATATCTAACAACAATCCACGGATCTCACCTATCCTGCTCAGGATCGCAATGTGATCCTTCTCATCCTTCACAAGCTCCCTTGCCAGTTCATCCAGATTTGAATCGATCAGCCGGATCAGTCCATACACTCTGTGCCGTCCTTTACGGTCTAAGAAATTCTCTCTGGAAAACTTGTGTGAACGATACACCACCTCATTTAAAAAGTCTTTGATCAGTCCACGGTATTTTTTCATATCGCGGATATCCATATGCTGTGCAATACGGTTCCCCTGTGCCGTGATATCATTCATCAAAAGATCGACTTTTGCCTGAAGATCTGCATCGGTGATGGCACTCGCCAGAGTGAATTTGAATGTTCCATCTCCGGTTTCCGTTGTCACTGTATCAGGTACCTGTGTCACCTGTGCTATATTATTTACTTTAATATCCACCAATGCTCACCTTCTTTCCTACCTGTTTTCTAAAATTACTCTACGGATTTCTTCCTCTGTCTCATTGAGATCCTGATTGACAAATCTTCTTGTAATTCCGGCTTCGTTTAACTTTTCCTCAGAAAAATCTTTCGCATCTGCCAGAAATCTGCGGCAGAGTTCCTCATACTTCGGGCTTTCCTGCATACGCTCTCTGTTTAATGCCCGGCTCAGGCGTTCGCCGTCTTCCACTTCTATATAAATCGGCACGACTTTCTCTTTTCCAAAGTAATCACGAATCTTTAAATAAGATTCCAGCGTTCCTATGATCAGATAATTCTGATGTTCCAGATCGATCTGGTCATCATTCACGGTAAAATATTTCCAGATCCCATGGATGGTATCATAAGCACGAAGCTCGATAATACGCCCTTCACGCTCCAATTCTTCCACTTTCTTCTCATCACAGAAAAAATATTCTACCCCATTTTTCTCCCCGGCACGCACCGGTCTTGTCGTATATGGAACAATGGTCTTTAATGAAAGACTTTCATCTCCCAATATCTTTTTAAACAGGGTATCTTTTCCCGTGGAACTTTTTCCCATGATACAATATATTTTACCCATTTTTCCTGCCTCATTTAGTATAATATAGTCTTTAAAAATATACAATCTTTAGAATTTTTTCGTTACTGTTCACTCGTTCCACACGCAGTCCAAGTGATAAGCATTCCTCAATATTATCTGCCAGGCGCTTCGTGATGATCTCTCCCGGAACGATCATCGGAATCCCCGGCGGATACAGATAAATCGTGTCCGCAGACATATTTCCGACTGCTTCCTCTAACGTTACTTCTTTATAAGGAAGCTCCTCCGCCTGATAAATCTGCATTTCACGCGGATATTTCTGATATATTTTCTCAATAAAGGAATGATACTTCTCATCACTTGTCGGATTCTTCAAAATTTTGTTTCCATTTGAAACGTCCTCTGCCACCTTTGCATCGATCTCATGCAATGCGCCTGCCAGACGCTCCAATCCTTCGTCCTCATCCATCAGACTTGTCATTCCCAGCACATAATAACCGGAAACCATCTCCATCTGTAAATGGTATTTTTTCAAAAGAATCTGATGCAGTTCATCCCCTGTCATCCCGGCTCTCTCCGCAAAAATGACCAGTTTGGAATCGTCCCAGTCAAATGCTTCCTCAATACTCAAATCTTCATTCTGCATGACATGCAGGTATTTTAAATCGGCTGTTTTCCCATAAAAATCCATCAGACGCTTCCTGTATTCTGCAAAGAGCTGCTGCCCATGTTCTGCAATCAGCCGGATACACGAATCCATTCCTGCCATAAAAATATAGGATGGTGAACTCGTCTCGTAAATGGACAGATACCGCTCCACCCGCTTCTCATCGATGAGATCAGACGCCAGATGCAGAAGCGCTGTCTGGGTAAACGACGGCAATGTCTTATGTAAACTCATAATCACTGCGTCTGCGCCAAGTTTTACGGCATTTTCCGGGAAACCGCCTCCGAATCCAAAATGTGCTCCGTGGGCTTCATCTACGATAAGCGGAATCCCGTGTTCATGGCACACCTCTGCAATCTTTGCCACGTCTGAAACAATCCCCTCATACGTCGGGGAAGTGAGGATCACTGCCACCGCATCCGGATTTTCATATAGCGATTCCTGCACCTGCTCTACTGTGATCTGCCCCTGGATTCCATTTTTTGTGATAGAAGGATACAGATATTCTGCCTGCAGTTCATTCATATATAATGCATGATAGACTGCTTTGTGACAATTTCTTGCGACTAATACCTTGTCCCCGCGCCTCGTAGCAGCACTGATGGCAGCCAGCAAGCCACAGGTACTTCCATTTACAAGAAAAAAGCACCGTTTTGAATGGTAAAGCTCTGCTCCGCGCACTTCGGCTTCCTTTATCATACCGGTCGCATGATGCAGATTGTCAAATCCGTCAATCTCCGTGATATCAATCTCATACGGATTGGGAAACGACAGACTTTTTCTTTTGTGTCCCGGCATATGGAACGGATAATAGTCCGACTGCGCATATTCCTCTAAATCATCTATCAAATACTTCATGTAAGCCTGCTCCTGATGTTCGATATCCATATCAGTATATAATACCAGATACATACTGATATACCCTAGTATAACACACTTTCCCCACAGATTCAGCAATGACTTGCATTACCATCCACTCATTACTCTTGAAAAAAAAGTATTTCCTATGCTATAGTATTTTAGATTGCGGATCAAACAATAACATTCCGGAGGTATAGTATGGAAAATGCGCTTGTGATCCTCTGTGGCGGAAACAGCACACGGATGGGAACCGATAAGGCTCTTCTTCCTTTTGGGGACACCTGTTTAATTGAATATCTTGTCAGAAAATTTCAGCCGTATTTTTCCAGAATCTATCTCTCGGTAAAAATAAAGGGGGATTACTCCCATCTGAAGCTTCCCGTAACTGAAATCCCGGATATCTATCCGAATCAGGGACCAATGTCCGGCATTTTTTCCGGCTTATCCATGATCGATGAGGAATGCGCATTTTTTATGTCTGTAGACACTCCGTTTCTGGAACCGAAAACAGGACTTGCCCTGCTCTCAGAACTCGGTGACGCCGATATCTGCACACTTGAGGGAAAGGCTTCTTATCTCGAAACTGCAACTGCAGCCTACTCCAAAAATTGCATTACAACCATCGGAAAATGTCTCCTGCTCCACCAGCTCACGTTCAATACGCTGCGGGAAAAATGCAGCACCAGATACGTGACTGAGGCTGCGATCGCCGAGGCTGCACCGACACCGATCGATATCCAGTACTATAATCTGGACACCAGAGACAATTATTATCATGCGCTTCGTATTTTAAGCGGAATTGTACCGCCAGATTCTTCTCAGGCGTTGATTGAATATTTTAAAGACACCAGAGATTTATTTTTGCATACAACTCCGGTGATCTCCTTTGTGGCAAAACCGGGAACGATCATGACACCTCTCATTGAGCGGCTGCTTCCTTTATTAGAGCGTGAGGGGTTAAAAGTCGTTCACCTCATCAAAGAAGATTCCTCTGTCGTATTCAAAAACGTCTTTTTTGAGCCGACTCTGGAAAATCTCTCCTCGTCGCTCTCCGGTGCCGACCTTGTTCTGACGGAAAATTTTGGAGCAGATGCGCCGAATAAAATTGAAATTCTGCGGAAATACTGGTCGGAAACACCGCTATCTGACGAAAAAGATCTGATCGCTGTATTTGCTGATTTTCCATATCATGCAGAGACTACCCTTCCGGTCTTTGATCTGAACAAACCAAAAAATATTGTCACATTCCTCCGGGAATATCTGGGCAGACAATAAAACCAGAAATAAAGGCTGCCTGTGGGCAGCCTCTTATAAATATCGTTCCAGATCCGGCATCCAGTCTCCAAAGAAAACCTCATCTCTGCACATTGCATTCCAGACAGGACTTAAAAAAGCAATGATCCGATGCAATACTGTTTCCCAGGAAACATCCTCTGTTCCCTGCTTCCTTATATATTTTTCCCACCGTTTTTTCATATAGGTGTAGGTTTCATAAGATGCCAGCATTTCAATCCTTTTTTCCTGTGGAATCACTTCCTCTTTTTCGCAGAAAAAAGAGAGTGTCTCGTAAATATGCCGTCCATCGACAGTTTCCTGCTTCAGCAGACGAAATGTTGTATCATATACCTCCATAGAAGGAATCAGTTCCAGATATTTGAGGATTGTAAAAAGTTGTTCTGCCAGATATGTTTCAACCGGAAAATGTTGATACGCTGCACATTTCTTCTCAAAAAAGACTGACTGCAGCTCCTGTTTTTCCGGCTTTGCTGCATCATATACCAATGGACTAATACGGATGGTAAGCGGAACCTTCATTTCCTCCCATTCTCCAGTTATGTAAACCAGATAGTCCTGTTCCTCTTTTTCCACAGAATAATTCCAGCGGATATGATATTCCCGTTTCGCGCAGATCGCCTCTGCAAAATCAGTGATCCACTTTTCGTCCAATACCTGCTGTTCTTTCCCATCATCCTGCCCGTATACAAAATGAAGCGGCTTCTGCCACTCCTTTCGATAACTGTCGAGGTCAAAAGCCTCACGGTTTTTCAGCCATAACCGCTTTGCAAAATCGGTTTCCAGAATTTGGAACATCAGTGTTTCCTGCAAAAATCCTTCCAGCAGATTTGCAAATGAGATTTGATACTCTATGCTTTTTTCTTTTAACTTCTTCTTCGTAAGTAGGTTCTGTTCCATTTAAAGCCAGACTCCAATCATATTCTGAACTTTTTTCACAACTTTACGCTCTTTTGCATAATACATCAGTTTTGCAATATCCTTCTTCGGATCTTTTATGTAAGCCATCAGTCCTTCTTTGAATCTTTCCCGATCCATCTTGTCTTCGTATTTTAAGCATTCACAGATCAGTCTTTCCTTTTCAAAAATCCGGACTGTCACATTGGAAAGCTGTATTTCTGTCACTCCAAGCTCCAAAGTATCCGGCTCTGCATACATCGGAATGATCTTCGGATAATCCATTTTAAACCGTGATTTGGAAGTATTCTTATCCACCGTAAGCCGCCAGCCATACGGTTTCTTTTTGATATAGCCATACGCATATAACGCATTTTCCAGATTCAGCACGCAGTCCGGAAACAGCTTTGCCACAAGCTCCTCCTCTGTAAAATCACTGAGATGAACTGCATAATAACCGCTTTTTACGCGCAGAATATCCCCTTTTTCCACAAAATCAAGGATTCTGCGATAATCGATCCCCAGCCCGGCGAGCTGGCTCTTTTTTACAATTCCGCCATTATCCAGAATAAACTTCTTTACTTTGTCTAACAGCAACTCTCTTTTTTCACTGACTGCATATGACTCCGACATGCTTTATCTCCATCTTCTGCGTCTTCTACGTTTTTTTCTGATTCTTCGTTTCTGATCTTTTCTGTCTCTACGAACGGCTCTGTTGTGTTTGATAATATAGTAATTATCGTAAAAACGTTTTAAGAAAAATAAAAGTACACCAAGCAAAATCACTGCAACAATGAGTAATACCACAACAATCGGTCTCACCTGCACCGTGGAGACTGCTTCCTGTTCCTCCTCCTCGGTCGACTCATTGTCAAATGCGTAGCCCTCTACCACCACGCCGGTTGTCTTAATATCTGCTTTTCCTACATTTCTTCCCGCATAAGTATATGTGATGCTTCCTGCAATCTCCGGATCACTATCGTTATATTCCACAGAAGATGAGGTATCTGAAAATTCTGCTGTTTTCGGCAGAACAATGACGGCATCTTTATCAAGCTCCACAAATGGTTCAATATTGTTCAGATTGCCATTATCCACCGTTGTTTCTGCGCTGTAATCCGTATCATTTTCTGCTACATTCAGCACCTGAAAATTGTCAAATGCATAATCAAATAAATTTACCGTATCAATAAACTGATTCGGTGACTGCGTATTCATTACCACACAGATCAAAGTCATGCCATCTTTTTCCGCATAAGTCACCAGAGTGCTGTTTGCAGTCGCCGTGTATCCGGTCTTTCCGCCGACACAGTACGGATATAAATACTTACGGTTCGCATTGTGGTAGGTGCACAGCATATCGTGATGATTCCTTAACACCGTCTCCTCCGCATGCTTATTGGTTGGAGGGATTGTATACATCTTCGTTCCGATAATAATACGAAACGTTTCATTCTGATAAGCCGCCTGCGCGATCAACGCCATATCATGTGCGGTCGTGTAATGATTTTCATCCTGTAAGCCGTGCGGATTGGCAAAATGTGTGTTGGTACAGCCTAATTCTTTTGCTTTGGCATTCATCATGTCCACAAAATTTTCTACCGTGCCGCCCACATGTTCTGCGACAGCATAGGCACATTCATTTGCCGACTCTAACATGACACCATAAAGACACTGCTCTAAGGTCATCTGCTCGCCATAATCTCTGGCAATTCCCGATCCTTCCGTGTTGTTGATCGCATCATCCGAAAAAGTGACCATGTCACTCAGATTACCATTTTCCAACGCCAGCAGCGTGGTCATGATCTTTGTGATACTTGCCGGGTAATGCGCTTCATCCATGTTTTTTTCATAAAGGATCGTGCCTGTGGACTCTTCCATCAAAATAACACCCGGTGAGAGTGTTTCCGGTGCATCCGGCCAGTAGTCTGCCGCCTTGACGTCCACTTTTCCAAGACAGACAGTAGATATAATCGTAAGGATCAGGCATGCTGCCTTTTTCCATCTATTTTTCAACATCATAAAAACTCCAAATCTATATTAAATCTATTAATTTCGCACAATCCGTCCCATGTATACACAATTTTTACGGATTGTTACTGTTCACCCGTAACTCGTTCCTGTAACAACAACGTTACTCTATCAACATTATTAGTATAATAGTTGGAAAAAATACATGCAACCACTTTTCATCATTTTATGACTTTATTAATTTGTCAGATTATGCAATGTGTGCTTGAAAGTTGGGGTTTCTTTATTGTAAAATGTAACTGATCGCTTTGCGCTTAGATATATTTGCTGCAAAAAACGAAAATACATTTTGAAAAAATATTAGTTTACATCATTAGAGAGGTTGTTTTATGAGATTAAGAAATATCCCTGGCGCGGATGACGCCATTTTAAATAGTGAATACTGCATCAAAAATCCAGAGGAGCAGAAAGGGCACTGGCAGGACTGTTTTGACAAAGTGCAGCCGCTTCATATCGAGATCGGCATGGGAAAAGGCCGTTTTATCATGGATACGGCTGCCCTGCACCCGGACATTAATTACATCGGCATCGAGCGTTACTCCAGCGTACTTTTACGCGCTTTGCAGAAAGTGGAGCAGAATCCGCTTCCTAATATTAAGTTTATCTGCATGGACGCTGCCGATGTTGCAGAGGTTTTCGCCAAAGACGAAGTCGACCGTATTTACTTAAACTTCTCCGATCCATGGCCAAAAGACCGCCATGCGAAGAGACGTCTTACTTCGAGACAATTTTTTGCCCGTTATGACCAGATTTTGAAAAAAGAGGGACACCTTGAATTTAAAACTGATAATCAGGATCTTTTCACCTTCTCTTTGGAGGAAGTGCCGGAAGCCGGATGGAAATTAGACGCTTCCACCAGAGATCTGCACCATGATGCCGTCTTAAATGAAGGCAATGTCATGACGGAATACGAAGAAAAATTTTCTTCCAAAGGAAATCCAATCTGCAAACTGATCGCATCGAGATAGAAAAAACGCCCGATACCAATGGTTTTACGCCATTGATACCGGGCATTCTATTTATCCTTCAATTGCAATGTAACGTTTTTCCGGAACAGCTTTCTTCTGTTCTTTCGGAACGTCCAAGGTCAGGATACCGTTTTCGTATTTCGCATGGATATCTTCCTCTTTCATGTTCTCACCAACATAAAAGCTTCGGCTCATGCTGCCTGCATAACGTTCACGTCTGATGTATTTGTCATTCTTATCCTTCTCATCCTTATCGAGTCCCTTCTCGGCACTGATAGTCAGGTATCCATCATTCAACTCAAGATGAAGCTCATCTTTCTTGAATCCCGGAAGATCAATTGCTACTTCATAGCCATTATCTTTCTCCTTAACATCTGTCTTCATCATATTCTTTGCATGTTTGCCATACAATGTTTTATCAACATCCGGGAATGAAAAATTCATTAAATTGTCAAAATCATCAAATAAACTCTCTCCAAAAATACTAGGCATCAACATAAGTCATCTCTCCTTTTCTATCTGTCCACTTTTTTGTGGATATTCGTATGCTCATTAACCTTGTTTCTTTGGAACTAACAGATTAAGGAACTCGGGGAATCTTTCTTTCTCTTTTGTTCCCTCTTCCTTTGTTCTGACTACGTTATACACCTGTTCGTTAGCACTGTCAAGTGTTGAGTGCTAATTTTTTGTGAACTTTTTGTGATTTTCTTCAAAATTTTAAATTTGAATTCAAACATAAAAAAAGCACCGACCCCATAGCCTATGCTATAAAACCGATACTTCGTAATGCGCCACCAGGGGTTCGAACCCTGGACACCCTGATTAAGAGTTTTACGGTTATTGTAGCAAAAAAACAAGAACGTGACAATTGCCACGCTCTAAATATAGTCGTTATGTAACGCAAGCCAAAACCTATTTTTCCTTGTTTGCTTGGCTCGATAACCTTGGCAAGCCACTGTGTAAATGCCTTGTAGTTGCCCGAACAATGCTTTGTGAGGGTCGGCGTAGCCGAAGTGTGGATTTTAAAGCTATTGTAATGTGCTGTGTAAAAGTTGGCGTTTTACTGCTAGTTCTTCGTCTGCTTCTTCTGTTGTTAGATTGCTTGGTTTTGTTTCTCCGAACGTTTCAGTTTTTGATATTGTTGAATCTTTTACATCTTGTGATTTATGAACTAACGTGGTGTTTTCGTCTATTGGTTCTGTTTCGACTATTTCCATAATGTCGCCCGGTTGGCAGTTTAAAAATAAGCATATTTTTTCTATTACTTCACCGCTTAAGTACTCGCCTTTTGATAACTTAGCAACTGTTTTAGGTGATAATATTTCTCTTAAGTCTGATTTTTTCATTCCTCTACGATTCAGTAAATCAAATAATTTGTAATATCTAACCATTTTTTTTCGTTCTCCTTTTTCTTGATTATACTGATATTTTTATGTTTATTCAAGTCAATTTTTTGTTTCCAATTGTGAACATTTTGTTGACATTTGTATTATTACGTGCTATTGTTTGTTCAAGGGAACATTTTGTTTCCTTATGTATACATATCAATGCCGTATTGCGAGCGGTGTCGTTAGCTATGAAAAGAGGGTCGCAACTATTCCAAATACCCTTGCTAACAATGTTGTAGCGGTTGTTGTGAGTGCATTGGTAACTCTCTAGGATACATTGGAATTTAGATTTCTATTTTCCAATGTATTTTATATATCACGGTTTGGGGGTAAATAACGAATGTTCTTTAGGGTGCTTTTTTGTGATTTCTGGGAATGGATTATTATATTTCCGAGTAAGCGTTTAATAGGTCAGCTTTTGTTTGAGATTGAGAGGAGATAATTATATGTGCTTAGTTGATTCGTCTGCATGGGAAAAATTTCTTGATTATGTATCTGAATTTTCTGATTCTCGCCTTATTGAAGAAATTGATTGTTTGGAAAAAGCTATAGATAGTGATTTTATGAATGATTCGATTTTATTTGATTGTGTCTCTCTGCTTTATGACTTTTGTCGTGATGAATGTGTGCGGCGTGTAGCAAGTAGACGTGATGGTTGATGTGTATATGTGTGCTTCGTGTTTCTCCAATGCGTAGGCATGAGAAACCGAAGCACATTTCACATGACCCCCGCTTAGTAATACGGGGGTACTAATTTCAAAGTGTAAAGAGGTCTTTTTTATGGATAACTTAGAACGTGTTAATAACTTAGAGGTTTTAATTGATTGGTTGGGGTTCACATTTTTTATATATTCCAATCCGTATGATGTAGTTTCTTACCTTGGCTTGTCTGCTGGCGATTTTGCAGTTGGTAACGGCTCTAACGGTTACAAATCCGCTTTACGTCATAATTTTTATTCAATCACTATTTTATATGACGGTCGTGAGGATATGGGTATTCATGTGAATATTACTGGTAGTGCTATTTCTTATGCCTTAGAGTGTTATAGGGAATCTATTAAAATGCCTACACCATTTGGAGATTATGCAATTGAATACAGTGACGAAACTATGATGTCTCGTTATCTTAGACATATCTCTGAATCTGGTAAATTTACACGTTTAGACCTTGCTATTGATGATAAAGGTTATAATTACTATAGCGTGAATGATGTTCGTGAAATATGTGATTCTGACCGTTGTATGAATCGTTTTAGAAAATATAGAGCAGAATATGAACGTTCTTTTCATGGTACTGTTACCGGAAACACTTTATATTTTGGCAATCGTCAAAGCAATACATTTTTGAGGATATATGATAAGCGTCTGGAACAAATACAGAAAACAAAAAAAGATTGCGGTTTTGAGTGGGTACGTTGGGAATTAGAATTGAAAAAAGACCGTGCTAATATGGTTGTTGATTATTTATTATCTGGTAAACCTCTCGGCTCTGTAGCAATTGGAATCTTAAGCAATTATTTTCGTGTTGTGGTAAAAAACAATAATAATATTACACGTTGTGACACTGATCCATTATGGGAACGCTTTATTGAAAACGTAGAAAAACTACGACTTACAGTTAGTAAATCTGAGAAAACTCTGGAAAGCAAAAAAGAATGGATTGTCAAACAGTGCTTACCGTCTATTTCTGCTGTTGTTGCTTATGAAAATGGGGATATGAGTTTTATTACAAATCGTTTGCATGACGCATTATGGAAAAACAAAAAAACCATTCTTGATAAAGTCTTTGCTACCAATCCAGATTTGAAAGAGGAAATATACTCATGACGTTAGAAACTGCATTTGAACAATTTATTGATTTTAAAAAATTACAAGGACTTGCAGAAACAAGTATTAATTGTTACCGCTCATTTGTTACTCCATTTTTAGAAATGGTTGGCTTTCAATGTGAGATTTCTTCCGTGACAGAATCAGATATTCATAAATATATAAGTTCATTATTTGAGCGTGAAATATCTAAGTCAACACGTGCGACCTATGTCCGGCATTTAAAATGTTTCTTGAATTGGATGAAAAAGTATCTTGATACTGATTTGTATACTGATAGAATTATTGTTCCCAAGTCCAATAAAAAGGTCTTGCGCATTTATGATGATGAAGATATTGCTTTGATTTTTAAAACGATTAAAGCCGAAAATGAATGGCTTACTGCTCGTAATTGCGCTATGGTCGCTCTTATGCTTGATTCTGGCTTGCGACAAGGCGAAGTGTGTGATTTATTAACGGATGATATATTTTTCAGTAAATCCATGCTTAAGGTATGCGGTAAAGGCGATAAAGAACGTATTGTTCCACTTGGTAAAATAGCAACCTATTACATGAAACAATATTCTTCCTTATGTCCTTATCATGATAAGTATTTTTTCTTATCTCGTAGGGGCGAACCTGTCACACGTGATGCAGTAAAGCACTTTATGTGGAAACTTGCGCAGAAACTTCCTTTTGAGTTTTCTTCCCACAAATTAAGACATAATTTTGCTACTAACTACTGCATTGACCAATATGAAAAACATGGTTTTGTTGATATTTATAAACTTATGATTTTAATGGGGCATGAGGATGTAAAGACAACAAATAGATACTTACATATTGCAAATCAGATAATCGTATCACGTGAAAGCGTGTCACACATTGACAAGATTTTTCAAGAATTACAAGGGGTTTCGTGATTTTGGCGCAAAAAAAAGCACCGACCCCATAGCCTATGCTATAAAACCGATACTTCGTAATGCGC
>ENA-ORRO01002045-ORRO01002045.1-human-gut-metagenome-genome-assembly--contig:-NODE-2045-length-13155-cov-3.050000_pt1 | contig 13155 bp, 9 predicted proteins | sample MGYA00242176_ERZ509136 | MGnify/ENA primary metagenome ERZ509136 (study PRJEB26280, sample SAMEA2338644) | human gut metagenome | biome: human gut; feature: human-associated habitat; material: faeces... | reverse complement strand
AGGATTGTGCAGAGCGATGCACCTACCGTAAATTTGTAAAAGTAAGGGGAAGAAGCATATCGTCTGAAGACACTTACCGAGGATGTGGTAGAAGCTTCCAAGGTAAGCAGTGGCAATATCAGCCTGGAAATGATGAATCTTAATCTGGTTGAGCTGGTTAACCAGACCAGTGCAGAGTTTGAAGAAAAATTTGAGGCAAGGAATCTGAAAATGATCATGAATCTTCCGACCGAACCGGCAACAATCTACGCAGACGGCAGACGAATGTGGAGAGTTCTTGCAAATGTATTTAACAATGCGGCAAAATATGCAATGGAGGGAAGCCGTGTATACGTGGATCTGGTTCAGACAGGTGAGGAAGTACAGCTTACGATCAAGAATGTATCAGAGCAGCCGCTGAATATTTCGGCAGATGAGCTGACAGAAAGATTTATCCGCGGAGATGTATCCAGAAGCACGGAAGGAAGCGGGCTTGGTCTTTCGATTGCACAGAATCTGACAAAGCTTCAAGGGGGAAAATTCGAGTTATATCTCGACGGAGATCTGTTCAAGGTACTGATCCGTTTCCCGGTTCCAAAAGAAACGGAAGATGTCTATCAGGAAGTCGAACAGTAACAGGTAAATATGGGGCGTAAGGGAAATTTCCCTTGCGCTCTATTTTATTTCGCTTTACAATAAAAACTGGATTCGTACATATAACCTAAAATGTAAGGGGAAATTAAAATGGAATCATTGAATAATATCTTAAAAAAGAGTTTAAATAAAGAATTTTTATCAGCAATAATCAGCAATCCACGTGAAAAAGGCGGAATTGTAAAGATTAAGATCCGCCCTGTGGAGCATAAAGACAATATTTTGTACCAGTGCGAAGAACACCGGAACAATCAGGTATTTCACCACAATCTGAATGAAGAAGAAGCAGCAGGATATATTGAAAATGCCATGCAGGAATTCAAACAGATGCAGATGGAGACCAGAAAATTCTGCTATCAGGTTCTGGTCAGTAAAAAAGGGAAAATGACGATTCAGAGACGGCTTCAGACCGGGAGGTTCAAAGAGATTGATCTGTCACACAACCGGAAGAAGCATTATATCCTGGAGGAAGGAAAAGCAGTTCCATTTTTACAGGATCTGGGAGTTATGACAAAAGAAGGGGAAATCGTGCGGACAAAGTTTGATAAGTTCCGCCAGATCAACCGTTTCCTGGAGTTTATCGAGGATGTACTTCCGGAGCTTCCGAAGGACAGGGAAATAACGATTCTGGATTTTGGATGCGGCAAATCCTATCTGACATTTGCAATTTACTATTATTTGTATGAGTTAAAAGGTTATGATATCCGGATCATCGGACTGGATCTGAAGACGGATGTCATTTATGCATGCAACCAGCTTGCAAAAAAATATGGCTATAGAAAACTGAAGTTTATGGAAGGAAATATTGCAGATTATACCGGCTCTGATGAAGTGGATATGGTCGTGACGCTGCATGCCTGCGATACTGCTACCGATTTTGCACTTGCAAAAGCAGTTGGCTGGAAAGCGAAGGTCATTCTTTCGGTTCCGTGCTGTCAGCATGAAGTGAACCGTCAGATTGCAAATGAAACACTTGCACCGCTGTTTTCTTACGGACTGATCAAAGAGCGAATGGCAGCTCTTGTCACGGATGCGATGCGTGCAGAATATCTCAAGAGGGAGGGATATGACACACAGATCCTGGAGTTTATCGATATGGAGCATACACCGAAGAATATTTTGATACGGGCCATTTACACGGGAAATAAAGGAAAAAATACAGAGGCAATCCGCACATGTGAAGAAATGCTTCACATCGATCCAATGCTGGGGAGATTATTGGATCAGCAGAATGAAGAGGGAGAAAAAGGAGTATAAATTTAGCAGATTAAGATAAAGGGGACTATAATTACAATGTTTAAAAAGATAGCAATAAAGACAGGGGTACTGACTACTGTATTTATTCTTGCAGTTATCGTATCCAGTTATGTGACGAACAGAGGCAACACTGATATGAGTGCAGATATGGGAGGTGCGACACTGCCAAGAATATCCTTTATGACAGAAGGATATGAAGTAAACTCACTGCCGGGATATAAAAGCGATATGACGCTTACTTCAATGCGTGATACACTGACACCCGTCACAAATAACCAGCTGGATATGAACATTGCAAAATATGATAATCAGATCCAGAAGGTTTACTGGCAGGGATATACACTGAATGGGGAAAAAAGTATCCAGGAGGGAACCATTAAAGATGTTCAGGATACAGTAACTTTAAATTTCAAGAATACGAAGATCCTGAAAGAAGAGAGGATTTTGAAAGTAACCTTGTACCTGGATAATCAGAATATTTATTTTTATACCAGGATCAAGAATTCGGCAGATTGCAACTATAAGAAAAGCCTGGATTTCGCAAATGATTTCCACAATGCGGCACTCGAAAATCAGGGTGATAAGGTCGAAAGCTATTTGGAAACAGATTCCAGTGAGGACAGCTCCACCTATCAGGAGGTCACACTTGCATCGACACAGTCACAGGTGACATGGGGGTCGCTTGCACCGCAGGTATCGGGAAATGTATACTGGGAAATTAAGGAATGCAATGAGAATTACACATCACTTGTTCTCAAATACCAGGTAAAGTGCACCGGGGATACTGATTATGCTGATCGGCTTTACAGTGTAAAGGAATTCTTCCGGATCCGCACCGGGGAAGATGCACAACAGTATCTGCTTGATTATGATCGCACGATGAATCAGAGATTTGATGGTAAGACAACTGCGCTGAACCAGAATGGTGTTCTTGTTGGGATTGCGCCGACGGACCTGGAGTATGAGACTAATACAGATGGAACCATTGTAGCATTTATAGAGGATAACCAGCTCTGGCATTATGATAAAAAAGAGGATGAAATGTCACTGGTATTCGGCTTCGCAGATGCGGAAAACATGGATGTGCGTACATTATGCGACCTGCATGATATCCGCCTGATTTCAGTAGATGAAAAAGGCAATACCACATTTACTGTAGTGGGTTATATGAATCGCGGTGTACATGAAGGGCAGGTAGGTGTAGCAGTCTATTATTTTGACGCAGAAAAAAATTCCGTTACGGAAAAAGCATTTGTCCCTAGCGAAGACGGATATTATCTGATGAAAGAGGATCTGGGTAAATTTGTATATTACAGCAATTCTGATGAAAATCTTTATGTAATGATAGATGGTACATTGTATCTTGTGAATCTGAAGGACAACACCAGAGAGGTGCTGGTGAAAGATCTGGAGGAAGGGCAGTATCAGGTTTCACCAGACGGACATCTGCTTGCTTACCAGAGTGAGGGTGGAAAGATCAATGAGTCGCAGAAAATTATCGTGCTGAATCTGAAGACGGGCAAATCCTTTGATATTACATCCGAAGGAGACGAATATGTCAAACCGATCGGATTTATCCGGAATGATTTTGCCTATGGCATGCTGCGTGGAAGCGATGCAGGAACCAATATATCCGGACAGAGTGTGTACCCGATGTATAAAGTGGATATCATCACGCAGAAACAGGAGATAGCCAAGACCTATGAGGTACAGGATTTTTACATTCTGGATGGCTATGTGGCAGACAATATGATGACACTTAATCGGGTGAACAGAAATGAGAATACCTATATTTCAACAACGGCAGATTATATTACCAACAATCAGGAGAAGGAAGAGAGCAATATCACAGTTGAGACCTACAATGATGATCTGCGGGGAACTCTGGTTCGTCTTACTTATGAAAATGGGATCGAAGACAGCAAAGCAAAAATTTTAAAACCAAAGCAAGTACTGTTTGATAAACCGATGGTTGTCAGCTTTGACAAACCGAAGGTAAAGAATCAGTATTATGTATATGCACTTGGCAGTCTGCAGGGGGTGTATGAAAAAGCATCTTATGCGATCCAGGAAGCGGAGAAGATAAAAGGTGTGGTCATTTCTTCATCACAGGAATATGTATGGGAGTCCGGAAATACGCCGGATATTTATGAAGTAAATAATATGGATGAGTTCCGGACAGGAGAAGGTGAGAGTACACTTGCAGCGTGCCTGAACCGGATCCTGAAGCTGGAAGGCGCAGAAGATATAAATGCATCAACAGAGCTGGAAAACGGAAAGTCGCCGGCAGAAATCCTGACAGAAGCAACCGGTGGAGAAGGATTTGATCTGACCGGATGTACACCGGAAGAAATCCGCTATACGATCAGCCATGAGACACCGGTGATCGCAATGCTCAGTGTGGATCACGCGGTACTGGTCATCGGATACACGGATGCGAAGTATGCTTATCTGGATCCGGCAGACGGAGAACGTCATTCGGCTACGCCCGAAGAGATGGCGCAAATGGTAAGCGGCAGCGGAAATGTATTTTTTGGTTATGTAAAATAAATTTGGAGGACGCAAATGAGAGACGAGAAATATTTAGAACTTCTGGCAGAAAAATACCCAACTGAGCAGGCGGTCTGCCGAGAGATTATTAACCTTAAAGCAATCCTCAGCCTGCCAAAAGGGACAGAGCACTTTATGAGTGATCTGCATGGAGAATATGAGGCATTTTGCCATATATTAAATAACTGCTCCGGTGTGATCCGGGAAAAAGTAGATCTGTTGTTTGAAGATACTTTATCAGATCTGGACCGGGAAGAAATCTGTACGCTGATCTATTATCCAGTTGAAAAGCTAGCAATGATAAAAAAGGAAGGAAAAAATAATGAAGAGTGGTATCGTGTGATCTTAGGAGAACTAATCGATATCGCAAGATTATTTTCATCCAAATACACCCGCTCGAAAGTAAGAAAAGCGATGCCGAAGGAATATGCCTATATTCTGGATGAACTGATCCATGTACAGAAGGATGAGGATGACAATCAGCTTATCTATCATCGCAATATTTTGGATACACTTCTTGAGCTTCAGAATGCAGACGAGTTTATCGAAGTACTGGCAGGTCTGATCAAACGTCTTGCGGTGGATCACTTACATATTGTCGGAGATATTTTTGACAGAGGTCCTTGTGCAGACCGGATCATGGATTTGCTTACGACTTATCACTCCATTGATATTGAATGGGGAAATCATGATATCCTGTGGATGGGGGCAGCGGCAGGAAGCAGAGCCTGCATCGCAACAGTTATCCGTAACAATCTGAAATATGATAATATGAAGATCATGGAGAATAGCTATGGGATCAGTCTGCGAAATCTGACCTTATTTGCAGAAAAGATATACCCGCAGATCGATCCGATGGAAGCGGCACTGAAAGCAATTTCTGTACTTCTTTTTAAGCTGGAAGGCCAGGTGATCCTGCGTAATCCGGATTACAAGATGGAAGATAAATTGCTGCTTCATAAAGTGGATGTGAAACGTCAGGTTGTTGAAATTGGCGGAAAAGAATATAAGATCAAGAAGGAAGAATTTCCAACTGTAAGTTTTGCAGCTGAAAGTGTGGAAGAAGTCTATCAGCTGACCGAAGAGGAAGAAAATGTAATGGAAGGTCTTCAGATGGCTTTTGTGAACAGTATCCGTCTGCGACAGCATATAGATTTCCTGTATAAAAAAGGAAGTATGTACCGGATCTTCAACGATAATCTTCTGTATCACGGCTGTGTGCCGCTGGATGAGAGCGGAAACTTTGACGGCGTTGTATTTGGGAAGAGATGCTATCGAGGAAGAGAATATCTGGACTATGCAGAGCATGTTGCCAGAAGAGCCTGGTCGAAGGAGGCGAAAGAAAAAGACAGAGACTTTATGTGGTATCTGTGGTGCGGAAGAAAGTCTCCACTTTCCGGAAGAAATACGAAAACCTTTGAGCGTACTTATGTGCTGGATGAGTCGACATGGTATGAAGAATCAAATCCATATTATAAATTTTACGAAGAAGAAAAGGTCTGCAATATGATCCTGCATGAGTTTGGCCTTTATTCCGAGCGCGCTCATATCATTAATGGGCATACACCGGTCAGAACTTCAAAAGGAGAGCATCCGGTCCGTGCGAATGGAAAATTAATGGTCATTGATGGAGGTTTCTGCAAGAGCTACCATAAGACTACCGGAATTGCCGGGTATACACTGATCTTCAATTCCCATGGTATCCGGATCAAATCCCACCAGCCTTTCCTGAGTGTGTATGCGGCACTTACGGAAAATAAGGATATCGAGTCAAAATCAGAACTGGTCGAGACCGAAAAAGAACGTTTGATGGTGCGGGATACAGATAGCGGAAAGAAGATCAAGGAGGATATTGAGGCACTTAAAATGCTGCTCCGTGCATACCGTGAAGGGGAGTTGGAATAGAGTGAAAAAGATTTTTGCATGCGCTTTATGTGTTGTCATGACAGTTAGTTTATGCAGCTGTGCAGGATGCCGGAAAAAGGAAGAAACAAAAGCGAAAGAGAAAGAAACCATTGAATTATGGCATTACTGGGATATACCGGATAATCAGAGACATCTGGAAGAGCTGGTAGAGCAGTTTAATAAGATGCAGGAGGATATTAAGATAGAGGTATCTTATATTCCGGATGAAGATTTTAAAAAACAGCTTGCCCTGGCGATGTCGGAAGAAAAGATGCCGGATATTGCCGTAGTGGATTCCTCGGACTTTCAATTTCTACATCATATGAAAGCGTTTGCTGATCTTACAGATGCTATTCCGGAATTAAAGGAATATAACGAAAAAGCATTGGAACCATGTACGATAGATGGAAGAATTTATGGGCAGCCTTTTGGTGTGAACTGTACAGGGATGTTCTATAATAAAAAACTCCTGGAAGAAAATGGATGCGAAGTTCCGGAAAGCTGGGAAGAATTTCAAGAGACAGCGGCGAAGATCAGCAATGAAGATGTAAAAGGGTTTGCGATCACTGCTTTACAGACAGAAGAAAGTATGTATGAATTTCTGCCGATCTTATGGTCAATGGGAGGGGACGTGCATAGAATTACAGAAGAAAACAGTAAAAAAGCATTTCTTCTGCTGGATCAGATGGAAAAAGAAGGAAGTCTGAGTCTGCAGAGCATTTCTCTTACCATGGGAGATCTGACAAATCAGTTTCTAAAAGGAAAAATTGGGATCATGTTCAATTCCTCTATGGCGATTGACAGTATCAGGGAAGGAAATCCGGATCTGGAATTCGGTGTTGCACCGATTCCGGGAGGAGAGACATCGGTTTCGGTAGCCGGAGGAGAAATTCTGGCAGTAGCGGAGAATGAAAAGAAAGAGTATGCAATCCGTTTTTTAAAGTTTCTGGCAGATAAAGATCGAATGAAAGAATATATTGATGCATTTGGTTTTCTTGCACCGCGTCAGGATATTATGGAACAACAATTTGCCGAAGATCCGGAAAAGAGAACATTTATAAAAATGTATAAGGCTGCCGGGATTCGTGAGATTTCTCCGGAATGGCCACGGATTTCCCTGACACTTTCCGATACTCTGAGACAGATACTGGTGGAGGAAGAGGATCCGCAGACAATATTGAATAAAAGTGCAGAAAAGATAGAGAAAATCGGAGCAGAGAAATGAAAAAGAAAAATCTGAGACAAATTCTGATTCCTGCATTTATTATTACGGCATGCATTCCGATCGCTATTTTTACAGTGATATCGCAGGCACGTCTGAAAAAAAGCACCCTTGATAATATGAACAATCAGGCAGAGGCAGATCTTCAGAAGTCAAATCAGTGTCTGAATATGACATTGGATAAGTATGAGACGATTCTGTATGATATCACTACGGCTGAAGACTTTTTAAATTTTGCGGTTACCGCGAAAGAATCTGCTGATATTATGGAGACAGATGCCTATAATATGCGAAGTGAATTTTCACATATCTGTAACAGAAATCAGGGAGTGGACGGGATTCAGCTGGTATTGGCAGATAGAAAAAGAATCTTTTATGACAGGCTTTCTTCTTCTTCGGTGAACAGTTCCTGGATTGAAAAGGTTGCAGTTCCGGAGACAGAAGAGATGCTGTCTTATACGATGGATCAAGAGAATGAAAATCCGGAAAGGATGTTTCATATCAGCCGTAAGGTAGTAAATTACTGGGATATCAGTGAAGATCTGGGAGAAGTGATTCTGTCAGTCGATGCAGATGAACTGAGTTCCGTGCTGGATGTTGGAAAAGGATCGGAAATATATCTGATAGATGACGGAAGGATCGTCGGAGCGGAAAATGAAAAATTACTGGGCAGGACGGAAGATATTTTAGAGACGAAAAGGGTCAGTCAAAAATCCATTACAAATACCCGGAGCGGCTGGAAAATCGTATTGTGCCAGTCGCTGAGTGAATATCAGAGAGCAATCAGAGAACAGATCGTATTCTGGCTGCTGCTGGCAGTGGCAGTGCTGCTTGTTTTTGTATTTCTGATCTATAAAGTTACAGAACCGGTCATGGTATCGGTAAATGAGATTGTAGATGCGATGAAAAATCTGGAGAAAGATAATTTCAGGGAGAAGCTTGCAATCAAAGAAAATGACAGTATAGAAATACAGAAGATATCGGAAGGCTTCAATGATATGACTGAACGGATCTATCATTTGATCGGTCAGGTGAAACAATCTGCATTGGAGCAGAAGAATGCAGAAATCTCAGCGTTGGAGGCACAGATCGATCCTCATTTTCTATATAATATCCTGGATACCATCAACTGGAAAGCCATTGAAAATGAGCAGTATGAAATCAGTGAGATGTTAGTGGCGCTTGCCGAAATCCTGCGTTATGCCATTAATGATGCAGGAGAACTGACAACGATCGAAGCGGAAAAGGTATGGCTGGAAAAGTATATTCTTCTGCAGCAGGAAAAATTAGGAGAAAAAATCGAGCTGATATTTAAAATACCGGAGGAATTGGAAACTTATAAAATTCATAAAATGCTGCTTCAGCCTTTTGTGGAAAATGCGATCAAGTACAGTTTCCGCGGATGTAAGGGCGAACACCGGCTTACCATCGAAGCTGCGAAGGCAGAAGAACAATTACATCTGATCATTGTAAATAATGGGCAGTGTATTGAGAAAGTCAGATTAAAAGAACTCAATGAAGGAACGAAGATAAAGAATCATCTCGGAATTTCCAATGTGAGAAAGCGGTTGGAACTCTATTACGGAGAAGATACAGCAGTTTATTTTGAAAATATTCTTTCGGGTGGCGTGAAAGTACATTTATTTATTCCGATACAGGGAGGAAATGACGATGCGGATAGCAGTCGTTGAAGACGAGAGACCGATTCGTGAGGGGCTTGTACATATTTTGAATAAAATCAGTCCGGAATACCAGGTGGTAGGAAGCGCGGAAAATGGGCGAGAAGGTTTAATTCTTCTTGAAGAACAGGATCCGGATCTGATCCTGCTTGATATCCAGATGCCGGATATGAACGGTCTGCAGATGTTAAAAGAAGCAAGAGAAAGAGGAAGTATGACTAAGGTTGTGATTCTTACGGCATACTCTGACTTTGATTATGCAAAAAAGGCAATTGCACTCGGAATAGAAAATTATCTGCTAAAGCCGGTTAATCTTACGGAACTGAAGAACACCCTTTCTAAAATCAAGGAAGAGATATTCGTAGAACAGAGAGGGAAAAATTCTCTTTCACTTGAAACGGTCATAAAAGATGCGTTAGAAGGCGAGTATGAAGAGGATTCTAGGTTAGAGGAGACGCTTTTGGAGAAATATGGGTTCTCCGGCAGAAAACAAATTTACTGTATGTATCTTTTTATGGGAAAGTATTATGATTCCGAACAAAAAGAAGCAGAGCTTTTTTTAGAAGAATTCCGGGAACATAATCCGGACAAAAAAATGTGCTGGTTATGGAGAGAGAAGAGGCAGTCTGTTTTTATCTGTTTTTATGATGTGAAAGCAAAAAAAAATTTTATACAGTATTTGAAGCAATCGGTAGTACCGGCTTTTTCTATGAGAATCCATGATCATGGGGCATTTGCGGGAAAAGAGTGTCAAGGGTTGGGAGAACTGGCGGAGATTGAAAATGCGCTGACCGAAGCATGCGGATGGCATTTAATACTTGGCAACCGGGTATTGATCAAGTGCAAAAAAATCGCGCAACTGAGGACAAATCGTTTTACTTATCCGGCAGATCTGGAGAATCAGGCAAGGAGTGCGGTAATCCATCTGGATTATCCTGCGTTTACCCGGTGCTTTCAGCAATTTATGGAGGCAGGATTACGTGAAGTCCACAGCCCGCAGGAAATCAGAGAGGTTTGTATCCGTTTTGCTTACGCTGTGATCAATACGGCAAAAGAGTGTGGAACATTACGGGATGAAGATCTGCTTGTCCAAAAAATATTACATACGATTTTAAATGCTGTTTTCTGGGAAGAAATCATGGATGCAATGCTGGAATTATTTGCCTGCATAGAAAATGATGAAAAAAAACAGACTTCGGCAGAGCTTCTGGTACAGAAAGCTCTTTCTATTATTAAAGAATGCTACAGTGACGGAATCAATCTGGAGGGAACAGCCAGGAGACTGCATGTTACCGAACAGTATCTGGGTACACAGTTAAAAAAAGAAACAGGCTCTTCTTTTACGGAGATCATAAGGCGATATAAAATCGCACATGTAAAACAATTACTTCTGGATACGGAATTAAAGCTGAATCAGATTGCTTCAATGGCAGGTTTTTCGGATCCCAAGTACATGAGTAAGGTGTTTAAACAGGAAGTAGGGATGCTTCCGAACGAATATCGGAGGATGAATACATAATCAGTTTGTAAAATTCCTCTTTTTATAAAAAATTTCTCCTTTTTAAAAATCTGAATTTGCTATAGTAGGTTCAGAAATTGAGAAGAGGAGGAAGTAAGATGGAAGCAGCCGAAAAAATTTCCGTCGGAGTAATTAAAGAAAAAACAAAAAGTAAAGCAGTCAAAAAAGAAGCAGAAGGTATGCGGGTTTCCACCAGAGAAAAAGTCTGTTACGGAGTTGGTGATATCGGAGCAAACCTTGTGTGGACAACGGTAGCTTCATTCCTGACGATTTACTGTACAGATGTGGCAGGAATTGCAGCAGGAGTAGTCGGAACCCTGATGCTGATCGCAAGATTGTTTGATGGAGTATCCGATCTTTTTATGGGTGTTATTATCGATAAGACAAATACCAGATGGGGAAAGGCTCGTCCGTGGGTATTATGGAGTGCACCTCCGCTTGTTGTTAGTCTGATTATGATTTTTACAGTTCCGAATATCGGAGCAAACGGAAAAGCAATTTATATGCTGCTTGTATATATTTTCCTTGCAGCAGTTTGTTTTACTGCATCAAATCTTTCTTACAATACTATGCTTTCGCTGGTAACAACCGAGCAGCATGACCGAAATGTAATGAATACAATCCGGTTTGAATTTACAATGATCGCACAGCTGGTAATCAATGTGATTACGATTCCGCTGGTACATTTCCTTGGAAACGGCCAGAAGGGCTGGACCTGCATGAGTATTATTTATGCGATCGTAGCACTTGGAATGTTTATTACAACATTTGCCGGAACAAAAGAAAGATATAAACCGATCAAACCGGAAGTGACTGAAAAGAAGAAAAAACACCCGATTAAGACTATTAAAATTCTTTGCAGCAATAAATACTTTATTCTGATCACATTAGCATTTGCAATTATTTATACATCACTCGGACTTACCGGTGGATCAAGAATTTATTATGCAAAATATGTACTTGGCAATGAGATGATCAACAGTACAATGACATTATTTAACTATATCCCAACGATCCTTACGATCATGCTGATCCCTATTTTTGCAAAAAAATTTGGAAAGATTAAAGCACTATTTGTGGGATTCCTGTTCTATGGAGCAGGACTTATTCTTGAAATTGCAGGACCGGTCAATCTTCCGATGATTTATGGAGGACTGGTTTTACAGGGAATTGGTCATGCGGCATTGTATTCCTGCCTGTTCGCAATTGTTGGAGACGTAGTGGATTACAGTGAATGGAAAGACGGAATCCGAGAAGAAGGACTTACTTACAGTGTAACCAGCTTTGGACAGAAAATCGGAACAGGTCTTGGGACAGCAGCACTTGGATGGATCCTTGCGGCAGGAAATTATAATGGAACGGCAGCTGTTCAGCCGGACAGTGCGATTTTTGCAATTAAGAGTCTGTTCTTATATCTGCCACTGGCTATCACAGTCGTTGTTTTAATCATCTGGTATTTATTTATGGGAATCGATAAGGTATATCCGACAGTCAGAAAAGAACTGGATGAGCGTAGAGAAAAGGCTGAGTAAGAAAAAGCCGAGTCAGAAAATATAGAATAGAAAATGTGAACTTGAATGGTAATTAGGAATAAGCCGGAAGATGTAATGTCTTCCGGCTTATTTTAATCGCTATGCGTTCGGAAGAAGTTGCCGGTGGCAGGTTCTGTAGATGAAAAATGTACAAAAGATCTTTCAGTAGAGGATTCTGTTCATGTTTGGAAGAGCATTCTTGCACATACTATAAATGTGCATTATAATGATTAAGACAGTAAGTGGAAATGCTTCTAAAAACAGTTTTTAAATGATAGATTTTGTGATTGATGATGAAGGAGATTACGAAAGCAGTATGACAGGTTCTGATAGAAGACAGGAGATATTGAAGAATATAAAAGAAAGTGACAGACCGGTTTCGGGTTCGAAACTTGCGAAGGATTATGATGTGAGCCGTCAGGTTATTGTTCAGGATATTGCGCTGCTGCGTGCAGTGAATAAGGATATTCTCGCCACAACGAGGGGATAATATTGTTTCAACAAACCGGGGATATGTGTTGGAAGGGCAGACTTGCGCCGAGAGAGTTTTTAAAGTACGTCATACAGACGAGCAGCTTGAGACGGAACTTTGTACTATTGTCGATCTTGGCGGTCAAGTGAAAAATGTTATGGTAAACCATAAAGTTTATGGGCATATTGAGGCGGAACTTGGAATTTCTTCCAGAAGAAAAGTAAAAGAATTTCTGGCAGATATCATGGGTCTGCTTTGGAGCAACATTAGAAAGAACGGAGATCACGCCCTTGCCGCCCATAGACAGTAACGGAACAATCTGATCATCATTGCCAGAATAGAGGTTCAGGTCATCGCCGCAGAGCTGCGCGATCTTTGCCACCTGA
>ENA-ORRO01002033-ORRO01002033.1-human-gut-metagenome-genome-assembly--contig:-NODE-2033-length-13205-cov-2.479316_pt1 | contig 13205 bp, 9 predicted proteins | sample MGYA00242176_ERZ509136 | MGnify/ENA primary metagenome ERZ509136 (study PRJEB26280, sample SAMEA2338644) | human gut metagenome | biome: human gut; feature: human-associated habitat; material: faeces... | reverse complement strand
AATACATCTGGTTTGAAGGTCTTTAATTTATCAAGGCACTCCTCACCATTCTCTGCCTCAGCAATAACCTTGATATCACCGTCGAGCTCCAGCAGATTTTTAAGTCCCTCTCTGATCATAGAATGATCATCTGTAATCATAATATTAATAGCCATAATTTAATCCTCCTTATTTACAGGTATAATTACCTTAACTATGCACCCCTCACCGGGTCTTGATGAAATAGATATTTTACCGGAAAGAAGATAAATTCTTTCCTTCATCATAGATAATCCAAAGCCTGAATTATCATCTCTGGTAAACTCAGGAATAGCAGATGTATCAAAACCATCTCCATCATCCTTTATTGTCAAAGTAAGTGATTTTGGTTCATACTTTAATGAAACATTAATTTCTTTGGCATGACCATGCTTGATAGAATTACTGCAAGCCTCCTGAATGACCCTGAGTAAGGTTAGTGACACAAGACTGTCTACCATGTACTCATCACCGGATGTCTTGAAATTGCATCTTATATTATTTGAATTGCGAAGCTTATCAAGAGCACGCTCAACAGTAATATTAAATCCAATATCATCAAATGACATAGGTCTTAAATTATAAATCATATTTCGAAGCTCATTGATAATATCCTTCAGTATCTTTCCCTGAGACGTGAGCTCAAGCCGGCACCTGATAGGGTCAACATCCATAAGTTTAAGACAAAGCTCTGTCTTGTGAGTGAGTGATGTCAGACTCTGTACAGTAGAATCGTGCAAATCACGAGCGATACGCTGTCTCTCACTCTCCACAGTCTTTAAAATCACCCTCTTAAAAGCATCACTATCCTCTTCGTTGATAACATCAGATATGACCTCTGAAATTTCTACTTCATTAGTTGTCTCATCAGAATTATACACTCTGATAACACTGTTAATTTCATCAATCTTGCAATCAATATCAGAAATCTGTTGGTGTAAAGACTTTATCTGAGGCTCAATCAGCTTCTGCTCTTCCTTAAGTTCCTTAGCTTTGCTCTTATTATATGAATTGATTTCACGAGGAGTAAAAGCCTCAAAGCTTTCATCGGATTTTCCCTCAAGCATCTGTATAATCTTGATATTTTCTTTAAAATGATTCTCAGCGGCAGTAAGTTTTTCTATAAGCGCATACTTGCTGTCATAAAATTCATCTCTCGTTTTCTCTAAATATTGTTTAACCATAATTATCGAACTTTTGTTTGTATAATTAATTTATCTACAGGATAATTATATATCATTTTTACTATATTTAAAAGCAATTATAAAAAATAATTGTATAAAACTTCTTTTTTGTTATAATATAGTTATAAGAATACGAAATCAATATATCAAATTTTTCAGATAAAAACAAGGAGGTTATAATATGAAAAAAAGTACAAAAAATCTGCTTTTTCTCACATCTGCAGTGATTGCCGGAATGCATATATACAACAGAGCTGTAGACTCTAATGCCGAAAGGAAAAATGCACTCAAAGTAGACAATGGCCACTACTACAAATGGAAAGAAGGAAATATCTTTTATACAAAAACCGGCACCGGTGAGCCAATACTTTTAATACACGACACCGACTCCGGAGCATCCGGTGAAGAATGGGTTAAAGTAGCTAAAAAGCTTGCAAAGAACAATACCGTATACACAATTGATTTACTTGGATGTGGCCGCTCGGACAAGCCTTCCATCCAATATACAAGCTACATGTATGTACAGATTATCACAGCCTTTGTAAATGACGTAATAGGAAAGCCTGTTAACGTAGCTGCAACCAATCTGTCAACAGCTCCCGTAATCATGGCAAATGCTCTGTCAAAGGATTTATTTAATAAAATAATACTTATAAACCCTGTATCATTGCAACAGCTTAAATGCATACCTGACAAGAGCACCAAATTTAAGCAGAACATAATTAATCTGCCAATCATAGGTACATTTATATACAATAAGCTTATGAGCCCTATCAAGGTAGATTTACTCTTCAGAAATAAATTTATTTCAAGAGGCCAGCTCATATCAGATAATATGAAGGATGCATACTATGAGTCCGCACATAAAGGGCAAAGCCGCGGCAAATATCTTTACTCAAGCATTTTATCAAACTACATTAATACTAATATTGCGCCCGCTCTCAAGAACCTGGACAAGGATGTATCAATTATAGCTTCAACAGGAATAAAAAATAATATGGATGTTATCAACAATTACCATAAGCTAAACAGTAAATGCGACATCATCCATATTGCAAATGCAAAGCTTTATCCTCAGTTAGAGTTACCGGAGAAGACAGCTTCAATTATTAAAAAAATTGTTACTAACTAATTCTATACTTTAATCTAAAATAAAGCACCGCCTATAACTATTCTATAACAATTATAACGGTTTCTTAGAAGGCAGTCCGGCTTTTCTCGGATACTTATTGCTCGTATTCATAACCTTATCAATTATGACAAAAGAGCGATGATTATCCGAGTAGCCAAACTGCTCTATTTTATTCAGCTTTCCTCCCAACAGATAAATGGCCGACTTTGCATCTGCCACCTCGTTCTCGCACTCACCTGATTTATATGACACAAAGCAGCCTCCCATTTTCACAAACGGCAGACAGTATTCTGAAAGAGTAGACAGATTTGCGACTGCTCTCGATACACAAATATCATAAGCTGCTCTGTGCTCTTTATCCCTGGCAAAATCCTCTGCCCTGCCATGAACAGCTTCAATATCCTTAAGTTCAAGCGCTTCAATAACTTCATTTAAAAATCCCACTCTCTTATTAAGTGAATCTAATAAAGTAATCTTAAGCTGAGGAAAAGCTATCTTAAGAGGAATACCGGGAAATCCAGCACCGGTTCCGACATCAATGATACTTTTTTCCGCTTTTAAATCTAATGTGTGGCACAAAAATAAACTATCGAGGAAGTGTTTCTCTATTACCTCGTCGAAATCAGTGATGGCAGTAAGGTTCATAACCTTGTTTTTTTCGATAAGCATGTCATAATATAGCTCAAATTGCTCTAATTGTAAATTATTTAATGTACATTTAATTTTTGATAATTCATCAGTGAAATGTGTGAAATCATATTTCATATTTTATTCTCCATTTTTATTGCTCAGCGCTTGTATTATCCGGGTTTAACCTAGAAAATAAATCAGGATTTGAGTATTTTAGTTGCTCCAGAAATACAAGTAAAACCGATATATCAGCAGGTGTGACACCTGAAATTCTGGATGCCTGACCTATACTAAGCGGCTGAAATTCATTCAACTTCTGCTGTGCTTCAATTCTCAAGCCCGAAATAGTATTATAATCAAAATCAGTAGGTAACAGTTTTTTCTCAAGCTTCTTAAAATGAGAGACCTGCTTGATCTGTCTTGAAATATACCCTGCGTACTTAATAAGAATATTAATCTGTTCTCTTGTGTCATCAGATAGCTTAGGTCTGTCGGGATCTATCGGAGCGAGCTTGTCATAATCCAGCTCAGGTCTTCTGATAAGCTCCTCAAGTGTGGTTCCGTTGCTTAGCTCTATACTGTTGTATTTCTTCAGAATCTCCTGTACATCAGCCCTTGCACCGATATTTACATGCGACACTCTCTCTATTTCCTTATCAATAAGCTCTTTCTTTTTACATACATAGTCATATCTTTCCTTTGAAATCAGGCCAACCTCGTATCCCTTCTCGGTGAGACGCAAATCTGCATTGTCCTGTCTTAAAAGGAGTCGATATTCCGCTCTTGAAGTCATCATGCGGTAAGGTTCTCTATTTTTCTTAGTGACCAGATCATCTATCAACACACCTATGTACGCTTCTGACCTGTCAAGTATCAATGGCTTTTTGCCAAGTATCTTCATTGCTGCATTAATACCGGCGATAAGTCCCTGACAGGCTGCCTCCTCATATCCGGACGAACCGTTGAACTGTCCACCACTGAACAGACCATGTATTTTCTTAAACTCGAGCGATGCATATAGCTGGTTTGCATTGATACAGTCGTACTCTATGGCATAAGCATCTCTTACTATCTTTACGTTTTCAAGTCCCGGAAGAGTGCGGTACATCTCATACTGCACATCCTCAGGCATAGAAGATGACATACCTCCGACATACATCTCGTTTGTGTTTAAACCCTCAGGCTCAATAAATATCTGATGTCTTTCCTTCTCCGCAAACTTAACCACCTTATCCTCTATTGAAGGACAATATCTCGGACCTGTTCCCTCTATGATACCTGCATAAATCGGTGAACGGTCTAGATTGTTTCTGATAATCTCATGGGTCTTACTATTAGTATATGTAAGCCAGCATGAAACCTGATCAATCTGCACACTTTCAGGATCAGTTGTAAATGAAAACGGCACTACCCTCTCGTCACCGAACTGCTCCTCCATCTTGGAAAAATCAAGACTTCTCTTATCTACACGCGCTGGAGTTCCTGTTTTGAATCTGCGCATCTCAATTCCGTGATCTATGAGCGACTGAGTCAGATGGTTGGCTGCCAAAAGTCCATTCGGACCTGTATGAGTGATCATCTCGCCGGTTAAGCATCTGGCTCTTAAATATGTACCGGTACACAGCACAAGCGCCTTACAATGATATAAAGCTCCCGAAGTAGTTTTTGCACCGACTATATTATTATTCTCATCGGTAACAATCTCAGAAACCTCACCCTGTCTGATGGTCAGATGGTCGGTATTTTGAAGGGTTTTTCTCATTTGCATACTATATTCCGCTTTATCTGCCTGCGCGCGGAGAGAATGAACAGCAGGCCCCTTCGATTTATTTAGCATCTTTGACTGGATAAAGGTCTTGTCAATGTTTTTTCCCATCTCGCCGCCAAGTGCATCAATCTCCCTGACGAGATGCCCCTTAGAGCTTCCACCGATATTCGGATTACATGGCATGAGCGCTATACTGTCCACGCTTACCGTGAAAACAATAGTCTCAAGTCCAAGCCTGGCACACGCAAGTGCTGCCTCACAACCTGCATGTCCTGCACCAACTACAACAACATCATAATTTTCTTCAACAAACTTACTGCACATAACTGCCTACTTTCCCATACAAAATTTACTGAATATCTCATCCATCAGATCATCCTCAACCGATTCTCCTATTATGAGTCCAAGCGACTCATACGCACTCATCAAATCAATCGAATAAAAATCCTCCGGCATATCATCATCAATACTGTTCATAACAAGCTTAAGACTTTCCTTAGCATCTGACAATAGTTTTTTATGCCTGATATTTGTGATATAAATCTCATCATTGAATGAGACCTCTCCATCAAAAAACATATTCTTTATTGTATCAGAAAGCTCATCTATTCCCAAGCTTTCCTTTGCAGAAACCGAGATAACAGTTTTATCCACAAGCTTTTTTATATCATCTGCAGACACATTAGAGGCCAGATCCGACTTATTTAGTAAAATGACTGCCTTTTTATCCTTAATAAAATTGATAATATCATAATCATTATCATCAAGTGCCACTGACGAATCAACTACATATATGATTAAATCAGCTCCATTGGCATGCTCCATAGCCTTTTTCACACCAATTTTTTCAACAACATCCTCAGTGCTTCTGATGCCTGCTGTATCAACGAGATTTAAGGTGATTCCACCAATATTAATCTGTTCCTCAAGCACATCTCTCGTGGTTCCGGCTATATCCGTGACAATTGCCCTGTCACTTCCTACAAGCACATTTAAAAGAGATGACTTTCCGGCATTTGGCTTTCCAATGATTACTGTGTTTATTCCTTCCTTCAGAATCCTTCCATTATCTGAGGTTTTTAACAGACTATCTATCTCCACATACTCGTTATCCACAATTGCACGTAGTTTTTGTGGATAACCATCCAGAGAAATATGTTCAGGGTCGTCAAGTGCCGACTCAATAAATGCAATCTCATGCAAAAGCTGCTCTCTTATCTGCCTGATGCTTCCAAGCACGGCTCCGCCTAGCTGGCTTAAAGAGCTTTTGAGCGCAAAATCATTTTTTGAATTTATTACATCTATGACAGATTCTGCCTGGGATAAATCAATCCTGCCATTTAAAAATGCCCTTTTAGTAAACTCTCCGGGCTCTGCCGGTCTTGCTCCGTTTTTGATTACTGCTTCAAGCACTCTCTTCATCACATACACACCACCGTGGCAGTCTATCTCCACAGTGTCCTCCCTCGTGTATGTATTGGGAGCCTTCATCAAAAGCACCATAACCTCATCTATTTTCTCATCGCCGTCATATATAAAACCATAATGAATGGTATGTGACTGACAGGCGCTTATTTTCTTTTTATTATTCTTGCTTTTATAAATCCTGTCTATTACCGAAAGTGCATCATCTCCGCTTATCCTGATAATTCCGATTCCTGACGGAGACATAGCTGTGGCAATAGCCGCTATTGTATCATTTTGCATATGAAATTCCTCAAAAATTCTAAGATAATATATATTCAAAAAGGATACCTGAAACCAGATACCCTTTTAATGATTTATATCTATTATTTCTTAAGTGTCACAACAACGTGTCTGTAAGGCTCATCACCCTCGCTGTGTGTTTCAACAAATCTATCATTCTGAAGTGCAGAATGAATCACTCTTCTCTCAAAAGGATTCATCGGCTCAAGAGAAACAGGTCTCTTTGTACGCTTAACCTTGAATGAAATATTCTTGGCAAGATTCTCAAGTGTCTCTCTTCTTCTCTTTCTGTAATCCTCAGTATCAATCTTTACTCTGTAGTAATTCTCAGACTGCTTATTGATAGCAAGATTTGTAAGGTACTGGAGTGAATCGAGAGTCTGACCTCTCTTGCCGATTAAAACGCCCATCTCAGGACCGTTAAGCTCAACATCAACATTTCTGTTGTCCTCATCCACTTTGATATCAATAGTAACCTCAAGCTTCATTGCCTTAAACACACTGTCAAGGAATTCACGAATCTCATCCTCAACACTTGCCTCGGCCTTTTTAACCTTGATGACAGCATCACGGCTGCCAATTCCAAGGAAACCATTGCTTCCCTTATCAATTACCTCATACTCTAGCTTATCGCTTGTTGTTCCAAGTTTAATAGATGCCTCTGTCAAAGCATCGTCAATTGTTTTTGCAGATACTTCAATGTATTCCACTATTTTCTCCCCCTATTTACGTGAATTGCGTTCATTAAACTCTTTAACCATATTAGCCTTTGAAGCAAGTGAGCCTGACTTTGCATTAGCCTTGTACTCAGCGGCCTTTGCAAGCTTCTCCTCTGTGCCTGCTGATACAGATACGTTTGCCTTATTGTCAATTGACTTTGTCTTAATCTGAGCTGCCTTCTTTATATAATCCTCAGACAGTCCCATTTTTTCTCTCTTCTTCTTTGCCTTTTCCTCGTCCTGTGCAACAGCAACCTGCAGCAGACCGAACAGTCTGTGGTTCGGGTTGAGTTCCAGAATTCTGCCCGCCTTCATGCCCATCTCGGGGTTCAGGCGCTGGAAGTATTTCTCCATTTCGAACGTCATACCCTCTTCGGGCACCATGCACACCGGGTGCGTACCGAGGTTGTCGCTCAAACGGACCTCTTTGACCGCATCGCCGAGCGTCTTCTTGACAAACTCCAGCGTTGCCTTCGACTTTTCTGCCTGCTCGGCAGCCTCTTTCTTCTCCTCGTCTGTGGAAAGACCAAGGTCCTCCTGCGTCACCGAGCGGAAATCCTTGTCTGCATATTTTCCGAGCGTCTGCGGCACGAAGCTGTCGACCTCGTCGGTCATCAGCAGCACATCAAAGCCCTTTTCCGTGAGCTTTTCCAGCTGCGGCAGCTGAGACAGGCGCTGCCGGTTTTCGCCGCTGGCAAAGTAAATGTACTTCTGCTCCTCCGGCATTGCGTCCGCGTATTCCTTGAACGAAACGAGCTTGTTCTGCTTATGCGACCAGTACAGAAGCAGGTCCTGCAGCAGCTCCTTCTTCGCGCCGTAGTCGTTCAGCACACCATATTTGAGCTGCATGCCGAATGCCGCGTAGAACTTTTCGTATTTCTCACGGTCGGATTCCATGAGCTTTGCAAGCTCTGCTTTGATCTTCTTTTCGAGGTTCGCTGCGATGAACTTGAGCTGGCGGTCATGCTGGAGCATTTCACGCGAAATGTTGAGGCTCAGATCCTGCGAATCGACGACGCCGCGTACAAAGCGGAAGCAGTCCGGCAGCAGCTCCTCGCAGTTTTCCATGATCATGACGCCCGAAGAATACAGCTGCAAGCCCTTCTTGAAATCCTTCGTGTAGAAATCATACGGCGCTCTGGCGGGGATGTAGAGCAGCGCCTTATATGTCACCGCGCCCTCGACGCTCACATGGATCGTCGCAATCGGGTCTTCAAAGTCGAAGAACTTCTCCTTATAGAAATTGTTGTATTCCTCGGGGGTGATGTCCTTCTTCGCCCGCTGCCAGAGCGGCACCATCGAGTTGAGCGTCTCGTTCTCCGTGTAGGTCTCATACTCGGGCTTCTCGGAGTCTTTCGTCTCCTCCTTCACCCGCGACTTTTCCATTTCGAGCTTGATCGGGTAGCGGATGTAGTCCGAATACTTCTTGACCAGCTTCTGAAGCTCCCACGTCTTTAAGAAGCGTGAATACTGCTCGTCCTCGGCATCTGCCTTGAGCGTCATAATCACGTCCGTACCGGCGCCTTCGCGCTCGGCAGGCTCCATCGTGTAGCCGTCTGCGCCGGAGGAGGTCCACTTCCACGCTTCCTCGGAGCCGTACTTCTTCGAGATCACCGTCACCGTGTCTGCCACCATGAATGCCGAGTAGAAGCCCACGCCGAACTGACCGATGATGTCGATGTCCTCCTGCTTTTCCATGTCCTTCTTGAACTGGAGGCTGCCGGACTTGCAGATCGTGCCGAGGTTGTTTTCCATCTCGTCTTTGTCCATGCCGATACCGTTGTCGCTCACGGTGAGCGTCCGGCTGGGCTCGTCAACCTTCAGCTGGATTGCAAAATCGCTGCGGTTCAGACCGACCTTTTCGTCTGTCAGCGCCTGATACGCCAGCTTATCGATGGCGTCGGAAGCGTTCGAGATAATCTCCCGCAGGAAAATCTCCTGATGGGTATAGATCGAGTTGATCATCAAATCCAGAAGCCGCTTCGACTCCGCCTTGAACTGTTTCTTTGCCATATATCTTCACGTCCCGTATTGGTAGTATTAGCACTCCATTCCATCGAGTGCTAAGCTTATTATACCGCGCCCTTCCGATTTTGCAACCCCTTTGCGCAAAATTCACAAAGCGTTAAAAAACGAAGAGCGCTTTTTCCGCGCTCTTCGTCTGCATGTATTTAGAAGCGCCAGCTTCTTTAAAAATTTAGCCGATGGCATCCTTCACGACACGCTGGAAGTTCAGCCGTGCGATCTTCTCCATCTCTTCCTTGCTCATGCCCATCTTCTCAAAGCAGGCAAAGAGGTTCGGAATTTCGGAGCAGTTTGCAAGACCCTTCGTGCAGGGGCTGCCGGTGTCGGTCATGGTGCTCATGGTGTCGGGGTTGTCGATGAACTCGAAGAAGTCGAAGCCGCAGCCGACGTGGTCGATGCCCATGACGTCGATCATATGCGCCGCATGCTCGGCAAGGCGCTGAACCGTCTGGTTCTTGGGATCGTCGTCAATGAACAGGTTGAACGCATTCAGACCCACGACGCCGTTGACATCGCGAATCGCGCGCAGCTGATCGTCGGTCAGATTGCGCGGTGCGCTGCAAAGCGCGCGGCTGTTGGAGTGGGACGCAACGAAGGGTTTCTGCGTGATCTTGACCAGATCCCAGAAGCCGTTGTCGTTCAGGTGGGAAACGTCGAGCAGCATGCCCTTTTCCTGCATGCGGCGAACTGCCTCCTTGCCCACGTCGGTCAGACCGTAGTCCTTGCCGGACAGTGCGCCCGCGCCGAGATCGTTTGCCTCGTTCCAGGTCAATATACCGTGGCGGCAGCCGAACTCGTAGTAGCGGTCAATCCAGCTCAGGTCCTTGCCCATCGTTGCCATGCCCTCGATGCCGATGAAGATGTAGATCTTGCCGTCGGCATTTGCCTGCATCATTTCGTCATAGGTATGGACAATCCGGAACGACTGGCACTCGGCGATCTCCGCCTTTGCCGCAGCCATGATCTGCTCGGTGCGCTTGACATAGTCCACGTCATACGGGGGGTCAACCCAGATGACGAAGATGCTGCCTTCCACGCCGCCCTTGCGCATGCGCTCGAGGTGGCAGCGGTCAAATACGTTCGTCTCGCCGTTGAGCCGACGGGTCGTCACGTCACACCAGATATCGGAATGTGCATCAAAATACATAATTTTCCTCCCGTCAAAAAGTACCCGGCGTGCCTCCGGTAAGAGGCACGCCGGAGCGAATCATTGCAGCTGGCAGCCATGCTGCCGTTTGTTATGCGCCGAGGATGATACCGACAATCGTGCCGGCGTAGTTGCCGATGACATAGCCGAGAACGCCGACCAGCATAGCCGGACCAACCAGTCTCGTCCAGCCCTGGGAGATTGCCATACCTGCAGCAGTCGTCGGACCGCCGATGTTGGCGTTGGACGCGATGATGGAGTCTTCGAGGGAAGCCTTGAAGATCTTCGCACCGGCGAAGCAGAACAGCATGTTCACGAGGACCATGATTGCCGTCAGGACGAGCAGCAGCGGGGACTTCGTGAGAACGGTCATGATGTTTGCCGGAACGCCGATGACGAACAGGAACAGGTAAATGAGGTAGGTGCCGATTTCTTGCGAGCCGTGCATCTTTTCAACCTGCTTGTGGCAGAAGGTCGCAACGATGACAGAGATCGTGGTGATCCAGACGTACTGGCTGCCGAGGAACTTGCCGATGAAGTCCAGGAACGCATTGCCTGCGAAGCCGGAGAACAGACCTGCAATGATGCGGGAAACCCAGACGACAACGATGGCGTATGCGAAGTTATAAGCGATGTCCTTCAGGGAGATGTCCTTGCGGGACCAGAACGCAGCAGCCTGCGTCTGCGCAGCTTCCTTGGAAGTGCCCGCCTCGACCTCTTCGATGTGCGGATGACGGAAGTGCTTGCGGAAGAACTTGGAGCCCGCGCAAGCGATCAGGACGAAGAAGTATGCAGCCATCAGCAGGTTATCTGCAACGGTTGCAGCCGCGGTGAGATCGTCACCGGCAGCATACTGAGAAGCCATAGCCGCAAAGTTGACGCCGCCGCCGATGTAGGAGCCGGTCATCATGGAAGCGACCTTTGCAAGACCCTGTGCGTCGCCGAACGGACCGCGCAGGACATAATATGCGATGAAAGCGCCGACAACCGTGCCGACTGCGCCGATCAGGAAGACGATCAGCATACGACCCGTGTCTTTCCAGACGCGGCTGAGGTTGCACTGCAGAAGCAGCAGCGGAATTGCCATCGGAACGATGACACCCCAGACGATATCGTCATAAAGCTCGGAGTTGGTAGGGATAACGCCGAGGTTCGCGAGCACCATAGCCATGATCAGCGCGATGATAGCGCCGGAGACCTTGGATGCCCACTGATATTTCTGCTCGAGGAAGATGGACAGCGCGACGCCGATACACATGACACCCATCAGACCCCAGATGTTGTCTGCTGTAATCAGAGTATGGCCCAGAAGCTTTTCGAATAACGTCATAAAGTTTTCCTCCGATTCCTTTTTCCCATTCAATTGTTTCTAAAAAACTTTTGCTGGGGAATGTGTCGTTCTGACGGAGCCGGCTTTCCATCTGAACCACAGTTTTATTCTAGCGACTTTGTGTCTGAAAATCAATATTTTTCCGTAAGCCGTCCTCATTTTTTACAAACAGAGCAATTTTTGGAAACGCATCTTGTACAGTTTCTACAAATCTGTACTTTTTCCCTGATTGTTCATCCATGTTTGCCCTATCCTGACGGTTTTGCCGAACAAGTGACCAAAAAATTGTACCCTAAAAATTTTTTAGGCGATTTAAAGCGTAAAAGCGTCGTTAAAAAACCGCTGTCCGGTGCAAAGCGGCTTTGCACAATTTCCCGCCCATACGCGGCAAAAAGCGGCAGAAGGTCCCTGCCCTCTGCCGCCTCTTTTCTCCGTTACAGCTCCAATGTCTCCAGATCATCCGGCACAACGAGATTGCCGTGGTAATACGCTTTCCCCTCTTCGGTATAAAGCGCCTTCCGATTTTCGATATTCTTGTCCTCCGTGTGATAGAGCACAAGGTTTGGAACGCCCAGTTTCTCCGCAAGCTCGCAGGCATCCTTGACCGTGGAATGGTTTTTCTTGTACGGCTCAAAAATATCGCGCTGGGAATACAGGCAGAACGCCTCATGCAGCATCAGCGTGCTTCCCTTGACGTACTCGTATTCCTGCTCGCAGTACGGCTCGTCGCCGCAGCAGGCGATCTTCCGCCCGTCCGCGAGCGTCATGGTAAAGCCGAACTGCTTTGCTTTCGTCGAATGAATATCGAAAAACTGCACGGGTCTGCCGATAATCTCGCGCTTTTCGCCATCTTTGACCTCGATGAAGAAGAAGCGCTCGTCGACAAATTTCAGCTCCTTCGGCGTCAGAAGCATCTCGGCAAGCTGATGCAGAATCCGGATGACCTCCTCGTGGGCATAGAGCCGCGCTTCTCCGTCATATTTGCCGCGCGCCATGTTCTGGCAGATCATCCGCTGCATCCAGACGATGCCGAGCAGATGATCGATGTGCTTGTGTGTGACGATGATATCGCGCATATCCTGCCACTTGTAGCCTGCGTCCTGCAGCCTGCGCAGCAGCAGATTGCCGCCGCCGCCGTCGACCAGAAGGCAGCGCCCCGCCTCCTCCATGACAAAGCAGGTGTTGTAGCAGGCGGTTGCCTGCGCGTTTCCCGTACCGAGGAATGTGATCTTCATAGCTTTGTTCCTTTCCTGCCGCCGGAAGCACGGCTTTTTCAGCGCCATCATAGCAGATTTTCCCCTGCCCTTCAAGAGCTTTTCCGCATCCTCTTCCTTTCCGCGCCGTTTTGTGGTAAACTATCGGAAATAAGAATTGTTCGAAGGAGAAACCGCATGATTACCATTTCCAATCTTGCCATGCAGTTTGGCGGCAGTGTTCTTTTTAAGCAGGTCGACCTGCAGTTTACCCCCGGCAACTGCTACGGCGTCATCGGCGCCAACGGCGCGGGCAAGTCGACGTTTCTGAAGATTCTCTCCGGCGAGCTGG
>ENA-ORRO01002032-ORRO01002032.1-human-gut-metagenome-genome-assembly--contig:-NODE-2032-length-13205-cov-3.517871_pt1 | contig 13205 bp, 5 predicted proteins | sample MGYA00242176_ERZ509136 | MGnify/ENA primary metagenome ERZ509136 (study PRJEB26280, sample SAMEA2338644) | human gut metagenome | biome: human gut; feature: human-associated habitat; material: faeces... | reverse complement strand
ATTACACATTTTTATTGTTTATAAAATGTGTCTACCTATATCAGTATAAGACAGACGACGAGGTGAGAGGATAAACCAATTCAAGCAATAGAGTCTTCTCTAAAGTCCTGAAAGCATTCCCTGCCTCGGCAGCCTTGAAAGTAGAGCCTGTGAACTTAGCAAACAGAATGCGATGGCCTGCTGCAGTCCAACCATAGTTCAATATATATCTGATAGCATCTTGCTCCTTTGGCTTGCTTGCATATTTCTCTACATCATCACGATAGCCAGACAGCAGAGAATTGAAAACACCATTCAGTCTAACCAAGTCGTTGAACTGAGCATAGTTAGCAACAGCCTCTGGTAGTCCACCTACTATCATATACTTCTTAAACAAGTCCATGACATGGGTATGCAAAGATGCAGGCAACGACACCTGCTCTATATGTTCGGCTATAACATCTTGCCCAATAGCCTTAAGAAATTCAACAAAGGTGCAAGGATGCAAAGCCATATACTCTACCCTGCCCACAGGGAAAGAAATATGTCTGCCCATCAGACTCTCTAAAAGCGAACCTGCTGCTATAACATACAAGTCTGGCCGCTTTTCATAGAAATATCTCAAAATCTGCACAGCCTTAGGCTCATTCTGAATTTCATCGATAAATATCAGAGTACGCTTATTCTCATCTTGTTGCTTATTAGCCTTGAAGTAGATGCCTGCCAATAAATCTTCGAAGGAATAGTCGGCAGCAAAGAGTTCTGCATTTTCTCTCTCTTCCAAATTCAGATAAATATATGTATCAAAGTCCTTGGCAAATAGTTCTACCAAGGTGGTTTTACCCACTTGTCGAGCTCCACGCAAAACCAAAGGCTTACGTTCTTCTTTTGTTGCCCAACTGCGGAGATATCTTATAGCAATTCGTTCAAACATGGTTAATTCAATTATTATCAAGACAAAAGATAGCACAAGCAGTAGTGCACTATCTTGTTTAGAGATAGTGCAAAGATAGGTATAAATTTCAAATCCAAAGCAAAAAACTAAGAATATTTAAGCATTTCCAAACCAAATATTGGAGAAAATGCTATCATTTCCAAATCAAGCGTTTGCTGTTAGCTGCATCGCCAGGCAACATATTGTATTCTTCTATCAATTGGAAATGCAGCAACATCAGCAAGAAAATGACAAACTTCAAATGTCTATAATAATGTGTACATTGACAGAAATGATGATGGTGGTATCCAGCAAAATGATATGGTTGCATATAAAAGTGGTCAAGCAGGAGCATACAGATTATTTTTTTTGAACATTAATCTCCATTAATCTAACATTAATCTTCCATTAATAATTTTTTTCTGTCAAGAATTTTAGAATTGGAGAATGTTGATGTTTTCTTGTGAATTGTAGAGAAATGGTAGAATGTGGCGTAGGCGGCGATGCCGCCTACACCGGAACTTATTTCACAACAATCTTAATCGAGCTGTCGCCCACCTTGGCAACGACCAGAGGTTCGGATACCGCATACGATGCACAGCCGTTAATAGCCTTGGTAGAGCCAACCAGTCTGCCGTCGGCAGATTTACCTTATTATATTATATAAGGTAAATATCCCGGTTTAGTAATCCTGCAAGTGAACAAAAGTACATTATATTTGAAATAATGTTTCCTTTTGTCGCTGTAAAACCAAACTTTTTGCTTATATTTGCAAAAACTTAGCTGCACTCGGCAAACTGAGAGTAAAACTCTCTTTGCTCTCGTTTGCAAAGTATTTGCATCCACAAGAGATTTAATACTATACATCATTAAAAACATGTTTTAGCTTATGAGTAACAAACTGAACTTCATTATCACGGGAGCTACAGCGGCAATGCTTTTGTTGCCGGTGAAAACAGATGCCCAGAAACTGGAATTGGGACTGCGTAGCACTATTCCTGCGTCAGTATTACAGAAACCCATGAGGACAACTCCTGCCGCATTGCGTAAACAGGAACAGAAGTTGGAAGACAGCTATCCGTTGCTTTTCAAAGGAATGGTGCTTAGAAACAGCTTCAACTCCGGACTTAAGGAGTTGCGCCACGGTGGCAACCTTTCACCATTGTCTCTTCAACCGAGAGTGCCGTTGAGAACGGCAAAGACGGTGTCGGGCAGAGAGCTGTGGGGAAGCGTAGTGGATGATGCCACGTGGGTAGACAGTGGTAAAGCCTATGGCTTCTATAAATTCAATGCGGTGAGCAACATCACCGTTGAGGCGTTAGGACTGAACAATTATATCCGTCCTAACGGCGGCGGTGCCATTGTCGGCGACAAGCTGTACACCGTGAACTATACCGCTTATCCTGGAGTTATATTCGCTTCGCTATATGTGTTCAATACAGAGACGTGGGAGAGGGAAGGAGACATTGTCGACCTGAACGATTATTCTCTTATTGCCTGTGAGACGGCAACAGCCGACGACGGCACGGTGTACGGAGAGTTCTTCAATTCTGATGCCAGCGCAATGGAACTTGGCATTGTGGACTACCCGAACAAGACACGCACCACTATCGGAACACTGAGGCATCAGTATGTTGCCCTCGGCATAACGAAAGACAATGTGCTGTACGGTGTGGCAGAAGACGGTAACCTCTACAAGATAAACACATTGACGGCGGAAGAGAAACTGATAGGAGCCACAGGCGTAAGGCTGATGAACAGCGAACAGAAATACTACTATCAGAGTGGTGAGATAGACCAGAAGACGGGTGTCTTCTATTGGGCATGTGTTGATGGCGCCGGTTCATCAAAGCTTTATACGGTAGACCTCACTACAGGTGCTGCAGAAGTAGTGGGAGAGTTCACCAACAACAATATGATAATGCTCCTCACTGTGCCGGAGGCTCTTGCCGACGGTGCGCCGACGGCAGCGACAGACTTGACAACACATTTCACAGATGGTAACCTGAACGGTACCATTTCATTCAAACTACCTACAACAAATATAAAAGGTGACAACCTTACAGATGAGGTGTCATACTCCATTTCCGAGGGTGCTGATGTGCTTGCCAGCGGCAGCGGCGCACCAGGTGCCGACGTTACGGAAAGCCTGACCTTTGATGCAGACGGACTGAAGAATATAAAAGTTTCCACTTCCAACTCAGAGGGTAAGGGAGAGATAGCTAAGACTACGATGTATGTAGGCTACGACACTCCTAAGGGAGCAGGAAACATAAGTCTCGCTATCAACGAAGAGACCGGTGACGTAAGTCTTTCGTGGAATGCCGTTACGGAAGGTGTAAACGGAGGATATGTGGGCGATGTGAAATATGATGTCGTCAGATATCCTGACAAGACCGTTGTTGCCAAGGGCATTACGGAAACGAGCTTTAGCGACAAGATTACGAGCAAGGACTTTAAGGCTTATGCCTACGGCGTGAAGGCTTACAACGAGAAGAAGACGGGTGAAGAGGCACGCTCCGACTATAAGGTGTATGGCGAAGCCATGAACCTTCCGTATTCAGAAAGGTTCGACAGTGAGGACGCCATGGCTTACTTCACCATCATCGACAACAACAACGACGACTCAAAGTGGTTCTATAACTATACCGACGGCAACGGCGAGGCAAGATATAAATATAATAAGGATAATGTGGGCGATGACTGGCTCATCACTCCTCCGCTCAAGGTGGAGAAAAACAAGGTATACACCGTGAAGTTCAAGGCAAGGTCTTACAGATCTTCTCTTGTAGAGAAGCTTGAGGTGAAATACGGTTCCAGCAACACAGTAGAAGGTATGACGACAGAGCTGCTGCCTGCAACGGAACTGCCGGGAGCATACACGGAATTTACCAAGGATATTACTGCTACGGAAGACGGCAAGCTCTATATAGGCTTCCATGCTGTCAGCGAACCGGACAGATACTATCTGCAGCTTGACGATATAAGCGTGAGTGCCGGTATGACGGCTTCTGCTCCGGCAGCGGCAGACAACTTCACTGTCGTTCCTGCCGAGAAGGGAGCAATGAGTGCGACGATCAGTTTCACAGCCCCGACGAAGGCTATCAACGGCACAGCCCTTTCCGGCAAGCTGAACTTCAGGATAAAGCGTGGAGGCGTTGTCATCAAGGAACTGACAGATGTGGCTCCTGGCTCTAAGCAGACATTCGTTGATACAACTCCAGAAAACGGATTCAACTCCTATAGTATAACATCTGCCAATGCAGACGGCGACGGACGCACAACGGAACCTGTTGATGCTTATGTGGGTATCGACACTCCAAGTTCTCCGGTATTGAACATTGCAGACAATACCTCTTCCGTAAAGGTTACATGGACCGACAAGGAGGAAGGTGAAAACGGAGGATATGTTGACACGCAGAAGACTTCGCACAAGTTCTATTCTCTTGAAGATAGCCCTTATGGAGAAATTCCTTCGCTTGAAGCGAAAATACCTGTCGGCACAAACTTCTATGACTATTCTTTCGTTACCAACGAAGGTGAACAGAGTCTTGTGCGGTTCGGTGTTACTGCGGTTAACGAAACAGGAGAAGGCTCCGTCGGGTACACTCCGTATATGGTTGTGGGCAAACCTTACGACACTCCATTCTTTGAGAGCTTCCATGGTGCCGAGCTGACTTACGACATGTGGTGGACACTGAAGAAAGACTTCACCATAGGTCTCACCCTGGACTCTTCTGACGGCGATGGCGGTAGCTTCGCAATGCGTAGCGATGCCAACGATGGAACAGGTATAATCGGCTCAGGTAAGATTTGTCTTGCAGGCACTACCAACCCGATGCTCATCTTCAGCCACATGGCTGAAGCGGGGGCTAACGCCAAGCTTGTCGTTTCCGTGCAGAAGCCGGACGGAAGCATAGAGGACCTGAAGACAATAGATGTCTCTGCTGATGATGGAGGCTGGGTTCGTGAGTCTATATCATTGAAGCCGGAACTGGCATCTCTGCCGTATGTCATCTTCAGATTTACCGGCACGGCAAATCTCGGAGAGAGGATATATCTGGATGAATTCTATGTTCGCGACATACATAACAGCGATCTTACTCTGAAGAATTTCACTGCTCCAGCACGAATCAAGAAGGGTGAAACGGCAAAGGTTGAAGTTACCGTGAGCAACTTCGGCAGCACTCCTGCAAAGGACTATACCGTGAAGCTCTATGCCGGCGACAAACTCGTTGACAGCAAGGAGGAGAAGGCGGAACTTGCTCCGTTCGCATCAAAGACCTATTCGCTGGACTATGCTTCGAGCGTGATGGAACAGAACGATGCCGTTGAACTGAAGGCAGAGGTGGCTTATGATGCAGACATGAATCTTGATGACAATGCGAAGACTGCATCTGTGGCGTTTGATATTTCCAACAAACCACGTCCGACTAATGTTGATGCAACGGAGAGCGGTGATGGTAGCGTGAAGGTTTCTTGGACTGCTGTCTCTCCAACAGTAGCTGAAGTGGAAGACGGATTCGAGAACTATGACTCATGGACTATGGATAAGTTTGGTGAATGGACAGGACAGGTTGGCACTTCAACACCTGCCGATGCCGAGACAGGTAGTCTGTTCCCAGGTATTGAGTATCCGAACCAGGGAGAACGGTTTGCATTCATACTTGCTGATCCGCTGACGGACTGGATTACTCAGGAGATTCTCGACACCGAACCCGCTCTCAAGCCTCATGGCGGCAGCAAATATCTTGCTTCATTATACAAGTGCGGCAGCGACCCTAACCTCCCGGACTATTACGATGCAGACAACTGGCTCATCAGTCCTGCGCTGAGCGGAAGAAAGCAGACCATATCCTTCTGGGCTTCCAACAGCATGACGGATGGATTCCCGTTGCCGGAGACCTTCGAAGTGTTGTATTCTACAGAGGGAACGGATATCAGCAAGTTCGTGAAGATCGGCGACAGCCGCACTCTAAGCAGTGGCGAGTGGGAAGAGATAAAGGTGGAGATTCCGGAAGGAGCAACACGCTTTGCCATCCATCAGACCACAAGCAACGAAACGAACTTCCTGTTCAAGATAGACGACATCAAGTATGAGTCTGGCTCAGGAAAGGTTACCGGTTACAATGTTTACCGTGACGGCACTTTGCTGAAGACTCTTGATGCAGAGAAGCTTGAGTTTGTTGACAATACTACAGAAAAGGGAAAGACATATGTGTATGCGGTAACGGCATTGTTTGCTGACGGTGAGTCTGAGGCAACCTTGGCAACGGCAATAACAGCCGACATAGAATCAATAGAGAATGTGCTCAAGGCTTCTTCTTACGATGTATACACCATCGACGGCAAGTTCATCGGTACGGGTCTTTCAACTCTGAAAAATTTGAAGGCAGGCTCTTACATCATCAACGACCAGAAGGTTATCATCAGATAAAGCTCCTGTGGCGATATTGATAACCCAAATATAACAAATGCCACATCCGCCAAGAAGACGGGTGTGGCATTTTCTCAATTCTTTAAAAAAGCTTTTTTATATGACACACAACCATTATTCAACCAAAAGGGCACTATGGGCATTGGCCGCGACAATGATTTCATTATTGCTTGCCACTGATACGGCAAACGCCAAGCCACGCACTACAGCGCAAATGAAACAAGCAGCAAAGTTCATCCTTGCCAGACACACAGGGCTGGGAAATGCTGCACCAGCCAATATAAAGGTAAAGGAAATAACAAGAGACGAGGGCTACGTTATCTACAGCAGGGAAGGCGGAGAAGGCTTTGCGGTAATAGCTACCGATGACGTTGCTCCCGAAGTACTTGGATACTCTGATTCCAAGATTACATCAAACATAACAAACGAGAACTTCCTCTGGTGGCTTAGAGCCGTGAACGATGTTGTAAAGACAGCCGCAAAAAACAATACTACTATAAAGAATATAACAAAACCAGACCCCGACAAATACGACGCTACGGTTGACGCTCTCTGTACTTCAAAATGGGGACAGGAGGAACCGTACTGGAACATGTGTCCGATGGGGAACGGAGGCAGATGCCTGACTGGATGCGTAGCTACTTCAACAGCCCAGGTTCTCTACTTCCATAAGGGTCCGAAAAACGGTGTGGGAACAAGAACCATCTACTACCCGGCAAACAACACGTCGGGAACACCTGTGACTGCCGACTTCGAGAATGACATCTACGACTGGGACAACATGCTGGACACTTACACCACTGGTTCATATACTACGGAACAGGCTAACGCCGTGGCTCTGCTGATGAGAGACTGCGGAGTGTCTACAAACATGGACTACGGCCCTGACGGCAGTGGAGCTTATCACGACCAGACGGCTGACGGTTTGAACAAATACTTCGGTCTGACAGAAGCCAAGTATGTGTTCCGCCCCAACTTCTCCGAGCAGGAGTGGATGGAGATGATATACGACCAGATCAGCAGAAGACTACCTATTATATATGGTGGCGACGACTGGTCGGGAGGACACTCTTTCGTTCTTGACGGATATGACGCCGACGGACGAGTACACATCAACTGGGGATGGGAAGGCAGCGACGACGGCTATTACGACATAGCCCTGCTGAACCCTTCAGGTTATCAGTTCTCACGCAACCAGGATGCCGTAATCAACATCATGCCGGAAGGTGCAATAGACCTAAAATCCGACAGTGTAGAGATGGAAAAGGCAGGAATCCTGCAATCTCTTATTGACAAAGAGAACTTCTACAAATACGACACTCTGAAAATAAAAGGTGCAATAAACGGAACCGATCTTAAGACCATCAGAGCGATGGCAGGAAGAGACGAATACGGAGAGAAGACCGACGGCAAACTGAGAGTCTTAGACCTCAGCGAGGCAAAGATTACTACTGGCGGTGACGCCTACCTTATGGAGTCAGGTTCACCACTGAAGATAAACAATGACAACGTGCTGCCTAAGAAGGCATTCTTCAAATGTGCGTCTCTGCGCGGAATCATTCTTCCGAAAGGCATAAAGAGCTTTGGCGCAGGTGCTTTCGCAGGATGCAGCAGACTAAGCGACGTGACTCTCATACCTGCTGATGATGCAGACTTCAAGATTAAGGACAACATCTTGTATTCACTCGACGAGACTACGATTATCGGTTCTTTGCCAAAGGTTAACACAGAGCTTTACATATCCGGCAAGGTGGCAAAGATTGACGACTTCGCTTTCTCTGGCAGAGGAAGAATATCAAAACTGACATTGGGAGACCAACTGACATATATCGGTGAGGGTGCCTTTGCAAGCTGCGCAGGATTGAGCGAAATACGTATAGTAAGCAAGACTCCTTTGACAGCACTTGGAGCTGGTGTGTTTGAGAATGTAAACAAAACCTCATGCAAGCTTTATGTACGTGCAGGAAACACAGACAAGTTCAAGAGTGCTTCACAATGGGGAGAATTTACAAATATCATAGAATACGGAACAACGATAAAGGCGCGCAATGCAATGCGTGAGTATGGCGAAGAGAATCCTAAGATGGGTTACTCTATAAACGGTGACTTCGTTGAGGGTACTCCTGTAGTAACCTGCGACGCCACACCGGAATCCCCTGCCGGCAGATACCCTATCCACATTGAGGCTGGTACGATAACGGAACCGACTGTAGAATATGAAGACGGCTTCCTTATCATCAAAAAGGCTCCTCTTACCGTTGGTGTGGAAGATGCGGAACGCGAGGAAGGACAGGTGAACCCAGACTTCAAGCTTACCTTCGAAGGCTTCAAGAACAACGATACTGAGGTGGAAGCATTCACAGAGCTGCCTGTAGCGACTTGCGAAGCTGACGAGAAATCACCTGCCGGCACTTATACTATTGTTGTCAGCGGTGGTGAATCGAAGAACTATGACTTGTCGTATGGCACAGGAACGCTCACCGTTGTCGTTTCCACTGGAATATCTGTTGTTGACAGTATGGACAACGCCCAGACTTTCGACATATATACTATTGACGGACAGTTGCTTGTAAGCAACGCCAAGAACCTCGGCGGACTGAACAAGGGTGTATATATCGTGGCTCCAAAAGACGGCAAGAACAGGAACATGCAAAAAGTTATTATAAGATAACACTGCTTCGCATGTCATTGACATGCTGTATGTTTACAAGTTGAGAAACTTGCAAAACTTCAATAAAAACATTTAAGGCAACACAATCACATTGTCTTTTAGCTCTATCTGAGAAATAGGCTCTATATGGAACAATCAATGTTACAATAGACCTATTTCTCAGTTTCTTTTTTGTCTATACTGAGATATTTTCTTACTTTTGCAAAATAATACATTATCGCAAGTTATGCATGTCAGTTGACAAGTTGACGAGTTAACGAGTAGACAAGGATATTTGCATTACTTGTTAAAGGTTTACGAACAGCGATTATCAAGGGAACTAATTTCCTTGTCAACTCGTTAACTCGTCTACTCGTCTACTGTTGAGCAAGTTGAAAACTTGCGAAACTATAATACCTTATTATATTAGGGGACAGACACAATAAATAACCCATTTGCGAGTTAATATAGAGTGAATAATATCAAAAATAAACATATAGCCATAATCATAACCTTTCTTGCCGTTATGACAATAATAGGATGCTCGACGCAAAAGAACACGCCGACCACCCGATGGTGGCATTCTTTCAATGCAAGATACAACACGTATTACAACGGCTCGCTTGCCTATATCGACGCTTCGCTCGAAAAGGAAAACGGCAACAAGGACAACTTTACCGAGCTATTGCCCCTCTACACCGTGGGAAACAAAAGCAGCAGGGAATTGGGAAAGGGCAACTACGACCGAGCTATAGAGAAATGCCAGAAGGTGATAAAGCTTCACAGCATAAAGAAACGCCCGGAATGGAACAAGTCAAGAAAGAAGACCGCCAAAGACATTGAATGGCTGAACCGCAGGGAATACAACCCGTTTCTTTGGAAGGCGTGGCTCCTGATGGGACGCTCGCAGTTTATGAAAGGCTCCTTTGAGGAAGCAGCCTCAACATTCTCATACATGAGCAGACTGTATGCCACGCAACCTGCTATATACGGTAAGGCAAGAGCTTGGCTTGCAAGATGCTATGCAGAACAGGACTGGCTGTATGATGCAGAAGACGTAATAACCAAAATGCGCAGAGACTCCATAAACTGGAGAGCTCAGAAAGACTGGGATTATGCCTATGCCGACTATTATATCAAGGCAGGAAGATATGCCGAGGCTGTTCCTTATCTCAGAAAAGTGATAAAACACGAAAAGAGAAGGAAACAGAAAGCCCGCGAGTGGTATATCATGGGACAGCTGCAAACAACTCTCGGAAACAAGGCTTTAGCATACAAGGCTTACAAGAAAGTTATCAGTCAGAATCCTCCTTACGAACTGGAATTCAATGCAAGAATTGCAATGACGGAGGTTATGGCAAGTGGAAAATGGAAGCAGAACGTGGCTCGACTACGTCGCATGGCAGCAAGCGACAACAACAAGGACTATCTTGACCAGGTATACTACGCCATAGGAAATATCTATATGGCGCAGAGAGACACACTGAAAGCCATTGACGCGTATGAAAAAGGTAATGCCAAGTCTACAAGAAACGGCATTGAGAAAGGTGTGTTGCTGCTCACACTCGGAGACATATATTGGACGCGTGAGGATTTCAGCAACGCACAGAGATGCTATGGAGAAGCCATCGGTCTGCTCGACAAGGAGCGTAAAGACTACAAGCAGCTGGCTGACCGATCAAAGATTCTTGATGAACTCGTGCCACATACCGATGCTGTACACCTGCAAGACTCCTTGCAGAGCCTTGCCAAAATGTCGGAAAAAGACAGAAACGCCGCTATCGATAGGGTTATAGAGGCTCTCAAGAAGAAAGAGAAGGCTGAACGGGATGCACAGGCGGAAAGTGAAGCTCAGCAGAAATTAGCAGAGAACGGAGGAAACACAGGTTTCAACCAGAACAACAAGACAACGACAAACAACCAGAACCAGAAGAACGGTACATGGTACTTCTATAACCCTATGGCAGTAAACCAGGGTAAGGCTACCTTCCAGAAGCTGTGGGGAAAGAGAGAGAATGTGGACGACTGGCAACGTGTAAACAAGACAGTTGTGGCACAAGCCACGGGTGTGGAAGAGATGACAGACGAGATGAGAGACTCGCTTGCCAACGCTGCCATAGCGGAAGATTCCCTTAAGAACATTGCGGACAGCGCACAGAACGACCCACACAAGAGAGAATATTACTTGGCACAGATTCCTTTCACGGAAGAGCAGGTCAAGGCAAGCGACCTTATCATAATGGATGGTCTGTACAATGCCGGCGTGATATTCAAGGACAAGCTCGACAACCTGCCTCTCAGCGAAAAGGAACTGAGAAGACTATCTGACAATTATCCTGAATATGAGCACATGGACAATGCATACTATCATCTGTTCCTGCTATACAGCCGCATGCACAAGCCGGAGATTGCACAGATATACTTAGGAAAGCTGAAAGACGGTTTCCCGGACAGCGAATGGACCACTCTCCTATCCGATCCTAACTTCATTGAGAATGCAAAATACGGAGTGCATCTGGAAGACTCGCTTTATGCCGCAACGTACAATGCCTTCAAGGCTGACAAACTGACAGAAGTAAGAAACAACGTTGAACTATCGGCAAAGAGATTCCCATTGGGTGCCAACCGCGACAAGTTCATATTCTTCGATGGTATGGCTAAGCTCAATGGCGGCGATGCCAAAGGATGCATGGAGGACATGCAGACTGTCGTTGACAAATATCCGAAAAGCGACGTCAGCACTCTTGCCGGCATGATAATAAACGGTGTGAAAGCCGGCAGAAAGCTACATGGAGGAAAGTTCGACATCAGCGATGTATGGGAAAGACGTGCCGCTGTGATGAGCGACAGCGACTCCATAAAGACGCGCACATTCACGGCAGAGAGAAATGTTGACTTCTCATTTATCATAGCATACAAGACGGACTCTATCAATGAGAACCAGCTGCTGTATGAATTGGCAAAATACAACTTCTCAAACTTCCTCGTGAGAAACTTTGAGATTACGACAGAAGAGGTGGAGGGACTGGAAAGAATGGTTGTCAGCGGATTCAAGAGCTACGACGAAGCCCTGCAGTATGCAAGACAACTATACTCCAACAAGAACATTCTGAGTCTGACCCGTAAATGCCGCTCCATAATAATAAGCGACTCCAACAAGGAACTGCTCGGAACGAGGTATAGCTACAACGACTACGACAAGTTCTACGAGAAGCACTTCATTCCTCTCAGAATCAGCACAGTACAACTGCTGACAGAACCGGCAACCATTGAATACGAGAAGCAGCCGGAGGAAGAGAAGAAGGATGAGAATGAGCTGATAAACGGCGGAGTAATTGACGACGACACATATATGCAGATAGGCATTGACCCGTCGGAAAAGACTGAGGAGGATAATTCCGTAACCATACCGACAGATACAGACAACAATGCAAAACAGGAGGAGGAGGAAAACTCTATAACTGTACCTACAGAAGAGAATGCTACGGAAGAGAACAAGGAAGAGACTTTCGACATAGCTCCACAGCAACCTGCAACGAAGCAAAATGCCAAGGAGGATATCGACTCCGGCTTTACAAACACCTATATCAGCACCGAGGTGAAAGCTGAAAGCATACCAGAAACGAATACTGGTAACAAAACCGAAGTGAAGACCGGAAGCAAGACTGAGGCGAAAGCTGAACCAAAACCGGAGGTGAAGCCTGCAACGCCACAGCAGCAGCCTAAGGAACAGGACAACGGTATACATTTCAACGACGACATCGACTCCAACGAGTATAACATACAACCTTCAAACAACAAGAAGCAACAGCAAGACTTCAACCTGGAGGATGACTACTACGAGTTGGACGGTTTCTGATAACGGAAAAAGAATTTGCGAGTTCTTAATAACATTGATTATATATGAGCAACGGACTTCTATTATGGGTTGATGATGAGATTGAACTCTTACATGCCCACATTATATTTCTTGAGAAGAAAGGCTACGAAGTTATAACCGTAAGCAATGGTACTGATGCCATCGACGAGTGTAGGCATCATAACTTCGACCTTGTTCTTCTTGACGAGATGATGCCTGGTATTAGCGGACTGGAGACCCTGCAGCAGATAAAGGAAATCCTGCCCGCTACTCCTGTCGTAATGGTTACTAAAAGCGAAGAGGAGAATATCATGGATCAGGCGATAGGCTCCAAAATTGCCGACTA
>ENA-ORRO01002024-ORRO01002024.1-human-gut-metagenome-genome-assembly--contig:-NODE-2024-length-13234-cov-2.858411_pt1 | contig 13234 bp, 10 predicted proteins | sample MGYA00242176_ERZ509136 | MGnify/ENA primary metagenome ERZ509136 (study PRJEB26280, sample SAMEA2338644) | human gut metagenome | biome: human gut; feature: human-associated habitat; material: faeces... | reverse complement strand
GTCTCAAGAACACCGGCTCTTGCTCCACCGATACCAAGTGCATATGCAAGTGCAAGGTCAAGTGCCTTACCGGTAGCATCCTGCTCTACAGCAACAAGACAAGGGGTACCCTTACCTGCCTGATACTCGGAACGTACTGTGTGACCCGGTGCCTTTGGTGCGATCATTGTAACATCTACATCTGCAGGTGGTACGATACATCCAAAGTGAATGTTGAAACCGTGAGCGAACATCAGCATGTTACCTGCCTCAAGGTTTGGCTCGATGTCTTTCTTGTACATATCAGCCTGCTTCTCATCGTTGATGAGGATCATGATGATATCAGCCATCTTAGCAGCCTCTGCTGTTGTGTATACCTTAAATCCCTGCTTCTCAGCCTTAGCCCAGGACTTAGAACCCTCATACAGACCGACGATAACATCGCATCCTGACTCCTTTAAGTTCAATGCGTGAGCATGTCCCTGGCTGCCGTAGCCAATGATAGCGATCTTCTTTCCGCTTAAAAGATCTAAATTACAGTCGTCCTGATAAAAAATTCTTGCTTCTGCCATTTTACATTTCCTCCTAAATAAATTGTTTTGATAAACTTGTCATACAACTCGTTCAACTTGTATGACATTGATTTTAAAACTATTTTTTCCTCTTGTCAATATGTTCTTAGAAATTTATTGAAATTTTTCTGAAAATAAAAACCTCTTTACCAAAAAATCAGTAAAGAGGTCTGTTATTTACTGCCAGTTTAACTGTTCCGTCAGGAATGCATGATGAAGATGTATGGTCACAGCACTTTTGATGCCTTCGGCATCCCGTTTCTCCAGAAAATTCATAATAAGAATATGATCCTTATAAGCATCCTCCGCGATCACATCCAGATTAAAATCCAGCGCAAAAGTCTTTTCAATGGTCTCCGTGAGCATTGGCATAAAACGACTGATAAACTCGTTGTGAGATGCCTTCAGTATCGCCCCATGGAAGGCACTCTCCGACTCGATCCGTTCCTTTCCGGTGGGATTTTCCTCCAGATGTCTCTGACATTCCTGCCCCAGCTCAAGAATATGCGCAATTTCCTCATCCGTAGCCCTGCGGCACGCCAATGCTGCTGCCTCCGGTTCAAAGATCATTCTCGTTTCATAGAGATCCCGGAGTGTCACCTGCATATCAGAGAAGCTCTTCATGCTGATCCTGCTGTCCGCCAGCCGGTCTGCCTGCTCTGCCACAAAAGTTCCCTTTCCCCGCTGTACTACCAGAATCCCCTCGGATACCAGCGTCCTTATTGCTTCCCTCAGTGTCGTCCGGCTGATACCAAGCTTCTCAGACAACTCATTTTCATTGGGGAGCTTTTCCCCGAATGTGTATATTTTCTTCTCTAATATCATCTGCCGCAGTGTGTCAGCCGTCCGCTGCGATAAATTCTCTCCCTGGGTTTTCATTGTTTTCTTTGTCCCTTCCTGTCGAAGTCCCTCTCCTTATATCATGTAAACCCGATATTTTCTATCCGTCATTTTATTCCGAAAATATTCTCTGCACGGATCAAGGTATCACTACATCGCCCCTCTTGTCAAGCCTGCAATACCGGTGCGCACCATTTCTTTAATCTCATAACCGTCCAGAAGACTGATAAACGCATTGATCTTTTCGTGATTTTCTGTCATCTCGATCATAATAGAATCCTTCTCAATATCTACAATATTGGCATGATGAAACGCATTGACCAGACAGATCAGACCGGTTCTCTCCTCCGGCGTTACGCCCACCGTGATAAGCACAAGCTCTCTGCAGATGGACTGTCCCACCTTCAGCTCCTTTACCTCGCGGACATCCTCCAGCTTAGCCAACTGCTTCTGGATCTGATCCAGGCTGATATCATCTCCGTTTGCCACAATGGTCATACGGGAAATTGTCGGATCCTCTGTCTCTCCTGCCGTAAAGCTGTCGATATTAAACCCACGGCGGTTAAACAGTCCGGATACACGGCTCAGCACGCCGGATGTGTTATCCGCCAAAATGGAAAATACTTTCTTTTTCATAATCTCATTCATCCTTTCTGTTACCTGTCAGTTTTCTTATGAATCAATCTGTCCCATAATCAGGACAGCATTTCCTGTCTCTGTTCCCGAAGTTTTTGAAGAAATATTGGCTTTTGCGCCTCAATAAATGTCCTGCGGCTGTAATTGTAATTGATCACATCCAGCACATCCTCCTCCGATGCCAGAATACAGTCATTAATATCAATATAAATTTTTTGGAGGCTCAGATCTTCTATCTGAAAGATGTTGTCACACAAAATAATTTCCGGAGTATTTTCAGGTGCTTCTGAAGCCTCATACCACCGGATATCATATCCCATGCGTTCTGCGCGGTCCCGGATATCCTGTGCGGTCCCCGGATATTTATCCGTATGCAGAACATATGCCGGAGCGGCGGAAAATAATTTGTCCCATGGCCCATCCGCCGTATCCAGCGTAAAGATCCTGTTTTCTCCTGCTTTGCCGGTAACTCCATGAAGCGCATCATCATAGGCAAGCATCACAGTACGGGAACGGTTCTTTTCCCCCTTGTGAAGCCCCTCATAAACAATCTGAAACATACTGTCCAGAAATGTGCCTGCCATCGCCTCCCAATCCCCCGGTTCTGTATACCGCATAAAGAAACGGATCCAGTTTCTCCAGGCATAATAGGTGGGAAAAGTGTTTTCCAGTTCCTTTTTCGCTCCCATAGCGTGAAGTGCCATGGCATTTCCCACAGAAGCCACCTTCCAGCCTGCTCTGTTACACAGATAACACCACTCCGTGTCATCCCAGTACAGAAAATTTTCTTCCGGCATAAAGCCGATCTTTTCAATGACGCTCCGGCGGATCATCAGCGCACATGCAGCAACCGCATCCGTATAAACATACTCCGGCATGCTTCCGTCCTCATAGGCATTGAGATACGTCACATCCGTACAGAAGTTTTCAAAGTCAATCTTCTGTCCAAACTGCTGGACATAATCCGGAGCCTCCCGGTGATAAATCTTTGCTGCGGCAATTCCCGTCTCAGGATGCTCCTGCAAAAAGGCAAGCAGGTTACCTACCGCATTTTCATCCAGAAGTGCATCATTGTCAACACACATCAGATATGGATATCCCTTTTGAAAGGCAGCCCGCAGTCCCGTATTAAAACCTCCGGAGCCACCGAGATTTTCCTGATTGACCAACAGGGTTACCTGCTCTCCATAAGCATTTCTGATTGCTTCTGCCGAACCGTCTGTGGAGGCATTATCGACAACATAAATATCATAATCCTGAAACTTTGATTCCAGAATACTCCGGATACACGCAAGTGCATCGTTCTTTTTATTATAATTACAGATAACAATCCCTATCTGTTTCATAAAGTACCATCCTCTTTTGGCGTAATTTTATTGGAAATATGTTTTCCATTATCATAGACACGGTAATACAATTTATTGTTTTCAAATTTGATCTGATCCAATGTACAGTTTGCAGAATACAGATCTGTTGTTTTCCATACCGCCTTTGCCTCATTTGTCTTACGGGAATACAGATAAATGCTATTAAATGCAATAAAATAATATCGGTCTGCATCATACTGTGTCAGATTATCTCCGGCAACATTATATAATACCGTTGCAGCTCCATGATCCAGACTGTCTCTTTCCGTAATGCCGTCCTTTGTCATATACAGCCATTTTCCATCATTATAATAAAAACTACTGTTTACGTTTTTCCAGTAACGGTTATCATACTTCGTGCCTGTCGCATCACCTGTACTGAAATCATAATGTTTTGTCTTCTGCATTTTTGCAGCACTGCACAGGAAATTCTGATGACTCACTCTGCCATACTGATCTGTTTTATCACGGGAATCCATCGGATCATCCCATGTGACATCTACATGATACCACTTTTTACCAATCTTAATTTCATTCCACATATGTACCATTTTGTCGGAAGAAACAAATTTTACCGGAATTCCAACCTTCTGCATCAATATAGCATATGCTCTGGAATACCCCTCACAATTTGCTTTGTGTTTTAAAAACACTCCAACCTCTGTCAAACGGAAGGCATTGTTTGAATCACTGGTATATGCCGTGGTACGCACCAGATAGTCATGAAGTACCATTGCCTTTTCCACCTGGCTCATTGACGGCTCCACGTTCAAAAGAGCCAGATTGACCGCACTGTCTAACTGGGTTCTTGTCTTTTTGATCTTTGCTTTGCGAATGGTTCCATCTGATTTTTTATAAGCATCTGCATATCCCAGTGTGATCTTCACGATCTGATTGGTAGAGGTATTTCTGGAGACAGAAAAGCGTGTACCCGTGTAAAACAGATATGGTGTCTCACTGACCACCTCACCCATCATGCTTTTCAGGTTGTCATACTCCGTGGCATAATTCAAATTATAGGCACTGACATCTACACTGGTCTTATATTTCTTATAGGCATTCACCACCGCCTTTTGGGCGCCATCCCAGTTTCCCGTGGCGGCAGATACACTGGAAATATTCATAAATATTCCCGCAGCCAGTACAGCCGTCAGCATCATTCCCTTTAACCATGTTGATTTCTTATGATCTCTCTGCATAAACTGTTCCTCCCTTTCTAATCATCCGCCGGCATTCCCGCCAGATGATTGATAAACTGCTGTGCCGTTCTGCCTGAGATTCCCCCGTGGCTTAATTCCCATTGATTGGCTTTCAGCTTCAGCTCCTCCTCACTAAGCGTAATCTCCGGATAACGCTTTGCAAGCTCCAGTACGATATCGAAATATTCCTGCTGCGACGGTCTGTAATAACCGATCGTAACACCAAAACGTGCCACCAGAGAAAGCTTTTCCTGCATCGTGTCCGAACGATGAAGCTCATCCTGTGACATATCTGAACGGTCACTCCAGGTTTCCCGGATCAGATGACGCCGGTTGGATGTTGCATAGATCAATATATTGTCCGGCTTTGTCTCCAGGCCTCCCTCGATGACTGCCTTAAGATATTTGTACTCAATCTCAAACTCCTCAAAGGACAGATCATCCATGTATATGATGAAACGGTAATTTCTATTCTTGATCTGTGCGATCACAGAAGACAGATCCTTAAACTGATGCTTGTACACCTCGATCATACGAAGTCCTCTGCTGTAATACTGGTTCAATATCGCCTTCACGCTGGTAGATTTACCGGTACCGGCATCTCCGAAAAGCAATACGTTGTTGGCTTTTCTTCCAGCCACAAATGCCTCTGTATTTTCGATCAGCTTCTGCTTCTGCTGCTCATACCCGATCAGGTCATCTAACATCATATCTCCGGTAGTGGTGATCGGACTTAGCAGACCATACTCCGGATCATTACTGATACGGAATGCTTTGTTCAGGCCAAATTTGCCCACACCATATTTCTTATAGAACTCGGTCACAATCTGATACAGTTCTTCCTCACCGGATGCCTTCTCGATCTGACGGCTGAGCTCCTGCACCTTCTCGCTGACACTCTTGTTGTAGATCTGCTCGCTTTTTACGATCGCCCGGTAATCCAATATCGTAGAAAAGCAGGAAATCCCCAGCTCTTTCTCGATCGGACTGAAATCATAATCAAACAGCTCCTTAAAAATATGAAAATCATTGCGTGCAAATATATTGACTGATCCATCGTTGGCTCCCACCTTTTCGGAAACCATAGAAAACGGATTTTCATTCATTGCAAGCAGGAATGCCAGATAATTATGCCACAGATTTTTGTCAAAACCATAGCGTGTGGAAATATCCAGCAGATTGTTTACCTGCGTATAAATCTCTGTGATCAGGCTTTCTTTGACATATTCTCCGGAATAAAATTTCTTGCAGATCTCTGCGAGAGAATATAATATATTCTGATCCTCTCCAAAATTTCTGTAAATTACAAGATTTGATGTTAAACGATACATTTCAACTACCTATGCCTTTCTTCTGTCTGTCCCCATATCAGCAGATATATTTCCTGTATCCCCTCTACTTTGTAAACTTCATATTGGAAAAATCTACTAAATGCATATTTTTTACACGCTGTGCTTTCTGGCGCAGCTCTGCATCAAAACCCGACTTTGCAAAAATATAATACTGATCCGGATTGACATCACAGTTCACCAGATAACGAAGATTTCTTTCCAGATCCTTTCTGGTAAAAGGCTCGCTGCTCCATTTTGTGTACATCAGCAGGATACGGCCTTCCCTGTCCTCCATAACCATCGGGATCGTTCCCTTTTCTCCATACCAGGCTCCACTGCGTCCATTTAGCAGACCGGAATTTTTATATTCTTTCATTAGTCCCAAATATCGGACACACATGCGTTCAAAATAAACAGCCGTATATGCTTCCAGATCCGGAGCGATGATCTGCTCATAAAACTGCTCCGGTGTCATAATAGCCAATACCGTTTTGTAAGGGAGTATAAAACGCGACCAGAAATGCACTAAGGCATCGGTTATTTCATACATTCCCTTTTTCTCATGATCCTGACATCTGAGCGCAAAGGTTTTACATTTGTCCACCACGCCGAGCTGCTTTAAATTTTTCATATAAACACTGATCTTTGCCCTGCCAAAACCGGTTCTCTCGTGAATATCATTGAGGCGTACCACCCCCTCCTGCATAGATCCAAGGACGGTATTATACAGCGAAAGCTCCCGAAGCTCCGAACGCAGATAACGTTCCGCTTCCCCTCGCAGGATTCCCTCTTCCCGTACAAAAAGCCTGACCACGTTCTCCTGTATGGTTTTGCCGGTGTCCCAATATTTCAGATATCCCGGAACCCCTCCAAGCAATGCGTAGATCTGAACAACCTCCACCATGGAAAGTCCTTTGAAATATTTCACCATTTCAAGAAAACGAAACTCCGGCAAAAGGATCCGGTCCGTGATCTTTCCAACCAGACTCCGGGGTTCAAGCTTTGCCTCTGCCTCTCTCCAGTTCCATGTAGAGACAGTCAGCAGGAGCATCAGATTATGTTCCTGATCCATCAGAGTGACCAGATCGCGATAGAAATCCGGATCATTTTTGGCGATCAGATCAAAATCTTCCATCACGATCAGCGTTTTTCCTTCTGTCCGGTGACATATCTCAGAAAAAATGCCAAGATATGTATTACGGCTGACGGTCTGCTGTATCCGGCTGATGGCTGACTGCTCCGACGCAGATCTGCCTTCGTCATAGAGCCGGTCCCAACAGAGATTCAATAATTGCTTCTGCCTCTCCGGGGCACACTCGGCCGCCTGATAATAATATCCCGCATTTTCCTGTGCAAACTGACGCACCAGCGTGGTTTTCCCTACACCGAAACGTCCCGACAGGATGATCAGCCTGTTTTCTTTTGCTTCATATGCCTCCCTTAGCTGTCGGTATTCTTTTTCCCTTTTTATGATCATACGCATCCTCTTTTCTGTAAGAGTACATTACATTCTGTCCGGAGCCTCCAGTCCCAGCAGATCAATTGCCTGCTCCAGAACTTTTCCTACCAGACGACTGAGAGCAATCCATGAATCTCTCTCTGCGACATTCTCATTGGCGAGAATTTTATTTTCATGATAAAACTTATTATATGCATCACAAAGCTCATATACAAACTGACAGATCTTGTGCGGTGCCTGCTCCTGATATGCAGCACTTACCGTATCGCTCCACTTGGACAGTGCAAGCATCACATCTGTTACTGTTTTATTCTGTGCCGGAAGGATCTTTGCATCCTCCGCTACGCGAATATCATTTGCCTGAAGCTTCGCCATCAGCGACTTGGTACGAACAATCGTGTAAAGGATATATGGTCCGGTATTTCCCTCGAAGGAGGTAAATCTCTCCACATCAAAAACATAATCCTTGGATGCCTGATTGCTGAGGTCTCCATACTTGATCGCAGCAAGACCAATCTTTGCCGCTGCATCCTTCAGCACATCCTCCGGCATATCACGGTCTGCCATCTTGTTGCGAACCTGTTCCTCCACATCGCCTAAAAGCTGTTCCAGACGAAGGACACCGCCATCACGGGTCTTAAACGGCTTTCCATCCTTGCCGTTCATAGTTCCGAATCCTACAAATATAAGATCTACATCTTCGCCAATAATCTTTGTCTTTCTTGCGCAACGGAATACCTGCTCGAAATAAAGAGACTGACGCTTATCCACCACATAAATAATACGGCTTGGATCAAAAAGCTTTCTTCTCTCAACAATCGTGGCAAGGTCTGTCGTATTATATAATGTTGCACCGTTTGATTTCAGGATCATACACGGTGGAATCTCCTTGGTATCCGTCTCCTCCTGTACGTCAACGACCAGCGCGCCCTGATCAATATGGGCATATCCTCCGTCCTTCATATCCTGCACCATCTGCGGGATATACGGCTGCGCATCCGACTCCTTTTTCCACAGATCAAAATCGACATTCAGGCGGGTATATATCTTTCTGAGGTCTGCAACGGACACATTGATAATATGCTGCCACAACGCAAGATATCCTTTTCTTCCGGCCTGCAGCTCGGCTGTTGCCGTCTGTGCCTCCTCTTTATAATCCTCATGCTCCTTGGAATATCCGCTGGCATATGGATAAATCTCCTCCAGATCTGCCATGGTAAACGGAGGCTCTGCCGGATATTCCCCCTCGTAGCTCTCATCAAAATATACAAGCTCCGGCTGACGATGCTTTAACTCTGTGATGATCAGACCGATCTGAAGTCCCCAGTCGCCCAGATGAACATCACCGATCACTTTATGACCAAGATAACGTGCTGTTCTCTTAATGCTCTCTCCGATAACTGCCGAACGAAGATGACCTACATGAAGCGGTTTCGCTACATTGGCTCCACCATAATCGATCACGATCGTCTCCGGCTGCTCTGCTTTATCACAGCCAAACAGCTCATCTTCATTCATTTTATTCATGAAATCAGCCAAAAAAGCATCACTGACCGTCATATTGATAAATCCGGGCATCTGAGCCACAATCTCCTGAAAAGTATCACTTTGTGATAAGCTATCTACCACTTCATTGGCAATCTGGATCGGTGCCTTATGATACTGCTTCGCCGCTGCCAGAGCACCATTACACTGATACTGGCAGAGATCCGGACGGTTCGACAAAGTTACCTTCGCATATTTCTTCTCATATCCTGCCTTTTCAAACGCTGCACTAAGCTCTTCCTGTAATAAACTCATTATATTCTTCATGATCATCCTCTTTCCTGCGCACAATTCTATGTGTATGGTCTGTCTCCCGTGCGCCATGGATAACATTCCTTTTCTATCCTTCTTTTTGTGCTGTATCCGGGTCTTCTGCGATACAATTTCATCTCTTTGTCAGATCGTCCAGCACCTCAAAATAATTCTCAAAGGTCTTACGGCAGCACATCGGATCTGATATCACAATCCCATCTGCCCGGACACCGGTTACCGCAAATGCCATTGCCACCCGGTGATCCTGATATGTCTCAATCTCTGCTGGCTGAGGCATCCCCGGATAAATCTTTACTCCATCCTCATATTCCTCACATCGGACGTTCATCCTGCCAAGATTTTCACAGATTGCATGTAAACGGTCGCATTCCTGTCCCCGGATATGTCCCACATTCCGGATATGAACCGGACTGTCTGCATATGGAGCAATTGCCGCCAGTGTCAGCGTCTGGTCCGAGAAATCACTCATATCCACTTCAATGCCTTTCAAATGCCCCGGCTCCGGTCCTGTGAGCACAAGACCCTTTTCGCCCCATGAAAGCTGGCAGCCCATCTGTTCCAGCACCTGTAAAAACTTCATATCTCCCTGCAGAGAATCCTGACGCATATTTCTTACCAGGCATTCTCCTCCTGTGACCGCCGCCATCGCATAGAAATAACAGGCTGCTGACACATCCGGTTCCACCATATAATCTCTGGCATGGTAACCGCCCTGAGCGATTACCCGGTAACGATCATCTGCCTCCCGGATCACTCCTGCATGACCAAACTGTTTCATCATCTGTTCCGTCATTTTAACATAAGACAGAGCACTTCTGGTACCTGTCAGTTGAATCTCCAGTTCATCAAATTGGGTCGGAGCTGTCATCAGCAGGGCACTGAGAAACTGACTGCTCTTGTCGATATTGATCGATACCTGCGCTTTAGGCTGCCGATATCCCATTCCACTCACCCTGACGGGAAACGTTCCTTCTTCGCAAAGATACTGTATTCCCGCTCCCAGATCCTCCAGAGCCTTTAACAGATCTGCCATAGGTCTTTTCTTCATTTGTGCGGACGCATCAAAACGGAACTCCCCATCTGACATAGCTGCCATCGCTGTCAAAAAGCGGGCTGCTGTCCCTGCGCTTCCTACATATATGTTTGCCTGACTTCTCGGCAGACGTCCACCCTTTCCCTGAATCATTACCCGTTTTTCCGGCATGTCGATCTGCAGGGTAAATCCCACGTCCTTCAAGGCCTGCAAAAACACATTGGAATCATCACTAAACAATATTCCGGAGACAGTTGACTCTCCCTCTGCAAGCGCTGCAAGCAGAAGCGCCCTGTTTGTCATACTTTTGGATCCCGGTACGGTTACGTCCAATTTCGGATGATGTGGTAATTTTTTTACTTCATACATCTGCATAACAACTACGTCCTCCTGTCATTTGCTTTGTAGCTCCCGTGAGCTGAATGACCCGCTTTATCTTAATATCTCGCAAATGCGTAGTCCAGCAATTTTCTGATGTCCTTGTAAAGCCGCTCATATCCACCATTTCCATAAAAAGCACAAATAACCGTATTCCCTTCTTCATCCACTGCCGTTGCCACAAGACAATGTCCTGCTGCTCTGGTCGTGCCGGTCTTACTTCCTATGATCTTGTACTTTCTGTTTTTGACCAGCTTTTTATATGTTCCATAAAAGGCATTGGTGTTTTTTATTATAAAAGACTTTTTCACGCCCACCGGCTGTACCTTGTACTTATGCTTTGCCACGATCCTTGCAATAACCGGCTCCTCCATAGCGGCTTTCGCCACCTTGATAAAATCTGCCGCTGTAGTATATGTCTGATTGTAACCGCTTCCCTTGTCCAGACCCACCGGATTGTCAAAATGACTGTGTTTCATTCCCAGCTCTTCTGCCTTGTCGTTCATCATATCAACAAAATCATCTACATTACCGGCAGTTCCTTCTGCCAGTGCAAGAGCTGAGCCTGCATCCGAAACGATCAGCAGCATATTCAGATATTGTCTGACTGTATATACTCTCCCTGTTTTCAGATTCAGTGCAGAAGCATCAGACGGAATCTTCTTCTGAAGCTTCCTGGTATATTTAATCTTTTGGTTTAAATCTGCATAATCAAGTACCGTAAGTGCCGTCAACAGCTTCACCGTGCTGGCCGGACATATGCGCTTATTGGCATGACTGGACAGGATCTTCTGTCCGCTTTCCGCATCAATCATATAATATGCATGTGCCATTGTCTTAGGCTTTGTAGCTGCCTGCGCGCCGGCAGATGGCATTGCCGCAAGCATGATAGATAACATCAGCAGCCATGCCATACATCTCTGTGTTCTCTTCATAATCATCCTCATTTCTGTGCATATTTTCTATACACCCCGTATCTTTTTGGGACTTTTAACCCTAGCTTAACATTATAACACACTTTTTTCATTTACGCTATCCGTGAAATGTGATACATTATTTATGAGAAAGGAATGGTGATAACATGTCAAATCCCATAGAAGGACTACTTACGAAAGAACAGACGGATCTGATATTCAACAATATGAGCGACGGCGTGATCATGGTAAATGAAGAAGGGATCATTACCTATATGAACTCTGCCAGTGCCGCGATCTTTCATATCGACGCAGAAGATGCAATCCAGAAATCATTTAACGATATTTTTCTGCAAAACAAGAAAAACAGGGCATTCAACAAGCTTTTCCTGCGTCTGCGCAATCAGTTCGGTGGTGAATGTATCTCCATGAAAGAAACGCTCCGCCGGATTATAGAATTGAGACGAGCAAAGCAAAAGACAATTATCGGTTTCATATCCGACCAAACGCCCAAATGGAATAGCATCCACCACTGGACAGAGTTCTTCCATCGGGAAACTCCGGTCTTCATCGGTACAGAACGAATCGGCAAACAAGTAGACGCACTGATTTATTATGCTGATGTAAAACGGATCAAAAGAGGATATTATCACTGCGAGTTCAGGCAACTGACAGACAATGCCAAGTCTGTTCCCGATTACGGACTGACTGATAAATATACAAAGAAGCTGGAACAGATGATAACCACCGTTCCACAATATTGGTTATGGAGGGAGCCATAACCGCTGGAAACGTACGAAAGAAGAATTTGAGAGAAGACAACAAGAAGAAAAAAAATAGCTATGGAGAAATATGATTATTTAATAGTAGGAGCTGGTTTATTCGGAGCAGTGTTTGCCCATGAGGCTAAAAAAGTGGGCAAGCGTTGCCTGGTCATTGACAAACGTGACCACCGAGGAGGAAATATCTATTGTGAGGATATAGCAGGTATCCATGTGCACAAATACGGAGCACACATTTTCCACACAGACAACAAGGAAGTATGGGATTATGTGAACAGTTTTGTTGAGTTCAACCGCTATACCAACTCTCCTTTAGCTTCTTTTGAAGGAAAGCTGTACAACCTTCCTTTCAATATGAATACTTTCTACCAGCTGTGGGGAGTGAAGACCCCCTCAGAGGCAAAAGCCAAGATAGAAGAGCAACGTAAAGAATACGAACATATAACGGAACCTGCCAACCTGGAGGAGCAGGCACTTAAGCTTTGTGGAAAAGATATTTATCGTTACCTGATAAAAGGATATACCGAAAAACAGTGGGGCCGTTCTGCCAAAGAACTACCTGCATTCATCATCAAACGCATCCCTTTCCGTTTCATTTATGACAATAACTACTTTAACGATGCTTACCAAGGCATTCCGAAAGGCGGTTATAACGTATTGATCGATGCGCTATTGGAAGGAACCGAAGTCCGTCTGGACACTAATTATTTTAACAATCGTCAGGACTTGAATGCATTGGCCGACAAGATTCTCTTTACCGGCTGTCTGGATCAATTCTTTGACTATCAATGTGGTCATCTGGAATACCGGAGCCTTCGTTTCGATACCCGACAATTGGATATGGAAGATTTTCAGGGTAATGCCGTAGTGAACTATACCGAACGCAACGTTCCTTATACCCGAGTCATCGAGCACAAACATTTTGA